>Ga0070681_10001335_pt1 | contig 21580 bp, 18 predicted proteins | sample KBSC83BmetaG_FD_65650 | JGI IMG/M metagenome (GOLD analysis project Ga0070681, IMG submission 65650) | Corn rhizosphere microbial communities from Kellogg Biological Station, Michigan, USA - KBS C8-3B metaG | ecosystem: Host-associated > Plants > Roots > Rhizosphere | place: USA: Michigan... | reverse complement strand
GGCGGCCCGGCCCCTTCGCGTGGTACCGCCTTCAGGATCGGCGGGCGCGCTGCCGTGTCAGCGCCTTCGCCGTCACGAATCAGACCCAGTCCGACACCCGATCGTGGCCGACGCGACGATGATGCGCGGGTGAAGTCCTTGAGGCCGATTCTGCTGATGCTCGCCGCGGCGATCGGCCTGAGCGGGTGCGGCGACAAGAGCCGCAGCTCCTCGCCCCCGCTGCCCCCCGCGATGCCGCAACGTGGCGACCTGATCGACAGTCCGCCCGGCAAGGTGGCCACGTTCGCCCCGGCCGACCTGCTGGCTCTGCTCGGTGGCAACGACCTCGGCAAGACCTTCCTGCAGCTGGCGTACGTGCCCAAGTGCACGATTACCGTCTATCACCTGACCTATCGGACCGTGGACCCGAAGGACAACATCACGCCCGCCTCGGGCGCCCTCATGGTCCCGAGCGGCTCGGACCCCGGCTGCACCGGGCCGCGCCCGCTGGTGGTGTACGCGCACGGCACGACCACCGACCGCCAGTTCGACATTGCCCAGCTGACCGCGAGCGATAATTCTGAAGGCGTGCTGCTCGCCGCCGTGTTCGCCGCCGCGGGCTACGTGGTCGTGGCGCCTAACTACCTCGGCTACGACTCCTCGACCCTCGGCTATCACCCCTACCTCATCGCCGATCAGCAAGCGAAGGAAATGATCGATGCGCTCACGGCGGCGCGCTCCGCACTGCCCACCGCCGATGCCCCGAGCTCCAGCGACGGCGGCAAGCTGTTCCTGACCGGGTACTCCGAGGGCGGTTACGTGGCGATGGCCACGCAGCGCGCCGTGGAGAGCGCGGGCACGACGGTCACCGCAGCGGCGCCGATGTCCGGGCCATACGCGCTCGCGGCCTTCGGCGATGCAATCTTCGAAGGCGAGGTCAGCGGCAGCGCCACCGTCAGCGTGGCGTTGCTGGCTGTCGGCTACCAGAACGCCTACGGCGACATCTACGCCGCCCCGGGTGAGGTGTTCGAGAGCAAGTACGCGGCCACGGTGCCGACACTGCTGCCAAGCACCACGCCGCTCAGCGATCTGCAGGCGCAGGGCAAATTCCCGGCGGCGCTCTTCAACAGTACGCCCCCGAGTCCGAGCTATGCGATCTACACCCCGGCCACGGCGCCCGCGAACCTGGCAAGCGTATTCGCGGCCGGGTTCGGGACCGATGATCTGGTCAACAACAGCTATCGCGGGGCCTACATCGCCGACGCCCTCATGAACCCGGATGGCGGTTTCCCGCAGGTCAGCAACGGCCTGCCGGCAGCCAACCCGGGCAACAAGCTGCGTGCGCGTTTAAAGCTCAACGACCTGCGCAGCTGGACCCCGACCGCGCCGACGCTGCTGTGCGGCGGCAGTTCCGACCCGACCGTGTTCTTCTTCAACACCCTGCTCATGCAGGACTACTGGACCGCACACCCACCGGCCACGGCGCCCGTCATCCTCGACATCGACTCAGCACCGGCTGCGGGCGATCCCTATGCCAGTCTCAAGGCCGCGTTCAGCGTGGCCAAGGGACTCGTGGGCGCAACCGGCGGCGATGCGGCGGTGCTCGCCGCCTACCACGGCACGCTCGTACCGCCGTTCTGCGTCAGCGCCGTCAAGTCGTTCTTCGACGCCCACTGATCCGCGCCTGCCGGTGGCGCGGCCCCCGTGCCGGTGCCTACAATTCCTGCACCGTCGGCGTAGCAAGCTGAGCCCACCGATGCCGATTATCAGCGCAGGCCTGCTGCTCTATCGCCGCCGCGGCTCCGCGACCGAGGTACTGCTCGTGCACCCGGGCGGCCCCTACTGGGCCAGGAAGGATGACGGTGCCTGGTCGGTGCCCAAGGGCCTGGTGGAACCGGGCGAGAACGAACACGCCGCCGCGTGGCGCGAATTCAGGGAAGAGACCGGGCTCGAGCCCAGCAGCGGCGACGCCGAACGCGACCTCGGCACGTTGCGGCTGCCGAGCGGCAAGCGCCTGCACCTGTGGGCCGTCGAGGCGGACTGTGATCCTGCCGCTCTGGCGAGCAACCGCTTCGAGCTGGAGTGGCCGCCGAAATCAGGGCAGAAGCAGAGCTTCCCGGAAGTCGATCGCGCGGCCTGGCTGGGCCGCAGCGAGGCACTCGCCAAGATCAGCGCCGGCCAGCGGCCGGCCCTGGAGGTGTTCTACGCCGGGCTGGAACGGGACGCGCCGGAAGGAGGCTAGCGTGCGTCGAGCGCCTGCTGCACCCAGCGCACGATGTCGGACCTGCTCATGGCGCCGGACTGGCGCGCCACTTCGGTGCCGCGGCGGAAGAGGATCAGGGTCGGAATGCTGCGGATGTTGAGCCCGCCTGCCGCCTGCGGCGCGGCGTCGGTGTTGAGCTTGGCGAGGCGCACGCCGGGCTCGAGCTCGGCGGCCGCCGCCACGTACTGCGGCGCCATCATCTGGCAGGGACCGCACCACGGCGCCCAGAAGTCCACCACCACCGGGACGTCGCTGTTCTGGATGTGCTTGCTGAAACTGGCCTCGCCGAGTTCGAGCGGCGTACCGGTGAACAGCGGCTGGTGGCAATGCCCGCACTTCGGCGCATCGTGCAGGCGCGCGAGCGGGATGCGATTGATCGTGTCGCAGTGCGGACAGACGATGTGAGAGGTTTCGGTCACAGGCACAGCGTGGGGCCCGTGATGCGGGTTTCAAGGTCTGCCCGCAAGGCGCAGCGCGAGCTGCCCCTTCTGCGCCGCCCGGTCACGGCGCCGATCGCGTGCCGGTTTCTGCAGCCGCTGCCTCCTGCCGACTGACTCCCACCCGGATGGCCATGTTGCGCAGATGGAGGCGCCCGATGAGTTAGGCTCCCGGCGGGACCGACACCCTGGAGATCTGCATGCCTACTTCGGGCCGTGGCGTCCTCGCCCTGTACCTGGCCGCGGTCTGGTTGTCGGCCGGCGCGGCCGACCCCGTGCCGCGCGCCCCGGCGGCCACAACCTTCCGGGTATCCCTCGCGCGCGGCGGCAGGATCCTGGTCAATGCGCGCATCGACGGCCAGCCGGTGCAGGCGCTGCTCGACTCCGCGGCCGAAATGTCGTTCGTCGATCGCGCACTGGCCGCGCGGCTTCGATTGAGGACCAATGAGACCGCAGTGGGCCAGGGCTCCGGCCGATCATCCTTCGAGACGAGCCTGGTCAAGGGCGTGGAGCTCGAGGCGTTCGGCCTCGTGCTGCGCGACCAGACGGTCGCGACCGCCTCCCTGCAGGACGTCGGCCGGCGCCTGCTGGGACGCAGCCTCGAGCTGATCCTGGGACGCGAGATCTTCGACGCCGCGCGGCTGCGGATCGACATCGAAGGCAGGACCGTGACGGTCGTCGACCGCCGCATTGCCCCGTCCGGTACGCAGCTCCGACTGGTCGAGGAACACGGCGTGGAGACCATCCCCGCGCAGGCCGAAGGCGCGCCGGTGCGCGCGACCTTCGATCTGGGCAACGGCTCCGGGGTTCTGGTCAGCTCGCGCCTGGCAGATCGACTGCACTTGCTGACCGACGGCAGGCCGGTGCGACAGAGCCGCGGTGGTGGTCTGGGTGGTGAGACGCTGCGCAAAGTCTTCACGCTGCACTCACTCGAGCTCGGCGGGCAGACCTTGCACGAGGTGGCCGCCGCGGTGGACGAGCGGCCAAGTGCCTCCGACCTCAACGTCGGCATCTCGGTGCTGCGCCACTTCATCGTGACCAGCGATTTTGCCGCGCGCGCGGTATGGCTCGAACCGCGCCCGGCCGCACGCCGGTGAGGCCCGGCAGGCCGCGCGCGACGCCGCGGCCGGCTACGGCACCCACTCGTACAGCGGCTTGCCCTTGTCGACGATGTGAACCGTCAGCAGCCTGAGCGGGGTGTCGCCCACCACCGTGAAACCGGCGTGCGGCGCGTCGCGCAGGTTCAGGATCGGGGTACCGGTGGCCATCTTGGTGGGCGCCTGTCCCGGCAGCTGCACCATCGAGCCCTGCAGCACGTAGCCGGTCTCGATGCCGTGGTGCAGGTGGCGTGCAACGCTCTCGCCCTTCTTGAACTCAGTGATCGAGGTGATCACCTCCATGCCGGGCGCACCCGAGAGGTCGGCGCGCTTGAGCTCCTGGCGCGCGGCAAGATCACTGGAAACGGTGCCGGCACCGACGCTGGCCGTCAGCGCACAGGCGATGAGCGTCGCGGCGTGGACTATTCGCATGGTTCCTCCCCCTGGTTGTCGTTGTTCGGGCGCAGCTCGCCCTGCACTGGGAGGATGATGGCTACGGCGCGTGCGCGGGCGCAATGCCCGCGCGGGTGGTCCGGCCCCCAGATCCTGCTCGAGCTGGGCCGACGGCCTCCGCCGCGAGCGTGCGCACGGCACCCTCCGGCGCCGGCCCGCCTCCGAGGACGCGCTGCGCGTCAGCCACGAGCACGACGTCAAGTCAATGAACGAGATGTTTCCGCTCGAACAGCGGCAGGCGGCCTACGACCACATGATGAGCAGCCGCGCGGTTTCCGCGCGTGGAATAGAGTCCTCCCGGTGAGATCCTGCCGGTCCCGGGCACCGAGCCCGGGACCGGCAGTCGTAGCTCAGTCCTCGTCGTGGTCGTCGCCGAGCTGCACCGTGCTCGCGGTCAGCATGGTGCCGTTCCAGCTGCCGCGCACCGACGCGCTCTTCCCGACCGCGGTGTTGAAGAAGGTCGTGGCATTGAGGCCGTCGGAGAAGTCGGTCGCCGCCGTGGTCGCCACGCTGGTGGCCACCAGCGTGAAGTTCGGCGGCGCGACCGCGCTCACCGGCCCCATCAGGCGCACCTCCGACTGCGGCTGCTCGCGGTCGAGGCGCGTCGCCGTGACGGCGTTGCCCGAGCCGGACTCGCTCCCGCGGATTTCGAGCCAGTCGCCGACGTGTACGTCCGCCAGGCTGAAACTGCTGGACTGCTGCGAACCGTGATCGTCGAAGCGCGTCATGTCATCGACGCTGATCTGGATCCCGAGCATGCTCACGGTGCCGGCGCCCGCGTCCACCGCGTCCACCTGCGCGGTCAGGCGCACGTTGGCGGCAGCCTGGATGTGAACCTTCTGCGCCTGGATGACGCCGGAGGAATCCACGGTGCCCTCGACCTCGACGTGCACGTTGAGGGCCAGATCCGCCGCCGTGCCGCCCTCGAACTCGGTGCTCGCGCCGGTGGCCACCGGGTGGCCGGCGACATCAAAGTCGCTGGCCGAGGCAAAGCGCGTGATCAGGCCCTCGACGCGCGCTTCGTCGTCCTGGTCGTCGCGCAAGTCGGCGCCGTTGAGGCGCTCGAGCGAGCTCGCCTTAAGCGCACCGTTCGCCTCGATGACCATGCCATGCGCCTCGACCAGGTCACCGTCCTGGGGGCCGCTTGCCGCAAAGTCCTTGAGCGTCGCGGTCGCGAAGTCGACCACCAGCGCGTTGATGTTGAGGGTCTTGGCCGTGGCATCGGTGTTCGAGGCGCTGCCGACCACCTCGAAGGTGCTGCCGGGCGGCTTGGCCTCGATACGCGTCGCGTGAATGGAACCGTCGGCGGCCGGCATGCCGCTCACTTCGACGACGTCTCCCACGTGCACACCGGCCAGGGTGGCCGGACTGAGGTCGTCGTCGAATGAGGTATCCGCCGACACCACGACCGTCTGGCCGAGGACCACGAGGGTCTGCGCGGTGGTGTCGATGGCGCTCACCGGGCCTTCGACGTTGCCGCGGAAGTCGATCTCGTCGGCGACGTCGTCATCGTTGCCATCGTCGTGATGACCGTGTACCTGCACCACATCGCCGACGTGCAGATCGCCCAGCTGCCCGCTGGCGCCATCGATGCTGACGGCGGCACTGCCGGCCTGGAACTGCACGCCGTTCAGGCTCACGCCGCCGGTGCTGAAGGCCGTGATGGCGCCCATGGTCACGGTCGACTTGCTGGCCGCCGCTGGCGGCGGCGGCGGCGCACTCGGGCTGCCGCCGTAACCCGAGCCGCCGCAGCCCGCCGCAATCAGCGCCGCCGCGGCTACTGCCCCGAATATCGCCCGGCGCAGCACGGCGCGCGCGGTGGTCCAGATAAATTCTGCAGGCCATTTCATTGGTGTTCTCTCCCAAACGCAATCAGTGCGATCGCGTCCGTTGGGTAGCGATCGGGCGGCGCGGGGTTCAGGCAAAAAGCGTCGCTAATTTGCGGCAGGAACGCCTGTTTTGAGACGGCGGAACGCGCGCTGCGTTCCCGTCGAGTTTGAAGTTAGATATATCAGAGAGACGGCGCGCGTGTTCCCGCGCGCCGCCGGGAGGCGATACTAGATGTGGATGCGCCGCATCTGCGGATCGTACAGCGGCCGCGCCGACACCACCGCCGGGTAGCGGCGCCCGGCGATGTCGACTTCCCAGCGGCCCGCGGCCAGATAGGCCTCGTCCACCGGCACGCGCGGCTCGATCATGACGAGACCTACGGCGCCACCGAGGGTGTGGCCGTATGACGCAGCCCGTACATAACCAACCGCGGCGCCGTCGCGGTACACGACCTCGGCGTGGAACATGAGCGGCTCGGGGTCCTTGACCAGCACCTGCATCAGGCGCCGGGTGAGCGGCCCACTGGCCTTACCGGCCAGCACCGCTTCCTGACCGATGAAACCGTCGGGCTTGCGCAGATCGAGCGCAAAGCCCAGCCCGGCCTCGTAGGGTCCGTCGGTGTTGTCGATGTCGTGCCCGTAGTCGCGGTAGCCCTTCTCCATGCGCAGGCTGCCGAGCGCCTTGAGGCCAGCGTGCACCAGGCCGAACTCGCGCCCCGCCTCGACGATGCGGTCGTAGACGTGCACGGCCTGCTCGGCCGGCACGTACAGCTCGTAGCCGAGCTCGCCCACGTAGGTGATGCGGATACACAGCGCCCGGGCAAAGCCGATATCGATTTCGCGGGCGGCGCGGAACGGAAAGGCGCCGTGCGAGAGGTCCACGCTGGTGAGCTTCTGCAGCAGCGCGCGCGAGTTCGGCCCCTGCACGTTGAGCTGCCCGTACGCCGAGGTCACCTCGGTCACGCTGGCCTGCGCCTCCTCGGGGATGTTGCGCTTCATCCAGGTCTCGGCGTGCCGCACCATGGTGTCGGTCACGACTACCAGGAAGCGATCGTCGGCGAGCTTGGTCACGGTAAGGTCGGCCTCGAGCTTGCCGCCTTCGTTCAGCCACTGCGTATAGGTAATGGTGCCCGGCGCGCCGTCCACCTGGTTGCCCGACAGGCGATTGAGGCTGCGACCCGCATCGCGTCCCTGCACCAGGAACTTGCCCATGAAGGACATGTCCATGACGGTCACGCTCTCGCGCGCGGCCCGGTGCTCTTCGCGCCAGCGCCCGAACCAGCTCGGCCGGCCCCAGGTGAGCGGTCCGGGATCGGGGCTCGCGCCCGGCCCCGCGTACCAGTCGGGACTCTCCCAGCCGCTCACTTCCTTGAAGTACGCACCGGCATCGGCCAGGCGTTCGTGAAAGGGTGAGCGGCGCACACCGCGCGCGGTCGTCAGGGACATCCAGGGGTAGTGGCACTTGTAGACCAGGCCCAGTGATTCGACCGTGCGCGCGCGCCGATACTCGAGGTTCGCCTGGTAGGTGTGCAGGCGGTCGATGTTGAATCCGGTCACGTCGACGTCAGCGCTGCCATGCACGATCCAGTGCGCCAGCACCCGCCCCAGGCCCCCGCCGCTGAGCACGCCGATGGAGTTCAGGCCGGCGGCGACGAAGTAGCCGCGCAGCTCGGGGGCCTCGCCGACCACGGGGCGCAGGTCCGGCGTGAAGCTCTCCGGACCGCAGAACAGCTTCTTCATGCCGACCTCGGCGGTGATGGGTACGCGCGACATGGCGCGCTCCAGAAACGGCGTGATGCGCTCCCAGTCCGGCGGCAGCTCGCCGAAGGAGAAGTCCGGCGGAATGCCCTCGACGCGCCACGGCGCGCACACCGGCTCGAACAGCCCGACCATGAGGCCGCCGCCCTCCTCGCGGTAGTAGCCGAAGGCGCCCGGATCCTCGAGCACCGGCATGCTGGGCAGATCCCTGATGGGCTCGGTGATCAGGTAATAGTGCTCGGCCGCCTGGTTGACGATGTTGACGCCGGCGAGTGCGCCGAACTGCCGCGCCCACATGCCGGCGCAGTTGACGACGACGTCGGTCCTGATGTCGCCGAGCGCGGTGCGCACGCCGCTCACGCGGCCGCGCGCCTGCAGTACGCCCGTGGCGGGCACGCCCTCGATAATGCGCACCCCGCGCATGCGCGCGCCCTTGGCGAGTGCCATGGTCACGTCGACCGGATTCACGCGACCATCTTCCTTGACGTAGAAGCCCGCCTCGATGCCGTCGGGACTGGCAAGCGGGAACAGCTCCAGCACCTGGCGCGGCGAGAGCTCGTGTACATCGACGCCGCAGTAGCGGTTGAAGGCAGCGACCCGCCGGTACTCCTCGAGGCGGTCCTTGTCGGAGGCCACCTCGATGAAGCCGATCTGCGCCAGGCCCGTCGACTGCCCGGTCTCGGCCTCGAGGCGCGCGTACAGCGCGCGCGAGTACTTGCGCATCTCGGTGGAGGTCTCGGACGTCGAGCCGAAGGTCACCATGAGGCCGGCCGCATGCCAGGTAGTACCGGAGGTCAGGCGGTCACGCTCGAGCAGCACCACCTCGGTCCAGCCCATGGCAGCCAGGTGATACGCCACCGAGGCACCGATGATGCCGCCGCCGACGATGACGGCGCGCGCCTGGGTGGGGAGGGTCGCTTGGATCGGGTTCACTGCAGGCATGAGATATATCAGCGTCCAAATTCTCGCGGCGGTGCCCGCAGCTTCGCGCGCCCGGTCGCTTTATGTGTTTTCCCCGACCTTCGAAGCAGTCAGCCGCGGCGCCGTTCAGGAAAGCGTCAGGTCCCGCGGCCAACTATAGAGTATCCGGACCGCGGGACGCACCGCGCCGCGGACGCCGGTAGAATGCAACGCGTGCGGATCCCCGGGGACGTTGAGCATGAGCCCGCGTATCAGTTTCGTGCCCTGCCTGCTGGCGCCGCTCGCGCTGCTCGCGGCCGCGTGTGTACACAGCGGCGGCGGCACGCCCGCACACCCGGCTGCGGCAGAAGCAGCGCCCGCAACCCCGGCCCCGGCCGCGAGCCCCGCGCCCCCGCCGCCAACCTCAGCGCCGCCACCCGCTGCGCCGGCCATTGCGAGCCCGCCCGCGGCGAGCCCGGCCAGCCCCGCGAGCGGCAGCCCGGGTGCGGCAGCACCCGCCGCAGCGTCAAGCACGGCGCGCACCGGAACCGCTGCAACCAACGAGCCGCCCCCCAGGGCGCCGGCCGCCCCGCGGGCGCAGCCGCCCGCGGCCGCGCCCGCCGCACCGGCGGCAGCCAAACCTGCGGCCCCGGCCGCCGCCGCGCTGGATCTGAACGGCCTCGAGCAGCGCCTGCGCGACACGCGCGCCATAGGCGTGTTCACCAAGCTGTCCCTGAAGAACCAGGTAGACGACCTGCTCAGCGAGTTCCGCACCTACCACAAGGGGCGTACCCCGCCCACCCTGACGCAGCTGCGTCAGCAGTACGAAGTGTTGCTCATGAAGGTCGTCACGCTGTTGCAGGACGGCGATCCGACCCTGGCCCGATCCGTCGCCTCATCGCGCGAAGCGATCTGGGGTGTGCTGACAGACCCGGCAAAGTTCGCCAATATCTGACTGTCCACCGAAGGAGTTCCCATGCTGGCCCGACTGATGCTGTTTCCTGCCGCCGCACTGCTCGGCGCGGGCGTCGCCGCCGCCGACGGCCCCCCGCCGGGGCAGGACCTGAAGGCCGCGATCGCGCTGCAGGGGCTGCCGTGCGACCAGATCGTCAGCTCCAAGCGCAACGGCGACAGCGATTACACCGCCGCCTGCAAGGACGGCAATCGCTACCACGTGTACGTGGACCCGTCCGGGCGCGTGGTGGTCAAGAAGCTCTGAGCAGCGGGCCGCGCTGCAACCGGCTCAGCGCCCGGCCGCGGCCGTAACCGGCGGCACGCTGACACCCCGCAGCAGGAACCAGGCGCCGAGCGGCACCTCGTAGAAGAACATCGGCACCATGTACACGAGGCCGACGCTGGCTGAGAACGACGGCGACAGCATCTCGGCCAGCGATCCCAAGGCCAGCAGCAGCGACGCCCCGATCCCCCAGCCGGCCAGGGCGCGCGGCACGTAGCGCGAGCGGTACAGCACGTACGCGAACACCGCCGAGCCCAGACCGAGGAACACGAACCCGACGCCGAAGCCGAGGCCACGGATCCCGATGAAGAGCCGCGCCAGGGTCTGCAGCTGCTCGCTGCTGAACGCCTGCAGGTCGTCCGCACCGCTCAGCAGCCGCAGGGTCACCAGACCTCTAACCGTGGTCACGGCGAGGATTGCTGCGTCCGCGATACGCAGCCAGGCACCGAGCAGCGCCAGAGCGCGGTAGACGCTGCGCAGCAGCCCGTAGAACGCCCAGGCGATGACGACATCGCTGACGAAGGTCACCACATCGAGCGCGATGCCCAGGCGGAACAGCCCCCCGGACTGCGCGAGGTTGGCGGCCGTTGCCGCCGCGCTCCCGGGCACCACTATGCGACCGAGCACATAGGACTGGGAGAAGATCGACACCGCCATTGCCACGAGGTAGATGCACCCGGCAACGCGCGCATAGAACTGCGGAGACCGCTCGCGGATTTCGGTCATCGCCTCTCCCGGCGCAGCCGCTGTGTACGGGTTGGTCGTGGGTGCAGGCTGCAGCGCGAGTCTACGTCAGAGGCAAGGCGCGAAGTGGGCGTTCGCCGCACCGCTGGCAGCGCCTCGGCGCAACCGGGTGCGCGTCGGCTAGACTGCAGGCCGATGAACAGCGCCCCCGCAGCGTCGGCATCCGCGCACGCAGGTACCCTGCGCGCCACGGCCGTGATCGCCGGCTGCATCGGAGCAGCGTTCTGTGAGGGCTTCGATCTGCAGGCCGCCGGCGTGGCAGCCGGCGGCATCGCCGCCGAATTCCGCCCGACACCTGGGCAGCTGGGGACGTTCTTCAGCGCCAGTACGCTGGGGTTGTGCGCCGGTGCGGTGCTGGGCGGGCGACTGTCGGATTCCTTCGGGCGCAAGCGCACGCTCATCGGCTCCGTCGTCCTGTTCGGCCTGTTCTCGCTCCTGACGGCGGCCTGTCACGACATCCACACCCTGTGCTGGGCGCGGCTGCTCACCGGCGCGGGGCTCGGCGGCGCCTTCCCCAACCTGCTGGCGCTGGTGATGGAATCCAGCAGCGAAGGGCGGCGACATGCCAACGTTGCCCTCGCCTACAGCGGCATGCCTTTCGGCGGGGCGGTGGCGAGCCTCATCAGCATGCTGAGCGCCAGCGCCCAGTGGCGCGTGATCTTCATCGTCGGCGGCGCGGCGCCACTGCTGCTCGCGCCGCTGCTGCAGCGCCTGCTGCACGAGTCGGCGGAATTCCGCCGCGTCACCGTGGAGCTCGGCCCGGGAAGCGGGCGGCTGCGGAGCGGCAGGTTCCGCGCCATTCTGCGCGAGGGCCGCGCACTGCCCAGCATCCTCTTGTGGGTCAGTTCCTTCCTCGGGTTGCTGATCCTGTATCTGATCCTGAGCTGGCTGCCGACCCTGCTGGTCGGCAACGGCTTCAGCAAGAGCGAGGCCGCCTTCGTGCAGGTGGCCTTCAACGTCGGCGGCGGAATCGCGGCTCTCGCCATCGGCCAGCTGCTCGAAGGACGCGCCCGCAATCCGAGCATCGTCGCCGCGTTCGTCGCCGTGCCGCTATTGGTGCTGCTGCTGAGTCGGGCACCGCCGGCGCTCGGCCTGGTCACCCTGATAGTCTTCGGCCTCGGCGGCGCGGTGCTCGCGGCGCAGGGCTTTCTCTACAGCTCCGCGCCGCGCATCTATCCGACGCTCATCCGCGGAGTCGGGGTCGGAGCCGCGGTGGCCTTCGGCCGAGTGGGCTCGATCGTCGGGCCGAAGCTCGGTGGCATGCTCAAAGCTGCCGGACACAGCTCCTCGCAGCTGCTGCTCGACATCCTGCCGCTGGTGATCCTCGGCAGTGTGACCGCCCTCGCCTTTGCCTGGCATATCGCCCGGGGGCGCATACCGGCCGAATCCGCGAGCTAGCGGCCGACGCTAGTCGACGTTGATGATGACCTTGCCGCGGGCGTGCCCGGCTTCCAGGTAACGCACCGCCGCTGCGGTCTCCGCCAGCGGGTAACGGCGATCGATGACCGGCGTCACCTTGCCGTCCTGCATCAGCTGCGCGAGCACCGCCAGGTCCTCCTTAGTGAGCTCGGCGAGCATCGACTTGAGGCCCTGGCTCACGAACGGTGACAGCAGGGAGGCTTCGATGAACCCGGTCAGCGGGCCGATCCAGTTGCCCTTATTCGGGCCGCCGACGATCACCAGCGCGCCGCGCGGCGTGAGCACCCGCCGGTAATCGAGCAGCCCGTGGCTGCCGACGGTGTCGAGGATCAGATCGTAGTGCTGGGCGCCGCGCGTGAAATCCTCGTGCGTGTAATCGATGACGTGGTCGGCGCCGATGGAACGCACCAGCTCCAGATTGCGCGTGCTGCACACGCCGGTGACCTCGGCGCCGAGGGCCTTGGCGATCTGCACCGCGAAGGTGCCCACACCACCAGACGCCCCGTTGATCAGCACCTTCTGACCCGCCTGCAGGTGACCCTTGTCGCGCAGCGCCTGCAGCGCGGTGAGCGCCGCGATCGGCACGGCCGCCGCCTGCTCGAAGCTCATGTTGGCGGGCTTGAGCGCCACGGCACGTGCCTCGCGCACGGCGACATACTCGCCAAAAGCACCGAGCTTGCCGCCGAACACCTCGTCGCCGGGCTTGAAGCGCGTGACGTTTCGGCCGACGGCCTCGACGGTGCCGGCAAAATCCACCCCGAGCCGCGGGTTGTTGGGCCGGCCGAAGCCGGAATCGAGTCGCACCAGGTACGGCCTGCCGCGCATGTAGTGCCAGTCGAGCGGATTCACCGAGGCCGCGTGCACCCGTACCAGCAACTCATCGTCAGCGGGAGTTGGTTTGGCGAGGGTCTCGAGCTTCAGCACCTCGGGCGACCCGTAACAGCGGTAGGCGATCGCCCGCATCCCCACTGCCTTGTCGGCCAGCGCCGGAGCGCTGCCGCAGGGTGCGTCGTGACTGAGGCTGTAAGCCAGTGAACCCAGTGCCACCACCAGCAGCAGGGCGATGCTGCCAAGGATCTTGCGGCGTAGCGTCATAGTCCTGTTCCCGCGGGCGGCCCGGTACCGGGTCTTCTGCCGGGGAGCGTATGCATCCCAAGCTCGGCGGGCAAGGCGCGCTCCCGGCTCCTGCGATCGCAGGTTAGCTGGGTGCGGCGAGTCGCACCGCCGAGCTGCCGCGCCGCGCGCCCCGCTCGGCGGTGGACTGTGAATTTCAGGCGGGGCCAAGCGCTGGTGGCGGCCGGGTCCCACCAATGCACGCGCCGGGCGGCGAACTCGTCCGTCCGCCTCGCTCGCTCCTCCTGGTGCAGCCGCCGCGATGGCGTGCCATTTCTGTCACGGCCCGCACCGGGAATTTCGGGAAATTCTCCCGCAGGCCATCCGCTAAGCTCCGTGCCAAGAGCGCCCCGCCCACGGCGGGCACGCGCCGGGAAACACCGTCTGGTGCAGCGAGGGAGACCGATGAGCTCGAGAGCAGCGCTCGCGAAGGCGGTCTGGCTCGCGGCCGCCGCGCTGGCGCACTACGCGCCCGCATGTGCAGCCGACAGCGACGCCGCCAGCCCGCCGAACAACGCGGCGGCCGTGCAGGAACTGCCGCAGGTGACGGTCATCGGCAATGCGCCGCTGCCGGGCCTGGGCCTGCCGCTGAATCAGGTCCCGTCCAACGTGCAGACCGCCGACAGCGCGGAGCTGAAGCGCAGCCAGTCCACCGATATCGCCGACTACCTGAATCGCAAGTTCAGCGGCGTCAACGTCAGCGAGAGCGCCGACAATCCGTTCCAGCTCGACATCAACTACCACGGCTTCACGGCCTCGCCGCTGCTGGGCACGCCCGTGGGCGTCTCGGTGTACGTCGACGGCGTGCGGGTCAACGAATCCTTCGGCGACACGGTCAACTGGGACCTGGTTCCAGAGTCGGCGATCTCCACGGTGTCGCTCCTCTCCGGTTCCAACCCCGTGTTCGGCCTCAACACCCTCGGCGGGGCGCTGTCGCTGCAGACCAAGAGCGGGCACGACAATCCCGGCACCCAGTTCGAGGCCTATGGCGGCTCGTTCGGGCGGCGGGCATTCGAGGCGGAAACCGGCGGCGGACGCGGCGCATTCGACTACTTCGCGACAGTCAGTTACTTCGACGAGAGCGGCTGGCGTGACATGTCATCGTCACGCCTGTGGCAGGCCTTCGGCAAGGTCGGCTGGCAGACGGAGAAGACCGATCTCGACCTCAGCTACACCTACGCCGACACCAGCCTGTTCGGCAACGGCGCGCTGCCGGAGAGCATGCTCGCGTACCGCCGTGCGCAGAGCTACACGCCGGACATCACGCACAACCTGCTGCACTTCGTGAACCTTACCGGCTCACAGTTCCTGTCCGAGCAGCTGCTGCTGACCGGCAACGCCTACTACCGCCACCTGGTGACCGGCAGCAGCAACGGCAGCAACAACGACAACTATCTCAGCGAGGACTATCCGGGACCGCCCATCGACTGCGACGCCACGCCGGCCGACCGTGCCGCGCTCGCCTACTGCGCCCAGGCCGCCACGCAGCTAGCGACCCTGCGCCAGCGCACCGCCGGCCTCGGCTTGCAGCTGACCGACTCCGCCGACTTGTTCGGCCGCAAGAACCAGGGCATCCTCGGCCTCGACTACAGCGACTCGCACGACAGCTTCGACCAGGCGTTCCAGTACGGCGCCTTCGCGCCCGACCGCACGCTGCTGTTGCAGCCGAGCCCGTTCAATGACGAGACCGTCATCTCGCTGCGCGGCACCAACCGGATCTTCGGCGCGTACCTGACGGACACGTGGTCACTGAGCGAGCTGCTGCACGTCACGGCCTCGGCACGCTACAACCGCAACACCGAGACCCTCGACGGCTACAGCATCGACACGGACGTCGGCAATCTCGGCTCAGGTTTCGACGCGGCCTCGCCGCTCACCGGCGATCACACCTTCAGCCGCCTGAATCCGGCCATCGGCTTCACGGTCACGCCGCGCGACGCACTGACCTACTATGCAAACTACAACGAGGCCAGCCGGGCCCCGACTGTGCTCGAGCTCGGCTGCGCCAATCCGGAGCAGCCCTGCGGTCTGCCCAACGACTTCGCCAGCGACCCGGCGCTCAAGCAGGTGGTGGCGCGTACCTTCGAAGTCGGTGCGCGCGGCAACTTCGCGGGGCAACAGCTGCACTGGAGCGCGGACCTGTTCCGCACCGTGAACAGGGACGACATCCAGTTCATAGCCACCACCACCAATTCCGGCTACTTCGACAACGTCGGCACCACGCGCCGCGCAGGCCTGGACCTGGCGCTCGGTGGCCAGGCCGGCGGGCTGCGCTGGAACCTCAGTTACAGCCTGGTCGACGCCACGTTCCAGTCGGCCTTCGAGGTGAGCGCCGGATCCAACAGCAGCGCCGATGCCGACGGCAACATCCTGGTGCGGCCCGGCGACCGGCTGCCGCTGGTGCCGCGCCATACCGGCAAGCTGGCGCTCGACTACCAGCTGACGCCGGCCCTCGATCTTGGCGGCACGTTCACGCTCACTTCCGGCTCATACCTGCACGGCAACGAGAACAACGCCGACCAGGCCGGTGGCACCAACGCCGCCGGTGACTTCATCGCCGGCAGCGGCCGGATCGGCGGCTACGCGCTGGTCAACATCCAGGGCACCTACCGCGTCGGACCGCGCTGCGAGGTGTTCGCACGCATCGTCAACCTGCTGAACCGGCAGTATGCGACGGCGGGATTTCTCACCACCAACACCTTCACCGCCAGCGGTGTATTCCTGACCAATCCGGACGACTGGACCAACGAGAATGCCGTCTCGCCGGGCGCGCCATTCGGTATCTGGGCCGGGGTACGGGTACACCTCGACTAGGTTGCGGGGCTGGCGGCGCGCGCCGTGCCACGCGCGGCGCCGTCGCGGCGCGCGGCGAAGAACGCGACGATCAGGCCGAACAGCAGCATGGCCGCCATGTTCTTCACGAACCAGTCGGTGCTGAACGTAGGCGTATGGTGCCAGGCCGACAGCGGCACGACGACGTAGTTCATGACGAAGAACACGACCACGCCGTAGGCGAGGCCGCAGGCTACCCAGCGCCGCGTCAGCATCGGCAGGCGGGTGGATGCAAGCACGTATAGCGCGGCGATGATGATGCCCATCAGTTCCTGCAGCAACAGGCCGAGCACCGCGGTCCCCGTGCCGCCGGCGAACGACTCCTTGGCCAGCAGCCCGCCGGCGATCGCGTGCAGGATGTAGGGGATGCTGCGCCCGCTGATCAGGCAGGCGGCGCCGATGTCGATGGTGCCGGCGACGATGCCACCCCAGAGGATGGCGGCGAGCAGTGCGCGTGAGTTGGTGTTCATGGGACCTCAGTCGATGCCGAGTTGACGCGCCACGAGGATCAGTTGCAAGGCACTGGTGGTGCCGAGTTTGTTTTTGATGACGGACTGATGGTTGGCGACGGTCTTGGTGCTCACTCCGAGGCGCGCGCCGATCTCGCTCAGCTCGTAGCCGCTGGTCAGCAGGCGCAGGATCTCGTGCTCGCGGCTCGACAGCGACGCCACCACTCCGCCGCCGCCCGTACCGGCTGCGGCCATGGCCTGCGCCACGTCGGGGCTCACGTAGCGGCGCCCGGCCGCGACCGCGCGCACCCCCTCTACCAGCAGCTCCGGGGCACTCGACTTGCTCAAGTAGCCGAGCGCGCCGGCCTCGAAGGCGCGCGAGGCATAAATGGCGTCCTGGTACATGCTGAACATGAGGATGCGCACAGCGCCGCGCCGCGCGATCAGCCGCCGCGCGGTCTCGATGCCGCTCACTCCGGGCAGCGCGATGTCCAGCACTACCACATCCGGCTGGCAGCGGCGCTCGCACTCCATCGCCTCCTGCGCGCTGGCCGCCTCCGCCACCACCTGCATGGCGGGGTCGCGCGCCAGCAGGCGGCGATAGCCCTGCCGTACGACCGCGTGGTCATCGACCAGCAGCACCGTGATCGGTGCGCCCGTCGCCGTGGCGCTCATGCGGCCGTCCCGAGCGGAATGAGAGCGCGCAGCGCGAAGCCGCCGGCCGCCGAGCGCTGCACGTGCAGCGAGCCGCCGACCGCCTCGACGCGCTCGCGCATGCCGACCAGGCCGAGTCCGAGTCCGGTGCCACCCGGGTCCATGCCGACGCCGTCATCCTCGATCGCCGCCACGATGGCGGCGCCGGGACGCGCTGCGCCGTGCGGCTCGCTACCGATGCGGATGGCGACGCGCGTCGCCTGCGAGTGGCGCGCGACGTTGGTCAGGCCCTCCTGCACCAGGCGATACAGCGCCAGGCGCCGCATCTCGTCGAGCTCCTCGAGCGGCGCATTGACCGACAGCTCGAGCGCAAGCCGCGGCAGGCGGCGGCGCCACTCTGCCACGCAATGCTCGAGCGCTGCGGCCAGGCCCAGCTCGTCGAGGCCCGCCGGCCGCAGCTGGCGGATCAGGCCGACCACTACGGCCTGCACGCGATCGAGCCCGCTGACGATCTCAGCGGCGGCGCGCGCGGTCGGCGCCTCGAGCGCGCCGCAGCGGTCGCGCACGCCCACGGCGTCGATCTTCATGGCGTTGAGGTGCTGGCCGAGCTCGTCGTGCAGGTCGCGCGCCAGCGCGCGCCGCTCCGCCTCCTGGATCTCGAGGTACTGCCGCGCCAGGCGGCGGTTGGCGGCCAGCGCGCGGCGCAGCTCCTGCTCGGCGCGCTGCCGCTGGCTGAGCTCGCGGCACGCCTCGCGATAGCGGCGGGCCGCAAACCACGCCATACACACCGCGATCACCAGCAGGATGGCCGGCAGCTCGTCGAGCTGGAAGCGCTCGAGGGGCTGCGACCAGCGCAGCAGCGCCTCGCTCACGTTGAATCGGGCACAGACCGTCGCGGCAACGACCGAGATCGCGAGCACCAGCACGAGATCGCGGCGCCAGGCGACGGAGGCAGGCGGGGCCGGCGTCGGCCGGCCGGTCGGGGTGTCGCTCATGCCCCTTCTATAGCGGATTCCAGGAGCAGCGAACAGCCTCGCGGTGCGCCGCCCGCCGCAGGCCGCAGGCCGAGGACGCTTCGGCGGCAGGTTAGGCGGCTTGGCGGAAGGCCTCGTGCAGGGTCTTCACCTGGCCGGCGTCGCGCAGCGCATAGCCCGGCAGCGCGGCGATGGCGGCATGGAACTCGCGGCTGCGCATGATGGCGAGCACCTGCTGCACGGCACCGTTCTCGAGGGTCTGCTTGCGGCACACGAACAGGTAGTCCTCGGTGAGCAGCCGCACGAAGTCCAGGTCAAACTGGCGCGCCGCGGCCTCGACACCGAAGCTGACATCGGCCATGCCGCTCGCCACGTAGGCGGCCACCGCCGCGTGCGTGAACTCGACCCGCTCGTAGCCGTTGATGAGCGTGGCATCGAGGCGGCGCTGTGCCAGCAGCCGGTCAAACAGCAGGCGCGTGCCGGAGTCCGGATCGCGGTTCACAAAGCGCACCGCCGGGTCGAGCAGCTGCTCGAGCCCGGCGACGCGCAGCGGGTTGCCGCGCTTGACCATGAGTCCCATCTCGCGCGTTACGAAGCCGATGACGCGGTGCTCGCGCGGCACGAGCCATTGCTGGGCGGCGGCGACCGCGTTGCCGCGCAGCTCGCCCTGCGGCAGGTGCACGCCGGCGAGCTCGCAGGTGCCGTGGGCGAGCGACACCAGCGAGTTCTGGTTGCTGACGTAGCGCAGATCCACCGCGATCCCGGCGTCGCGGCTGAGCAGCTCGCGCAGCTTGGAGACGGCGAAGCCGTGGCTCGCATGCACGCGCACGATCGAGGCACGCGCCGGCAGCATTTCGTTCAGCTCGGTCTCGAGTTCCTGCGCCAGGTTCTGCAGCTGGGGCCGCAGCCGCGCCTGCAGCCGCTGCCCCGCCCACACCAGCTTTTCCCCGAGCGGGGTGAGGCGCGTGCCGCGCCCCTGCTCGCGCTCGGCGAGGGGGGCGCCGAAGAACGCGGCCCACTTCTCGATCAGGTTCCAGCAGTGCCGGTACGACATGTGGGCGCGCTCGGCGGCGCGCGTGATCTTGCCGGTGGCGCGGATCTCGTTGAGGAAGTCGAGCATCACGAGCATCGACTGGCCGTCGTCCTCGCGCCTGAAGCGCCACACGGGCTCGATCTCGATGCGGATCATGGGAATTTCCCGGCCTACCTGGGGCACGCCGTGATATGCATCCTGTTGCATAACTGATCGGTCCATATCCTCATCCCCTGTTCATATCTGGAGCGGCTCGGGACCTCATATTCCGCTCATTGCATACGCACGTCTATCCTGCATGCACGCGCAGATAAGGGATGCTGAGTTATGCATCTTAAGACATATGTGAGGCACGAATGGGCGGACACAACCTGGCCGTACGCGAAGATGCCCTGATCGGCAGGGGGCGCCGCCCCGCCGCCTCGGGGCGCTACTTCAGCACGCTGGATCCGGCGACCGAGCAGACGCTGGCCGAGGTCGCCGAGGGCGAGTCCGCGGACGTGAACGCGGCGGTCGCCGCGGCACGCGCTGCGCTCGAGGGCGAGTGGGGTCATGCCCGTCCCGCCGAGCGCGGCCACGCGCTGCTGCGCCTGGCGGACCTGGTGCGCCAGCACCAGGAGGAGCTGATCGCGCTCGAGAGCCATGACTCGGGCAAGCCGGTATCGGCCATCCGGCGCCAGGACCTGCCGGCGGTACTGGATACCCTGACCTACTACGCCGGCTGGGCCGACAAGATCCACGGGCAGGTCATCCCGGCGCGCCCCGACGCGCTGACCTACACGGTGCGCGAGCCGATCGGCGTGGTCGGTGCGATCGTGCCCTGGAACTTCCCGCTGATGATCAGCATGTGGAAGGTGGCGCCCGCCCTCGCCTGCGGCTGCACCGTGATCCTCAAGCCCGCCGAGCTGACCCCGCTCACGGCGCTGCGCATGGGTGAGCTGGCGCTGCAGGCCGGATTTCCGTCCGGGGTGCTGAATGTCGTGCCCGGGTACGGCAGGGCCGCGGGTGCGGCGCTGGCCGAGCACCCCGACGTGGACAAGGTGACCTTCACCGGCTCCCCGGCCGTCGGGCGGCAGATCCTGCGCAGCGCAGCCGGCAACCTCAAGCGCGTCACCCTCGAGCTCGGCGGCAAGTCCGCCAACATCGTGTTTCCCGACGCCGATCTGGCCGCGGCCGCCAAGGCCGCCAGCGCCGGCATCTTCTTCAACAGCGGGCAGGTGTGCTCGGCCGGCTCGCGCATCCTGGTGCACCGGGACATCCACGACGAGTTCGTCGAGCGCCTGGTGGCGCGTGCCCGCGCCCTGCGTATCGGTGACCCGCGCGATGCCGGCACCGCGATGGGCCCGCTGGTCTCGGCCGGGCAGATGCAGCGTGTGCTCGACTACATCGAGGTGGGCAAACGCGAGGGCGCCACGCTCGCCACCGGCGGGACGCGCTTTGGCTCTGCGGGCTACTTCGTCAGCCCCACGGTGTTCACCGGCGTCGAGCACGGCATGCGCATCTCGCAGGAGGAGATCTTCGGCCCCGTGGCCTCGGTCATCCCCTTCGCCGACGAAGAGGAGGCGCTGCGGCTCGCCAACGGCACCAGCTACCGCCTCGCGGCGGGCATCTGGAGCGCCGACATCGGGCGCGTGCATCGCTTTGCCGCGCGGTTGAAAGCCGGCACGGTGTGGGTGAACACCTTCGGCCCCACCGACGTGCGCCTGCCCTGGGGCGGAGCGCGTGAGTCGGGATTCGGACGCGAACACGGCGAGGCCGCGCTGGAGAACTTCACCGAGCCCAAGGCGGTCTGGATCAACACCCGCGCCTGAAGCCGTCCCGCGCGCCGGCGCGGCTCATTGACTCCCTTGCCGCGCTACCCAAGAATCGCGGCCGGCCGCTTACGGCCGCTATGCGGAAGGTGTCCATGACCCTGCTTCAGCACTCCGCCGTGCTCGCCCCGCTTGCGGCCCTCGCCCTGGGCGGCGCGGCCGCACCGGTCGCGCGCGCCGATACTCTCGTGGTCACCGCCGCGCGCATGGTCGACGTGCTCGCCGGGCGCGAGGTCGACCGGCCCCAGGTGGTCCTCAACGGCGAGCGCATCGAGGGCGTCGGCAAGCAGGGCGACCCGGCTCCGGCCGGCGCCCGGGTGCTGGACCTCGGCAATCGCACGCTGCTGCCCGGCCTGATCGACATGCACGTGCATCTCACCTCCGACCCGCACTACAGCGGCTACCGGACGCTGCAGTTCACCGACAGCTTCTGGATGGCCGTCGGGGTCGCCAACGCGCGCGCCACGCTCGAGGCCGGCTTCACCACCGTGCGCAACGTCGGCTCGCGGTTCTACGACGATGTCGGGCTCAAGCAGGGCATCGAGCGCGGCTACATCGTCGGCCCGCGCATCGTGCCGGCCACCTACGCGCTCGGTTC
>Ga0070681_10001331_pt1 | contig 21599 bp, 17 predicted proteins | sample KBSC83BmetaG_FD_65650 | JGI IMG/M metagenome (GOLD analysis project Ga0070681, IMG submission 65650) | Corn rhizosphere microbial communities from Kellogg Biological Station, Michigan, USA - KBS C8-3B metaG | ecosystem: Host-associated > Plants > Roots > Rhizosphere | place: USA: Michigan... | reverse complement strand
GCTCGTCGCGCCAATGCTCATCGCTGCGCGCCACGTCGCCTCCCCTCCTCAACTCGGCACCATCATCCTCAATGGGTCGGCGCGTGACAGCATGAACACCATCTGGAGTCGCAGCAACGCGCACTGGAACGAGCTCGCCGGCGAAAACACGCTCACCCAGATGATCGGCAGCGGCAAGCCGACGCAGCGCGAATACATGGGCTGCATGCAGGGGTCGATCTCCCACGACACCCTGTTCGTCACCGGAAGCGTGCCGTCTCACCACATGCGGCAGCTCCAGTTCGCCGTTACCGGCGACTGCGACAGCGTGGCCGACTTCGTGGGTGCCTGGCACACGCATCCGTACCGCGCCGCGCCCGACGGGCACGCGCTCAAGGAAGCGGGCCTCTCGAAGCAGGACCTCGATACGTTCTCGTCCGGCGATGATCCCGCCGTGCTCGTCGTTTGGGACGTCGACTCGCTCGACGCCGCCGCCCGCGGTCCGGACGGCAACGTCGTTCACCCGATCACGGTGGTCATGCACTGATCGACTGCGCACTTCCGCCCACGCTGGCCAGGACTACGTTTCCCCACATGGAGCCAGTCCTGACCGAGGCCGCGAGGGCGGATGTGGCAACGGCCGCCTCATCCTCGCCCGACTCCCCCTCCCCCCGTCCCAGCACCACCGCACGCGAGAAAGAACAGCGCCTCGTCGCGTGGCTCGCCGCGCGCCGATCGGTCATCCTCGGCTTCAGCGGCGGCGTCGACTCGGCGTATCTCGCCTGCGTGGCGCTCGAAGCACTTGGCCCCGCGCGAGTCCTGGCTGTGATCGGCCGTTCGCCGTCCTATCCGGATGCGCAATGGGACGCGGCCCGGACGCTCGCCGCGCAGTTCGGCATTCCCGTGCTCGAGGTGACCACGCACGAGATGCTCGACCCGCGCTACGTCGCGAACCCGTCCAACCGCTGCTACTTCTGTAAGACCGAGCTCTGGTCGGTTCTCCGAGTCGTGGCCGACGAACGCGGCTTCGACACGATCGTGGACGGCACCAACGCCGACGACATGCACGACTGGCGGCCCGGACTGCAAGCGGCCCGCGAGCACGAAGTGGAGTCGCCGCTCGCCGACCTCGGATTTACCAAGGATGAGATCCGCGCGCTGTCGCGGGCGCGCGGGCTGCCCACGTGGTCGCAGCCATCATCGCCGTGCCTGTCGTCGCGTCTGCCCTACGGGAGCGCCGTCACCATCGAGCGCCTCCGCCAGGTCGAGCGTGCCGAAGCCGCCCTGCGCGCGCTCGGCGTGGACGGCGACCTGCGCGTTAGGCACCACGGCGACCTCGCGCGTGTCGAGCTCTCCGCCGACCGGCTCGAGGCCTGGCTGGCCGCGCCGAATTTGCGAGCGCTCACCGGCGCCGTGCGCGGCGCGGGCTTCGCGCGCGTGGCCGTGGATCTCAAGGGATTCCGCTCCGGCTCGCTCACCGTGTTAGGCGCCGCCGGCGTGTGAGCGCACCGTCGCTCGCCGCGGCGCTCGCGGCGCACGGTGTGGACGCGCGAGTCGACGCGCGCGCCGCGCTCGCCGTGCTCACCGTGCCTAACGCAGACGCGGCGGAGCGGCTGCGCGACGCGGACGTCCGGCGCGCCGTGATCGCCCTCGCCGCCCAACACGGCTTCACGACGGTGGCGCTCGAGCTCGCAAGTGCAACGGACGACCGTGCGGCTCTTTCTGGCCATTAACCTGCCCCTTTCCGTTCGCCGCGACATCCGCGCGGCCACGGCGCCCATGCGCGACGCCACCCACGACCGCCACGCGGTGAAATGGCTCGACGACGACCACCTGCACGTCACGCTCAAGTTCCTGGGCGAGCAGCCCGATGCGTCGGTTGGGCCGCTGCGCGCGGCGCTCGACGCCGCCGTCTCGCCCCACACGGCGTTCACCCTCGACGTGGGCGGCCTCGGGGCGTTCCCGAACCTTCACGCGCCGCGCGTCGTATGGATGGGTGTGACACCGGAACCCAAACTCGAGCTCCTGCAGCACGACGTCGAGCGCGCCTGCGCCGCGTTGGGCTATCCGTTGGACGCGCGCGCCTTTCGCCCGCACATCACGCTCGGCCGCACGCGCGACCACGTGGCGCGCGATGACGCCCGCGCGATCGCAACTGCTGCACGCGGCGTGCGCTTCACCGCAGCGGCACCGGCGCGGAGCGTCGATCTGATGCAGAGCGAGCTCGGGCCTCGCGGCGCGCGCCACACGGTCCTCGCCGCGCTCCAACTCGCGGGAGCGTCGTGATGGGCGGCTGCCTGCGTTCGATTGGATGCCTCGTGCTACTGGTCGTGCTCGGCGTGTCGGGGTGGCTGTTCCGCGGCGAGTGGGAGCCCGTCGTCCGGCGCGTCGCGACTGGATCGCTCTCGTCACCCGATCAGTCGGCTGTGCACTGGGAACCCATCACCGCCGAAGGCAGCTCGCATGCGCGCGACGCCATCGACCGGTTGGGCGCGCGCAGCGGACCCGTGTTTGCGAACGTGGCGCCGGGTGATCTTGCGAGCTATGTGTTCGACGCGCTCACGCGGCAACTGCCGCCGTCCGCATCCGACGTGGAAGCGGCTGCGATCGGCGAGCAACTGGCCATTCGCGCCGATGTACGCTTGGCCGACTTCGGCGGCCCGGCGTCGTTCGGACCGGTAGCCGGGATGTTGAGCGACCGCGAGCCGGTCCAATTCACGGGCACGCTCGCGATCACCCAGCCCGGGCTCGCCGAGTTCCGGGTGACGAGCGTGCGCATCAAGGATTTCGCGGTGCCGACGGCTATGATCCCGGGCATCCTGCAGCGCATGGGGCACGCGCCGCGCCCGGCGGGCACGTCGCCTAACGGACTGCCATTCGCCGTGCCGCGATCCATCGCCGACGTGCGCGTGCACGACGGCAAGATCACCCTGTACAAGACGGTGCCATGAGCCGACGCATCCTGGTGGCCGACGACGAGAAGGGCATCCGCGCTGCGTTAGGCCAGCTCCTCGAGTACGAGGGCTACGAGGTGCGCGCCGTGGGCACGGCCGTCGACGCCATCGCCGAGTTCGAGAAGTGGCGCCCGCACCTGTCGTTCCTCGATGTGAAGATGGGCGGCATCGATGGCCTCGAGGCCCTCAAGAAAATCCGCCAGTTGGATCCCGCGGCGATCGTCGTCATGATCAGCGGACACGGCACCATCCAGACGGCCGTCGAAGCGACGCAGCTCGGCGCGTACGATTTCCTCGAGAAACCGCTCGACACCGACCGCATTCTCGTCACGCTGCGCAACGCGCTCCAGCACGGCAATCTGCAGGAAGAGAACAGTCGTCTCCGCGAAACGATCGAGTCGCGCTACGAGATCGTCGGCAAGTCGTTCGCGATTCGCTCGCTCATCGAGAAGGTCGAGCGCGTCGCACCCGCGCCGGCGCGCGTGCTCATCAGCGGCGAAAACGGGACGGGCAAGGAGCTCGTGGCTCGCGCCGTGCACCGCCTGTCCGCCCGGAGCGCGAAACCGTTCGTCGAGGTCAACTGCGCGGCGATCCCGAGCGAGTTGATCGAGAGCGAGTTGTTCGGTCACATGAAAGGATCGTTCACTGGCGCGATCGCCGATCGCACGGGCAAATTCGAGCAGGCGGATGGCGGTACGCTCTTCCTCGATGAAGTCGGCGACATGAGTCTCTCCGCGCAAGCGAAAGTGCTGCGCGTGCTCGAGGACGGTGTGGTGACGCGCATCGGCGGATCGAAGCCGGCGGGCGTCGATGTCCGAGTGATCGCGGCCACCAACAAGAACCTGGAATCCGAGATCCACGAGAACCGGTTCCGCGAAGACCTGTACTACCGGCTCAACGTGGTGCCCATGACGGTGCCGCCGCTCCGCGAACGGCGCGAAGACATTCCGCTGCTCGTCGCGCATTTCACGGCGCTCTTGTCCAAACAGCAGGGGATGGCGCCGCGCACGTTCACGCCGGACGCGATCGAGCGGCTCGCCATGTACGACTGGCCGGGGAACGTACGCGAGTTGCGCAACACGGTCGAGCGGATTCTCATTCTGGCGTCGGGCCCGCGCGTCCCGGCCGCCGACGTCGAGCGCCTCGTTGGGCAGCGGGCCGCGGAAGGCAGCACGTTCGGCTCGCTCCTCGAGAGCCGCACGTTCGAAGAATTCAAGGACGCGGCCGAGCGCGCGTTCTTGCTGGCGAAGCTCAGAGAGCACGACTGGAACGTGTCGGAAACCGCGCGCTTGCTGGACATGCCGCGCTCCAACCTGTACAAGAAGATCGAGCGCTATGGGCTCACACGCGAGCATGCGTAGCGATCTCAGGTCGCGGAGGGTGCGATGAGCACGGATTGGGACAAGGAGCTGCGCAAGATCGATCAGCAGCTCGAGTCGCTGTCCGACGACGCGCTGCAGCCCCAGCAGAAAGGGAAGGGCGGCAAGCCCGCCAAAGCGACGCCCACGGCCAGCGCGCCGGCGCCCGCGACGCGCAAGACGTCCACGTTGGGCGTGATGGCGCGGCTGGTGCTCGCCATTGCGTTAGGCGTGGCGATCATGTTCTGGCCCTACTCCACCAAGTGCGGGCTCGGACTCTTCGGCTATCTCGCCGCGTCCGTGGTGGTGATCGTCGCCGGCGGGTGGAGCGCCATCTGGACCTGGCGTCATCGTTCGGCGAGCGGGCACGTCCTTTCATTGCTACTCATTCTCTGGGGCGCACTGCTGGCCGCCCAACAAGTGCTGCCGCGCATCGGCTACGCCAAACCCGACGCCGCGCATCCCGCGGTCTGGATGTGCGGGTGAGTCATGAACCGCAAACCACTCGTCGCATCATGATGACCTTTCAGAACTTCATTGACGGACGCTGGGTGGACGCCTGCACCGGCGCCACCTTCGAGAACATCAACCCGGCCGACACGAAGGACGTGATCGGCACGTTCCCGCGCTCCAGTCCCGACGACGTGAATCGCGCGGTGGCGTCGGCCAAGAAGGGATTCGAGATCTGGCGTCGGACGCCGGCGCCCGGACGCGGGGACGTGCTGCGCCGCGTGGGCGATCTGCTGAGCGCACGCAAGGACGACATCGCGTCGCTCATGACGCGCGAAATGGGGAAGCCGCTCAGCGAGACGCGCGGCGACGTGCAGGAAGGCATCGACACGGCCTACTACGCCGCGTCCGAGGGCCGCCGTCTCTTCGGGCACACCGTGCCGAGTGAGCTGCGCAACAAATGGGCGATGAGTTTTAGGCGGCCGATCGGCATCGCGGGTCTCGTGACGCCGTTCAACTTCCCCATGGCGATTCCGACGTGGAAGATGTTCCCCGCGCTGCTCTGCGGAAACGCGGTGATCATCAAGCCGGCGGAAGATGTGCCGCACACGGTGACCGTGCTCGTGGAACTGCTGCTCGAAGCGGGCCTGCCGCCCGAGGTCATCCAGTTAGTCCACGGACAGGGCGAGGTCGCGGGCGCTGCGCTGATCCAGCACCCGGACGTGCCGATCATCTCGTTCACCGGCTCTACCGAGACGGGTCGCATCGTGGGCGAGATTTGCGGACGCATGCACAAGCGGCTCTCGCTCGAGATGGGCGGCAAGAACGCGATGATCGTGCTCGACGATGCGGACCTGGACCTGGCGCTCGAGGGCGTGTTGTGGGGCGCGTTCGGTACCACGGGCCAGCGGTGCACGGCCACGAGTCGGCTCATTCTGCAAGACGGGATTCACGACACGTTCGTCTCCATGCTCGAGACGCGGGTGCGCGCGCTCCGGTTGGGCGACGGCCGCAAGGACGGCACGGACGTCGGGCCGCTCATCAACCGGACGGCGGTCGAGAAGGTGGAGCACTACGTGTCCGTTGGGCGAACCGAAGGTGCGGAGCTCCGCTGCGGTGGGAAGCGCGCGTCGGCCGAGGGTCTCGATCGAGGGCACTTTTTCGAGCCCACGATTTTCACCGGCGTCAAACCAGGATCGCGTCTCGAGCAGGAGGAGATCTTCGGGCCGCTGCTCTCGGTGGTCCGCGTGCGCACACCCGACGACGCGTTCACGGTGAACAACGACGTGAAGTACGGTCTCTCGTCGTCGGTCTATACGAGCAACGTGTCCCTCGCCTTCCGCGCGTTGAACGAGCTGGACAACGGTATCACGTACATCAACGCTCCAACCATTGGCGCCGAAGCGCACCTGCCGTTCGGCGGTGTGAAGCAGACCGGCAACGGACACCGCGAGGGCGGCTGGGAAGTGTACGAGTTCTACTCGGAGACCAAGGTGGGTTACGTCGATTTCTCGGGCAAACTGCAGCGCGCGCAGATCGACACGGACAATGCGTGAAGCGCCCCTTGCCGCTCTTCCACGTCGCTGTCTATCATTGAATGAGCCCTCCTCTGCATCGTAGCACATGACCGAGCGCGCTCCCGCCGCCATTCCCACTCTCAGGTCCGTCACGGACGAGCACCGCGCGGAAGTGCTGCGCGCGATGAACCGGACTACGTGGCGCTGGGGCGCGTTCGCCGACTACGCACGCACCGTGATCATCGCGGTCGCGCTCTTCATGCTGGCGCGCACGTTCGTCATGGAAGCGTTCAAGATTCCGTCGGCGAGCATGGAGAAGACGCTGCTCGTGGGCGACTTCCTGCTGGTCAACAAGGCGGTGTACGGTGCCGAGATTCCGTTCACGCATCTGCGCATGCCGGCATTCCGCGACCCGCGGCGCGGCGAAGTGATCGTGTTCCATTTCCCCAAGGATCACGTCACGCCGTACGTGAAGCGGCTCATCGGATTGCCGGGCGACACCGTGGAGATGCGCAACGACACGGTGTTCGTGAACGGCCTCGCGAGACCGGAGCCCTACGTGGTGCACGTGCAGCCCGATTCGGATCAGTCCTTCGCGGATTTTGATTGGCAGCGCAATTTTTTGGTTACGCGCGCCGAAGCGAGCGCGGGATATCATCCCTCTCGTAACACGTGGGGTCCGCTGATCGTCCCCCCCAACAGCTACTTCGTGCTCGGCGACAATCGCGACATTTCGTCGGACAGCCGGTACTGGGGATTCGTACCCAAGTCGCTCTTGATTGGCCGCCCCATGTTCGTGTACTACAGTTACGCACACGACGACAAGCACTCATATCCGTGGCTCACCGACATTCGGTGGCACCGGCTCGGAACGATAATCCACTGAGGCACCACCGGCAGATCGGGATCCACGTTCCCGACCAAGCCGCCACGTGTGGCTGCGATGTTCGCTCGCAGGAGCTGTCGTGCGTATGGCCGTAACCGGCAACAAGAAGGCATCCTACGACGAAGGGTCGCTCGACCAGTACCTCCGCGACATCAGCGTGTATCCGCTCATCGATCGCGATGAAGAAGTGCGACTGGCACAGCGGATTCGGCAGAACGACGGCGATGCGTTGGACAAGCTGGTACGGTCCAACCTGCGGTTCGTGGTATCGGTCGCGAAGAAATATCAGAACCAGGGCGTGGCCCTGGCGGATCTGATCAACGAGGGCAACCTCGGTCTCATTCGCGCGGCCCACAAGTTCGACGAGACGAAAGGCATCAAGTTCATCTCGTACGCAGTGTGGTGGATCCGCCAGGCGATTTTGCAGGCGTTGGCGGAGCAGTCGCGCATCGTGCGCGTGCCGCTCAACCGCGCGGGCACGCTGCACCGCATCGGCAAGCGCGCCAACGCGCTGCTCCAGGAGTTGGGCCGCGAGCCGACGCACGAGGAGATCGCGGAGGAGATGGACATCAGCGAGGAGGAGGTCGCGAAGACGATCTCGATCTCGCAGACGCACCTCTCGCTGGACGCGCCGCTCACGCCGGGCGAAGACAACAAGCTCCTCGATTATCTCCCCGACAATCTGAATCCGACGCCCGACGAGCAGACCTTCGAGAAGGCGCTGACGGAGGCGATCGAGGAGTCGCTGTCGTCGCTCAAGGAGCGCGAGGCGAAGATTCTGCGGTTGTATTTCGGGTTGGACGGCGAGGAGCCGATGACGCTCGAGCAGATCGGGTCGCTGTTAGGCATCACGCGTGAGCGGGTGCGGCAGATCAAGGAGAAAGCGTTGTCCCGCCTGCGCCACGTGTCGCGCGCCCGGGCGTTGGAGTCGTTCCTCGGGTAGACATCGAGCCCACCTCGCCAGAGTGGGGATGGGTTCGTTGCCCAACGGACGAGCCGGAGGAAAAACGACAAAAAGGCTTGGAAGGATAACAAAAGTGAAACAACGGATAACGAAAGTGATCGTTAGCCGTTGTTTCACTTTTGTTATCCTTCCAAGCCTTTTTGTCGTTTAACGTGCCCATGTCATTCGCCGATGCCTGCCTCGTGCGTATGAGCGAGCTCGAATTGCGGAGCGTGGTGCTCACCCTCGATGGTGACTTCAAGCGATACCGCCGGCATCGCCGGCACGTCGTGCCGGTGATCACGCCGCACTAGCCGGAGTTGCGTCTCGTCGTCCCGCGGATATCGTATCCAGCGATCAATGGACGTCGGAACTACTCCAACTGCGATCCCCAGACATGCTCCGAGTCTCGTACCGCGTGTTCGCTCTCGCGGGCGCCTGTGCCGCGCTCGCGCTGCTCTCGTCGCGCGCCGCTGCGCAGGATGAAGACGAATCGCCCGAGGCACGCACACACGGTGCAGCCGTCCAAGGCGTCGACATCGACGGGCTCAAGTTCCGCTACATCGGGCCGCAGGGCAACCGCGTCGCCTCGGTAGTCGGCGAACCAGGCAATCTCAACGTCTACTACGCGGGCGCGGCGTCGGGCGGCATTTGGAAATCGGTGGACGCCGGCATCCACTGGCGGCCCGTGTTCGACTCGATGCCCGCGCAGTCGATCGGCGCGATCGCCATCGCATCATCAGATCATCAGATCATCTGGGCGGGCACGGGCGAAAGCTTCATTCGCAGCAACGTCTCGATCGGCGACGGCGTGTACAAGTCGACCGACGGCGGCGCAACGTGGACGCACATGGGGCTCGAACGATCGGGTCGCATCTCGCGCATCGTGATCGATCCGCAGAACCCGAACACCGTGTTCGTCGCCGCCGAGGGGCAGGGCTACGGCGCGCAGCCCGACCGTGGCGTGTACCGCAGCACCGACGGCGGCAAAACGTGGGACAAGGTGTTGTTCGTGAACGACTCGACCGGCGCGTCCGATCTGGCGATGGATCCCGAGAATCCGCGCATCCTCGTGGCCGGCATGTGGTCGTTCGTAATCCACACGTGGGGCAAGTTCAGCGGCGGGTCCGGCAGCGGCGTGTACATCTCGCACGACGGTGGCACCACCTGGAAGCGCGCCACCAACGGCCTGCCCAAGGCTCCGTTAGGCAAGGTGGCGGTGGCCATCGCGCCCAACGACCCGAGCCGCTGGTACGCGCTCATCGAGACGGGCTGGGAAGGGAAGGGCGCCCTCTGGCGCTCCGACGACGGCGGCGCCGCCTGGCACGTCGTCTCCTACAGCCACCTGCTGGCCGAGCGCCCGCACTACTACACGCGCATCATGGTGTCGCCGGCGACGCCTAACGAGGTGTACTTCCCATCCAACTTCCTCATGCGCTCGCTCGACGGCGGCGAGACAGCCGTGGTGATGCCGTGGGGCGGCGACACGCACGACATGTGGGCCGATCCCACCAACGCCGACCGCATGATGATCGGCGACGACGGCGGCGTGCAGATCACCACCACCCACGGGCGCCAGTGGCACCGCGTGGTGCTGCCCATCGCGCAGATGTACCACGTCGCCGTCGACAACGAGATCCCGTACAACGTGTACGGCAACGAGCAGGACTACACTGCCGTGCGCGGACCGAGCAACAGCCAGGGCTTCAGCATTCCGTCGGCGCTCTGGCAGACGACCGCGGGATGCGAATCGGGTTTCTCGTATCCCGATCCGGTGGACACGACCATCGTCTGGGGCGGCTGCTACGAGGGCGGTCTCGAGAAGTTCGACCTGCGGTCCAAGCAGTCGTTCTCGGTGGACCCGTGGCCCGACCGCGCGCTCGACTCGCCGGCCGACAGTGCGAAGTATCGCTGGAACTGGACGCAGCCGTTGGCCCTCTCGCCGTTCGACCACAACACCGTCTACGTGGGCAGCCAGTACGTGCACCGCACCACCGATGGCGGCAAGACGTGGACGGTGATCAGCCCGGACCTCACGACCAACGATTCGAGCCACATGCACAGCTCGGGCGGCCTAACGGACGACAACCTGGGCGTCGAATACTGCTGCACGCTGTTTGCGATCGCCGAATCCCCGGTGGCGCGCGGCGTCATCTGGACCGGGTCCAACGACGGCAAGGTGCACGTGACGCGCGACGCCGGCGCGCACTGGACCGACGTGACGCCCACGTCGGCCGAGTTCCCCAAGGGCGCCACGATCGACAACGTCGAGCCGTCTCGGTACGACGCGGGCCGCGCGTACATCTCGGTCGATGGACACCAGGAGAACAACCGCGATCCGTTCATTTACGAGACCACCGACTACGGCCACACCTGGCGCCTCATCAGCGGCGGCATTCCCAAGAGCGTATTCAGCTACGTGGGCATCGTGCGCGAGGACCCGAAGCGCAAAGGCATGCTCTACGCGGGCACCGAGAATGGGTTGTACGTGACGCTCGACGACGGCGCGCATTGGTTCCCTCTGCAATCGAATCTGCCGCACGCGCCGGTCACGTGGATCGTCGTGCAGGAACGCTTCGACGATCTCGTGATCTCGACCAAAGGGCGCGGCTTCTGGATTCTCGACGACCTTTCGGCGCTGCGCGGCATCGACGCGACGCTCGCGTCGAAGTCGGCGTATCTGTTCGCGCCGCGACAGGCCTACCGTTTCCGCGGGTCCAACCGCATCAAGGGCGACCCCGACGACATCTCGGCGGGCCGCAATTCGCCTTACGGTGCAGTGATCAACTACTACCTGAAGGACAGCACCAGAGACTCGCTGCACATCACGATCCGCAACACACAGAACGCGGTGGTGCGCAAGCTCACCGTGCACGGCACCGAGGGCATCAACCGCACGTGGTGGGACCTGCGCTACGACCACACGCACACCGTTGCGCTGCGCACCACGCCCAAGGGGTACCCGCAGATCTGGACCGACAAGCGGTTCATCGGGAAGCTCACGCGCCGCATCTATCACTACGGCATCGAGGACCCTGTGTTAGGCCCGCTCGTCGCTCCCGGGACGTACACGGTGGAGCTGGACGCAGCCGGCCAGACGCTCTCGCAGCCCCTCACGGTGCTCAAGGATCCGCACTCGGGCGGGACGGATGCGGACGCGCAGGCGCAGAGCGCGCTCGCCTACCGCGTGTACCAGGAAATCGATTCGACCGTCGACGCCATCAACGCCATCGAGAAGGTGCGCAAGCAGCTCGAGGACCTGCGGGAGCTGTACGGACACGACTCCTCGTTCAAATCGGTGTTCGCCGACGCCAAGACGCTCGAGGGAAAGCTCGACGGCGTCGAGAACGAGTTGCTGCAACCAGTGCTCCAGGAGAACGATCAGAAAACGTATCGGGCTCCCATGCGATTGTACCTGCGGCTGCTGTACCTCGCGGGCTCCGTGGGCTCGGGTGCCGGCGACGTAGCGGGGGATCCGGATTTCGCGCCCACCGCGGCCGATGTCGCCGTGCACGACGAGCTCTCGGCGCGCTTGCGCACGGTGCTCGACCGGATGCACGGCGTGATGACACAGGACGTCCCGGCGTTCAACACCGCGGTCGCGGGAAAGACGGCACTACTGTCGAAATAGTAGGGCGGACAAATCTGGACAATGCCGGACAGAAGCCGTAAGGCGGACGAAACCAGGACAAGGCCGGACAAGAGGCGTAAGGCGGACGAACCAGGACAAGGCCGGACAAGGCTGGACAAACAAATCGGTTGGCCGGCTAATTTCGGACGGACTATCATCCGCCACAGAACCATCCGGTCCCGTCCGGCAATGTCCGCGGTCTGTCCGTCTTACACCCTTCATCCGGAAGCCTGCATGGCCCAACAATCCTCGTTCGACGTGACCACCGGGGTCGACCTGCAGGAGGTCGACAACGCCGTGAATCAAACGCAGAAAGAGATTGCCCAACGCTACGACTTCAAGGGCTCCAAGGCGTCGATCGATTTCCGGCGCGGCGAGAACCTGCTGGTGCTGGTGGCCGACGACGACTTCAAGATGCGCGCGCTGTTCGACGTGCTGCAGGGGAAGCTCATCAAGCGTGGCGTACCGGTGAAGAACCTCGACATCGGTGCGGTGACACCCGCCGGTGGCGACACCGTGCGTCGCGAGGTGAAGCTCAAGATGGCGCTCGACAGCGACACCGCGAAGAAAATCGTGGCGCTCCTCAAGGAAGCGAAGCTCAAGAAGGTGCAAGCCGCCATCCAGGGTGATCAGGTGCGCGTGTCCTCGCCGTCCAAGGACGACCTGCAAGGGGCCATCGCGCTGCTGCGCGGGCAGGACTTCGGCGTCGAGCTCAAGTTCGGCAACTACCGGTAAGGCGGACAGAACACGGACACAGCCCGACCGCGCTGCTCAGACAGGGGGTGACCGCCCGGTCGCCAATTTTTCGTTCGCGCTCCGGCTTTGACCGTGTAGCGTCCGCCTTCAGCCTTTGTCCGGGCAGCGTCCGTCCTTAGGTTTCGTCCATGCCAGGTCCCGCCACGGCCGTCACCCCGTGAACATCGGCTTCATCACGCTCGGCTGCGACAAGAATACAGTCGACAGCGAGCGCTACCTCGCCCAGTTGGTCGATCACGGCGCGCGGCACACGACGCAGCTCGAGCGTGCCGACGTCATCGTCATCAACACGTGCGGGTTCATCGACGCGGCCAAGCAGGAATCGATCGACGCGATCGTGCAGGCGGCGCGACTCAAGCAGTTGGGCACCTGCCGAACGCTCGTGGCGGTGGGCTGCATGGTGGAACGACACAAGGCCGAGCTCGCCGCGGAGCTGCCCGAGGTGGACATATTCCTCGGCGCCTCGGAAATGGATCGCCTCGTCCCAGCGCTCAAGGAGTGCGGCGCGATCGACGAGCCGTTGTGGCGCGAACAGGACCATCCCGGCGTGCGGATGTACACGGGCGAATTGCCGCACGTGCGCTACCTCAAGATCAGCGAGGGCTGCGATCACGGCTGCGCCTTCTGCGCGATTCCCCTCATGCGCGGCAAGCATCGGTCGTTCGCGCTCGACGAGGTGGTGCGTGAGGCGCAGCTGCTCGAGCTCCAGGGTGCACGCGAGATCAATCTCGTGGCGCAGGACCTGGCGCACTTCGGGCGCGACCGGCGCGACGGCAACGGGCTGCCCGAGCTGCTCGAGGCGTTGGTCGACGCGACGTCGATTCCGTGGATCCGGTTGCTCTACGTGTACTCGGCGGGTATCACGCCTCGATTGCTCGAGCTCATGGCGCGCGAGCGGCGCATCGTGCCGTACCTCGACATTCCGATTCAGCACGGATCGGACGCGGTACTCGCGCGCATGCGCCGGCCCGAGCGAGCGGCGACGATTCGGGCGTGCGTGGCGCGGCTGCGCGATGCGGTGCCCGACGTCGCCGTGCGTACCACGTGCATCGTCGGTTTCCCCGGCGAGTCAGACGACGATTTCGAGCGCCTGTGCGATCTGCTCGAGGACGTGCGCTTCGATCGCGTTGGGGCGTTCACGTACTCGGCGCAAGAGGGCACGCGCGCGGCCGCGCTCGCCGACGATGTACCGGCGTCGCTCAAGCTCGACCGTCTCGACCGCCTAACGGACGTCCAGCGCGCTATCGGCGCCGAGCGCGCCGAGCGCTACGTTGGGCGGACGGTGCCCGCGATCGTCGATCGCGCCGCCGCCGGCTGTGCACGCGCCGAAGCGCGGTTGTGGTGGCAGGCCGACGACATCGACGGTGTTACCTATCTCGAGGGCGATGCGACGCCGGGCGCGATCGTCGACTGCGTCGTCGAATCGGTGGAGACCGACGACGATTTTTCCGCGCGCGTGGCGCGAGTGACCATGCCGGCCGCCCCGGTGGCCGGGGCGCGAGTGCGCGCGCTGCCCGTGCTGTCCGGCATCGCGCAGGGAAGCTACGGCCGGTGACGACGCGCTCGGCGGCGATCATGCGGCGGGCGCGCGCCGTGACGCCGGGCGGCGTGAGCTCCCCGGTGCGCGCGTTCGGCGGCGTGGGCGGCGATCCGTTCGTGGTGGAACGCGGCGAGGGCGCGCGCATCTGGGACGTGGACGGCAACGAGTACATCGACTACGTGCTGTCGTGGGGACCGCTTGCGTTAGGCCACGCCGCGCCGGCGGTGCTCGATGCGGTGTCGGAGGCGATGGCGCGCGGGACCAGCTTCGGCATCCCGTGCGAGGCGGAGACCGATCTCGCCGAGGCGATCGCGCGCCGCATGCCGCACGTGGAGATGCTGCGGTTCGTGTCGAGCGGCACCGAGGCCACGATGAGCGCCATCCGCCTGGCGCGCGCCGCGACGGGCCGTGATGCGATCCTCAAGTTCGACGGGTGTTATCACGGCCACGCCGACTCGTTTCTCGTGCGCGCGGGATCCGGTGTCGCGACACTCGGCTTGCCTAACTCGCCGGGCGTGCCGCAGGAGGTGGCCGCGCTCACGCTGGTGGCGCCGTTCAACGACATCGATGCGGTCTGTCGCGTGGCACGCTCGGCGGCGGGCCGGTTGGCGGCGATCATCGTCGAGCCGGTGGTGGGCAACGCCGGATTCATCGGGCCCGACGCGGCGTTCCTTCCGGCGCTGCGACGCATCGCCGATGAGAGCGGCGCACTGCTCATCTTCGACGAAGTGATGACGGGCTTCCGCATCGCCCCCGGCGGCGCGCGCGAACGATTCGGCGTGACGCCGGATCTCACGACGTTAGGCAAGGTGATCGGCGGCGGCCTGCCGGCGGCCGCGTACGGCGGACGGCGCGATCTCATGGAGATGATGGCACCGGCGGGCGCGGTATATCAGGCGGGCACGCTCTCGGGAAATCCGCTGGCCATGGCCGCGGGGCTGGCCACACTGCGCGCGCTCACGCCCGAGCTGCACACGCGCATCGCGGCGCGCACCGCGCGGCTCGTGACCGGCCTGCGCGCCGCCGCGGCGCGGCGCGGCGTACCGTTCACTGCCGACAGTGCCGGCAGCATGTGGGGATTCTTCTTTCGCGCCGAGCCGGTGCGAAACTTCACCGACGCGAGGGCGGCCGATGTGGCGCGCTTTCGCCGATTCTTCCACGAGGCGCTCGCGCGCGGCGTCTATCTGGCACCGTCGCCGTTCGAGTCCGCCTTCACGTCGGCGGCACACGGCGACGCCGAGATCGACGCGACCCTCGAGCGGTTGGACGATGCGTTGGGCGCGGTCCTCTCGTAAGGCGGCGTTGGGCGTGGGGTGCGCCGCGGTCGCCGGTCTCGCGGCGTGTTCGTCGCACGCGTCGCGGCCGCCGGTTGCGCGGCTGCCGCCCGTAGTGCTCGACACCACGGCGCTCCCGCCGCCGCCGTCCGCCGACACCACCACGCCCGAGCAGTTGCCCGATATCACCGCGCCCACCGACCAACCGTTAGGCGCACAGGGCCGCGTGGTGCGCATCGCGCTCGCGACGTCGGCCGCCAAGGTGACGATCTCGTCGACGGGCGCGTGGCGGTTGTTCGACAGCGGCGGCGCGAGCACGCTCGTGCGCGCCGGGGGTGGCGAGCTGTGGACGGTGCAGAACCGCGACGGGATGCTTCGCGCCGTGAACGACGACGGCACGGTGACGCCCAACCGCGCGGCACCGTTCGTGGCGCGCGCGGCGTCTCGCGGCGCGGTGCTCACGGTGAACGGTGCGCACTATCGCGGCGAAGTCTGGGTGCTGCCGGCCGCGAACGGTGACGACGTCCTGGTGGTGAACCGGTTGTATCTCGAGGACTATCTGCGCGGCGTGGTGCCGATGGAGATCGGCCACCGTACCGCGGAGGAGCGCGAGGCGGTGGCGGCGCAGGCGATCGCGGCGCGGAGCTACGCGTACACGCACATCGTGTCGGATTCGCATCCGTACGACATGCGCAGCACGGTCGTCGACCAGGTCTACGGCGGCGCCGATGCCGAGACGCCGTTAGGCGACACCGCGGTCGCCGAGACGCGGGGCCTGGTGCTCACGTACCGCGGCGTGGTGGTGAACGCGCCGTACCATTCGGCGTGCGGCGGCCACACGGCCGGCGCGAGCGAAGTCTGGCGCAGTCCCGACGAGCCGTACCTCGTTTCGGTGAGCGATCGCATTCCAGGCACCGACCGGTACTATTGCGACATCGCGCCGCGATTCCGGTGGGAGCGCACGTTCACGCGCGCGGCGTTGCGCGCGTTGCTCGACCGGTATCTCAAGGACTACACGACGGTGTCGTCGCGCGGGCCCGGCGCTCCACGCGCGGTGGACGTGCAGAGCCGGACGCCGTCGGGTCGCGTGCGCGCGCTCGAGATCGTGACCGATCGCGGGCACTACACGGTGCGCATGGACAACATTCGCTTCGTGCTGCGCGCGCCCGATGGCGAGATCTTGAACAGCACCGCGTTCACGGTCGAGAACGAGAAAGATGCGGACGGGGAGTTGTCCCGCGTGATCGTGCGCGGGAGTGGATACGGCCACGGCGTCGGCATGTGTCAATGGGGCGCGATCGGACGTGCGCGCGCCGGACAGGATTATCGGACGATTCTTCGTGCATACTATCCCGGAACGACGGTGGCGGTGGTCGGCTCCGCCTGAGCCTAACGAGGAGCGCGCGCTATGATGGCGCCGGTGCGGGTCGGAGTGGTGGGGGCGGGCGCGATCGCCCAGGTGGCGCACTTGCCGGCCCTGGCGCGCTCGCGCGGCGCGCAGCTCGTCGCGTTGTGCGACAACGACGGCCCCAAGGCGAGCGCGTTAGGCGAGCGCTTCGGCGTGCAGGACGTGTACACCGACATCGAGGACCTGCTCGAGGGCGCCGAGCTCGACGCGGTGGTGCTCACCACGCCCAACCACCTGCACGAGCCACACGCGCTGAGCGCGCTGGCCGCCGGCGTGCACGTGCTGTGCGAGCGGCCACTCGCGCTCACGAGCCGCGGAGTGGAGCGCATCCTGGCCGCGTCGTCGCGCGCCGGCCGGATGGTCGCGGTGGCCAACAACCACCGGTTCCGCTCCGACGTCCAGGCATTGAGCAGCTTTCTGCGCGGCGGAGAGTTAGGCAAGCTCAACGGCATCCGGGCGCTGCACCACGAGCTGCGCCAGAAGCGCGAAGGATGGCGCTACCGGCGGGCGGAGGCCGGCGGCGGCGCCTTCACCGATCTCGGCTTGCCCCAGCTCGACCTCGCGCTCTGGCTCGGCGACTACCCCGAGCCGGTGCGTGTGAGCGCGCACATGGAGCGCGCCCGCGGCGCGGGCACGGTGGATGAAGCGATGCTCGCGTTCATCGAGTGCGCATCGGGGATGACGGTCACCGTAGACGTGTCGTGGTCGTATGTCGGCCTCGAATCGCGCTGGTGCTTCGACGCGCTGGCAACGCGCGGCAGCGCACGGCTCGCACCGCTCCACGTGGTGAAGGAATTGAACGGCGTGCCTACCGATGTGACGCCGCGCGGCGCGTCGACGCGGGACAGCACGTTCATCCAGTCGTACCGCGCCGAGCTCGCGCATTTCGCCGCGATGCTGCGCGGCGAAACGCCGTACGAGGCCCCCACGGACCAGCTCGTGCTGCACCGGTTGGCCGAGGCGGTGTATCGATCGGCAGAGGATCAAAAGGAAGTGCGACTGTGACCGATCGACGCTGGGTCCCCACGCGACGAGAGACGGGTGCGGCACTGGCGAGCGCGCTGTTGTTCGCGCTCTCGTTCCCGCCGGTGCCGCTCGTGGTGCCGGCGTTCCTGTGCCTGATGCCGGTGGCGATCATCGTCGCCGAGGCCGCGGACAAACGCAGCGGCTGGGGCGTCGCGATGCGCGCGGGCACGCTGTTCGGTCTCGTCGGCTACGGCATCAACCTCTACTGGATCGCGATCGCGCTGCGCCTCTACACCAACCTGGCGTTTCTCGCCTTCATCGGCGCGCTGTTGGGGTTGGGCCCGATCGTCGGGTTCACGATGGCCGCGCTCTACGCCGGCCGCCGCCTAACGCGGTGGCCGATGGCGGTGCTGCTGCCCGTGGTGTGGGCGACGAGTGAAGTGTTCCTGCTGTATCTGCCGCAGATCGGGTTTCCGTGGCTGCCGCTGGGTCTCGCGGTGGCCAAGCACCCGGTGTTCGCGCAGTTGGCCGATCTGAGCGGCGTACGCGGACTCTCGTTCTGGATCGCCGCGACGAACGGGTTGTTGGTCGACGCATGGCTGGCGCGGGCCGAGCAGCGCCGGCTGCTGGCGCGGGTGGCCGGCGCGATCGTGCTGGCGTTAGGCGTGGCCGCCTACGGGTGGTGGCGGATCGCCACGACCCCGCTGCGTCCCGAGGCGTCGGTGGCGGCGGTGCAGCCCAACATCCCGCAGAACGAGAAGTGGCAGGAGCAGTACCAGGGCCGCATCGTGGGGATTCTGTCGACGCTGGCGCGCCAGGGTCTCGCGCAGGACGATCCGCAGCTCATGCTGTGGCCGGAGGCGGCGCTCCCCGACAACTTCCTCGCGCACCGCGATTGGGCGGACACGATGCACGTGCTCGCCGCCGCCACGCACACGCCCATCCTGTTCGGCACGATCGACGTCGTCTGGCGCACGCCGACCGCCTACGACTATTACAACTCGGCCATGGTGGCCGACTCGTTAGGCCGAGTGGACGTGCGGTCGACGTACCACAAAACGTACCTGGTGCCGATCGTCGAGCGCGTGCCGTTCGTGAATCCGGATTGGTTCGCGAGCCTCAAGTTCTTCGGCGGCATGGGGCGGGGCGGCACACCGCAGCCGTTCTCGTTCCGGTTCGGCAAAGTGGGCGTGCTGATCTGCTACGAGTCGATCTTTTTGCAGCGCGCGCGGCTCTACCGGCGCGAGGGCGCCACGATGCTCGTGAACATCACGAACGACGCGTGGTTCGGCCGCAGCATCGCGGTGTACCAGCACGAGGCGCACCTGGCGCTCCGGGCGATCGAAAACCGCGTCGGCATCGTGCGCGATGCCAACACCGGGATCTCCGAGTACGTCGATCCGTTAGGCAGATCGCACGGCCAGACGGCCTTGTTCGTGCCGGCGGTGCGGACGTATCAGGCGCAGACCACGGACGTCATCACCCTGTACGACCACCTCGGCGATTGGGTGGGGATGCTGAGCGTGCTGGCGACGGTGGCGCTGGTCGGCGTCGCCATCGTCAAGACGCACGCGTGATGCGGGGCGCATCGGTCGGCATCGACGTCGGCGGGACGTTCACCGACCTCGTGGCGATCGGCGACGACGGGACGGTGACGGCGCGCAAGGTGCCGAGCACGCCGGCGGACCAGAGCCGCGGCGTCCTCGACGCGCTCGATGCGTTAGGCGAACAACCGTCGGCTGTGGCGCGCCTGGTGCACGGCACGACCGTGGCCACCAACACGCTCCTCGAGCGTACCGGCGCGCGCGTGACGCTGTGCGCAACGCTCGGTGCAACGGACCTCCTCACGCTGCGGCGTCAGGAGCGTGCGTCGCTCTACGACCTGGCGCGCCAGCATCCCGAGCCGCTGGTGCCGCCCGAGCGGTGCGTCGCGGTGGCGGAGCGCATCGAGCCGCAGGGCGTGGTGCGTGCGTTGGATGAAGCGGGAGCGCTGGCGGCGGCGCGCGCGGCGGTCGAGACGTCGCCGGCCATCGTGGCGGTGTCGCTGCTCCATTCGTACGGCAATCCCGCGCACGAGCGCGCGATGGCGGCTGCATTGTCGCACCTCGCGCCCGAGCTGGACGTCGTATGCTCCGCCGACGTGCTGCCCGAGATCCGCGAGTACGAGCGTACCGCGACCACGGTGGCGGAGGCGTACTTGCGGCCCGCCGTCGCCGGCTACGTGCGGCGCCTCGCCGATGCGTTAGGCACGCGCGGCTACCCCGCGCTCGCGGTGATGACCTCGGCCGGCGGCATGCGGCCGGCGTCTGAGGCGTCACGCGGCGCGGCATCGCTGGCGCTCTCGGGGCCGGCCGGTGGCGTGGTCGGCGCGGCGTTCGTCGCCCGCCTTGCCGGCGTGGGCGACGCGCTCACCATCGACATCGGCGGCACCAGCGCCGACGCGGGCATGATCCTCGATGGCCAGGCCATGGTGGATGCCGGCGGTGACGTGGCCGGCGTGCCCATCGCGTTGCCGCGCGTGCTCGTCGACACCGTGTCGGCCGGCGGCGGGAGCATCGGATGGGTGGACGATGGCGGCGCGCTGCGCGTTGGGCCGCGCAGTGCGGGCGTCCAACCGGGACCCGCCGCGTTCGGACGCGGCGGCACCGAGGCCACGATCACCGACGCGCACATGGTGTTAGGCAACGTGCGCGAGACGTCCTTGAGCGGCGGTGTCGCATTGCGCGCGGACCTGGCCCGCGCCGCCATCGCGCGACTCGCCGCGCGCGCGGGCGCGCCGCCCGAGCGCGTGGCCGCAGCCATGATCCGAGCGGCCGACGCGGCGATGGCGCGCGCGCTGCGCCGCGTGAGCGTGGAGCGGGGCATCGATCCGCGCCGCTGCACGCTCATCGCCTTCGGCGGCGGCGGACCGCTCCACGCCTGTGCGCTGGCCGACCACCTCGCGATCCGCCGCGTGCTCGTGCCGCCGTTGGCGGGGGTGCTGTCTGCGTTAGGCTTGGGCGTCGCGGCCGAGCGGCGCGACGTGCTGGCGAGTGTGATGCGGCACGCCCATCATCTGTCGGAAGCCGACACACGTGCGCTCGCCGACCGGCTCGCGCACGGTGCCGCGGGTGTCGCCGGCGTGTCGGCGCGCCAGTGGTGGGCTCGCGCGCGCTACGCGGGGCAGGGGCACGAGCTCGAGGTGCCGTTCTCGCCGGGCGATCCCGGCTCGGCGCTCGCATCGCGGTTTGCGACGGCGCACGACGCGCGGTACGGCTTCGTGCTCGACCGCGCCGTGGAAGTCGTGGCGGCGCGGCACACCGTGTTAGGCGACGCGCGCGACGCCCGCCTGGCCGGCGCGGAGGAGCCGTCGCACGGCGCGATGCGCGGGCCGGCCGTGCTCGCGCTCCCGCACGCCACGCTGCTGGTGGGCGACGGCTGGCGCGCCGCTCCGTTAGACATCGGCGGCTGGATGCTGGAGCGCGACGCGTGACGGCGTTCGATCCCCTCGAGCTCGAGGTGATGGCGCACGCCTTCGCTGCCGTCGCCGAGGAGATGGGCGCCGTGCTGGTGCGTGGCGCGCTCTCGCCCAACATCCGCGAGCGGCGCGATTCGTCGGCGGCGCTCTTCGACCCGCAGGGCCGCATGATCGCGCAGGCGGCGCACATCCCCGTACACCTGGGCGCCATGCCCGAAAGCGTGCGTGCGGTGCGCGAACGCGGCCCGGCAGCCGGCGACGTGTTTCTGCTCAACGACCCGTACCGCGGCGGCTCGCACCTGCCCGATCTCACGCTCGTGGAGGCGATCGGGCACGAAGATGGTGCGATCGCAGGCTACGCGGCGGTGCGCGCGCACCACGCCGACGTGGGCGGCATGAGCCCCGGCAGCATGCCGCAAGGCGCGACGGAGCTCGTGCAGGAGGGGATCGTGCTCCCGCCGGTGCGGCTCGTGCGCGCCG
>Ga0070681_10001328_pt1 | contig 21605 bp, 19 predicted proteins | sample KBSC83BmetaG_FD_65650 | JGI IMG/M metagenome (GOLD analysis project Ga0070681, IMG submission 65650) | Corn rhizosphere microbial communities from Kellogg Biological Station, Michigan, USA - KBS C8-3B metaG | ecosystem: Host-associated > Plants > Roots > Rhizosphere | place: USA: Michigan... | reverse complement strand
AGGAGATCAAGACCGAAGAAAACCGTGTCGCAGTCACTCCGGCGGGAGTGACCGCGTTTGTGGCGCGCAATCACAAAGTAGTTCTGCAAAAAGGCGCCGGATTGGGCAGCGGCCTGAGCGATCGCGCCTATGAAGCAGCCGGCGCGATCATCGTCGAATCGGCTAAAGAAGTTTGGGAAAAGGCGGAGATGGTCATGAAGGTGAAAGAACCGCAGGAATCCGAGTACCCATTGCTGCGGGAAGGACTCATCCTGTTCACCTACTTGCATTTGGCGGCCAACGAATCGGTAACGCGCGCGCTCCTCGACCGCAAAGTGACGGCCATTGGGTACGAAACCATTCAACTCGACGACGGCTCATTGCCGCTATTGGCTCCCATGAGCGAAATCGCCGGCCGGCTCTCGATCCAGGTTGGCGCGTGGTCCCTGCAAGCCGAAAATGGCGGCCGCGGGATTCTCCTCGGCGGCGCGTCTGGCGTCCGGCCGGCAAAAGTCGCGATCCTCGGCGCCGGAATGTCGGGAAGTGCGGCTTGCCAAGTCGCCGCGGGAATGGGTGCATACGTCAGCATTCTCGACATCAATCCTACCAAACTGCGTTATGTGCATGACATCCTCGGCGGACATCTGACCACTCTTATGTCCAATCGCGCGAATATAGAAGAAGAGGTCATGGACGCCGACTTGGTCATCGGCTCAGTGCTGATTCCCGGCGCGCAAGCGCCCAAACTGATCTCGCGCGGACTCGTCAGGCGCATGAAACCCGGTGCGGCCTTCGTTGACATCTCGATTGACCAAGGCGGTTGCGCCGAAACATCGCGACCAACGACCCACCGCGAGCCCATCTACATCGAGGAGAAAGTCGTTCATTACTGCGTGACGAATATGCCGGCGATCGTCCCGAACACCTCGACGTATGCCTTGACGAATGCCACCCTCTCCTATGGGCTCCAATTGGGCAATCGCGGCTTTGTTCAGGCGCTCGTACGTGACAAAGCTCTAGCCAAGGGACTCAATACATATAACGGAAAAATCGCCCACGAGGGCGTTGCCAACGCTTTCAATTTGTCGTGGACGCCGGCTGAACAGGTCATTCACTCATGAGGCTCGTCACTCGCGCAGATTTTGACGGATTGGTTTGTGGCGCCCTGGTCACCCAGTTCGAGACTATCGACGAGTACCTGTTTGTCGAGCCCAAATTCATGCAGGACGGTTTGGTGGAAATCCGCAAGGGCGATATCATTACCAATCTCCCTTATCATCCGAACTGCACGCTCTGGTTCGATCATCATATCACCAATACGACACCGGATTTTCCCCAACCGATCATTTTGGGGCGAGGCGGCTTTCGTCTCGCTCCAAGTGCCGCCCGGGTAGTCCACGAGTACTACTGCGAGGTAGGCACCCGACGCGAGACAACAGGCAACCGGAAGATCTCCGCAGATGAGATACTTTCGTTCCTGAACACCGAACGAATGAAATTTCTGATGCATGAGACCGACCGGATTGACGCGGGAAAACTCGAACCCGAAGACGTTCTCAACCCGCAGGGATATGTTTTAATCTCGATGACGACCGACGGCAAAAACGCCGGCGACAAGCCTTATTGGCTGAAGATTATCGATCTGCTGCGCGACTGCGCCCTGGAAGAAGTCATGCGCGATCCTGAAGTGGCGCGCCGATGCCAGAGAATTCGCGATGAGCAGGAACAGCTTCGCAAGCTCTTGCTCGAGCACACGACCATGAAGGGAAACGTGATCTACTGTGACCTTCGAGGCATCAAAGATATTCCGGACGGAAATCGATTCTTGGTCTTTACCCTCTTTCCCCAAGGCAATATTCAAGTCAAAGTCACGGACGATAACCAGCGGGAAAACACCACGGCCATTTCCGTCGGATACAATATCTTCAATCCGACTTCGCGGGTCAACGTAGGCGAGTTGCTAAAGAATTACGGCGGCGGCGGTCATCGGGTAGTCGGCTCCAGCCGAGTGCCGAGTTCAGAAGCGGAACGAGCGATCAACGAAATTGTCGAGACGGTCACAGAACCGGCCTTGTAGTGGCGCAGCAGGCTGCGCCCTCGGGTTCAGCCCAATTGCCGCAATGAAGATTGTAAAAATCGACATCGCACTCAAACGTCTGAGGAAAATTAATAACGAGATTCACTACACCGGCTGCTTTGAATCAAAGCACTTCAACAGCGGGCTGATCGCGTTCAGCCCAAGCAAAACTTCAGATTCGAACCAGATCAAGCACGCCGACAAAGACGTCGTCTGTCACGTGATTAAAGGCGCCGGCCGGGTACAGGTTGGGCGAAGACGTATCCAGCTCCGTCCCGGCACCCTTTGCCATATTCCAAAAAACACCCCCCACGACTTTGCCGCCGCGAAGACCAGCAAACTTATCTTGTTTTATTCTCTGATCGAGAGTTGAGCGAAGCCGCGTTACCACCATTTTGGCGGTTCATATTTCGCTTGGAAGAATCCGTTCCAGACAGCAGAAGCGGGCTTAGGTCGCCGGTCGCTTGTCTGCATTCCGATATAAGCCCAGATGCGCGCCAAGTCCGCCATTTGGGGACGCAAGCGGCTCACCAGCCGGTCCGAATCCGTACTGGCAAAATTAATTACGAATTCGTAATTGTCGCGCGCCGCAGTTTTGAGCAGGAACTCCGTAAAACGCGTCTGGTCGGCGTCCGATCCGTATAAAACTGTCCCATAGGATTTGAGCTCGACATTGCGCGAAGACATTCCGCTTTCCGTGACGGCAATCCCCTTCTTGAACCGTTTAGCAAAATCGAGAAAATTCTGCGGCAAGATGCGCGGCACCTCCGGGCTCATGTATGGATACAGGCTCATGGCGAAGAAATCGCTATAGCGCATCAGGTCGGCGACTTCTTTCTCCTGATCTGCGGCCTTGGCATCTCGGGCGAGGCGCTTGTAGTGAAGCACCTCGGTGCTGAAGAACACGGGCAGAGTAGAATGGATTTTTTTGATCGCGCTGTAGGTGTCTCGATGCAACTCCTTGAGCTGCTGCCACTTCGCATGATCGCGCGACAAAAGCACATTCGACTCGACGCCGATGGCAAGATAATCCGGATGCATCGTGTCAACGGCACGCAGGACAAAGTTGAGAAAAGCTTTTTTTACCCGCGGGCTATTCAGCGGCTCCTTGTCCCACGGTTTAGGCAGGGGCTGATTTTCTCTGTCACCCCAATATGGCGCGAGATCGCGCTTGTCTTTATTTAACGGGGAAATCGACAAAACCAGCTTCTTCCCAGCCGGGGACTGATAGCTCATATTGTCCTGAACATCTTTTGAAAACGGTTTGTCATCGAGCGCTTCCTGCCAAGGGATTCCGCCGATGAACATCACCGATACCAGATCGCCATGCGATTCGGCATATTCACGAGCGATAGCGATACCCTCGTCGGTGAGGTCTGCGGGCCATTGACTAAACCCCATCAGAAATGGGCGGCTCGCGGGCCCGCGATACTCACGGAGCGGCGCTGCAACTGGCCCTGGCGACGCACCCGAAGCAGTGGTCGGCGCGGACCCCTGACCACTAGGCTCATAAAGACCGTCCCCGCATCCCGCAATCCACCAGACCAACGTGAAGAACCACAGAAATCGCAAAAGAACATTCATCATAACGTACGATTATTAGTATTTCGCTGCCATCGGTCAAGTAAGTTATTTCTTTCTCGCTTGACTTGATGACGAATTCTCGGAAAATGAGCCGAACTCGAACCGTTCCGTTGACCGTGCATCGCTTGGGTTAGAATATTTTGCCGTTTATCTTCTTCACAAAACGTCATTTCCTCGCGCTCATCTTTCTTAGCCTGATATTCTGTGCCTCCTGCTCTTCGCGCGCCGGGCCGCCCGAATCTCGCTACGCGCCCGCAGGCGATTTGCTCGATATCGTCAAAGACTTTCAGCGACTGGCAAAGGAAGATACCTACCGTTTCCCGATTCCGAAGGACGTCACCGGCGTCAATATCATGAAAGCGACGCTCGTCCGCCTCGATGATTACGAACGTAAGAATCGCGGCCAATCCACCGACATCGTTCAGTTCAACAAAGCACTCGCCTTGGAGCGGCTCAGGGAATACGATCAGGCAGCGGCGCTGTACCGCAAAGTCGCTGAAACGGACAGTCGTCTGGGCGCAGAAGCAGCGAAGAACGCCGAGATTCTCGACGGCTTCTTGAGAATCTTCGATCGCAGAGTCCCGGCGGACGATCCGTTCAATTACATCGCTGGTCTCGACGAGAAGGTCGCCGCTTGGAACGAGCTCATGCAGAAATACAGGGCGACGCGCTACGAATATCTTGCCCGCATCGAAGAAGAGCGCATCGATCGCGCCAAAGTGGCATTCGTCGAAGCCAACCGATATCGGCTGAAAGAAGGCAATCAGTTGACGATACTGGGCTACGGCCAATTGGTCGCCAAACACCAGCAAAGCAAAAACCTTTATCGTTTTCTGCTTGACTTCGGCGATTTTTACATGCTCCTTGCAAATGAATATGCATCCCAGTACGATCCTGAAGGATTAGCCTTTGACTTCAAGATTTTAGATCAATTCGTCAAGTCCGCGCTGAAGCTTTACAGCGAGGTAGCACAGGTGGATGGCATCGTGGAAAAACTCGAAGCGCAGGGGAAAATTGAAGCGGCGCGCGGATTTTTGGAGAAAATGACCCGACTCAATCGATGAAGGTACAAAATTCTTTCGCCCTCCTTTCGCTGCTCGTCTGCGTAGCATTTTGTATTCCTTACTCCGCGGCACAGGACCTGCCAGTGGAGAAAATTCTCAATCCCCTCCCCGATTACAATCCTTTCGATCAATTCACTGCGCCAACGCCACAATTTTTTCCTGACGAAGTCGACAAGCATGCCCGCGATCTGCTCATCGACGCTCTCATCAATGACGAACAGGCCCTCAATCGCGATCTGCAGTTTTTTGAAGCGCAAGATGCTCGTCTACAAAAGGAGCGCGGCACCTCCACGGGATTGACCGCGCAAGCTCAGGATCTGGTGAACAACACCATTGGTGATCGCGAGCGCTATCTGGCAGCGCAGAAAGACGCCCTAAAAAAGGCTGCGACGCCGGAGCGAAAAAAATACCTCGAGGCGATCATCAATAATGATAACCTTAACCAGTCCGATCAATTGATGCGCCAAAGCTCGACGAATTTTTGGGCGGGTATGGGCAACCGGCTGCTGAGCTCGGTGGATTTGATTGGCGTCGCTTCGGGCAATTACATTGGCGCTGTGGCTGAAACTGCGGTGAGCCAGCTTTATAGCCTGATGGACCGGGACATGCCCATCGAGGAGCGGCGCGCCCTGGCGCGGGATCTCGAGCACTTGAAGCGCTTTCCCGACGATCCGCGCAATGCCCCAATCAAAAAACAAATAGAACAGTTGGACAAAAAGAAAAGAACAGCCTTGGTGCGAAAGCAGATCGATCGTGCCAAGGAGGCTTTGGCGAAAGGCGATTTTGACAGAGCGTTATTTCACCTCGACTTGGCGGCATTCATCGAACCCGAGTCCAAAGACAGCGCCGAGCTGCGTGTGAAGTTGACCAAAGCGATGAATGATACGGACGCCGCGCGGCAAAGATCCCTCGCCGCACGGTCAGAATCGCCGGTGAGTGATGAGCAACACGCCGATGTCACGCGATTGCTGGAAGCCTTGAGCCTGCGCGATAGCAATCAGCTTCAACGCATCGCCATCGACACCGAGAAAAAGTATCTCGGCACATCATTGGCCGATGCCGCGCGCGATTCTGAGGCAATCGCCCTCGAAATGAAGGGCTGGCGCGAAGCCGCGAAAAAAGCCGTGCAGCAGATGGCAAACTCCACTAAGAATCCCGAAGTCAAGCAACGCGCAGACGCACTCTTGCAAAGCCCCGAGTACAACCTGCTGACCCCTTTCCAGGAAGCACGCAGCGAACGTCAACTCGAGTCGGCCAAGTACGTCTTGTTCGGAGAAGACTTTCTGCGCAAGAACATGCTTTTCGCCGCAGGCGCCATGGCGGCCGCAGGCCCGGGCGCCGCCGTGACACTGGGAATGGCCAACGCGCTTATCATCACCAACAATCTTTATCAGGTGATGACTCAGAATCCGGTATCCGCGCAATCGGTCATCGATACCGGGGTTTCCTATGTGCGAAATCATCCGGACTCCGAGAACGCTTCTGAAGTTTACCGCGTGCTGGCCAACGCGTACGAGGAGCGCGGCATGCTCGACCAGGCGATCAACTATCATCAGTTGGCCGGCTCGTCGAAAGAAAAAATTGCTGCGCTGAAAGAAAAATCAGCGAAGAACCTGCTCGATGCGGCGGCCAAAACCGGCAATCGCAGCAGCCGCGAATATTATTTAACCCAGGTCATTGATGAGCATCCCGACACACCGGCGGCGAGGGAGGCCACGCGCAGGTTGGCAGAACTGGTCAAGGATGAAAACCAGGGCCTACGCATGAGCAAGCAGTTTTTAATGGAACATCCCGAACTCTATGGTGCACGCGGTTTGGGCCTAAAACCGGCGCTATTCGACGGGCGTTCCGAAAACATGGAAATTGCCGACCGCGGCGTGAATTTGATCAGTGATCACGAAATCCTGGTGCATTATAAAACGCCATGGGGCGAGCGCAGTCAAAACTATTCTTTGCCGAAATCCACCAGCGAGCGGTTTTTCATCGCACTGCGCGAAAAAAACCTGCAAGTGGCGTTGGCGGACGTGAATCAACGCGCCAAGGACAGTGTCGGCGGCATTAAAAATCTGCCCGGCTCGATCGTGAAGGCCGAGCGCGAGCGACGGACGGGCAGCGCTGAGGATAGCGCCGACACCACGTTCACTCTGGTTCGAGAGGTCGGCGGCCCGGCCGCTGACTATCAGAAGGTTTTAGATTTTCAGTTATTGAGTGACAATGAACGCGACCCGGGAAGTAAATACAAATTGCCGCCCATCGACGGCAGTATTTCTGCCAGCCGGTTTACCATGAACGGCGCTTTGCCCACCGGGCTTTGGGGTAATCAACTCGCCGTCGGCAGCGATCGCAAGAGTCCCTACGCCGGTGTGCAACTGCCGATTCCTCTGATCGATGGCTTTATTCCCATCGATTTCATGATACAAGGCCGTCCCGGCGGTATCTCGCTCTATCCGAGAATTCACACCGGCGGAGACACCGGCGCGGATCCCGAGCTTTACCGCGACAAATAGCGAGCCCCATCGCATGCGCAAGCCGAGAGGATTGACGATGGCGAACCTCAATCTTCCAGCGTCGATCTCTGCTCACTACAAACCAGTCAGATTTTTTTCGCAGCCCGTTAGAAAAGATATCGTACGGGGCTGCATTTCCATCTGTGCCGGCTTGCTGATTTGGGAAATACTCGCCCGCCTCCTCTTGGAAAACGAACTTTTGATCCCGGCGCCGAGCAGTGTGCTCAGATCGTTCTGGCGTCTGGCGATTTCGGGTCAGCTCAACAAGCATTTTGTCGTCACGCTGATCGAATTCACTTACGGCTTTGGCACCGCGACGATTATCGGCATCATCGTTGGTTACCTCATGGGCATGCACCGATGGTTCGACGAAGTCATGGACCCGTGGATTGCCACACTCTACTCGATCCCGATCATTACCGTGGTGCCTTTGATTATTATCTGGTTCGGCATCGGCATGGTTTCCAAAGTCATCGTCGTCTTCAAGATCACTGCAGTGGCGATCATTCTGAATACCGCCGCCGGGATTAAAAATTTGGATCCGGTTTGGCTCGAATTGGCCAAATCGCTGCGCTTGAGCCGCTGGGAAACGACCTACAAGATTCGCTTTCCCGGCGCTTTGCCGTACATCATTACCGGTATGCGGCTCGGCGTCGGCAGAGCTTTGCTCGGAGTGATCGTCGCCGAGCTGATGGCCGCAAATGCCGGACTGGGCTACTTACTGCGCGACTCCTCGGAAACTTGGGACAGCCCGAAGCTATTTGTCACGGTCACATTGCTCGCAGTTATCGGATTGGTCAGCTTCAATTTGATCAAGCGCCTGGAACAAAAAATCGCCCCGTGGCGCCAAAGCGCCGAGTGGACGGTGGAATAATTCGGCGTATTCTTGCGATGAACCAACAACCGCGCACGATCAACGCAAATCTGGTCAAAATCGGCTCAATCACGGCGGGCCTCCTGCTCTGGCATGGCCTGGCTGTGTACGCCATCAATGATCCCTCCCTGCTAGTTTCCCCGATTGTCGTGGCCCGGACAGCTTATGAGATGCTTTTCGTCACCGGAGAGCTCTACCCGCATCTCTGGGCAAGCTCATGGATCTTTTTTTATGGCTTTGTGCTTAGTATCCTGGCCGGAGTGCCTCTCGGTTTTTTGATGGCGCTCAGCCCGCGCGTGCGCGATTACGTCAATCCCTGGATGGCGACTCTCTATACGACCCCACGCATCGCTTTCGCCCCGGTTCTGCTGCTTTGGTTCGGCATCGGCGGCGGTTCTAAAGTAGCGATTGTGTTTTTGGGTTGCGTCTTTCCGATCTTGATCAATTCTTATTACGGCATGCGCATGGTCAATCGGGAATATGTGGAGCTCGCTCGCTCTTTCCGCCTAAGCTCTCGGGCGTTGTTTGTTAAAATTCTTCTTCCCGCTTCCGTTCCATTCATTCTTGCCGGTATTCGACTGGCCATTGGGCGCGGCCTCACCGGCGTCGCCATCGCCGAATGGTTCGGGGCGACTGAAGGACTCGGTTATCTGGTTTTCTTCGCGGGGCAAACTCTGAATGTGCCGATTTTGTTCGTTGGCGTCGCCGCCTTCGCCCTACTGGGAATTCTAGGATTCGAGTTGGTACGCCGTTTTGAAACGTATGTCACGCCGTGGCGGCGAGAAGCGTAGGGAGGCTGAGCGTGGTAATACCGGTGTTGGAGCTCAAAAATCTCGCGAAAGAAATACCGCGACCACAGCGCGATCCATTCAAGATTTTCCAAAACCTCAACTGTTCTCTTCGGGATGGCGAATTTGTCAGCGTTGTCGGGCCAAGCGGCTGCGGCAAAACCACTATGCTGCGGGTGATCAATGGCTTGCTACCGCGGACCGGCGGCCAAATTCTTATTGACGGCAAACCGTTCGAGGACTTCAACCGCGAGTTGGTCATGGGTTTCGTTTTTCAGAGCGCTTCCCTGCTCCCCTGGCGCACCAGCTTGAAGAATATTTTGCTTGGTCTGGAGGGGCGCGGCCCTGAGCGCAAGGAAGCGGAACAAATCGCGCGCAAATATCTCGACCTCGTCGGCCTCTCCGGGTTTGAAAACCATTATCCACACGAGCTTTCCGGCGGCATGCAACAACGCGTCAATCTCGCGCGTGCACTGGCGGTCAACCCGAGGATTCTCTTGATGGACGAGCCATTCGCGGCGCTCGATGCGCAGACCCGCAATTTCATGCAGCTCGAGTTATTGCGCATCTGGCGGGAGACGAAAAAGACCGTCATCTTTGTCACTCACATGATCTCTGAAGCGATTTTGTTGTCCGATCGGGTGCTGGTATTCAGCCATCGTCCAGGGACGATCCGATCTGAGTTTTCCGTTCCGCTGGAGCGTCCAAGGAAAATGGAGATGCGCTCCGACCGTCAGTTTCTCGAATTGGAAAATGTGGTCTGGAAACAAATTGAAGAGGAAGTGAATGCCTCGGGCGGCTTTACTCAGATGTAGTTCCAGGAAGAAAGAGGCGTTGGAATGAGATATTTGACACGATTTTTAGCTTCGGCAATCGCGCTGCTCGCCCTAACCGATCTAGTGCACGCGGCCGATGGCGGAATGTTGAAAATGCGCTTCACCCAGAGCGGCAATACATCATCGAGCTGGCCGCTCTACGTCGCCGAGCAGAAAAAGATGTTCGAGAAGAACGGCATCCAAGTCGAAGTGATCATCATCCGCGGTGCGACGAATGTCGTGCGCGCCGTGCTCAGCGAGACCATTCCCATCGGCCGTATCAACCCCGATTACGTGATTGGCGCCGCGGACAAAGGCGCCAAGGTAAAGATCGTCGCCGCCAATATGGAAAAAATCCCTTACGACATCTACGCGCGGCCTGAAATCAAAGCTGGCGCGGATTTAAAAGGCAAAACCCTCGGCGTGAGCACTCTCACCGGGGGGACGACTCTGATGCTGCACGAGGTTTTGGAAAAAGCCTACAAGCTCAAAGAAAATGATTATAAGCTTTTGGTCGTCGGCACTTCGCCGGAACGTTATGCTGCCCTCAAAGGCGGTTCCGTGCAGGCTTCATTCATGGGGCCGCCATTTACCTTTCGAGCCGCCAAGGACGGTTTTCGCAAGCTCGCCAACTTCCACGAATATCTTGGACCAATTCTATTCACCACGGACTTCGCCCATGCCAATTACCTCAAATCGAACCGTGCCGAACTTGTGCGCTATCTGAAATCGATGATCGAGGCGACCCGCTGGCTCTACGATCCTAAAAACAAGGAGGAAGCGATTTCAATCCACATGAGGGTCCTTAAATCCACGCGCGAAAGCGCTGAGGATGATTACAAGTACCTCGTGCAGGATTTCCAACCGTTCCCGAAGGATGAGCTGGTGAGCAAACTCTCCTATGACAAGACCATGGAACTCCGCGCCAAGGAAGGTTTCTATCAGGGCAAGAAAATCCCGCCGCTCACCGAGTACGTCGATAACTCGTTCATTGAAGAGGCATTGAAACAGCTCGGCAAATAGAGCAAAAAATGATTACCCGCGCAGAAAGGCTTAATCAATGAAATTGATTTTTCGTGCTCCGACGGTTTCTTTGTTCATTGCAGCGATGCTTGCAACATCGGCATCAGCGCAAACCCTGAAGAAAATTCGCATCGGCTATCCCTCGCTGAGCTTTCGCCAATCCAACGTGTGGGTGGCGACGGACGTCGGGCTATTTAAGAAGTACGGTTTGGAAGTCGAACCGATTTTTCTGCGTGGTGGCCAGGTCGCCACTCAGGCACTGGCAGGCGGCGATCCCCCGATCGTCAACATCGGCACAGTGGTGCAAGCCGATTTGACGGGGTTTGATCTCGTGCTCGTCGCCGCCGTCGAGACGAGCTACGATCAGATCGTTTTTGCCCGGCCCGGCATCACCAACCTCGAGCAACTCAAGGGCAAACGCTTCGGTATCAGCGGCTTCGGCGCCGCCACGAACTATGCCGCGTTGATCCTCATGAAACACTTGAATTTTCAGCCAAAGGACCTCACTCTTTTGCCCACGGGACCCGACGCAGAGCGGCTCGCCGGCATGTCGGCCGGCAAAATCGACGCAACCTTTTTCACCTCGTCCTCGGCGGCTCCGGCGCGGAAGGCGGGATTCGTCGAGCTTTTGCAGATCGGCGACCTCGGCGTGGAGGTACAGGGCAACGGCCTCGCAACCTCGCGCACCTATGCTCAGACCAACCACGATGTGGTGAAGAACGCTCTCAAGGGCTTTGTCGAAGCGATTTATTATATTTACGCTAACAAAAAGGAAGCGCAGCGGGTTTTCGCCAAGTATATGCGCACCAACGATCCGGAAGTGCTCGAGGATTCCTACAATGGCTACATCCATTCGATCCCGAAAAAACCTTATCCGACTTTGAAAGGTATTCAGTTCATGCTTGATATGCTCGCGGAAAAGATGCCCCAGGCGAAAAGCGCCAAGCCTGAGCAGTTCGTTGACTTGAGCTTTCTGCAGGAGCTGGAGAAGGAAAATTTTTTCAACGAGATGGCGAAACGGTATCCAACCAAATAAAAGACTGGAGTGACGAAGTGATGGAGTATTGGCTCGGCAACGAAACCAACACTCCAGTGCTCCAATACTCCAACAACTTAACCCAGGAGGCATAACCATGGCACGAAAGATCATCCAACCGAAGTCTCTGAACGACCCTCGGCCGCGCTACAGCCAGGCTATTCTCAACCAAGGCGGCAAGCTCCTGTTCATCGCTGGACAGACCGCTTCTGATCAGGCCGGCAACGTGGTCGGTAAAGGCGATATCAAAGCGCAGACCGAGCAGGTTTACGCCAATCTCAAAGCAGTGCTGAAAGCCGCGGGCGGGACCATCGATGACCTCGTAATGACCACGACATACATTGTGGACCGCGAGTACCGCGAGGGTTACAACGAGGTGCGACAACAGCAATACAAGAAAAACCCGCCGACGAGCACGCTCGTGATCGTCAAGGGACTGGCTCATCCCGATTATCTGATCGAAATTGCCGGGATCGCGGTCATCTCGAAGTGAAGGTCACTGTTCTCGACGATTATCAACGCGCGTTTGACTCGACAGACGCGATCAAGCGCTTGCGCGAAAAAGCCGAAGTTCAGATCCTCACCGAGAAACTTCCATCCGACGCAGCGCTGGCTGAGGCTCTGCGCGGCTCGCAAGCGCTCATTCCGGTACGCGAACGCACCAAATTTACCGCATCGCTGTTAGAACAGCTGCCGGGTCTCGAATATATTTCCCAAACCGGCAACCACGTTTACCATGTAGATATGGAAGCGGCGACGCGTCGCGGCATCGTCGTCAGCTTGGCTCCCGGCGGCAACAGCACAACGGAATTGGCGTTTGGTCTGATGCTTGCAGTAATGCGCCGCCTTCCTCAGAGTGACGCGGCGATGCGGCGCGGCGAGTGGCCTCTCGTCCTGGGACGTGTGCTCAAGGGAAAAACTCTCGGAATTTTAGGCTTAGGGAAAATTGGCACGGAGGTCGCCGGCATCGCGCGGGCCTTCGGTATGCAAGTGATCGCCTGGGGCCCGACCTTGACCCAGGAGCGCGCCACCAAATCGGGTGCCACCTTTCTGGCTCTCGAAGAGGTGCTCAAAACCGCTGATGTGATTTCGATTCATCTCGCGCTTTCGGAGCAGAGCAAAGATCTGCTAAACGAAGCGCGTCTGCGGCTGATGAAAAAATCAGCCTATCTCGTCAATACGGCGCGTGGCGCCATTGTCAACGAAGCTGCGCTGGTCAAAATACTGAAAGCTAAAGCGATTGCCGGAGCCGCGTTGGACGTTTTTCTCGAAGAGCCGCTCCCGAAGGATCATCCGCTGCTCGAGCTCGACAATGTCGTGCTGACACCGCACTTGGGATGGCCGACGGATTCCGGCTTCGCAGGCTTCGCCGAGAATGCAGTGACAAACATTCTCGACTATATGGAAGGCAAACTGACTCGCGCGCTCAATCCCCAAGCGCTGCAGCACCGCGCTAAACGTTGAGGCTGACTCGGCACTCCGCTCGATTCGCGATGGTCAGCCGGCGCGAAGCTTGCTCCGAAAAAAAACCTTATTGTCTTGATCGACGAATTCGAGCAACGCTTTTCCCGGTTCGTTCTTTGGATCAACCGTGATCTTGCCGAAATTGAAGTTCTCGGCCAGGAAAAATTCAAATCGGCGCGCCGTCCCGTTCGTGATTCTGTTGAGTGGAGCCCCAAGCGGGCCGGCGGTGATGTCCTTGATGCCGCCGCTCTTGGGAATATTTGTGACCGCGGCGTAATGCATGTCGGCGCTTAAAAACACCACGCCGCGAATGTTTCGGTCGTTGATGTAGCGCAAGATTTGTTGCCTTTCCTTTGGAAAACCCTCCCAGCGATCGCTGTCCCCGCCGGCCATGGTCACGCTCGTCGCAATGAATTTAAACAGCGCCGAGGATTTGCCGATTCCATCGAGGAGCCAGTCCTTTTGCGCATCCCCCAACATTGTGCCCTTCTTCAGGTTTCGATACTGGCGCGTATCGAGGATGAAAAGCTCGACGTTTTTACCCCATCTGAAAGAACGATAAATGCGTGTAGGGTCCCCGGACACCCGACGAATGGGCCAGTAATCCAGAAACGCACGTTGCCCGATCGGCGCAAGCGGATTTCCCGGCAAATAGTTATCAGCGACCTCATGATCGTCCCAGGTGACATAAACACTGGTCTGATTGAAACAATATTGAGTTGAGAGATCATCCCGGTTGGTCCGGTATTTCTGCCAAAATTCCTCAAGCCGATGGGCGGTTCCATTTCGATCCGCATAGATCGTATCGCCTAGGTGGAGGAAAAAGTCCGGCCGCTGCGCTCGCACCGCATTCATGATCAAAAACGGCCGGTAACTTTCACGAGTGTCGCCACTAAAGCAAAAAACTACCTTGGCGTCAGCGCTCGGCGCGGCCGCAGTAACAAAGGTTCCGACGGTCCCGGGCTTTTTTCCCAGAACCGCGGCGCGATAATAATAACGCGTCGCCGGCTGCAAACTATCGAGCGAAAGCGTCGCCGTGTAGTCCGACTTAGGATCGACAGGAACAGGCTTCGTCGTCTTGTAGTCGATTGTCATATAGTAATCTTTTGCATACTGCACAGCGACTTCACTGCCAGGCTCGGCTCGGAACCAAACCATCGCACTGGTATCGGTCACATCTCCGGAAAGACTCCAGAGCGATAAACCGGTGCTCTGATCGGTCAAGGTGATCGCAGGGCTGCAACCGAAAAGCGATGGCACTACGAGGCCCGCGCCAGCGGCGATTTTCAAAAACTCTCTGCGCTTCATTTAACGACTAGCTGTGAAACTTATTCCAGGCTATTTCGCAGAGCCAACCGGCGAGAAAAGGAAAGAAGAAGCTCACGGCAAACCTGACAGCAACTATCTTCGGACCGAGGAACGGAATTTCCCACATTATAATTCGTTGCAATCCAAATAGCGACCAAGCCGTCAAATAGGCCACCAACGGTCCGACGCCAACTCCCATTTTGTAGAAGGAAGCGATGATCGGAAAATGGGTCATCGGGCCGCCGGGGGTGACGCCGCCCAGAGTCATGCCGACGAGAATACCGCGAAAACCCGAACCATGCCCCATCCAGCGAACGATCACCTCCTGAGGGATGATCGCCTGAAACATCCCCGCCAATAAGAAAGCGGCGATCAGTCTTGGGGTAATTTCCAGGATGAGAGAGCCGGTGGCGCTAAGTCCGTGCTGGGCGGCTTCAGGTGATTTGAAATAAACCACCGTGAGCATGGCCAATGCCGCCGTCATCATGACGACTGTCGATGTGTCCATAGATCTCCTGAAAAGAACTTGAGATAACTTATTCATGACGATTGTAAACGCTCCGGGGCACGTGCACGGCAGTCACCAAGCAGCAGCGATATTTTCGTCGAGGAGGATAAGCCTGCAAATGTACCAGGCTCAAATAGTATCCGCCGTTAGGGTTTGACGATGAGGGACGATGGCTCTTCTTCCTGTTTGGCCTTTTCTTGGGATAGCAAGACCGCGAAGCTTTTCTGTACGAGCCCGGTCAAAAACGAGACGTCCAATGGCCCCGGATCTCCCTCGCCGACTTGGAGCGCGACCGCCAATGAAAGTTTGGCGACCTCGGCCCGGCGAGTCTCGGCAAAATAGAGCGCCATGTCTTCCATGCGCCGTTTGAAGGCGCGGCCGTTTTCACCGGAACAAAGCATCTTTACTGCCTCGCGCACGATGGCGTTCATACGCTCTTCTTTTTGCAGCGGATTGAGCACCAGTCGACTCGTCTGCGCTTCTTGAATTTGTGTAAGAAATTGCTGGATCCAGTCATCGGTCACGACCCAGTAGCGCAGCTCCGGCTCATCCAAGAGCCGCCGTGACTGTTCGCGCCATGGACCTTCCCGGGCCTCTGCGGCATCGATTTTCTGGTAAATAGGATGGATTTGTTCCTTCGGCTTTTCGGCGCCGATGATCGAGCGCAGCTCGTGGAACTTTTCCAATCCGTCTTGGCCGCGTGCCTTGCCTTTTTCGTACGCCTCGTAAATCGCCCAATCGGCGAATTCCCAAGGAATCGAAACCATGCTGATGCTGTGTTGTTGCTGAAGCCCGTGAAACATGTCGCGCATCTCCTTCCGGCGCAGATGAGCCCCGCCGATGCGCAACAAGCCGTCTCGATCATGCAGCATGGCCTGGATCACTTGTAGTCCGTGCCCAGGCTGTGCCTTGGCCAACCAAATCAATCGGCCACCGCCACCATCGACGGCTGACATGTAGGCTTCGGTGTCCGGCTCGTGAGTGAACAACGGTGCCGGAGCCGCTCGATGCCCCGCGCTCTCTCGCGCTACCTTAAGTCCGCGTTGTGATAATTTGAAAAGCGCCCGCTTGATTTCCTTCTTGTAGTCTTTGTCGGTGGTCTTGCGGTCAATCTCGTCGAGAGCGTCAAGCGCCGCACGATCGACAATTTTTCCCAATGAATAGATCGCCGCAAGGTCCCGCTCTCGTCCGATACCGAATTGACTCTTGAGCGCGCGCGCCTGTGCCGCGGCGTCGCCGTCCGAAGTCACGCCCGCTTTGGCGAGTTCGTCGAGGCCGCGCTTCAGGGTCTCGTCAAGATTTTTCTTCTTTGCCAAGTCAAGATCCGATGGTGTATGAGCGCAGTGTGGTGCGCCTCTCACCGGTCTAGAGCTTCGTCAGATCCGAAATCTTTCCCGCCCTGCCGGCGTGAGCAAAGTTCGGCCACTCTTCGACCTGCGCATCGTGATAATTCTCGCGGTACCACTTGGCAATTTCACCCGCCGGCGCGAACCACACTTTTCCATGGCTTTTCGCGTAGCGAATGAATTCGCGCAACAGTAATGCGCGAAAAGGCCGCCCGCCGACAAACGGATGATTGCCCCACATCATGAACTTCGGATCTCTCTCTCCTTCTTCGTAAAGGCAATCAAAACAATCCTTCCACATCTGCAACAGATCCCGCGGCGTCCTGCCGGCGCGTTGATAACTCGAGTAGTCGTTCAGATCCTGAAAATAAGACAGCACCGTTAATTCTTGTTTTTTGATTTTGAGCGTATAGGGCGTCTCTTGATGCTGCGGATCCATCCAATAGGTATAGCCCAGCTCCAGAATGATTTCCGCTGTTGACGCACTCGGCGCCACGCCAGTGGAAAGATAACCTACGGGGGCCTTGCCAATGACTTGTTTCACTGCCTCGACGGTTTTCTTGAGGTCTCTTTTCTCCTGGTCACGCTTTTTCATGTAGCTGTAGTCGTGAATCCAGGTTTCTGTACCAACTTCGTGTCCTTGTTCGGCAATTTCTTTGAAGATCTCAGGATAATTGTGCACTGTGATGCCGGTCGGGAAAAAGCTCGTCTGGATCTTTTCGCTCTCGAATATTTCCAACATTCGATAGATCCCGACCCGTTCACCGAACTCGCGATCTGTAATGATCGCGAAATTTCGTTTCGTCAGCGCGTTGCGTGGAAAACTGCGCCGATTCTCTTGCTGTAGTGTCTTGGGCCCGCCGAGATCCTCCGGCCAAGTTTCGAAGGCGACGCACGGCGTGATCGCGATGCGTGCGCCATCGGGCCATTTGATCGGTTGTCTCTTCGGTCTAACCTTCATCCTGCCTCCTGCTGAAAAATTTCTCTACTCATGCCACAGTTCAAAGGGGTTTCCAAATCGAGTGACGTGCGCGCGTCATTGCCGGTTTGACTTCGGACAAGATCGCCGTCGCTGCCACCTTGACTTGCGTCAGGATGCCGGCTAATTGACTCTATGAATCTTATCGAGGAGGATGGGTTATGGCTGATGCGAAAATGATCGAGAGCCGCGTCGATAACGGGATCGCCGTCTTGGAAATCAATCGACCGCCCGTCAACAGTTACACGACGGAATTGCTGAAGGAATTCGATGCGGCGATTTTGGATGCTCGTTTCAACGACGACGTGCATGCGATTGTGATCACCGGAAAAGTGGAAAAGTTTTTTTCCGCCGGCGCCGACATCAACATGCTCTCAAAACAGTCACTCGGTTTCAAAAACAACTTCGCACTGCACGGCCATGAAGTCCTGATGCGCTTGGAAAATACACCGAAGATCGTCATTGCGGCAATCAATGGCCATGCGGTCGGCGGCGGCTTGGAGATCGCGATGGCATGCGACATCCGCATCGCAAAAAAAGAAGGCGGCCGCTGCGGCCTTGCGGAAATTAATCTCGGCGTGATGCCGGGAATGGGTGGAACTCAACGGTTACCGAGGCTGGTTGGCAAGGCCCGCGCGATGGAACTCTGCGCCACCGGCAAAACGATCGCTTTCGAAGAAGCGCTCGAGATGGGCTTGATCCATTATATCTATGAGAAGGACCATTTCATGGACGAGGTCCTGGATTACGCGCGGCAGTTCGTCGTGCCGAACAAAAGCAGCCTGGCTGTCGGCAAGGTGAAACGCGCCATTCAAACCGGACTCGAGCTCTCGTTGCCCGACGGACTGGCCTTCGAGCGCGAACTGCTGGCACAGACCTTCGGCAGCGAAGACGGCCAGGAAGGCGTCAAGGCTTATCTCGAAAAACGCACCGCCCAGTTCAAGGGAAAGTAAGCGGCAATCTAGTGAATTAGGGGTTAGTGACTGAGCAGACACGGAGTCACCCCGTCACTAACTCACGAAATCACTATTCACTAACTCACTATCGGAGGTTTGCTCATGGCCAAGATGTTTATCGGCGGCGAATCCGTCGATTCGGTAACCAGGAACACCGCTGAAGTTCGCAATCCCGCGACCGGTGCAACCGTCGACACGGTCCCCCAAGGAAACGACAAGGACGTCCAGCAGGCGATCCAGGCTGCCGAAGAAGCGTTCAAAGTGTGGTCGGATGTCTCACCGGAAGATCGCGGTGTCGCACTGATGAATGCCGGCGAGTTGATCAAGAAGAACAGCGGCGAGATCGCTCAGTTGCTTACGCAGGAACAAGGCAAGACCCTTTTCGAAGCCGGGTTGGAAATTCACCATCTCGTGCATGGCTTGGAATTTTATGCCGGACTCGCTTCCAAGGTACGCGGCTCCCATGTGCCGCTGCCGCAAAAGGGTGCTTACGGCATGGTCGTACGCCAACCGATCGGGGTTTGCGGCGGTATTGTGCCGTGGAATTTTCCCTTAACGCTGATGGGAACTAAGCTCGGCCCCGCGCTCGCGGCCGGCAATACGATCATTATCAAACCGGCGAGTACCACGCCGTTGGCAACCATTAGAGTTATTGAGCTTATCGCTCAAGCGACCTTCGGCGAGGGCAAAGCGCAAAAAACTTTGCCGAAGGGTACCGTAAACATCGTGACCGGCCCGGGCGGCAGCGTCGGTGAGGAACTTTTGCGTAACCCGCGCATTCGCCGCATCGCATTCACCGGCTCGACACCGGTGGGTCGTCATGTCATGGAAGTCGCCGGACGTGAAATCAAACGCGTCACATTGGAGCTCGGCGGCAGCGATCCCATGATCGTCATGGAGGATGCCAATCTCGATCTGGCTGTAAAAATGGCCGATGTCGGTCGGTATTTTAACTGCGGCCAGATGTGCCTTGGCGTCAAGCGGCTGTTTCTGCAGGATTCGATCGCGGATAATTTCCTTGGCGGTTTAGTGGAAATACTCAAAAAGAAAACCGTTGGCAACGGCGGCAACAAAGAAACCCGCATGGGCCCGATTCATCTCGGTTCGCAACGGCAGGAAGTGGAAGAGCAAGTTGAAGATGCGAAGAGTCGCGGCGCGAAAGTGCTTTTCGGCGGCGAACGACCCAGGGGCGGCGACTTCGATAATGGCTTTTACTATCTCCCGACACTAATGAGCAATGTGCCCGACGATGCACGGATGACCAAAGAAGAGGTTTTTGGCCCCGCGCTGCCGGCCTATACTTTCAAGACCCTCGACGAAGCCCTCGAAAAGGCCAATGCGTCGGAATTCGGCCTGGGGTCTTCGATCTGGACGCGGAATTTGCTGCACGCCAACAAAGCGATCGAAAAGCTTCAGGCGGGGAACGTCTGGGTGAACTCGCTCCACTACGGCTATGACGAGCTTCCGTTCGGCGGAGTGAAATCCAGCGGCGTCGGCCGGGAACATGGTCCCGAGGCGTTGGACTATTATCTCGAACCCAAGGGTGTCGTCGTCGTCAATGTTTGAGGCGACCATTGCAGGGGCGGACCGATGTGTCTGCCTCTGATAACGGGCGATCACTCGAATCGTCCCGACAAAATCTAATTCGGTTGACAATCGAGTCTCGGTTCAACTAGCTTAAATTCATATCGAGTCCCAGCGGAGGTGCTCATGTTTGCACAAATGCGGCATATGGCGATCGTTACCAGCAATGCGAATACCGAAGGCGATTTTTATCACGATGTTTTTCAGATGCGCAGATCGAGTCTGCAACGCGCAGGGGGAGCAGTGGTGGTCGGCGATGGCTACGTGGGCTTAAATCTGAACCCGAGGGCGCCCGGGCGTCAGGCCGGCTTCGATCACTTCGGTTTCGAGGTGCAGGATGTCGAGTTGGTTTATTCCCGTATGAAAGAAAAATATCCAAAAATTCAGGTACTCAAACGTCCCAGTAACCGGCCGTTTGCCGGCATCAGCACGCATGATCCAGCAGGAAATGTCTTCGATCTGTCGCAGTTGAATATGGATAATCGCCGCGACCTTTACACCGACAAAGTCGAGGAGCGCAAACGGCGCATCGGTCATTTCGCATTGCGCTGTGTCGAGCCCGAACAATGCGCAGAATTCTATCGCGAAGTGTTCGAGTTAACGGAAATGGAGAAGCCTTCCGGCGATCGCAACCACTATCTATCGGACGGCAGGGTCACTCTCGCGATTATGCCGTGGAAGATCTCAGATTTTTACGGCTCAGGAATCGAACGCCCGGCCCTCGATCATATCGGATTCAAAGTGGAAAGTATGGCCGCGTTCAAAGCTGACCTGGAAAAGAGCGCCCATCTGCTTCCCCAGGAAGATCGCCCGGAGAAAAATCCCGAGCGTGAAGTTAGACAGAAACTTCTTGCCACCTGCTGCTTCGGCAAACTCCAGCTAGCTGATCCTGACGGCGTCTTGATCGACGTCTCGGAAAACTAAAGCCGGTAGGAGTGAGAGAGGTAAGAAGTGAATGGAATCCGGTTTCACTGTTCACTCCTCACTGTTCACGGCTCCTCGGCGTTTGCTCCATCGGCCGACCGCCAAACCGATCGCGATTAGACCGATAAAATATCCGAACGCCGGAATCATCGCCTTGGTCGGAGGCTCCAAGGCGGTGGCGGCAACGACCTTCTCGCTGCGGATCGGCGGTTTTCCCGGTTTTTCGCCAACGGCCACCAGGCGATACTCTGCACCGTCGGTGAACTGAAAATTCATCGTGAACTCCCCCGGAACCGGAATTCTTTCGAGCTCAAAAACTGTCTTGCCTTTTTCCAAGTGAACGATTGCGAGGGAGAGCAAAACCCTCGACGACACTGGGCCGCCGTGATCGTCAAATCGCCACCGCACGAGCGTCGGTCGGCCGACTGTTGCTGGTGCTACTTCCAATACGGCGTTTGCATCGTATTCCCTGGAGCTACTATCGGCGCGAGCTCCGGACGCCGAGAGCAGCGCGAGCAGGATGATTACGGATTCCTTTGGCGCAACGGTGAATACCCTTCCCGCAATAAAGCCGAGACAAAACAGACCAGCCGAAAACGCCGCCAACGCGCCCCACTTCTTTTCATTCTCACGCACATGGAACGTAAATTCTTTGCTCGCTTTGCGGCCGTCGGCCGTGCCGACATTGACTGCGAGCCGATACTCGCCCCGGATCGGTAAAAGATATTTCCAGTCGGCGCGGCCTTGCCGCAAATCGAGCTGCATCTCCTGCAGCCGCGTACCTTCAAC
>Ga0070681_10001327_pt1 | contig 21605 bp, 19 predicted proteins | sample KBSC83BmetaG_FD_65650 | JGI IMG/M metagenome (GOLD analysis project Ga0070681, IMG submission 65650) | Corn rhizosphere microbial communities from Kellogg Biological Station, Michigan, USA - KBS C8-3B metaG | ecosystem: Host-associated > Plants > Roots > Rhizosphere | place: USA: Michigan... | reverse complement strand
GCGCGGATCGACTCGTCGGAGAAATCGGCCGTGCTCGCGTGACCGCGCCGCTTGCCGACGTAGACCGTGATGCCGACGCCCTTGTCGCGGTTGTACGCGATCGTCTCGACGTCGCCCTTGCGCACGGTGACGCTTTGTCCGATCGCCTGCGACACTTCGGTTTCCGCGGCCGTCGCGCCGCCTGCGTGCGCTGCGTCGAGCACCGCCTCCGCGATACGCTCGAGCCCGTCCGTCGACATCGGGAAATGCGCTGCCGCGGCCGCGTGCGCCGGCATCTGCGTGCTGTGCGGCGCGTGCTGCGCGTTCGCGGAAATCGGCATCGTCGGGGAGGACATCGGCGTCGGCTATCATAGCAAAGGCCGTGCGTCGCCGACGGCCTGCCGCCCTTCGTTCGTCCTCGATGTCCCGCCCGCAATTGCCGTCGGCCGATCCGCGCATGCTGCCGTCGAAAACGCAGCGCAAGCACGAAATGCACGCGCTGCAGGCGCTCGGCGTCGATCTGGTCGCGCTCGACCCCGCGCGACTCGCGAGCCTCGCGCTGCCCGAGCCTCTGGTCGACGCCATCGCGACGGCGCGCACGCTTGCACGCCACGAAGCGCGCCGGCGACAGATGCAGTACATCGGGCGGCTCATGCGCGACGTCGACCCCGAACCGATCCGCGCTGCGCTTGCCGCGTGGGGAGAAGCGCCGCGACGCGAGCGCGAGCGCTTCGCGGCGCTCGAGCGCTGGCGCGAGCGCCTGCTCGACGAGCCGGACGGCATGCAGGCGTTCGTCGAGCGCTATCCCGATGCGCCGCGCGAGACGATCCATGCGCTCGTCGAAGCCGCCCGCGCCGAACGCGCGCACGGTGCGCCGCCCGCGAAGGCGCGCCTCCTTTTTCGCGCATTGCGCCGGATCGTCGACCATGGATCCGTCTGACGAGCTTCTCGTCGGCCTCGTCTCGATCTCGGACCGCGCCTCGCAAGGCGTGTACGCCGACCAGGGCGTGCCGGGCCTGCGGTCGTGGTTCGAAGCCGCGCTGTCGACGCCGTTTCGTTTCGAGATGCGGCTCATTCCCGACGAACGGCCGCTGATCGAGCGCACGTTGATCGACCTCGTCGACACGGTCGGCTGTCACCTGGTGCTGACGACCGGCGGCACCGGCCCCGCGCCGCGCGACGTGACGCCGGAGGCGACGCTCGCCGTCGCGGACAAGGTGCTCCCCGGATTCGGCGAGCAGATGCGGCAGGTGAGCCTGCGTTACGTGCCGACGGCGATCCTGTCGCGGCAGGTCGGCGTCGTGCGCGGCCGCGCGCTGATCCTCAATCTTCCCGGTCAACCGAAGGCGATCAAGGAAACGCTCGACGGCGTCTTCCCCGCGGTGCCCTACTGCATCGACCTGATCGGTGGCCCCTACGTCGAGACGAACGGAGACGTCTGCAAGGCGTTCCGGCCGAAGTCGGCGCTCCGGCCGAAGGCGTAATCGCGTCAGCGCTCGCCGAGCGCGATGTCGACCATCATCTCGGTCGCTAGCTTGTCGAGCGCGGCGCGCAGCACCTCGGTCGTCAGCGTCTCGGGCACGACGAGCACGGCGCGGACCTTGAACAGATGCTGCGCCGACGCGCCGTTGTCGACGATCTCGGTGTGCAGATCGTCGATGCTGATGCCGTTCTCGGCGAGATGACGCGAGAGATCGCGAACGATGCCCGGCCGGTCGACCCCGGAGAGTTCGAGCGAGACGATCCTGCGTCCCGGCGGCGCGGCGGGCGTCTCGCTTTGCGCGATCACGATCCGCAAGCCGGACGTTTCGAGTCCGCGCAGCGCCTGCGCGAGCGGTTCGGCGTTTTGCGCGGCCACGTCGAGGTGGACGATGCCGGCGAACTGGCCGGCGAGATTGGTCATCCGGCTTCCGGCCCAGTTCGCGCCGAACCCCTGCGCGCGCTCCGATAGCAGGCTCACGAGACCCGGCCGATCGGTGCCGATCGCCGTGACGACGAGCGACGCGCGCGCGGCGTGGCCCTCCTCGGTAATCGAGATGGTGGGCCGGATCATCGGCGCCCGGGTCGCGAAGCGCTCGTCCTGAGCGAGCGCCGGCAATGCACCGTGCGTGGCGGCGTAACGCACGACGCGCTTCAACAGTTCGAGCCCCATCGGCGCGAGCGCGCGTTCCCACAGTTCGCGCGCGGTCTCGCCTTTGGCGACGAAACACCAGTCCTGCATCGCGATCGCGCCGCGATCCCACCCTTCGGCCAGGTGATACACGGTGCCACCCGCGATCGGGTCGCCGGACAGGACCGTCCATTCGACCGCCGCGATGCCGCGATGCCGCGGCAGCAACGACGGGTGATAGCCGACGCCGCGAAGGCGCGCGCGGGCGAGCGCTTCGTCGCTGACGCGCGCGTGCGTGTGCGCGGCGACGATCAGATCGGTGCCATCGGGAACCGCGTCGCCGGGAACGATGCGCGGATTGGCGAGGATGTGAACGGGCGCACCCGCGGCCTCGGCCGCTTTGGCGAGACGATCGTCGGCCGCAGGCGCCACCACCTCCACGACATCGACGCCGTCCTCGCGCAGCGCATCGAAGACGCTCGCTCCGAAATAACGCGAGCCGACGAGGGTGATGTTCATTCGGGAATCAGGCATCGGTGGTCGGGCGGCGTCGCGGGCAGCGCAAGAATACTTCAGAATCGAAACGGTTGACGTCGACATGAGGTAGCGCCATGGAAGGCACGATGCAGGTCGTCCGCTTCGGTCTCGGCGCGCTGATCGCGCTGCTGCTTTTCGCCACGCTGGTCGTGCTGTTCGTGCGCGACGTTACGCAAAAGCAGCACACGGTGCTGCGCAACTATCCGGTCATCGGCCACTTTCGCTACTGGTTCGAGCGGCTCGGCGAGTACTTCCGCCAGTATTTGTTCGCGAACGATCGCGAGGAGATGCCGTTCAACAGGGCGACGCGCGGCTGGGTCTATCGCCTCGCCAAGGACGAGCCGGGGACGATCGGCTTCGGCTCGACGTACGACATCCATCAGCCCGGCGCGCTGATCTTCGTCAACGCGCCGTTCCCGGTGCTCGAATCGGAGCGGCTGCCGACGCCGCCGCTGCTGATCGGCGACGGTTTCTGCGACCGTCCGTTCATGGCGACGTCGCTCGTCAACGTGAGCGGCATGAGCTTCGGCGCGATCTCCGAGCCGGCCGTGCGCGCGCTCTCGCGCGGCGCGAAGGAAGCTGGGTGCTGGATGGATACAGGCGAGGGCGGCCTGTCGCCGTTTCACCTCGAAGGTAACTGCGATCTGATCATGCAGATCGGCACTGCGAAGTACGGCGTGCGCGACGCGGACGGCAATCTCGATCCGGCGAAGGTTCGCGAGATCGCAGCGCTCGACTGCGTGCGCGCATTCGAGATCAAGCTGTCGCAGGGCGCGAAGCCCGGCAAGGGCGGACTGCTTCCCGGCTCGAAGGTGACGCCGCTGATCGCGTCGATTCGCGGCATTCCGCCAGGGAAGGATTCGATCAGCCCGAACCGGCACATGGACATCGCGAGCATGGACGAGCTGCTGGACGCGATCGCGCGCGTGCGCGACCTGACGCGCAAGCCGGTTGGTGTCAAGACGGCGATCGGCGGCCGCTGGTTCGCGAACGATCTTTGCGATCGGGTGCTCGCACGCGGGCTCGTGTTCGCACCGGACTTTCTCGTCATCGACGGCGGCGAAGGCGGGAGCGGCGCGGCGCCGCAGGCGCTCGCCGACCACGTCGGGCTGTCGATCGACGAGGCGCTGCCGCGCGCCGTCGATGCGCTCGTCGCCGCGGGATTGAAGCTGCGCATCCGCGTCGTCGCTTCCGGCAAGCTCGTGACCTCCGCGCGCGCCGCGTGGGCGCTCGCCTGCGGCGCCGACTTCGTCAACACCGCGCGCGGCTTCATGTTCGCGCTCGGCTGCATCCAGGCGCTGCGCTGTCACACGAACACGTGCCCGACCGGCGTGACGACGCACAATCACCGTTTGCAACGCGGGCTCGTCGTCGAGGAGAAGTACGTGCGGGTCGCGCACTATGCGCTCAACATGAACCGGGAGATCGACATGATCGCGCATAGTTGCGGCGTGCGGCACGCGCGCGAGCTCACGCGGCGGCACGTTCGGCTCGTGCAGCCGAACGGCGCGTCGGTCGCGCTCGACGTGCTGCATCCGTTGCCGGTTGCGTGATGCGCTTGCTCGTCCGATTTCAGGATGGGCAGCCGGGCAACACGTCCGGCGATCCAAGTCCGTAAGCGCCGGCCTGCGGGGGCCCGGCGCCCTCCTTCGCGAGACAAACAGGTTCACTCCTCGGCGCCACCCGCGACGGCCGTCACTCCCAAGTCGCGCCTGCCGCGCTTGCCCGGCTGCTCTGATCGCCCTGCCGATCCGTCGCACGGCCCGAGCACGCGGCTCGACACGCCCCGCCTCCTTGCAACCCGATTTACGGGCTGCCTGCGGAGTCCAGCCGCACGACCGGATCCTGCCTGTAGAACCGCGCGAACGCGCGATAGACGTCCGGGTACTCGTCCTGCAGCAGCGTCGGCTCGGCGAAGAACACTTCGGACAGCACGGCGAAGAATTCGCCGGGCGCTTCCGCCGCGTAGGGATCGATCGCCGTTTCCTCGCCGGAGTCGACGCGCGTGGCGAAATCGTCGTACGCGGCCTGCATGGCCTGTCGCCATTCGCGGCGCAACGCGCCGTCCGGCATCGGCGGACAGCCGTTCGCGTCACCGTCCACCATGTCGATCTTGTGCGCGAACTCGTGAATCACGAGGTTCATCTGCGCCTCGTCCCAGTCGGCCGACGCTTCGACGTCGGGCCACGACAGCACGACGGGCCCGAGGTGCATCGCTTCGCCGGCGAGCGCATCGTCGCGCTTGTGGACGACGCCGTACTCGTCCTCGTACTCCCACCCGGGAACGAACTCGCCGGGATAGACGACGACGTTCTCGAAGCCGTCGTAAAGCGACAGGTCGAGGTTCAGCACGAGCACGCACGCCTGGATCGCGATGATCGTCCGCTGCAGCGGCGTCACCTCGTGTCCCTGCGCGCCGACGATGCTCTTCGCGTCGAGAAACAGCACGACGAGGTCGCGCAGCCGCGCAAGCTCGCCGGCGGTATACATCGCAAGGAACGGAAGTGCCGCGCAGGCCTCGGTCCACAGCGCGTCGGGCAACGCCGCGCTTCGCAGCACGCGACGGCGACGCAAACGCCTGAATGCGTCGAACACGGCCGGCTATTTCTCGTCCGGCGCGTCCTCGGGCGCGTCGAGCGACAGTCCTTCGTCGAGGAGCCGCATCGCTTCCGGCTCGGGCAACGTCTCCACGTCCTTCAGCCTGCGCGCGATCTGCCGCGTGCGCACTTCCGCCTCGCCGATCGACGTCGACACGGAATCGAGACGCTTCTTCGTCTGCGCGAGCACTTCGCCGAACTTGGTGAATTCGGTCTTCACCGCGCCGAGGACGCGCCAGACCTCGCTCGAGCGCTTCTCGATCGCGAGCGAGCGGAACCCCATCTGCAGGCTGTTCAGCAACGCGGCAAGGTTCATCGGGCCCGTCACGAGAACCCGCGACTCGCGCTGCAGCGTTTCGGTGAATCCCGGCCGCGACATCATCTCCGCATAGAGCCCCTCGGTCGGCAGGAACAGGATCGCGAAGTCGGTCGTGTGCGGCGGCGCGACGTAGTTCTCCCGTATCGTCCGCGCTTCGGTGCGCAGGATCGACTCGAGCGCCTTGCGGCTCTCGTCGGCCGCTGCCGCATCGGCGCGTTCGAGCGCCTCCTGCAACCGATGCCAGTCCTCGAGCGGAAACTTCGCGTCGATCGGCAGCCAGCACGGCGCGCCGTCGTCGCCGCGGCCCGGCAGCCGGATCGCGAACTCGACGCGCCGGTTGGTGCCCGGAATCGTGACGACGTTCGTCTCGTATTGCTGCGGCGTCAGCATCTCGGCGAGAAGCGTGGCAAGCTGCACTTCACCCCAGCCCCCGCGCGTCTTGACGTTCTGCAGCACGCGCTTCAAATCGCCGACGCCGGTCGCGAGCGCATGCATCTCGCCCAATCCACGGTGCACCTGCTCGAGTCGCTCGGAGACCTGCCGGAACGATGCGCCGAGACGCTGCTCGAGCGTCGCCTGCAGCTTCTCGTCGACGGTCGCGCGCATCTCGTCGAGCTTGCGGGTGTTCTCGGCGCGCAGCAGATCGAGCCGCTGCTCGATCGTCGCGCGGAGCGTTTCGAGCCGCGACTCGGAGCTTTGCGTGAGCTGGCCGAGACGCTCGCCGAACACGCGGAGCTGGTCGTGCTGCAACGCGCTCATCGTGCCGAGCTCGCGCGCCATCCCCTGCTGCTGCCGCGACATGACGTCGGCAACCTCCTGCCGCAGCGTCGTCGCCGATCCGGCCGCCTCGTTCCGCGCGATCGCGAGATCCGTGCGGATGTCGCGCTCGTGATCGGCGGCATCGCGGCCGAACGCCTCGAGCAATCCGCGAAGCTGCGCCACGTCGCGGCCGACCGCGTCGCGCGCACGCGCGAGCGCCGCAAGTCGCGCCAACCCGATCACGCCGAGCACGACCGCGACGATCAGCGCAACGAAGATGGCAACGAGCAGGGTCTGCGACGGCATGGCGCGCGAGTGTAGCGAGGCCTTCGTCAGCCGTCGAGCGCAAGCAGCGCGAACGTCGCGAGCCAATGCGCGCCGACGAACGCATCGCTTGCGAGGCCCTGCCAGCCGGCATCGAGATGCCGCGCTGCGGCCGCCTGCGCAATTGCGGCGCGTGCATCGCCGGTTGGCAACGCGGACGCGATACCGCGCAGGCACCACGCGCGCGACAAGTTGAGGCCGTCGAGATGCACGAGCTGCGCATCCGTGCGATCGTCGACGTTGGCCGGGGTGAACAGCTCGCGCGGTTGCGCGTCGACGAATTGTGGGAGGAACACCGCCAGCCATTCGGCGAACGCGGCCGCGTCGAGCACGCGGCGCATCAGCTCGGCTTCCATGAGCGACGGCGACAGGAAATCGGTGCCCGAAGGCTCGAAACGCGCCGGCGCGTCGTGGTCGTCGCCGAACCACGCCATCGCCTTCGCGCGGCACGTCGCCGCGAGCGTTGCGTCGTTCGCGATGCCTGCGTAGTCGACCGCGAACCCCAGGCCGAACGCGCTGTTCGCATGCATGCCGTGGCGGATCGGGTAGCGCGTGCGCGGCAGGAAGTCGACGAAGCGCGCGGCGAACGCGCGCGCGAGCGGCGCGATGGCCTCGCGCCAGTGCGTCGTGCCGAGCGTATCGACCTCGGCCGCGAGCTTCAGGAGCCACGCCCAGCCGTAGGTGCGCTCGAACGACGCGCTCTCCGCGCGCTCGAGATAGGCAACCTCAGCGGCGATCGCATCGGCGGCGAAAACACCGTCGAAGCGCGCATCGATCGCCGCGCGCTCCGGCAGGTCGGGAAAGCGACGACGAAGTCGCGCGAGCGTCCAGTGCATGTGAACGCACGAGTGCCAGTCGTAGCTGCCGTGGAACGACGGATGCAGCTCGCGCGGCGTCTTCGCGTCCGCATCGCCCGCCATCGTATGGTCGAGCTTGTGCGGATAGTCGCGCGCGATGCTCGCGAGCGCAACGGCCGCCAGCCGCGAGGCGGCCGCGCGATCGAGCTTCGGCATGCACGATCCGGACGGCATGAAAGGCTCAGGCCGCTTCTCTTGCGGCCCGTTTACGCTCGTGCTCCTTCAGGTACCGCTTGCGGATGCGGATCGACTTCGGCGTGATCTCGACCAGCTCGTCGTCGGCGATGAACTCGACCGCATATTCGAGCGTCAGCGCGATCGGCGGCGTCAGCAGGATCGCGTCGTCCTTGCCGGCGGCGCGGATGTTCGTGAGCTTCTTGCCCTTGATCGGATTGACGACGAGGTCGTTGTCGCGGCTGTGGATGCCGATGACCATTCCCTCGTAGAGCATCTCGCCCGGCGAGACGAACATCCGCCCGCGCTCCTGCAGGTTCCACAGCGCGTAGGCGACCGCCTCGCCGTCCTCCTGCGACACGAGCACGCCGTTGCGCCGCTCGGGAATGTCGCCCTTCGCGGGCGCGAACACGTCGAACACGTGGCTCATCAGGCCGGTGCCGCGCGTCAGGTTCATGAACTCGCTCTGGAAGCCGATCAGCCCGCGCGCCGGAACCCGGTAGTCGAGGCGCGTACGTCCCTGCGCATCGGAGGCCATGTCGACGAGCTCGCCGCGACGCGTGCCGAGCGCTTCCATCACCGCGCCCTGGTGCTGCGCCTCGACGTCGACCGAGAGCAACTCGACGGGCTCGCAGACGACGCCGTCGACGTTCTTCATCACGACACGCGGCCGCGACACTGCAAGCTCGTAGCCTTCGCGGCGCATGTTCTCGAGCAGGATCGTGAGGTGCAGCTCGCCGCGTCCCGAGACGAGGAACGCGTCGGTGTCCGCGGTTTCCTCGACCCGCAACGCCATGTTCGTCAACAGCTCGCGCTGCAGACGGTCGCGCAGGTTGCGCGACGTCACGTACTTGCCTTCCCTGCCGGCGAGCGGCGACGTGTTGACCTGGAAATGCATCGACAGCGTCGGCTCGTCGACGGCGATCGGCGGCAGCGCCTCCGGGCTCTCGACGCCAGCGAGCGTGGTGCCGATCGTCAGCTCCTCGATGCCGGTGACGAGCACGATGTCGCCGGCCGCCGCGCGCTCGACGGGCACACGGTTCAGTCCCTCGAACATGAACACCTGGCCGATGCGCCCGCGCCTCGGTTGCTCGGTGTCGGCCAGCGGCCGCTCGACGATCGCCACCTCCTGCCCCGCAACCAGAGTCCCGCGACGGATGCGCCCGATGCCGAGGCGCCCGACGTAGCTCGAATAGTCGAGCGCGCTCATCTGCAATTGCAACGGCCCGTCGACGTCTCCGGATGGCGCAGGCACATATGCGAGGATCGTCTCGAAGAGCGGGCGCATGTCCCGGCGTTGCACGCGTTCGGCGTTCCCCTCGTCCGCTCGCGGGCGATCGGTCGAGGGTGCGATCGATGCGGCTTTTGCGACGTTCACGTCGAGCGTCGCGAAGCCTTCGAGCGCAGACGCGTAGACGACGGGAAAGTCGAGCTGCGCGTCGTTCGCGCCGAGCCGGTCGAAGAGCTCGAACGTCTGGTTCACGACCCATTCGGGTCGCGCGCCATACCGGTCGACCTTGTTGACGACGACGATCGGATGCAAACCTTGCGCGAGCGCCTTCTGGGTGACGAAGCGCGTCTGCGGCATCGGCCCTTCGACGGCGTCGACGAGCAGCAGCACGCCGTCGACCATGCCGAGCACGCGCTCGACCTCGCCGCCGAAGTCGGCGTGCCCCGGCGTGTCGACGATGTTGATGTGGACGATCCCGTTGTCGCCGGGATAGCGGATCGCGCAGTTCTTCGCGAAGATCGTGATGCCGCGCTCGCGCTCGATGTCGTTGCTGTCCATCATCCGCTCGGCGACATGCTGGTGAGCGGCGAACGTGCCCGCCTGCACCAGCAGCTTGTCGACGAGCGTCGTCTTGCCGTGGTCGACGTGCGCGATGATCGCGATGTTGCGAAGATCGTGGCGGGGCGTGGACATGCGAATGAGCTTCGGCAAAACCCGCCATTGTAGCACGCGAGGCGCGCGCGTGACCACTTGAAAAACCCGCGCTCCGGCTATAATTCGTCTTCGGGCGGCCGTTCCGGTCACCGCCCTTTCCGCAAGCCGGGTCCCGAAGTCCGGGGCCGGACGCGAGTCCACGTCGTCAACGATTCCCGCTGCCTGGACCGGAAACCGCAGGATGCGGTAGGCCGCGTTACCAGGAGCACTGCATGCAGCAAACGAGGTTCGAGGACCTCGGCTTGCGGCCCGAGGTCCTGCGGGCCGTCGCCGAGTCCGGCTACACGACGCCAACGCCGATCCAAGCGCAGGCGATTCCCGAAATCCTCGCCGGCCGCGACATCATGGGCGGCGCGCAAACCGGCACCGGCAAAACCGCCGGCTTCGGACTCCCGATCCTGCACAAGCTTGCGCCGCAGGCGAACGCGAGCCCCTCGCCCGCGCGCCATCCGGTGCGCGCGCTGATCCTCGCGCCGACCCGCGAGCTCGCGATCCAGGTCGAGGAAGCGATCCGCGAGTACGGCAAGCACACGAACCTGCGCTCGACCTGCGTCTACGGCGGCGTCGACATCAAGCAGCAGCTTGCGATCGTGCGCGGCGGCGTCGAGATTCTCGTTGCCACGCCGGGGCGACTCCTCGATCACCTCGAGCAGAAGAGCGTGAATCTCGGGCAGGTGGAGATCTTCGTGCTCGACGAGGCCGACCGGATGCTCGACATGGGCTTCATCCCGGACATCAAGCGCATCATGCGGTTGCTGCCGGCCAGGCGGCAGAACCTCCTCTTCTCCGCGACGTTCAGCAACGAGATCAGGAAGCTCGCCGACGAGCTCTTGAACAAGCCGCAGTTGATCGAGGTCGCGCGGCGCAACACGGCCGCCGAGACGGTCGCACAAGGCGCGCACAAGGTCGCGCAGGAAGCGAAGCGCGCGCTGCTCGTGCATCTCGTCACGTCGCGCAACGTCTGGCAGGTGCTCTGCTTCGTGCGCACGAAACACGGCGCGTCGCGGCTCGCGCGTCAGCTCGAGCGCGAAGGCCTCGCGGCGTCGGCGATCCACGGCGACAAGACGCAGGCCGCGCGGCTCGAAGCGCTGTCGCAGTTCAAGGACGGCAAGCTCCAGGTGCTGGTCGCCACCGACGTCGCTGCACGCGGTCTCGACATCGACGACCTGCCGCTCGTCGTCAATTACGAACTGCCGCATGTGCCCGAGGATTACATCCACCGGATCGGCCGCACCGGCCGCGCCGGGGCGAGCGGCGAAGCGATCTCGTTCGTCGCGCCCGAGGAAGAGAAATACCTCGTCGAGATCGAGAAGCTGCTCAAGAAGAAGATCGCCATCGCGAATGTCGAGGGCTTCGATCCCTCGAGCGCGGCCGAGCCGCGGCGCGAACGTCCGGCGCGAGGCGAGCGAACGGGCCGCCCGCGCGGCAGCGGCGCTCGGCAGGAACACAGCGAGCCTCGTGCACCGCGGCCGGCTCCGAACGGCGACGCGCGGCGCGCGGAACGCGAGGCGGCCTACGCGAAGAATCCCGATCAGCCGCCACCGCGTCGCGAACACGCGTCGCATCCACACGCCCATATCCATGCGGCACGGCGAACGAAGCCGGTGCCGATGCTGCTGCAGAAGCGCAAGGCGTCCGAGCCGGAGAAGGTCTGACAGTCCTCAGCCCGTTGCGAGCATGAACGCCCCGGCGGCGAGCAGCAGCACGCCGCCGGCGCGCGCAACCAGGAGGCCCGCAGGGCCGGTCTTCTCGAGCAATACGAACAGCGCCAGCGCGGCGACGAACACGAGGTTCATCACGCCGACGGCGAACAGCACCGTCATCAGCGCGAAGCAGCAGCCGAGACACCACGCGCCGTGGCGCAATCCCATTTCGACCGCACCGAGCAAGCCGTCGCGCCAGCGGGTCATCAGGAAGGCGATGGGACTGCGACAGCGCGACAGGCACGCCGACTTGAGCGGCAGCAGCTGATAGAGGCCCGCGATCAGGAGGATCGCCCCGGCGACGCGCGCACTCGACGCGGCCATCGCGGGCGAAAGCATCGCGAACGCGTGCAGCGTCCATTGCGCTAGCGCGGCGATCGCGCTGAAAACCGTCCACACGATCGCGTAGCCGAGCGCGAACAGGCCCACGGCGGCGCGCGCGACACGCGGGCCGCGGCGCGCCTGCGCCGCCGCGAACAGAAGCATGACGGGCGCCGCCGACGGCGCCATCATGCCGACCATCATCACGAGCCACATCCAGAACAGGAACGCGAGCTCGGCGAGCGACCACGACGCCGGCGTGGGCATCGCCATGGACATCGGCATGTCCGCCATCGCATCCATCGGCATCGTGCGCGCGAGTCGGACGAGGTAAAGCCACGCGAGCGCCGTGATCGCAACCGCGCATGCGGCGACGACGACGCGATCGCGCCGCGCGCGGGCGGCGGGTGCAGCCTTTGCGCTTGCCGTCTCAGCCACCCTGCCAGGAGAAGGGCGCGTATTGTCCGTTGTTGCGGCCGCTCGCGTCGTCCCAGTTGAACCCGAGCGCATGAACATGGCTGCGCGCCGCATGCGCGAGCGTCACGGCGTCCGCGGCCGGATGCCCGGTGTTCGCGAGCTGCAGCGGAGCGCGCGCATCCGAAGCGACGCCCATGGCGCCCTCGGCCGCCATGTCGACCTGGTTCGCCGCGCTGACCGACCACGCGACGCCGTCGCGACTGAAGCGGATCGGCGCCGTTTCGATGCCGGCGAACGTGCCGACGAGCCCGGACAACGCCGCCATCGGACCGCCCGCGGCGCCGCTGACGATCGCGGCCAGCGTATCGCGCTGATCGGCACTCGTCCGCTCGTCGGCGATGAGACCGACAGTCCAGTTTCCCTTGTTCATCGCTTCCGGCGTGCGACCGAGCACGATGAACCCGACGCCGTCGAGCGGCACGTCGCCGTAGCGGCCGCGTTCGACGTCGAAGGCCATCGCGAACGTGCACGAGCCTTGCGTGGGCATAACCGCCATCTGCCCGGTGATGCACGGACAGACGAAGTCGCAGCTGCATGTCTCGTAATACTGGCCTCTCAGGTTCCACTTGGGCGTCGCCATATCCTCCTCCTCGCGGTTTGCCGCACGTCGGATGTGCCCCGATAATGCGCCCGTCTTCGTCCTGCCATCAAGCGCGTTGTCCACGACCGCTCCCGCTTCCGCCGTCCTCGCCGTCGAAGGTCTGGCCGTTTCGTTCGCCACGACCGAGCGTGTCGTCACGGCCGTGCGCGATCTGTCGTTCGCGATCCATCGCGGCGAAACGGTCGCGGTCGTCGGCGAATCGGGCTCGGGCAAGTCGGTCACGGCGCTGTCGATCATGCGGCTCGTCGAGCACGGCGGCGGTCGCATCGTCGGCGGGCGCCTCGAGTTCGCGCGACCGAACGGTGGAAGCGTCGATCTCGTTCGCACCGACGCATCGACGCTGCGCGCGATTCGCGGCGCGGAAATCGCGATGATCTTCCAGGAGCCGATGACGTCGCTGAACCCGGTGTTCCCGGTCGGCGAACAGATTTCCGAGTCGATCCGGCTGCACCAGCGCAAGAGTGCGCCGCAGGCTCGCGCCGAGGCGCTGCGCATGCTCGAGCAGGTCCGCATTCCCGAGGCGCGCTCGGTGCTCCGACGCTATCCGCACCAGCTCTCGGGCGGCATGCGACAGCGCGTGATGATCGCGATGGCGCTGTCGTGCCGGCCCGCACTCCTGATCGCCGACGAGCCGACGACGGCGCTCGACGTCACGATCCAGGCGCAGATCCTGACGCTGATCCGGCTGCTGCAGGACGAGATGCACATGGCGGTGATGTTCATCACGCACGACATGGGCGTCGTTGCCGAGGTCGCCGATCGCGTCGTCGTGATGCACGACGGCGTCAAGGTCGAGGAAGGCGTTGCCGAAGCGATCTTCAAGTCGCCGACGCAGCCGTACACGCGCGCGCTGCTCGCGGCCGTGCCGAAGCTCGGCGCGCTCGCACAGTCGGATGTGCCACGCAAATTTCCGGTTACGGATGGCGGCCCTTCACAGCCATCGGCTTCTCGCCCGCCTCGCTTGCGCTCGGCACCCTCTCCTCGCGAGCGGGGAGAGAGACGGGGTAAGGGGCCGCTCCTCTCCGTCCGCAAGCTCACGACGCGCTTCGACGTCAAGAGCGGCCTCTTCGGCCGCGTGCGGCGTCGCGTGCACGCCGTCGAACAGGTCAGCTTCGACCTCGAAGCGGGCGAAACGCTCGCGCTCGTCGGCGAATCGGGCTGCGGCAAGTCGACGACCGGACGCTCGCTTCTGCGCCTCGTCGACATCGCGGGCGGCAGCGTCGAGTACGAAGGACGCGACATCGCGAAGCTTCACGACGATGCGCTGCGTCCGGTGCGCCGCGACATCCAGATGATCTTCCAGGACCCGTTCGCGTCGCTCGATCCGCGGCTCACCGTCGGCTTCTCGGTCGCCGAGCCACTGTACGTTCACGGCGTTGCCGACGGTCGCGAAGCCGAGGAGCGCGTCGCATGGTTGCTCGAGCACGTGGGCCTCGTACCGGATCACGCGCGGCGTTATCCGCACGAATTCTCGGGCGGCCAGCGGCAACGGATCGCGATCGCCCGCGCGCTCGCGCTCAGCCCGCGGATCATCGTCGCCGACGAAGCGGTATCCGCGCTCGACGTCTCGATCCAGGCGCAGATCGTGAACCTGCTGCTCGACCTCCAGGCGGAGTTCGGCGTGTCGTACCTGTTCATCTCGCACGACATGGCGATCGTCGAACGCGTGAGCCATCGCGTCGCCGTCATGTACCTCGGGCAGATCGTCGAGATCGGGCCGCGGCGGCTTGTGTTCGGCAATCCGCAGCATCCGTACACACGCAAGCTGATGGCGGCGGTGCCCGTCGCGGATCCCGCGCGGCGCCGTCGCGAAAGGGCGCTATCATCGGAGGAGATTCCGAGCCCGATCCGCGCCGTCGGCGACGAGCCGACGGTACCTCCGCTCGTCGAGGTCGAGCCCGGGCATTTCGTCGCCGCGCATCGCGTCGGCGGACCCTACTGACGTCGTTCCTGACAGGAGCCTCCGATGAAATCGCTCACCCGCATGCTCGCCGCCGCGCTCGCCGTGCTGGCGCTCGCGGCGCCCGCTTATGCCGCGAAGGACGTCGTGTTCGCCGTCGCGTCGACGTTCACGACGACGGACCCCTACGACGCGAACGACACGCTGTCGCAGGCGATGGCGAAGTCGTTCTACGAGGGGCTGTTCGGCTTCGACCGCAACATGAAGCTGATTCCGGTGCTCGCCGAAAGCTACGACGTCAGCAAGGACGGCCTCGTCTACACGGTGAAGCTGAAGCACGGCATCAAGTTCCACGACGGCACCGAGTTCAACGCGGACGCGGTGAAAGCGAACTTCGACCGCGTCACCAATCCGGACAACAAGCTCAAGCGCTACGGTCTGTATTCGATCATCGCGAAAACCGAGGTCGTCGATCCCTATACCGCGCGCATCACGCTGAAGGAACCCTTCTCCGCGTTCATCAACGATCTCGCGCATCCGTCGGGCGTGATGATCTCGCCGGCTGCTCTGCAGAAATACGGCAGCAAGGACATCGCGTTCCACCCGGTCGGCACCGGACCGTATAAGTTCGTCGAGTGGAAGCAGCCCGACTACCTCAAGGTCGCGAAGAACGAGAGCTACTGGCGCAAGGGCTATCCGAAGGTCGACTCGATCACGTGGAAGCCGGTCGTCGACAACAATTCGCGCGCCGCGCTGATGCAGACCGGCGAGGCGCACTTCACCTTCCCGGTGCCCTACGAGCTCGCCGACGTCCTCAAGTCGAAACCGAACCTGGAGCTCGTCGCCGCGCCGTCGATCGTGCTGCGCTACCTGTCGATGAACGTGCAGCAGAAGCCGTTCGACAACCCGACGGTGCGCCAGGCGATCGCCTACGCGATCAACAAGGAGGCGCTCGCCAAGGTCGCGTTCGCGGGTTACGCGGTGCCAGCCGACGGCGTCGTGCCCGATGCGGTCGAATACAGCGTCAAGCTCGGCCCGTGGCCGTACGATCTCGCGAAGGCGAAGCAGTTGATGAAGGAGGCCGGCTATCCGAACGGCTTCGAGACCGAGCTGTGGTCCGCGTACAACCACAGCACGGCGCAGAAGGTGTCGCAATTCCTCCAGCAGCAGCTCGCGCAGATCGGCATCAAGGCGAAGATCACGCTGCTCGAGGCGGGACAGCGCGTCGAGAAGGTCGAGAGCTGGCCCGATCCGAAGACGGCTCCCGTACGCCTCTACTATGTCGGCTGGTCGGCGTCGACCGGCGAGGCGGATTGGGCGCTGCGGCCACTCCTCTTCAGCGATTCCTGGCCGCCGAAGCTCTTCAACACCGCTTACTACAAGAACGACAAGGTCGACAACGACATCAAGGGGGCGCTCGCGACCAGCGACAAGGCGCAGAAGGCGAAGTTCTATCGCGACGCGCAGGAGACGATCTGGCACGATGCACCGTGGGCACCGCTCGTTACCGAGAAGCTCCTGTCCGCGCACACGAAGAGCCTGACCGGCGTATACGTGATGCCTGACGCGTCGTTCGAGTTCAGCGACATCGATCTCAAGTCGCCGTAATGAGGGCAAACGCGTGGGCGTGATCGAACGCCGGCTCGCCGACCTGGGACTCGCGCTGCCGGCCCCACTTTCACTGCCTCCGGGTATCGTCCTGCCGTTTCCCTGGGCGCGCGTCGTCGGGACGCGCGCGATCTTTTCGGGACATGGACCGACCGATGCGGACGGCGCGCTCGCGAAGCCGCTCGGCAAGGTCGGCCGCGACGTCACGGTCGAGCAAGGTTACGCAGCGGCGCGCTTGACGGGACTTGCGATTCTCGGGAGTCTCGCGCGCGAGCTCGGCGACCTCGATCGGATTGCAACATGGACGCGCGTGTTCGGCATGGTGAACTCGGCGCCGGGATTCAATCGGCAGCCCACGGTGATCAACGGCTTTACGGATCTGATCGTCGAGGTTTTCGGCGAGGCGACAGGTGCGCATGCGCGCAGCGCCGTCGGCATGGCGGAGCTGCCGTTCGACATTCCGGTGGAGATCGAAGGCGAGGTCGAGCTGAGGTCGTAACCCTCATGGGAAGCCGAAGTTCGGCCGAGCAATCTCGACTCGGTCGCGGCGCCCGCTCTTGCCGGTTTGCTCAGGTGGTGTATCGAGCAACAGCCTCAACGACGCAGCGCCTCCCATTCGTCCATGTCGGCCGCAGGCGAGACGATTTCCCCGACGGTTATCGCAGTTCCTGAGATCGAGCGGATCCAGTCGGCATTCACGACATGGCCGTCGCGTCGAACGCATCCTCGTCGCAAAGGCATGAGTTGCGGGCTTTTGCTAGAGTGAGGCAATGGCGGCATACATCGCGAAGCGCCTGGTGGGCCTTCTGCCGACCCTTCTGCTCGTTGGCTTCCTCGTCTTCATGCTCGTGCATCTTCTACCCGGCGATCCGGCGCGGCTCGCGGCGGGTCAGGATGCGACGCCCGAGACTGTCGAGCTCGTGCGCAAGGACCTCGGGCTCGACAAGCCGCTGCCGCAGCAATTCCTGCGCTTCGTCACCGGCGTGCTGCATTGGGACTTCGGGACGTCGTTGCGCACCAAGCGACCCGTTGCGATCGAAGTCGGCTCGCGCTTCATGCCGACGCTGTGGCTCACGATCTGGAGCATGGCCTGGTCAGTGATCTTCGGCATGGCGATCGGCATCGTGTCGGCCGTCTGGCGCAACCGCTGGCCGGACCGGCTCGGCATGACGCTCGCAGTCTCCGGCATCTCGTTTCCGGCATTCGCGCTCGGCATGGTGCTGATGCAGATCTTCGCGGTCGATCTCAACTGGCTGCCGACCGTCGGCGACGACACGTGGCGCCACTACATCCTGCCGTCGATCACGCTCGGCGCGGCCGTCGCGGCGATCATGGCGCGCTTCACGCGCTCGTCATTCGTCGACATCCTCGGCGAGGATTTCATCCGCACCGCGCGCGCGAAGGGCCTCGACGAGCGGCGCGTCGTCATCAAGCACGGCCTTCGCAACGCGCTGATTCCGGTCGTCACGATGATGGGGCTGCAGTTCGGCTTCCTGCTCGGCGGCTCGATCATCGTCGAGAAGGTCTTCAACTGGCCGGGACTCGGCCGGCTTCTCGTCGACGCCGTCGACATGCGCGACTATCCGGTGATCCAGGCGCTCGTGCTGCTGTTCTCGCTCGAGTTCATCCTGATCAACCTGATCGTCGACGTGCTCTACGGCTTGATCAATCCCACCATTCGCTATCGCTGATGGCCACGCTGCCCGCCTCCGTCGCCTCCGTCGTCCACGACACGCGCGTGCGCACGCCGTGGTTCGAGTTCTGGCGCAAGTTCCGGCGGCAGAAGATCGCGCTGGTCGCCGGCGCGTTCGTCGCGCTGCTCGTCGTCGTCGCGATCGCCGCGCCGTGGATCGTCCCCTACGATGCCGAAAACTACTTCGACTACGACGCGCTGAACGCCCGTCCCTCGCTCGCGCACTGGTTCGGCGTCGACGCGCTCGGTCGCGACATCTTCAGCCGCATCCTGATGGGCGCGCGGATCTCGCTTGCCGCCGGGTTCGTCTCGGTCGCGGCCGGCGCGATCGTCGGCACACTGCTGGGCCTGCTTGCCGGCTACAAGGAAGGCTGGTGGGATCGGGCCATCATGCGGCTATGCGACGTGCTGTTCGCGTTTCCCGGAATCCTGCTCGCGATCGCGATCGTCGCGATCCTCGGCGGCGGCATGGCGAACGTGATCGCGGCGGTCGCGATCTTCAGCGTACCGACGTTCGCGCGGCTCGTGCGCGGCAACACGCTCGCGCTCAAGCACCTGACTTACATCGAGGCGGCGCGAAGCCTCGGCGCGTCGGGCCGCACGATCGTGTTCCGCCACATCTTTCCCGGCACGATCTCCGCGGTCGTCGTCTATTTCTCGCTGCGGATCGGCACGTCGATCATCACGGCGGCGAGCCTCTCGTTCCTAGGCATGGGCGCGCAGCCGCCGACACCCGAATGGGGCGCGATGCTCGACGCCGCGCGCTCGGACATGCTGACGGCGCCGCACGAGGCGATCTTTCCGGCGCTCGCGATCTTCCTGACGGTGCTCGCGTTCAACCTGCTCGGCGACGGGCTGCGCGACGCGCTCGATCCGCGGATCGAACGACGATGAGGACCTGGACGCCATGAACCTGATCGAGCATTGGGAGCGCGTATACGCGACGAAGAAGCCGGACCAGGTGAGCTGGTATCGGCCCCATCTGGACATTTCGCTCCGACTGATCGCCGATGCGGCGTCCGCCGGAGCGCGCATCATCGACGTCGGTGGAGGCGAATCGACGCTCGTGGACGACCTCGTCGAGCGCGGACATTACGACGTTACGGTCCTCGATCTATCGGCGACCGCGATCGAAGTCGCGCGCCGGCGCCTGGGGACGCAAGCGGAGCGCGTCCGCTGGCTGCACGGCGACGTAACGAGCCATCCGCTCGCAAAGGGCGACTACGACGTCTGGCACGACCGGGCGGTGTTTCACTTTCTGACGGAGCCGGGCGATCGCGCCGCTTACGTGCGGCAGGTCGCGCGCGCCGTCCGCGGTGGCGGCCACGTGATCGTCGCGACGTTCGGACCTGCGGGACCGACGAAGTGCAGCGGTCTCGACGTCGTGCGCTACGACGCCAATGCGCTGCACGGCGAATTCGGAGCACGCTTCGAGCTTGTCGAACACATCGAAGAAGCGCACCAAACGCCGTGGGGAAGCATTCAGCAGTTCGTCTACTGCTACTGCCACGTGCGCGACGATCGCGCGCCGGCCAGCAGGCTCCGATGAATGCGGAGGACGATTCCTTCATCGACGCGCCGCGGATCGGAACGCTCGCCTGCGGATCCCGCGATTCGATCGCGGACGTCGACGGCTGCGCGGTCGGACATGCGACGCGTGCCGAAGGCTCCGTGCAGACCGGCGTTACCGTGATACGCCCGCATGCGGGCGACCTCTACGGCGAGCCGTTGCCGGCCGCGTCCGCCGTGTTGAACGGCTTCGGCAAGACGACGGGGCTCATGCAGCTCGACGAACTCGGTGCGCTGGAGTCGCCAATCGCGCTGACGAACACGTTCGCGGTCGGCACGATCGCGACGGCGATGATTCGCCACGCCGTCGCCGCGAACGCGGCGATCGGTCGCACGCTGCCAACGGTGAACCCGGTCGTCGCGGAGTGCAACGATGGATACCTGAACGATTTGCAGCGGTTCGCGGTCGAGGAGCGCCATTACGCGATGGCGTTCGATGCGGCCAGCACTGATTTCGCGCAAGGCGCCGTCGGCGCGGGTCGCGGCATGTCGTGCTTCGAGTTGAAGGGCGGCATCGGTTCCGCATCGCGCCGGACGACCGACGAGCGTTGGATCGCCGGCGCGCTCGTGCTCGCGAACTTCGGCGGGCTTTCGCAATTGACGATCGCCGGCGTTCCAATCGGAAGGAAGCTCGTCACGGCTTCGCGCGACGCGCACGTCGACGATGGCTCGATCATCGTCGTGCTCGCGACCGACGCTCCCCTGTCCCATCGCCAGCTGCGGCGCCTCGCGTTCCGTGCCGGGGCCGGAATCGCGCGCACCGGCGCCAATTTCGCCCACGGCAGCGGCGATATCGCGATCGCATTCGCGACGGCCGAGCGCATCGCGCGCTATCAGCGAAACGCGACCGCGCGAACGACGATCGGCGACGACGCCCTCGACCCGCTGTTCGACGCGGCGGCCGAGGCGACCGAGCAGGCAATCGTCAACGCGCTTTTCGCCGCCGAGACCGTCGAGGGTCGCGACGGCCACGTCCGGACGGCGATCACGGCTCGCCTTCCCGACTGGCGCAGCCAATGGCCTCCCCGATGAAAATCCTGATTTCCGTCGACATCGAAGGCGTCGCCGGCGTCGTCGATCGCGAGCAGACCCAGCCCGGCAACACGGAATACGAGCGCGCGCGCCGGCTGATGACGGCGGAGGCGAACGCGGCGGTTCGCGGTGCACTCGCCGGCGGCGCGACGGCGTGCGTCGTCAACGATTCGCACGGCCATTTCCGGAACCTGCTCGCGGACGACATCGACCCGCGCGCCGAACTGCTCCTCGGCAAACCGCGCGACCTCGGCATGATGGCGGGCGTCGATCAGGATTGCGGCGCGGTTTTCCTGATCGGCTGGCACGCACGCGCGGGGAGTGCAGGCGTGCTCGCGCACACGATCAGCGGCTTCGCGTTTGCGCGCGTGCTCGTGAACGGCAGCGAGGTCGGCGAGGCGGGACTGTACGGCGCCGTGGCAGCCGAGTTCGCGGTTCCGGTCGCGCTCTACAGCGGCGACGACGCGTTCGCCGAGGAAGCGGCGACGCTCTTTCCCGGCAGTGTCGGCGTCGTCGTGAAGCGCGCACACGGCAACCGCGTGGCGACGAACCTCTCCCCCGCCGCCGCCTGCGCGGCGATCGAAGCGGGCACCGCGCAAGCAGTGACGCGCGCAGCATCGCTCAAGCTGCGGCCGGTGACGACGCCGGTCGCCGTGCGCGTCGACGCGACGACCGTTGCGCTTGCGGATCTCTTCGCGATGCTGCCCCTCGTACGCCGCGTCGGTGCGCAGAGCATCGAGTTCTCGTCCCCGACGATGCGTCACGCGGTGCGCGTGCTGAACAGCTTGTCCGCGATGGCGTTCATGCTGCGCTGACGCACGGGCACTATCGCTTGTGCGGCGGCACGCCGAGCGTCTCGTAGATCGGGCGCAGCACGCTGCGCACGGTCGGCAACTTGCTGCGATACCAAAGCGCCGCGAGCATCGCCAGCACGCCGTTCAGCGCGAACAGGAACGGCGTTCCGAGCACGCCCGCGATCGCGCCGGCAGCAAGATTGCCGAGCGGCGCAACGCCGAGAAACGCGAGCGTGTAGAACGCGGCCACGCGTCCGCGCAGCCTGTCCTCGACGATCGTCTGCAGGATCGTGTTGGCCGAGGCCG
>Ga0070681_10001323_pt1 | contig 21617 bp, 18 predicted proteins | sample KBSC83BmetaG_FD_65650 | JGI IMG/M metagenome (GOLD analysis project Ga0070681, IMG submission 65650) | Corn rhizosphere microbial communities from Kellogg Biological Station, Michigan, USA - KBS C8-3B metaG | ecosystem: Host-associated > Plants > Roots > Rhizosphere | place: USA: Michigan... | reverse complement strand
TCACACAGCCGGACAGCTGGCGCGCAGCGCTGGCGCGCCACGCCATCACGCACATCGTCCATGGCGCGACCATCACGCCTATCTCGCGCGGCACCGCCTCGGCGGCGCGGCGCGAGCCGGAGGCGGAGAATCCCGCCCGCATCATCGACGTCAATGTCATGGGCACCGTCGCGATGCTCGACTGGGCGCGCACGCTGCCGGACTTCAAGCGCTTCATCTATGTCAGCTCCGGTGCGGTCTACAAGCATCACGGACCGGACCGCCCGGGCGAGCCGCTCCCCGAGGACGGCTACGTGATGCCACGGCGGTTGTACGGCATCTCCAAGCTCGCCTCCGAGCTGATCGCCGAGCGCTACGGCGACCTCTTCGGCCTGTCGACCGCGTCCGTGCGCCCCTCCTCGGTCTACGGACCGATGGACCGCGTCACCGCGAGCCGCAACATGCACCACGTGCCGCACCGCATCGCGCGCCTGGCCCTCGATGGGGTCAAGCGCGTGCGCGTCAACACCCTGGACGCCGTCGGCGATTACATCCACGCCGAGGACGTCGCGCGCGCCATCGTCTCGCTCCTGCGCGCACCGCGCCTGCGCTACGGCAGCTACAACGTCGCCTGCGGCGCCACGGCCAGCATCGGCGACATGGTCGGGTGGGTGGCGGAGAAGGTGCCGGGGTTTCACGCCGAGATCGTGCCGCCCGAGCAGGCCGACCTCCTGCAGGACCCGACGCTCAGGGACGGCATGTGGGGTGCGTACGACGTCTCGCGCCTCACCGGCGAGACCGGCTGGAGGCCACGCCCCATGCGCGAGGCGCTGCATGCCTACATGGACTGGATGGCCGAGCACGAAGCGAAGGGCTGAGGGGAGGCGCCATGAAGCCGCATGAGCCTTATCCGCGCGATCTCGTAGGCTACGGCGACCGGGCGCCGCATCCCCACTGGCCGGACGAGGCGCGCATCGCCGTCTCGCTGGTGCTGAACTACGAGGAAGGCGGCGAGGCCTGCATCCTGCACGGGGACGGGCACTCCGAATCGGTGCTGACCGATGTCGGTGCCGAGGCGCTGAGCGGCGCGCGCAACCTCAACGTCGAGTCGATTTTCGAGTACGGCAGCCGCGCAGGCGCATGGGAGATCCTGCGCGTGCTCGAGGCTGCCGGCGCCGCGGCCACGGTGTACGCCGTCGGCATGGCGCTGGAGCGTAACCCCGCGATCGCCGCCGCGCTCGCCCGCAGCGGTCTCGAAGTCGCCTGCCATGGACAGCGCTGGATCGACTACCAGTGCGTGCCGGAAGACCTCGAGCGCGCGCACATGCGCCAGAACATCGATGCCATCACGCGGCTGGTCGGCCGCAGGCCCGTGGGCTGGTACACCGGGCGCCCCGGCCCGAACACGCGCCGCCTGGTGGTGGAGAGCGGCGGCTTCCTCTACGACAGCGACGCCTACAACGACGACCTGCCGTACTGGACGGAAGTCGCCGGCCGCCGCCACCTCGTCATCCCCTACAGCTTCGACACCAACGACAGCCGCCTGCAGCGTGGCGGCGACTTCGGCACCGGCGAGCAGTTCTTCGCCTACTGCCGGGATGCGTTCGACTGGCTGTACCGCGCAGGAACCGCCGGCCGGCCGCGCATGATGTCGATCGGCCTGCATGGCCGGATCATCGGCCGCCCTGGAAGGATCGGCGCCCTGGCGCGCCTGCTCGAGCACATGCGGCGTCACGAAGGCGTGTGGCTGTGCACCCGCGCCGCCATCGCCGAGCACTGGATCGCCCGTCACAGCGTCAGCTGACACTGGACGCTGCGGGTCATGCCGCCGTCGACACACATGACGCCGCGGCGCCGCGACGGGTGGCGGGCGTCGGCCTCGCCGCTTTTAGCGCCCCGGCCTCAGACCAGGAATATTGACCCGGCAGTGTCGAACCGGGCCCGGCTCGTTCGTCGGGTCTGAGGACCAACAAGGAGCAGCCATGAAATACCTGACGTTCATCCGCCACACCGAGTCGTACCGCGAAGCGGGACCGCCGGCTGCGCTCATGGAGGCCATGGGCGGGTTCATCGAGAAGTGCCAGCGCGACGGCACCCTGGTCGATGCCGGGGGCCTCAAGGCGAGCAAGGACGGCGCCGCCCTGGTACGGCTCTCGCGGGGCAGGATCACCGTCACCGACGGCCCCTTCACCGAGACCAAGGAAGTCATCGGCGGGTGGGCCATCCTGAACGCCGACTCGCGGGCCGAGGCGCTGCGCATCGCCACGGAATTCATGGAGCTGCACCGCGTGCACTGGCCGCAGTTCGAGGGCGAGTCGGAACTGCGGCCGATGTTCGAGCCCGGTGAGGGCCCCTAGCCCTTACGAGGCACGCCGGGCGATGGTGACGATCTCCGCGCTCCCGGGCGTCAGGGGTTCGCGCCCGAAGCCGCCGAACTGAGCCTCGATGGTGAAGCCGGCCTGCGCCAGCAACCGGCCGAGCTGCGTGGCGTCGAGGAAGCGCAGGGTGCTGCGGCTCACGCGCGGCTGCGGCCACCCGGGCGAGCTGAAGGTCTCGGTAAAGGTCACGGTCCGGCCGTCAAACGGCGCGACGACGCGGCGCGTCAGCCGCACGCGCGCGCCGTCGGGGCCGTCGACCTCGGTCGGCTCGTGCGCCTGCCAGCCCTCCCAGGCGCGCGCCCCCGGGTTGCGCGTCTCGAACGCGAAGCGCCCGTACGACTTCAGCACCCGGCGCACGGCGCCGAGCGCCGCGCGCAGCTCGGTATCGGCGACGAACACCTGGAACGCGTGCCCGGTCATGACGACCAGGTCGAACTCGCCCACCCAGGCGACGGACGCCAGCTCGCCACACACCCACTCGATGTCGCCGCCGCGGCGCGCCTGCGCCAGCATCGCATCTGCGGGGTCGAGCCCGCACAGACGCCCGGCGTGACCGCACCGCCGCGCCTCGTGCAGCAGCGCGCCGGTGCCGCAGCCGACGTCGAGCACCTGCTGCGCTGCCAGGATGAGCGGCAGGTAGAACCGGAAGTCGGCCGATCGCGGATACAGCCGGTCGTAGAGCGCCGCCAGCTGCGCGTCGGTGTACAGCTCATCGGCCATGAGGGATCACCCCGCTGCCCGGTGGCATTCGCGCGGCGGCGCGCTCAAAGTCTCGGCCGGGCCAGCCTCGCATGGCCCCGGAGATGACATGTCGCTGCTGCAGATCTACCTGCGCGTCCTGGCACTGCTTGCTCCGGAGCGCCGGCTCGCGACGACACTGGCGGCGGCGAACATGGCGCTCGCCGCGGTGTTCCTGCTGGAGCCCTGGCTGTTCGGCCGGGTGGTCGACGCCCTGGCCACGCCGGGCCCGGCCAGTGCCTGGCGCTACATCGCCTGGTGGACCGGCGTCGGCTTCTTCGGCGTGGCCGCCAACGTCCTGGTGGCGCTCTACTCCGACCGCCTGGCGCACCGCCGGCGCCTCGCCGCCGTGGTCGACTTCTTCGAGCACGCGCTCGCCCTGCCGCTCGCATTCCATGACCGGCAGCATACCGGGCGTCTGCTGCGCACGTTGCACACCGGCAGCAGCAACCTGTTCCACCTGTGGCTCGCGTTCTTCCGCAATCACCTGAGCACCCTGATCGCGCTGCTGGTCATGGTGCCGCTGGCGCTCTGGGTCAACTGGAAGCTGGCGCTGCTCATGATGGTGCTGATGGGCGCCTTTACACTCTTCAACACCGTCGTGGTGCGCCGCACCGGGCAGGCGCAGCGCTCGGTGGAGCGGCTCAACCAGGAGATCTCCCAGCGCGCCGGCGACCTGTTCGGCAACGTCATGGTGGTGCAGAGCTTCGCGCGGCTGCTGACCGAGGTCGCCGCTCTGCGGGCGCTCACCGCGCAGGTGCTCACCGCGCAGTACCCGGTGCTGCGCGGCTGGGCCTGGGTGGCGGTCGCCAACCGTGCCGCCAGCACCCTCACGGTGGTGGGACTGTTCGCGCTCGGCGTACAGCTGCACGGCCGCGGCGAAATCAGCGTCGGCGGCATCGTGAGCTTCGTCGGCTTCGCGCTCATGATGATCGGGCGCATGGAGCAGCTCGCGGGGTTCATCTCCGAGCTGTTCTTCCAGGCCCCCTCGCTCGCCAATTTCTTCGAGGTCCTCGACACCCGCAGCCACCTGCGCGAGCTGCCCGGCGCCGCCGAGCTGCGCGCCGTGCGCGGCGCGGTCGCCTTCGAGGGCGTGAGCTTCGGCTACGAGGCCGTACAGCCGGTGCTGCACGATCTCACCTTCAGCGTCGAGCCCGGCAGCATGGTAGCCGTGGTCGGGCCGACCGGCGCGGGCAAGACCACGGCGCTGTCGCTCCTGTACCGCGCCCACGACCCCGGCCGTGGCCGCATCACCATCGATGGCATCGACATCCGTACCGTGACCCTCGACTCGCTGCGCGCCCAGATCGCGGTGGTGTTCCAGAACCCCGGTCTCCTCTACCGCTCGATCGCCGACAATCTGCGCATCGGCAAGCCCGACGCCAGCGACGCCGAGCTCCAGGAGGCGGCGCTCGCGGCCGAGGCGCACCACTTCGTCGTGGGCAAGCCGGACGGCTACGCCGCGCTGGTCGCCGAGCAGGGGAAATCGCTGTCGGGTGGCGAGCGGCAACGGCTGTCGATTGCGCGCGCCATGCTGAAGAACGCCCCGATCCTCATCCTCGATGAGGCGACCAGCGCGCTCGACAACGCCACCGAGGCGCGCGTGCAGCGCGCGCTGCGCACCCTGGTGCGGGGTCGCACCACGTTCGTCATCGCCCACCGGCTCTCCACCGTGCGCGCCGCCGACACCATTCTGGTGCTCAAGGACGGGCAACTCATCGAGCGCGGCCGCTACGACGAGCTGATACGCCTCGGCGGCGTATTCGCGGAACTCGACGCACAGGGCCGCTTCGGCGCCGACGCGGACGATGCGGCGACCCCCGGACCGCCCTCGCTCGATGACTTCGCCTAGCATACGGTCGGCCGCTCGGCCTCGCCGGCCACGAGGTCGCGCCGGCTGCGCCGCGCACCGACGACTGCGCCGGGTCGTGCTGACCGGATGCGGAAGCGACGAGAACCGGCGCCACGCTCAGGCGGCGGAGCTGCTGCTCGCCGCCATGACCTGGCAGTGCCTGCGGCCAACGTTGTAGGAGCCGGCCCCGCTCCTGCGTAGTCACCCGCCTACGGCGGACGCCGGTCCAACACGTGTCGCACGAGCGGCGAAATGCGCTGACACCGCGGGCAGCGCACCTGTGGTAAACAACGCATCGGCCTGCCAAAGATAGAGACCACGCATGAGCCAGCCCTTGCAAAAGACCACGTGCGGGATCCCGGCTCTCGATAACGTCCTGCACGGCGGCCTCTTGCCGGAGCGCCTCTACCTCATCGACGGCAACCCCGGCTCAGGCAAGACGACGCTGGCGCTGCAGTTCCTGCTGGCCGGCGTGAGGGCGGGCGAGCGCTGCCTGTACGTCACGCTGTCGGAAACGCGGCAGGAGCTGCTCGCCGGCGCTGCCTCGCACAACTGGTCGCTGCGTGGTATCGACATCGTCGAGCTCGCCTCGGAGAACGAGGCACTTGAGGGTAACGGCTCGCTGACCATGATCCAGCCGGCCGACGTCGAGCTGTCAGAGACCATGCAGAAGATCCTCGCTGCCATCGAGAAGACCAACCCGCAGCGGGTCGTGCTCGACTCGCTGTCCGAGATGCGCCTCCTGGCGCAGAGCTCGCTGCGCTACCGTCGCCAGATCCTCGCGCTCAAGGAGTTCTTCGTCGGGCGCAAGTGCACGGTGCTGATGCTGGATGACCGCACCGCGGAAGGCCCCGACCTGCAGCTGCACAGCATCGCCCACGGCGTCATCGCGCTGTACCTGAAGCCGCCGGTGTACGGCCAGGCGCGGCGGCAGCTGCAGGTGCTCAAGTTCCGCGGCAGCGACTTCGCCACCGGCTTCCACGACTTCCGCATCCTCAACGGCGGCATCACTGTGTTCCCGCGCCTGGTCGCTTCCGAGCACGGCGCCGAGTTCAATCGCACGCTGATCAAGAGCGGCGTCAGCACGCTCGACGCGCTGCTCGGTGGCGGCGTGGAGCGCGGCACCAGCACGCTCCTGGTCGGGCCACCGGGCTCGGGCAAGTCGACCATTGCCCTGCAGTACGCCGTCGCCGCGACGGCGCGCGGCGATCACGCCGCCGCCTTCATATTCGACGAGACCCGGGCGGCGCTGCTCGGACGCTCCGCGGGCGTCGGCCTCACGATCAACGAGGGCGACGGGCCGGGGCAGATAACGCTGCGGCAGATCGATCCGGTGGAGATCTCGCCGGGCGAATTCGCCGCCGAGGTACGCCGCTCGGTGGAGCAGGACCACGCACACGTGGTCATCATGGACAGTCTCAACGGCTACCTGAACGCGATGTTCCAGGACAACTATCTGGCCGCGCAGCTGCACGAGCTCCTGTCCTACCTCAGCAACAATGGCGTCACCACCATGATGGTCATCGCCCAGAGCGGCATGCTCGGAGCCAACATGACCTCGCCCATCGACGCCAGTTACCTCGCCGACTGCGTGGTGCTGCTGCGCTACTTCGAGCACAACGGCGCGGTCAAGAAGGCGATCTCGGTCATGAAGAAGCGCACCGGCGGCCACGAGGACTCCATCCGCCAGATCTGGTTCGACGCGCATGGCATCCACCTGAGCGAGCCGCTGCTGGGGCTGCGCGGTGTGCTGACCGGCGTGCCCGTCGAGCTCACGGGTGGTGCCGCCGCGACCCTGAACGTGCCCGCCAGGCTGCGCGACTAGCGCCGCAGCTGCCATGGACGAGCAGCGCGTCCTGATCTTCCCTCCCAGCCGCCGCGACGGCGAGGCCACGCGGCTGGTGCTGGCGCGCGCGGCGGTGACGAGCAAGGTGTGCCTCAAGGCGAGCGAGGCGGCGGCGGAGCTCGAGCACGGCGCGGCGGCGCTCGTGCTCACCGATGCGGTGCTGGGCAGCCCCGGCGTCGAGGCCGTTCTGCGGGTCCTTGCCAGCCAGCCGCACTGGTCCGACCTGCCGGTGGTGCTGCTGTGCCCGCCGAACAGCAGCAGCGACGCGGTGGCGCAGGCCATGGCGGCCTTCACCAACGTGACGCTGCTCGAACGCCCGGCCTCGGCGCGCACGCTGCTGAGCGCCGTGCAGGCGGCGCTGCGCGCCCGCAAGCGCCAGTACGAGACGCGCCAGCAACTCGCCGCGCTCAAGAGTGCCGAGGAAGGCCTGCGCGCCCGCGAGGCGCAGCTGCGCGACGCCGACCGGCGCAAGGACGAGTTCCTGGCGATGCTTGCGCACGAGCTGCGCAACCCGCTGGCGCCGATCCGCAACGTCGGCGAGCTGCTGGGACGCGGGGCTGCCGCGCCGCCGCAGCTGCAGCGGCTGGCCGACATGCTGCGGCGGCAGATTGCGCACCTGACCCGCATCGTGGACGACCTGCTCGACGTGTCGCGCATCACCCAGGGTCGCATCGCGCTGCAGCGCGAGACCGTCGACGTGGCCGCAGTCGTGGCGGACGCCTGCGAGAGCGCGCAGCCCCTGATGAGCGCACGCCGGCACACCCTGCGCGTCGGCGGCACCGCGGAGCCCGTATACGTGTACGGGGACAAGGCGCGCCTGGTGCAGTGCGTGTCCAACCTGCTGACCAACGCCGCCAAGTACACCGATGAGGGCGGCCTCATCGAGGTCGTCATCGTCGCGACGGACGACGCAGCCCGCATCAGCGTCACCGATACCGGCGTCGGCATCGCGCCTGAGCTGCTGCCACGGATCTTCGATCTGTTCGTGCAGAGTGCCCGCTCGCTGGATCGCTCCCAGGGCGGGCTTGGCATCGGGCTCTCCATCGTGCGGCGCCTGATCGAAATGCACGACGGCCGGGTCAGCGTCAGCAGCGCCGGTCCCGGATGCGGCTCGCGGTTCGAGATTCACCTGCCGCTGATTGCGGCTCCGGCCGCACCACACCCGCAGCCGGCCGCGCCGCTCGCCGCCGCGCACCGCATCCTGGTTGTGGACGACAACCGGGACGCGGCGGACTCGCTGTGCATGATCCTCAATTCCCTCGGCCACTCGGCGCGCGGGGTCTACGGCTCCGCCGAGGCACTGCGCTGCCTCGAAGGCTACACGCCCGACGTGATCCTGCTCGACATCGGCCTGCCGGCAATGGACGGCTACCAGCTCGCCGCAGTAATCCGCGCCCGTGACATCCCGACCCGCATCGTGGCGCTGACCGGGTATGGCCAGCCGGAAGACGTCAAGCGCGCACTCGCGGCGGGCATCGATGCGCACCTGGTGAAGCCGGTGGATCTCGATGCGCTGCAGGCCGCGCTCGCCCCGCCCGCCTCCCGGCACAGCGACAAGATCGTGACCTTCGGCCGGCGGCAGGCCTAGCCGTCCGCTGCGCCGCGGACTCGGGCGTGGCAGCAGCGGCACGCCCACCTCAGGCTCACGACACAGTCTGTAACGATGCGGGGTTCTACCCGCGCCGGCGCGGCGATATATTGATCGCCCGCTAGGACACAGGGATGAGGCCATGCCGTACCGACTCAGTGTCAATGGCTCGCTCCGCCAGGTCGACGTACCGGCCGAGATGCCGCTCCTGTGGGTCCTGCGGGACGAGCTGGGGCTGGTCGGCACCAAGTTCGGCTGCGGCAAGGGAGTGTGCGGGGCGTGCACGGTGCACATCGATGGCGCGGCGCGCCGCTCCTGCCAGGTAACCCTGGGCAGCCTCGGGCGCGCCAAGGTCCACACCATCGAACACATCGGCACGAGCGCCGTCGGCGCCCGCCTGCAGCAGGCGTGGCTCGAGATCGACGTCATGCAGTGCGGCTACTGCCAGGCGGGACAGATCATGACCGCGTGCGCGCTCCTGCAGCGGACGCCGCAGCCGAGTGTGGCGCAGATCCGCGCCGCCATGGCCGGCAACCTCTGCCGCTGCGGCTGCTACAACCGCATCCAGAGCGCGATCCAGATCGCCGCCGGCATGAAGGAGGAGAGTGACCGTGTCGCGTGACTCCGCCGGCCCCGGCATCGACCGGCGCACCGTACTCAAGGCCTCGCTCCTCGCGGGCGGCGGCCTGGCCCTCGAGGCGCTGATCCCGCTGCCGGCGCTGGCCGGCCCGGCAGCCCGCAATGCGGCGCCCGAGGAGCTGTCCGCGTTCGTGTCCATCGCGCGCGACGGCACCGTCACCATCGTGTCCAAGAACCCCGAGATCGGCCAGGGCGTGAAGACCTCGCTGCCGATGATGGTCGCCGACGAGCTGGACTGCGACTGGAGCCAGGTGCGCATCACCCAGGCCGACGTCGACCCGCGGCGCTACGGCGAGCAGTCGGCCGGGGGCAGCACCGCCACGCCGAAGAACTGGCTGCCCATGCGCCAGACCGGTGCGGCCGCGCGCGCCATGCTGTTGCAGGCGGCCGCGGCGCGCTGGCATGTGGACGCAACCGAGCTCAGCACTGCGCGCGGCCGCATCTTCCACAAGGCCAGCGGCCGCTCCCTCGGCTACGGCGAGGTCGCCTCCGCCGCGGCGCGGCTGGCGCCGCCCGCCCTCGAGTCCGTGGCGCTCAAGGACCCGGCCCAGTTCGCCATCATCGGCCAGCCGCGGGTGGGCGTCGACAGCGCGCGCATCGTCAGGGGCCAGCCGATCTTCGGCGTCGACACGCGCCTGCCCGGCATGCTGTACGCCGTGTACGAGGTGGCACCGGCCCACGGCGGGCGACTGCTCAAGGCCAACATCGAGGCGGCGCAGCGTTGCCATGGCGTGCGGCACGTCGTGCCGATCCTCGGCAACGGCAATGCCGACACCGGCCTCGCCGACGGGGTGGCGATCGTGGCCAGCAACTGGTGGCTGGCGAATGCGGCTCGTTCACGGCTCCAGGTCGAATGGGACCTGAGCGCCTGCAAGGGCCACAGCAGCGCCGCCTACCAGGCGCAGGCCGAGGCCGCGATCGCCGCCGGCGCGGGCGCGGAGCTGCGCCGCGACGGCGACCCGGACGCGCAGCTCGCCGCCGCCGCGCGGCGCGTCGCCGCGCGCTACGCCTACCCGTTCATCGCGCACGCGTCCATGGAGCCGCAGAACTGCACCGCCCGCTACCGCGACGGCCGGCTGGAGATCTGGGCGCCCAGCCAGACGCCGCAACGCGGACTCGAGGCGCTGCACGCCGCGCTCGGCATCGCGCCCGAGGCCGTGACGCTGCACATGAGGCGCGCCGGCGGCGGGTTCGGCCGCCGCCTCATGAACGACTACATGTTGCAGGTAGCCGCGATCGCGAAGGCCGTCCCCGGAGTGCCCATCAAGCTGCTGTGGTCGCGCGAGGACGACATCCGCCGCGACTACTACCGTCCCGCCGGCTGGCACAGCTTCGAGGCCGCCCTCGGCAGCGGCGGCGAACTCGTGGCCTTCACCGATCACTTCGTCACCTTCGGCGACGGCAAGACGCCGGCGCGCGCGGCTGGCTACAACCCGGCCATGCCACCGGCCGGGCTCGTGCCGCACCTGCGCTACGGCCAGTCGATGCTGCCGACCGTCATCACCACGGGCGCGCTGCGCGCGCCGGGCTCGAATGCGCTGTGCTTCGCCTCGCAGTCGTTCCTCGACGAGGTCGCACACGCCGCCGGCACCGACCTGCCGCAGCTGATGCTGACGCTGCTCGGCGCACGCCGCGAGATCCCCGCGCCCGAGGAGCGCGCGCCGGTCTTCGATACCGGGCGAGCACGCGACGTGATCGAGAAGGTCGTGCAGGTTTCGGGCTGGCCGCATGCGGTCCCCGGGCGCGCCCGGGGCTTCGCGTTCTATTTCTCGCACCGCGGCTACTTCGCCGAGGTGGTGGAAGCGAGCGTGGCGGGCACCGCCGTCACCGTCCACAAGGTGTGGGTGGCCGGCGACGTGGGCAGCCAGATCGTCAATCCCATGGGCGCGGAGAACCAGGTGCGCGGCGCCGTCATCGACGGCCTGGCGCAGGCGCTCACCGGCCAGGCGATCGAGTTCGTCGACGGCGCCGTGCAGCAGAGCAACTTCCACGACTTCCCGCTGGCGCGCATGCCCATGACGCCGGAAATCGACATCGCCTGGGTCAAGTCCCCTCACCCGCCGACCGGGCTCGGCGAGCCGGCGCTGCCGCCGGTGATTCCGGCGCTCACCAACGCCCTTTTCGCGGCCACCGGCACGCGCATCCGCTCACTGCCGGTGCGGCTGCAGAGCACCTAGGCAGGCGCTGCCGGTCAGAGCGCGATCCCGCGGCGCAGGACCAGCTGGAACACCAGCAGCAGCGCCACCGCGGCAGCGAGCGGCCAACGCAGCGACTCGCGCGCACCGCCGTGCGGCGGCGCCGGGATGGGGCGCCAGGCACAGGCCTGGATCCAGATCGTGCCGAGGAGGCTCACCACCGCCGGCACGGCCAGCACCTCGATGGCCTCGCGCGGCACGCGATACGGCACGATCAGCGCGATCCCGGCCAGCGCCGGCACTGTCACCACCTGGAAAATGAACGCCCTGCGCGCGCGCGCGCTCGCGATCTCGCCGGGCGCTGTCGCGAGCGCGAGGAAGTCGCGCGTCAGATGCCAGGCGGCGGCCGGCATGAGCCCGAGCGCCGCCAGCGCCGCGGCAGTGCGGGCTGAGGCCCCGAGCCCGAGGTCGCGCAGCGCCATGCCGACGTCGTTCTGCGGGACCATAGCCCCGACCACGACCTGCGGCAGCGACTCGAACAGCCCGCAGTAGGCCAGCCACACGAGGAACAGCTGCACAGTGCGCGAGCGGAAGACACAGCGCCGCGCGAGCGCTGCGCAGAGCATGCCGCTGACGAGAATGGCCAGCGCGCCGGTGCCCTGCAGGAGCGCCACGTGCGCACTGTCGCCGCTCCAGGTGTGGTTATTGTGGAACAGGATCGGGTGCAGCCCCGGCGTGAGCGCCTTCGGCAGCACCAGGAACAGCTCCTGGAGTAAAAACGTGAGATTGAACGCGAGCGTGTAGAGCAGCGCCGAGCACGCCATCAGCTGCCAGTCGCGGCGCGCGGGTCCGGCCGGCGCTGCGCCACCGGCGCCGGACCGGATTCCGCCCAGGGCCAGCAGCAGCGGCCCGACCCCGAACACCAGGAGTATGCCGATGCCGATTACGGTCACGCGTGAGAATTCGTCCTGCCGGGCACGAACAGCCCATGCGGATCATAGCGCCGGCGCAGCGCCGCCATCCGCGCGGCGGGCTCCGCGCCCAGCACCGCCGCCGCCTCGCCGTCGTCGGCCTCGGTGAAGTTGGGCAGCCGGCCGGCCAGCGCCCGCACGTCGGCAGCTCCTCGGCCCAGGCGGTGGCGCCGTGCGCTTTCCCTTATAGTTCGGGCGGCTGCGCAACCTGGAGAGGAACGCGATCTTGAGGACGGTCTGCCTGATCGGTGCGCCGACCGACTGCAACAGCAGCTACCTGCGCGGGCCGGCGCAGGCGCCCGCCCGCATCCGGGCCGCGCTGCACTCGGACTCGGGCAACCCGGCGAGCGAGCTCGGCGGCGAGCTCGGCGCGGGTATCGAGCTGCACGATGCGGGCGACCTGCCGCTCACCGAGTCCTCCTCGGACGACGCGCTGATCGAGGCCGCCGTCGCGCGTGCCCTGAGCGCAGGGGAAGCCCCGCTGCTCCTTGGCGGCGATCACTCCGTGACGCTGCCCAGCGTGCGCGCGGTGGCGCGCGTCTACCCGCAGCTGTCGATCCTGCACATCGACGCGCATCCGGACCTGTACCACGAGCTGCTCGGCAACCCGCGCTCACACGCCTCGCCGTTCGCGCGCATCATGGAGGAGCAGCTGGCGCAGCGGCTGGTCCAGGTCGGCATCCGCACGCTGAACGCTCACCAGCGCACCCAGGTCGAGCGCTTCGGGGTCGAGATCGTCGGCATGCGTGGCTTCAGTCCCGAGCTGGTGCCGCCCCTGCCGGGGCCGCTGTATGTGTCGGTCGACCTCGACGCCCTCGATCCGGCCTTCGCGCCCGGTGTCTCGCATCACGAGCCCGGCGGCCTGAGCGTGCGCGAGCTCATCGACGTGCTGGCGCGGCTCGGGGACAGCCGGGTCGTAGGCGCGGACGTCGTGGAACTGAACCCGGACCGGGACCTCAACGGGGTGACCGCGGTGGTGGCCGCGAAGATCGCCAAGGAGCTGGCGGCGCTGCTGGGGCGCTGAGGGCGCAGTGCGCACGCCTGCATGCGGCGCCCGGGGCCCGGGCGTCGCAGCCCCATCAAGGAGCGATCCACCAACGCCGCAGTCACCGCCGAATGGTTCGCAACCGTGCAGGCACCGCAGAAGCGCCTGGTGTGGTTCGAGCACTCGGGCTCCATCCCATGACCGAGGAACCGGCGAAGTTTCCGGTGTCGCTGGTGCGCTTCGCGCGGCCGATCGCCGCGCGGGCCGGCGACGCGGCACCCTGACAGGCAAGCCACCTGCCCTCAGGGGCCCCCGAGCACCAGGCCCCAGTGCCAGGGCGCCGCGGGGAGCTCGCACGCGGTGGCGCGCGCGAACCCCGCCTGCTGCGCCCATGCGCGGCACTGCTCGGGATCGGGGCGGAACTCGAGCGGCGGCCCGCGCGGGGTCGCAGCGTCACGGCGCCAGTGGATCACGCCCGCCGTGCCGCCGGGCTGCAGCACCCGGCGGGCCTCGCGCAGCAGTATCAGCGGGTCTTCCAGGTGCAGGATGTTGAGGAGCAGCACGCAGCTGACCGATCGCGCCGGCCGCCCCGAGCCGTCGGCGACAAAGTCCCGCTGTTGGGCGCTGACGTTCGTCAGTCCTTCGCCGGCGGCGCGCACCGCGGTCGCCGCCACCATGAGTGGATCGATGTCGAGTGCGAACATCGTGCCGGACGTGCGCCGCGCCGCAGGAATGGCGAAGGTACCGTAGCCGCAACCGAGCTCCACCACATCGCCCGCCAGGGCGCGGCAGCCCAGTGCATCGAGGATGGCACCCGCATCGAAGAAGCTCTCCCACAGCTCCTGCGCGGGCATCCCGCTTTCCCGGATCTTGGCCATGCGCCCTCCCCGCGCGCGCCCGTCAGCCGCGCCGGCCGCTCACGGGTAAGGCGCGCCAGCGTCGGCGGCCGCGAGCGCGCCCGCGGCCGACCAGTCGAGGTGCCCGCGGCCGTGCGCCACCAGCGACAGGAAGCGGTCGCGCAGGAGAGCCGCCACCGGCAGCGGCACGGACAGGTCCTGCGCCGCTCGCAGCGCCAGCTGGATGTCCTTGAGACCGAGCGGCACGGTGAAGCCCGCCGGCTCGAACCTGCGCGCCGCGATCAGGGAGCCGTAGGTGCGCACCACCGGCGCGCCGAACAGCGTCGAGGTAAGGATCTCGAGGTACTCGTGCCCGTCGATGCCCGCCTTGCCGGTGAGCGCCATGGCCTCGCCGAGGATCTCGATGACGGCGCCGATCAGGAAGTTGCCGCTCAGCTTGATGAGACTGGCGAGCTGCGGCTGCTCGGCGACCACGAAGGTGCGCTGCCCAATGGCGGCGAACAGCGGCCCCAGGCGCTCGACCGCACCGCGCTCACCGGCGGCTACCACGAACAGCTTGCCGGCGGCAGCGGCTTCGGGGCGCCCGAACACCGGGGCGGCCACGAAAGTGCGGCCGGCTTCGGCGTGCGCGCGCGCCAGGCGCTCCGACAGCTCGACGCTGATGGTGCTCGAGGACACGTGTATGCAGTGGCGCGCCAGCGATGCGAGCACCCCGTGCGCGCCGAGGCTCGTGCTCTCCAGCGCCCGGTCGTCCGCCAGCATGGTGAACACGGCATCGCCGCGGCAGGCCTCCGCGACGCTGCCCGCGGCGCGCGCGCCCTGCGCGATGAGTGGCTGCGCCTTGGCCACCGTGCGGTTGGAGACCGTGACCCGGTGGCCGGCACGCAGGAGGCTCGCGGCCATGGCCACACCCATCTGTCCCAGACCGATGAAACCGACGTCCATAGGCAATGCCCCGGCAGCGGTGAGTGAGGCCCATTCTAGGCCAGGGGGCGACGCGCCCGAGAGTGCGCCCTCGGTCTCGGCCGCCTCCACGTGGACAGCGCGGTGCGACGCTGTGATTATCGCGGCGCGCCGCCACCCACCGCGCGGCGCCTGTGCAAGCCTTGCGGAGAATGTAATGACCCGGACGCCATGCCTCGTGAGCCTGCTGCTGGCGCTGCTGCCTGCCGCCGCCCTGCCGGCTACGCCCCTGCACCAGCAGGTGCGTGCCTACCGCGTGCAGCACGAAAAGCAGATCGTCGGCGACTTCGTGACGCTGCTGTCGATGCCCAACGTCGCGACCACGGTCACGGACGTGGAGAAGAACGCCGCCTACCTCGAGGCGCAGCTCAAGGCGCGCGGCTTCACCACCCGGATCCTCGCGGCTGCGCCCCAGACGCCGCCGGCGGTGTTCGCGGAGCTGCGCATCCCCGGTGCCCGTCGCACCGTCGAGTTCTACGCCCACTACGACGGCCAGCCCGTGGGCCAGAAGGGCTGGATCAGCTCCCCGTTCACCCCCTCGATGCGCAGCGCGCTGCCGGAGGCGGTGCCGGTCGACTGGCGCGGCGCCGCAGGTGCGCTCGATCCGGAGTGGCGCCTCTATGCGCGCTCCGCCGGTGACGACAAGGGCTCCATACAGGCGCTGCTGTCCGCCTTCGATGCGCTGCAGGCGCTCGACCGCAAGCCCTCGGTGAACATCAAGCTGCTCTACGAAGGTGAGGAGGAACAGGGCTCGCCGCACTTCGCGAAAATCGTGGCCGACAACCGGCAGCTCCTGAAGTGCGACGTGCTGATCATGGGCGATGGCCCGATGCACCAGAGCGGCAAGCAGATGGTCAACTTCGGCAACCGCGGCATCACCAGCCTCACCCTCACGGTCTACGGGCCCATGCAGCCGCTGCACGATGGCCACTACGGCAGCTGGGCGCCGAGTCCGTCGGTCATGATCGCCGACCTCGTCATGAGCCTGCGCGACGACGACGGCCATATTCGCATCCCGCACTTCTACGACGACGTGACGCCACCGAGCGCGGCCGACCAGGCGGCCATCGCCGCCATGCCGCCGGTCGAGGCGGACCTCAAGCAGGCCCTCGGCCTGGGGCGCAACATCGGCCCGCCGCGCCTGGCCGAGGGCTATTTGCAGCCGACACTGAACGTGCGCGCCATCCACGCCGGCGACGATGGCCCGAATGCGGCCAATGCCATCGCCACCGAGGGCCATGCCGCCATCGACGTGCGCCTCGCACCGGGCGAGACGCCGGCCCACGTGCGCCAGCTGCTCGAGGGGTATCTCACGCAGCAGGGCTGGTTCATCGTGCGCGACACCCCGGACCGCGCCGCGCGTCTGGCGCATCCCAAGATCGTGCGCGTCGAGTGGGACGAAGGCGGTGCGATCGCCACACAGACCCCGCTCGATCTGCGGGTGTCCAGGGCGGTGGCCGCCTCCATCGGCCGCACCGTCGGTTACCCGGTGATCAAGCTGCCGATCGTGGGAGCGAGCTCGGGGATGGCCGACATCGTCAACCAGCTGCACGCCCCGATGGTGGGTGTGAGCATCGCCAACTACGACGACAACCAGCACGCGCAGAACGAGAATCTGCGGCTCGGCAACCTCTGGGACGGCATCGAGGTGTACGCCGGACTGCTCGCGGACCTCAACTGGTGAGGAACCGAACGTGACGGCGGCGGTCGTACGCAGTCGGGACACAAGAACGAGCCGCATCCCGCCGCATGTCGCCCCGTCAGCAGCGTTGTGCCGTTGCCGCGGCGATCGTCGGCGCGCACGTCACGGTGGTGCTGCTGCTGTGCTACGGCAAGCAGCTGCTGCCCTTCGCGAGCGGACACCCGGCCGACGAGCCGCTGGTGTACCTCACGCCGCTGCCGGCCGCACCGCCGCGGCCGAGCGCGCCGCAGGGCGCGCGGCGCGCCCGCCCCGCGGCCAGCGGCGCAATCACCCTGCCGGCGCCGGCCGCGCCCGCCGCACCGACGCTGCTCACGCCGCGCGAGCAGGCGCGCATCGACTGGGACCTCGAGGCGGAAGTGGCCGCGGACGACTGGGTCGGCGAGCTGGCGCGCCACGAGACGCGCAAGTGCGAGGATTCGGACAAGCCCGGCTCGTGGCTGCCCAAATGCCGGAAAAAACGCTCTAGCTTCGAGTGGAATGCCGAGCCGAAGCGCGCCGGGTTCCAGAACGGCCTGCCGTACGTGCGGCTCGGCAAGCGCTGCATCCTGATCCTCGGGTTGGTCGGCTGCGCGCTCGGCGCCGCGCCGCCGGCCAACGGTAACCTGTTCGATGACCTGAATGATCCGGACCGCGACCGCAGCTCGGTGCCGGACATCGCCGGCATCAACGAGCCGGTAAGCGCGGCACCCCGACACCCCAGCGTGCTTGTGGATCCGTTGGCACGCTGAGCCGCGCGCCCGGCGATCGTTTCAGGTCGCGCGCAGCGCCGTCGTCACCGGAACCCGGCCGGCGCGCAGTGCGGGCAGGAGGCCGCCGACCAGGCCCATCACGAGTGCCCAGACGACCCCGATCACGGCGAGATCCGCCGTCACTTCGAGATTGAAGCTGAAGCCGAAGGGGCTGGCCGCCAGGCCATTGAACAATAGCCAGGCCAGCGCGCCGCCCAGCAGCGCGCCGGGCAGCGCCAGCAGTATCGACTCGCATAGCACGGAAGCGATGATCGGGGCAGCGCGGAAGCCGATGGCGCGCAGCGTCGCGAGCTCCCGCCGCCGCGCATCCACGATGGCATAAAGCGAGTTGACCGCCCCGAGTGTCGCCCCGATGGCCATGATGCTGCCGACGAAGTAGCTGATGAAGTTCAGCAGCGCATTCAGCGGCTTGAAGTCCTGCTCGACCGCTTCGCGCTCGCGCTGCACGTCCAGGTGCAGCGAGGGGTTGGACTGGACCGCCGCGCGCAGTTGCTCGAAGGAGCCGGGCGACTCCAGCATCGCACCGATCCGCGTATACGCGTTGCTGCCGAACGTCGACATGAGGACATCGGCGTCGGTGTACACCACGCACTGCTGGCCGTGCCCCTGATCGAACAGGCCGACGATCGGCCAGTCGACGCCGTGCACCGGCCGCCCGGCGCCGAGCTCGAAACCGCTGAACTGGCGGGCACAGGTATTGCTGGCGATCAGCTCGTGCAGCCCGCGTCGAAACATGCGCCCATCGGTCAGCCGGAACTCCGGCACCAGCGCCGCCAGGTCGCCGCTGAGCCCGATCAGCGGAAAGAAGATCCGTTTGCCGGTCACGCGCCGGCGGGCTTCGAACGGCACCAGGGTGTTGAACACCACGATGGGCTCACCATTGGCGCTCTTGCGGATGCCGGGCATGTCGCGCAGCGTGGCGGCCTCATCCTTGGGGATACTGCCCTGAAACCGCGCACCGGTGTGGGTGACGGTCACGCGATCGTCGCGCGCGTCAGCCAGCTCCTGGCGACGCGCGCCGGTGCCGATGGCGAGCATGGAAACCAGTACCCCCACCGCGCAGGTCACGCCCACCACGATGGTCAGGACCGCACCGAGCCGCTGCCCCACGCCCGCAAGATTTACCGCGAGAATGCCCAGAAACTGTCGCAAGCGGCGGCCCCTAGCGCCCGGCCAGTGCGGCCGCGACCTGCACCCGCGCGGCGAGCATCGCCGGCACCGCCGCGCTGACCAGTGCAATGATTGCGCCGAGCGTGACACCGGCCACGATCACGATCACGGGCATGGAGAGTCCGACCACGAAGCGCGCCGCGAACGGAAACGTCACGTCCGCCAGCGCCAGCCCGAAGGCCGCGGCGGCCACACACACTGCAACGGCTTCCGCGAGCACCAGGCAGAACACCGCGCGGTTGGTGAAGCCGACCGTCTTGAGTACGGCCAGCTCCGGGGTGCGCTCGCGGATCGACTGCATCATCATGGTGGTCGTGGCGAACAGCAGCGCCACCAGCACCGCCGCCACGACGGCGCGGATCAGGAAGTTGAGATCCCCGATCGACTGCTCCTGCTGCTGCGCCAACTCCAGCAGCGACTCGGTGCGCGTCTGGTTGGAGGAGTTGGCGAAGCGTCGGTCAATCTCATCGGCCACCGAGGCGGCGCGCTCGGGATCGGTAACCGCGACGTTGAAGTGATTCACGGTGTCCTTGTTGCTGACCCGCGCCTCGTTGTAATAGTCGTAGTTGACGATGACCTTGTCGCCCTGTCCGCCGATGTCGCTGTCGGTGAAGTCACCGACGTCGTCGAAGGCCCAGTTGCTGGTACCGTCCCGCTGCGGCACCAGGCTCATGAGCGGCACCTTGTCGCCGACCTTCCAGCCGTACTTCTGGACCACCGCGCGCAACGCCAGCATCGCGGTACGCTGCTTGCGGAAGGCGGCCTCCTGGGCGGGCGACACCGTGAATGTAAACGCATTGAGCCACCCGTCATCGGGCCGGATCGCCACCACTCCCAGCTTCTGGTCGGGCTTCTGGTAGATGGCGCCGCTCAGGTCGACGGCGATGGCCACCTTGACGCCCGGCACTGACCTGATCTGCTCGAGCTGGCCCAGCGGCAGCGGCGTGAAGATGAGATTCTCGCGACTGTGGACGATGAGCAGGTCGGCGCGCGCCGCGGCGACTGCGTGTTCCACCCCGCTCTTCATGCCCTGCAGGACACCGAACAGCGCAATCGCCACGCTCACCTGGAGGAAGATGAGGATGGTGCGCCCGGGCTTGCGCCAGACGCCGGACCAGATGAGCGGCAGGTATTTCATGCGGCCGTCCGACGCTCGAGTCTATCGCATTGCGCGGGCGCGACTTAGACTTCCGTCGGGTCGAGCCAACTTACAATCTGCAAAGGACCCCGATGAAGCGCATCGCACCGCTGCTCGTCGCAGCAACGGCACTGTCGGTCGCAGCACACGCCGCCACTCTCGGCGTCTCGATGGCGCAGTTCGATGACAACTTCCTGACCACCGTTCGCGGCAGCATGCAGGCGCGCGCCCAGGAGCTGAAGGCTCAGATCCAGTTCGAGGATGCCCAGGGTGATGTCGGCCGGCAGCTGAACCAGATCCAGAACTTCATCGCGCAGCGGGTCGACGCCGTCATCGTGAATCCGGTCGACGCCGATGCCACCCCACGGATGACGCGCCTGGTGACGCGCGCCGGCATCCCGCTCGTGTACGTGAACCGTATGCCGGGCGACAAGCAGCTGCCGGCCAGGGTGGCGTTCGTCGGCTCCGACGAGAAGCAGTCCGGCACGCTGCAGATGACCGAGGTGTGTCGCCTGCTGCACGGCAAGGGCGACATCGTCATCATGATCGGCGAGCTGTCCAATCAGTCTTCCCGGCAGCGCACCCAGGACATCTACGACGTCATCGCCCGCCCCGAGTGCCACGGCATCCGGGTGCTGGAGAAACAAGCGGCCAACTGGAAGCGCACCGAGGCCGCCGACCTCATGACCAACTGGCTGAGCGCCGGCCTGCGGCCGCAGGCCGTGGTCGCCAACGACGACGAGATGGCGATCGGCGCCATCCAGGCCCTCAGGCAGGCGAAGCTGCTGGCGCAAACGGTGGTCGCCGGCATCGACGCCACGCCCGACGCCCTGGCCGCCATGAAGGGCGGCGAGCTCAAGGTCACTGTGTTCCAGAACGCACCCGGTCAGGGCCGGGGTGCGGTGGATACCGCGCTCAAGCTCGCCCGTGGCGAGACCGCGCCGAGCTTCAACTGGGTGCCGTTCGAGCTGGTGACGCCGGCCAACCTGGCGAGTTACCAGGGCCGGCGCTAGGCCGCCATGGCAGTTCCGGCGCACGACGCCCGGCAGGAGTGGCTGCTCGAGGCACGCCGCGTCAGCAAGTCATTCCCCGGCGTCGTGGCTCTCGATGACGTGTCGCTGAGCGTCGCGCCCGGCAGCGTGCACGCCCTGGTGGGCGAGAACGGCGCGGGCAAGTCCACTCTCATGAAGATCATCGCCGGCCTCTGTGCTCCGGACACCGGCGAGTTGCGCCTGCACGGCCGGGTGGTGCGGCTCGACACGCCGCGCCGCGCACTGCAGGCCGGCATCGCCATGATCCATCAAGAGCTCAACCTGATGCCGTCCATGACCGTGGCGGAAAACATCTGGATCGGACGCGAGCCGGTGAGCCCGCTCGGGCTCATCCGCCACCGCGAGCTGCGGCACCGCACCCGCACGCTGCTCGAGCGCCTGCGCATCGGGGTCGACCCGGATACGGCAGTCGCTGACCTGCCGATCGCCGCCCGGCAGCTCATCGAGATCGCCAAGGCGCTGTCGCATCAGTCGCAGCTGATCATCATGGACGAGCCCACGTCCGCGCTCACCGAGCGCGATGCCGAGCAGCTGTTCGCCGTCATCGGCGAGCTGCGCGCCGCCGGCCGGGCCGTGCTCTACATCACGCACCGCCTGGACGAGGTGTTCGCCGTTGCCGACCAGGTCTCGGTGCTGCGCGACGGGCGGCACGTCGGCACGGACCGCCCCGCGAGCCTGAGCCGCGATGAGCTGATCCGCATGATGGTGGGACGCGAGCTCACGCGCATCTACCCCGGCGCCCCCGGCACGCCCGGCGCGGTCGTGCTGGCCGCGCACGCCCTGACGGGCGCGCGCTTCCGCGACGTCAGCTTCGAGCTGCGCGCCGGCGAGATCCTCGGCCTCGCGGGGCTCATGGGCGCCGGCCGCAGCGAGCT
>Ga0070681_10001322_pt1 | contig 21619 bp, 20 predicted proteins | sample KBSC83BmetaG_FD_65650 | JGI IMG/M metagenome (GOLD analysis project Ga0070681, IMG submission 65650) | Corn rhizosphere microbial communities from Kellogg Biological Station, Michigan, USA - KBS C8-3B metaG | ecosystem: Host-associated > Plants > Roots > Rhizosphere | place: USA: Michigan... | reverse complement strand
CGAGCAATGAAGTAACCCCGCTCAACATGACCATGGAGGAAGCGCTCAAGCTGATCACTTCGAGCGGTCTCATCACCCCCGACGACAAACGGGAATTTCATGGCAGCTAACAAAGCCGCTCCCCCCGGCGAGCAAATCGTCTGCGTCAATCGTCAGGCACGCCACAACTACTTCATCGATGAGACCTACGAAGCGGGCTTGGTACTGGTGGGAAGCGAAGTCAAATCCCTGCGCGACGGCAAAGCCAATCTGGTGGACAGCTACGCGCGCATTCAAAAAGGCGAAGCGTTTTTGCTGAACACCCACATCAGCCCTTATCCCGGCGCCAACCAGTTCAATCACGAGCCGGCGCGAACGCGCAAACTTTTGCTGCACGAGCGCGAAATCGAGCGGCTCACGGGCAAGACCAAAGAGCGGGGTCTCACGCTCGTTCCGCTCAAAATCTATTTCAAAAACGGCCGCGCCAAAGTGGAGCTCGGCCTGGCGCGCGGCAAAAAGCTCTATGACAAGCGCGAAACCCTGCGCCGCAAAGTCGCCCAGCGAGAGGTCGAGCGGTCGCTCAAATCAAGGAATTAGTCTCGGCTTTGGAGTCCCGAGTCTTGGGTTGTATCAAACGCAGAACTTGTTAAAATTCCCTTGTATTCGAAACACGAGAAGCGAGACCGGGTAATCGATTTTATGGGGGCGATATGGGTTCGACGGAGGTAGGAAGTCAAAGTGGCATGCCGGGGTTCTGTTCACCCGTTAAACAAACAGATCTGCAATTTAAACGCAGACAATTTCGAATACGCCCTAGCTGCCTAATCGCAGTTAGCGTCTTACCGGCTTTCTCCCGCGGGGTTGGATAAGACGTCATTCAGTGGGATGGGCTGATTCTCCTGCCGGAGGGGATGAGGCCGAGATCCAAACCGGATAGCTCCGAGAAACCTTGCCGCTGGGGGTTCGCGGAGCGAGATCAAAACATCGGCTAAGCATGTAGTCATATTTGATGGAAGACCTTCGGACGGGGGTTCGATTCCCCCCGCCTCCACCAGTTTCACTTCCAGCCTGTTCCAGCAACATCCATAAAACGCTTGTAATTTCTTTGCGCGCGCCAATCGTTCCCAGACGGCGGCGATTCTCGGACAGAGAATAAAAATTAAAAATGACCTCGCGCTTCGAATTTACGATTTGGCGAGGCCTGGCATGAGTACGGACGGAACAATTAAAGAAGATTTTCAAAAAAAAGTGCTCGACCAAACCGTCGAGCTGGTTGGCCTAAAACTGTCGCCGCCGGTACGAAATTTCTTTGATTTCTCCACAGTAAAAAAGGTGCGGGCAGAACTTGAAGCAGCAAAATGGTCACCGGGCAAATGATCGCATTTTGCCAACAAGAGAGGGAAGAGTTTGGCACTAAATAGGAGGCGTCATGCTCAAGGCTTCTGACAATGCGATGTTCACTCAGGTTGGGCCGGGGACTCCCGGGGGCCAATGGCTTCGTCGGTACTGGCACCCAATCGCAATCTCCGACCAATGGAACGGCATCAAAACGCTTTGGAACTGTGATGAACAGTTCCAATTTAAGGGCCGGTTCGGAACAGTCGCTGAATTCGGCGAGCGGGTTGGGACATTCAAGGGACCTCCTACCGCGGTGAGGATCCTCGGAGAGGACCTCGTCCTTTTTCGTGACGGCAGTGGGCGCCTCGGGTTACTTGGATTACATTGCCCGCATCGCGGCACATCTTTGGAATTGGGCAGAATCCGACAAGACGGTATCGAGTGTTGCTACCACGGATGGAAATTCGATATTAACGGCAACTGCCTTGCTCAACCTGCGGAGCCTGCCGAAAGCACGCTGAAGAACAAAGTCCACCAGAAATCGTATCAGGTCAAAGAACTGGGCGGCTTAATTTGGGCCTATTTCGGTCCGGGCGAAGCACCGGTCCTGCCAAAAGTCGACGTGGTTGCTCGAGAGGATGGTATCCGCGCTGTGGAAAATTATGGACTCTGGCCGACCAATTACTTCCAGCTCATTGAAAACGCCCCGGATGCAACGCACACGGGTATTTTACACGCGGGAAAGGGCGGCGAACGCAGCGATATCTGGGGACACGAAATTCCACAAGCGAGCTGGGAGGAAAACGAATATGGACTCAAGACAACGTCCAGGCGATCAAACCTCACACGCTACGCGCAATTCATTTTGCCTACGGCTTATCGTTTAGCGCAGCCGTGGCCGGGTGGCACAATTAAATGGCCGCGCGCCTCGGCAATATGGAAAACGCCCGTGGACGACGCCTATACTTTAATGCTTAGCGTCGTATTCACGCCCTTCAAGGATGGCAAAAGTCCGGAATTGCCGGCCGGTTTTACGTTCGACATTACAGATGCGCTGCGCGTGCACAGGTTACAGGATTATCAAGCGATCATTAGCCAAGGCGAAGTTGCCGACCGGACCGGCGAAGTCCTCGGGACTTCAGACGGCGGAATTATATTGTTGCGAAAGATCATTATGGACGGCATTAGAGCCGTGCAAGAGGGGCGAGATCCGAAAGGCGTATGGCGTGACCCTAAAATGGATAGGCTTCTCGAATTCGGTACTGCTGTAACGGATAGTCAGATGACGAAAGTGGCTTAAGCGACCGATCAAACCGTTCGTCAAACTCTCTTTCTTTTTAGGTAGGGATGTCTTGGAGAAATTGATGGATATCCAGCGATTGTCCGAGACCGCGTGATAACGCCAATTCGTAGGCCGCTCCAGCAATTGACGCGAACTGTAACCCCTTGATGTCACCACTCGACCATCCTGCCGGCGCATTCCCTGCTGATAATTCTAAAAGAAGTGTAATATCGTCGCCTGATTCTCTGCCTAGGGGACTCTCAGTTTCCCATTTTACGCATGGAACATGCCGAGCATTAGGCATCGCCACCGAGTTTTGTCTTCCGTTGGGGATGCGTTGTCGTTCTTCTGGCTGGCCAGCTATATAAGCCATGACGCCATCGCGAATCTCTAAGTCTCGGTCCGAAAAACCGGATGCTGCTGAGGTGTCTAATTCCGGAATCAAACGCCCCACAACCGTAATGCGTTGAAACACTTCGGGATCAAGTTCTCTGCTTGCAGCATTAGCAACATACATTCCAGGTTCGAGCCAGCATCCTTTTATGACTGGTTCAAAAGAGTTCGTACAGGAGGCCACAATATCTGAACCTTTGATCACATCCTCTGGGCTTCTATTACCAATAACTTCGATATCCAGAAGCTTACTAATTTCTCGACAGTAGGCTTGGAGGTGTTCTGAGTTTGGACTGTAGACTTTGATACATCGGAGCTTCCGAACGGCTGCGAATCCCAAGGCAAACGATCGCGCCATGCCTCCTGAACCCAAGATCCCAACAGTTTCTGCGTCAGTGCGCGCTAAATATCGAGCTCCAAGTGCGGCCGTTGCGCCCACCCGCATGTGCTGAAGGCAACCGTCGTTCATAATTGAGACTAATTCAGCGTTTTCGACGCGAAAGAGAAGAACCAGTCCGCCATAGAGCCCCGGTTCATAACAGTAGGTCAATCGTCTCCTTACACCGTCTAGAATAGGCCAGGAGACGATGTCGGGTTTTAGCCGAACAGCATAATAGCCATTCCGTATCCCGCCTTCCATAGATGAAAAGCAGGCGAACTCATCAGGGCGAGAGGTCGGAATAAAATGATCCATGCGCGGACGGCGTACCGCATCATGGCGGACATATAATTTTATTCCTTCGTACAGGGATTCGATGCAGGCCGCCATGTCGAGGCAGGTCGCGAGATCGTGGTTGTTAAGGATTAACATTGTGTTTCAGCTATTCATAAAAAGCGATGAACGCAAATGCTCCTCCTACCGCGGTTGCCATCCAGCGATCTGCAATTCCGCCGCTGCCTTTCGAACTGGAGAAAAGTCAAAAAACTTTTCCGCCGGCGGTACGTCCTTGAGCCCTCGTAGCCTGGCAATCTCGTCGATCAGTTTCTTTTGCGTTCCTACACTGATCGTTCCATCCTCCGCCATGGCAGGCCTAACCGAATCATAAATCTTTGCTGCAAGATCGCCTTTGACGTGGATGTTCCGAGCGAGAATAGGGATTGTCCCGGAACGATTGTCCCGAACATAAAGATGCCCTTTGAGTGTTGCCCGGATGAATTTTTGCACTAGGATGGAGTTCATTTCCAAGGTATTCTCTCGTACGACAATGCTACCCGTTAAAAGCACCAATCCCTCGTTGACAAATGAGAGCAACTGGCGGAAGCCGGCGTCTTGTGCATTGAAATTGAACGGAATTGGAAGTACCGCGGCGTCAACGGATCCGCTTATCAGGGCGTTCAGCCGGGCTGATGTGGAGCCCACGCTCAAAAGGGCAAGGTCTCGACTGGGTTCTAAATCGTATTTGTTTAGGAGTTCTCTCAGTAGTATATCGGTAGCGGACCCGAAGCCACCGGTAGCTATTCTTTTGCCTTTTAGCGTTTTGACGCTAGTGATATCGGGCTTGGAGTAAAGCGACCAAACCGGTCGACTAAATGTGGTTGATAGGACACGCAACGGAGCCCCACGAACCGCTGCGGTCAATCCGGCGGTAGGCACAGTCGTAAACTCGACATTTCCTCCGATCAGTGCCAAGTTAGACACGGCACCGCTCATTAGGACCAAGTCGACCGCCAAGCCTTCGGCGGTGTAATAGCCGTTGTCCTTTCCGACGTAAAGCGCTATTTGGGACACGGTATGGTCTGCGATTCCCACCTTGATAACTTGTGATTGCGCCTTCGTTACGAAACAAGAAACTAATACACACAAGACGAAGGCGAGTAATGCTCGTTGCCGCGGCGTCTTTATCACGACACGCAAATATCTCGCGCTGAAAGCGATGAACACGACAGGAAATCGGTTACTTGTCACGATGATGGCTTTCCTGGAAGTTTTCCTTTATTCCCGCGAGAGCTTTAATGTGAGAATCGCTGTCACCGCCAATAAGACCCATCCGTAGCGACCCATCCGCGTATTCCTTTTATTCCTTCGCTTCCACTAATTCGCGCTTTTTGCGATAGGCGCCGACAGATCTTGAGCCGTGCATGCGATGCAAAAAGGTTGCAAGGACGCGCCGAGCTTGTAATCTTTTGAATTTATCTACGATATGTTTTCCTCTACCTTGCCGGACCATTCCGCGTCAACCCTTTCAGCGAGCCCACCAGCACAACCTATTCATTTTATCTTATGTCACTTTGCAAGATAGGCGTCGTTCGTAGCCGCCACTTTTCGTGAATTAAGAAACAGCACAGCCACGTGCGAAAACATTCCAACGGCCATTTCCACCGGGCGGAATTCGATGTGCTCCGGGTTAAACCGTTTAAACTGGAGTATCGTTCAAGGAATAAATGCATTCCTCAACGGGTTCACAGCTGCCGACTGCCGAAGCGATCTTTGACTCGCGACCGTTGCTGGCGCCCCCTATTTTTGTAGTTGCGCCGATCGAGCGAACCAGTGACGCGGAACCCACAAAATCCGGCTCGCGGCCCATTGGACTGCGGCGCCGTGGACAAAAAGCCTGCTTTATAATAGTTGACAAATCATAGACGCAGTTTTTTTCTAAGGACGGGTAGGTCATTGAAGCAAGTTGGACCAAATATCTTAACCAGGTTCCGCCGCAGATGTTTTATCGCGATGCGACGCGAAAAGGGGGAATAGAATGAAACATGGGTTAAAAGCTTTTGATAGCGATATGCATGTGTACGATCACCCGGATCTCTACGCCAAATATATGAATCCCAGATGGGGCGATCGTGTTCCGGTCGCGGAAGGCTGGTCGAAGCATGGCCGGCCGCAGTTCAAAATCGGTAGCGGTGCCAAACTCAGGCCCCGTGAGGCGCTTCTGGATCATGGCGAAAAGCAGGTCGAGCAGCGTTACGGGTTCGCTGTGGCCCGCGGATATGACTCGGTCTCTCAAGTACAGGCGATGGACATGGAGGGTCTCGATGTTGCGGTGTTGTTTCGCACCTCACCGCTGCATTGCGACGAGACCCTCGAGCCGGAATATGCCAACGATCTTTGCCGCGCATGGAATAGCTGGATTGCCGAATTCTGCAAGGTGAGCCCTAAACGTTTAAAAGCGTCGGCATTGATTACCCTTCACGATGTTGATCTGGCGATCGACGAAGTGCGCCGTGCGGTCAACGAGTTGGGCGTCGCGGGCCTTTCGCTTTGTCCCGAGCCGATCAACGGCAAATATATTCATGACCGCCACTTCGATCCGCTTTGGGCAGAAATCGAAAAGCTCGGCGTTGCCCTTTGTTTCCATCCGCCCGCAAGTCCTAAACAAGATCAAGTGGCAAACAAATTCTTTGCCCACCCGAACAGTAGCATCGTTGCACTGGCGTTGCGCAATCCGGTGGAGCTGATCCTCGCCGTGTCGGAATTCTGCGCCGGTGGCGTCTTGGAAAAATTCCCTAAACTCCGCGTGGCCTTCCTGGAAGGAAACTGTGCCTGGCTGCCGTGGCTGCTTTATCGACTCGACGAGCGCGCTAAGCTGCACGGTCCCTTGGCCGATGTGCCGCTGTCGAAGAAGCCCAGCGACTATTTTTTCCAGCAATGTTTTATCTCGGTGGACCCCGATGAAGATTTGGTCACCGACGTGGTCAAACGGATTGGGGACGACAATATCCTGATTTCCACGGATTATCCGCACATCGATGCGCATTTTCCCCATGCGCTGGACGAGTTCTTCGAGATTGAAGAGTTGAGTGAGAGCAGCCGCAAGAAAATTCTTTGGGATAATTGCGTGCGCTTGTACGGTGTGACGGATGGGTGAGCGAGAGTTTCCGCGTTCGTGCTGCAGTCGGGGTATGTCTGACCGGGCCCCAAGGTTCCGACGCAACTGAACCCCCTCTGTTCCCGAGCGATGCAAGTGAACTCGATAGTCGAATGAATCGGATGAGTCGATACAGACACTTTGTCTAGGAGCAAGCATGGGCACGACATTGATTACCGGTGCGGGCTTGGTCGGAACTTCCTTCGGTCAAGTCGCTTTGAAGCGTGGTGAAAAACTGGTCTATTTCGACCCTCAACCGCGGCGTGACTTTTTAGAATTGAAGCTGGGCAAGGGCAATTTCGAAGTCGTGCAAAAGGATGTGCGTGACTTGCCGGCGATTATTCAAGCGATCAGAGATTTCCAGCCGGAGACGGTTTTGCATACTGCGGGTCTGATCGGCCCTCGCGTAGCCGAGTCGCTCTACACTGGTTTCAACATCAATGTCATGGGCACTATAAATGTGGCCGAGGCGGTACGACTCACCAGCGTGAAGCGGTTGGTGCACATCAGCACTTTTGGAGTTTATGACTGGCGCCGCGCGGCGAACGATCCGGTTAGTGAAGATTTCTACCGAGGTAGTGGCGTACCCTATGGCAACTCCAAAGTCGCCAAGGAGCTTCTCTTGGAAGCGTACCGCAACATGCACAAATTCGAGCTGATGGTGATTCGCCCGGCGAACGTCTACGGTCTTGGCCATTTCTGGTCCGGTTCGGGCGGTGGTGAAAAAATTCAAGCCCTACTCGTGAGCGGTTTGAAAGGGGAAGCAGCCAAGATCCCGCAAGAGCAGACCATGGCCTTTGAATATATTTACTGCAAGGACGTTGGACGCGCCGTCGACTTGGCTGCGACCGTGCCGATGCCTGAGCGCAATGTTTTTAATATTGCCGAAGGGAAAGTTACTCGGTTCCAAGAGATCGTCGATATCGTCAAGAAAATCTTGCCCAAATGCTCGGTAGAAATCGTGCCGGGCACACCGCCGGTGTCGCGCACGCAGCATCTGGACATCAGCCGGGCGAAGAAATACCTCGGCTGGGAGCCGCAATATTCAATGGAGCAGGGCTTTCGCGATTACATCGAAGATCTGAATCGGACGATGTAATCCGCCAATCGAGCTAGCTATCGAACGGGAGGCAAACCATGAAGAATGGCATGAGGGCACTTGACAGCGACATGCATGTGTATGACCCGCCGGATCTCTATTTGAAATACATGGACGAGACTTGGGGCGATCGCATTCCTCGCGGTGAATGGCCTAATGGTCACGGGCGCGTGGAATTTCGCTACGGCGACGGCCGCGTGCTACGTCCGCGCACGGAACGAATCGAGCAAGGCGAAAAAAAAGTTGCCAAACATCACACCGAAGGACCGAGGCGCGGTTACGATCCGGTCTCCCAGATCGAGGCTATGGACCGTGAAGGGCTCGATATTGCCGTCCTGTTTCGCACTTCGCCGCTCTACGCCGATGATCGTTTTGAGCCTGAGTACGCCGCCGCCTTGTGCCGAGCTTGGAACAGTTGGATATCGGACTTCTGCAGGCACAATCGAGCAAGACTCAAGCCCTCGGCGGTGATTCCGATGCACGATGTCGAGTTCGCCGTAAAAGAGGCGCGGCGCGCGGTAAAAGAATTGGGTGCCATAGGATTATCTATCGGCCCCGAGCCTGTGCTCGGCCGCCAGCTCCACGACCGCTATTTTGACCCGCTTTGGGCAGAGGCCCAGGAATTGAACGTCGCCGTTTGTTTTCATCCGCCCGCGAGCCCGGGGAGCGAGCAAGCTTCGAAGCGCTTCGAAGGACATCCCAACGATAAAATCTTGGTTAACGCGTTTCGCAATCCGGTTGAACAGATGTTTGCGGTCGCCAGCATGTGTGGTGGCGGAGTATTGGAACGATTTCCACGACTTCGGGTCTCATTTCTGGAAGGGAATTGTAGCTGGCTGCCGTGGACGCTTTACCGCCTCGATGAGCGCTTTGAATTGGCCGGAGAATTGGCGGATAGTCCGCTCAAAATGAAACCCAGCGAGTATTTCCGCAAACAATGCTTCATTTCAGTGGACGTCGATGAAGAACTGATCGTCGATACGGTTCGGTTACTCGGGCCGGACTGTTTTGTGATCTCCACCGACTATCCACATATCGACTCGAAATGGCCTCACGCGCTGGATAGCTTTTTAGCCATCAAAGGTCTCGATGAAGAGTCTCAGAGGAAGATCCTTTGGCACAATTGCGCTAAGCTTTACAGCGTCCAGTAGGAGAATGGCCCCATGAAAGCCGGGCTAACGGTTGGCGTTGTTTTTATTTTGTTGGCATCGGTCGCCTGGAGTTGGGCCGCAGATGGCCCGTCCAAAGCCGTATTCGCCTACGGAGCCATCAATGCCTACATGACTTCGACTTGGGTGGCGCGCGAGCAAGGTCTTTTCCACCAGCACAACGTGGAAGTCGAGCCAGTCTTCATCATCGCCAGCCGGGCAGCGCAATCGATGCTCGCCGGTGAGGTTCAGGTCGGACTCATCGGCCCCACCCATGTTACTAACGCGGTCGCCGCCGGCGGCGATCTGGTTATGTTTATGGGCAACCAGAACAACGTCAGATACATCATGGTGACGCAGCCGAGCGTCAGGCGGTTTGAAGACCTCAAAGGCAAACGAATCGCCATCGGCGCGAGCCAGGCGGGTCTAGCCTCTTTGGCTACCCATGCTGCGTTGGACCACATGGGTTTGAGCCCGCGGTGGGACAAAATCGCGCTCCTGCCAATCGGCGAAGAACCATTGCGGCTGGCGGCGCTGCAGACCGGCAACGTGCAAGCGACCTTGATCGCGCCCGAACTTGCGAACACAGCCACAAGCCAGGGATTCAATCTCCTGCTCGACATGGCCAAACTCAATATTCCATTTCAGGCGAGCGGTATGGTAACCACGCGCAAACTTCTTCGTTCGGATCCGCTGATGGTGGAACGGGTCGGCCGGGCCACCGTCGATGCGATAAATTTCATCGTCGCTCCGACAAACAAGAAAACGGTTTTACAAATTATGGCTAAAAACCTAAAGCTGGCCAAACCAGATCGCATCGAGGCGTCCTACAATGATCTGGTGGAAGAGTTGCCCAATAGTGTCTGCCCGTCAGTGGCAGGGATACGTTCTGTAATGAAGTTTATGGTCGAGCTGGGTCTTAACCCAAAGGCGGCGCAAATCAAGACAGATGACGTGGTCGACTTGGCGTTGTGCAAACAACTGGGAGGGAACGGGCCATGAATCAATCCAGCTCAAGATGTCCTCTGCGGCTCCGTGCGCGCGCCGTAGTTGTCGAAACGCTTAAGCAAAGGATAAATTCGGACATCCAAATCCTTTTTCTAGTGACTTGTTTGGCTTTTCCCGCCGCAACGTTTGCCGCTTCGAGCGAAGCGACTAAAGTCGATCCCGAAGTCATGTGGTACACGACGATGGCGCTGGACGACAGCTCGCTTCTAGTTGACAAGTTCAATAGAGAGCACCCGGCGATCACAGTAAAGCTTTTCCGCGCAAACAACTCCAAAGTTTTAGAAAGGATCCTCGCCGAGAGCCGTGCCAAGAGCGTCATCGCCGATGTCGTGAGCGCCGGCGCGCTACCCATCGGAGTATTGAAAGAACGCGGTGCGCTCGCCAAATATATTTCGTCGGAAAGTGCGGCGTTCCCGAGCGGCGCGCGCGATGTCGACGGTTTTTGGACGGATACATACGTCAACACGTTCAATCTGGTGTACAACACGGCGATGGTGTCGGCGAAGGATGCCCCGAAAAACTATGCAGCATTGCTCGATCGCCGGTGGAAGGGCAACATCGGACTCGATGATACCGATTACGAATGGTTCGGCAATATGCTGCAAATCATGGGCGAAGAACGAGGGCTGGATTACATGCGCAAGCTCGCCGCTCTTAGGACAACCATGCGAGCAGGACACTCGTTAATTGCGACGCTCGTTGCGGCCGGCGAGTTTGCCATTTACCCCGACGGCTATCCAAGACGGGTAGAGGTGCTACGCCAGCGGGGTGCGAGAACGATCGACTGGCTTTGGTTAGAGCCCGCCATCGCCGAGCTTCATCCGACCTCAATCATGGCCGACGCCCCTCATCCAAACGCCGCGCGTATTTTTACCGATTACCTCTTGTCGCTTGAAGGACAGCAGATGATTGGAAGTCGGTTCGGTCGTGTTCCGAGCCGAAAAGGCGTGAAACTCAAATATCCGCGTATGGCCATCGAAGGACGAGAAATACATTGGAGCAATCCGAGCATCATGGCGAAAGACAGCGCCCGTTATGCTGAATTATTTCAATCGATCTTTATTAAATCGCAGTAGATCGCAGCAATAATTGGAATTTCAGAGATCCTCCAGTCAGCAGCGATTTGGAGCAGCGCGATGACGCTTCTTCTCCGGAAATGTAGGCAAGTTCAAAATCGCGCCAGCTTGCGGATAACGTAGAGGAGGCCAAAACTGAAATGATCACACAGCATACTATTTCAGATCGCTACTATCCGCGCGGGGCGATTCATCGATTATGCTCTTTTGTGCTAGTTTGTCTTTCGGACCGAGAAACCGTTGACGAAGCTTGATTTTCACGCGCTTTGACTGTTAACTGCGGCCATGGATTTAGTCGATCTAACAGTTAACCAACTAAAGCGAGCGGTCGCTATTAAAGAGCGCATCAAAGCTTTGACCAAAGAGCTTCGTGATGCCCTCGGTGAATCAACTGGATCTCCGGCGCCGAAGAAGCGAACAATGAGCGGCGCCACCAGAGAGAAGATTTCCGCGGCTCAAAAGCAAGATTAGCGAATCTTCGACGAGCCAGACCACCAACTCAATTGGCCAAACGCGCTGTGAAAGCCAAAAAAAAGACGATGAGTCCGGCAGCCAGAGCGAAGTTGTCGGCCAAATAGAAGTCTTACTGGGCAAAGAAAAAAACCGAAAAGAAGTAATCCGGGGTTGCTCGCGGCTGAGGCACGCCCTTTGTGTCACGGGCGTGGCGGTCTTTTATTATCTAGATCAAGTTCAAACCAACGGATTTGATATGAATTAGTACTGCGTCCAAACAACGCTGGCGCAAATGCTCGTGACGAACGAAAAACAAATCGAGGGTAACGAGGAGATAAGATGAGATACTTGGCAGTAGTGTTTGCTCTCTTGACTGCACCGGTGGGCATATGGGCGCAGGGTGGTAAACCGAATACGCTCGCTGAGCTAGCGAAATACAAAGGGACGGATCGCGAACGCATTCTTTACGAAGGCGCCAAAAAGGAAGGCAAGCTCGTCTGGTATACGTCACTGGTGCCGAACAAGTACATTGCGAAACTCTTCGAGGCCAAATATCCGGATGTCAGTGTCAATGTCTACCGCGCCGCGGGTAATACGCTGGCAACCCGGCTTCTTGAAGAAAGAAAGGCAAGGCGCTATGCCGCCGATGCCATAGAATCAACACCGCCGCAGATGATGCTGCTGCGTGACGCGCAGGCTTTGCAGCCGTTCACCTCGCCTTACGTCGCGAATTATCCTGACATTGCGAAGGAGACAGCTCCCGGCGGTCTGGTGATGTGGCTCACGGACCGGGAATCCCTGATTGGAGTCGGGTACAACAAGAATGTTTTCAAAGGTCCGATCCCGAAGAAATTCGATGACCTTATGAATCCGGCCCTCAAGGGAGTTATGTCCTCGGCCAATAACGAAACGGGTGCGCGCGCGATTGGCGCCATGCTCAAGGCGAAGGGTGAAGCGTTTGTGAGAAAATTGAAGGACCAGGACATCCGGCCGCATGGAACGACGGCCGCCGGATTGACCGAGCTCATAATTTCCGGTGAAGCGCCGCTTTCATTCACCATGGTGCAAACCAACCTGACTCAGCCGGCCGCAACCAAAGGAGCGCCGGTTGCTTGGGTGCCGATGGAGGTGGTTCCGGTGAACGCCGGTAGCGCGGGTGTCATAGCCAATGCGCCCAATCCGCATGCGGCATTGCTTTTTGTGGATTTCCTGATCAGTCCCGAGGGCCAGAAAATGTATTCGGATCTGTTCTACGGCAGTGCCGCCAAAGCTTCCAGCTTCGAGCGCTGGTATCCGGAAAAAGGCCTGACCATGGAGGAGTATGAAAAGCGAGCTGACGGCTGGCTCAAGCTCTTGGACGACATTACCCGCAAGTGACTTGATGGCCGGCCGATGAGGATAGAGGCGACTCCAGGAACGCCTCGGGTGCTGCCCGCGAGAAGGAGAAAGGTCGGGGAGTTCTTATCGGGGCCTTTCGATTTTCATCACTATGGGTGCCAGCCGCTCGATTCTAATTGCCTGCTTATTGCTTTCATCCACGCGAACTCGTAGATGTCAGAGGGTGCTAATTCCTGCCTCACCGATTTAAGTGCGATGCGACTCATTTCAAGACTCAGGGCCATCGCATTTTCCGATGCAATCCCATCTTTGGTCCAAGATTCTTTTGCCATATCATAAAGGCTTTGGCTGTTATAGCGATCAGTTTTGAGCCATTTACCAAGAATTTTAACGGTTTCGTCCTTCGTCCGTGGATCTTGAATAAACCGAAGTCCCTTGATCAATCCCCACATAAACCGTTCCACGAGCGCACCCCGATTTTTCAATGTATTCTCGGTGACCACGATGCCACCGTAGGCCGCTTGAATGTATTTGCCTACATCGAGAAGCATGCGCATCCCGTTTCGATCCGCCGGTTGCTTTTCCTCGCCGGTCAGCATTGCTGCGCTAGCCGAACGGTTGAGCAACGTCAACAGCGGCGTCGGCGAAGAGAGCCAGCGCATTTCGCGTTCCGGATCCCTCCAGTTAAAGTTTTCTTTCAACACCTTGATCAAGAAAAAAGATGAAGCACCGCCGAATAACGTCGTGGCAACCGTTGCGCCTTTGAGCTGATCCAATTGCTCAGTCTCCGGCCGTACATAGAGCCATTGGAACGGTCTTGCCAAAGTGCTCGCGACGACTTTGAGCGGGGCTCCGCTGTAGCGCGCGGTGATGGCCGTCGTGCCAATCACGGCGAACTGAATATCCCCGGTCAGAAGGGTCGCGACTGTGTGAGATCCTTGCACTTTGAGAATACGCAGATCGATACCGTGCTCTCTAAAATAGCCACGATCGACGGCTGCGTAGAGTGGCAGGCCCGTAACGTTAAAGCTAGGCATCGCTAGATTGATGGTCTCCGGCGTTGTTGCAGAATGAGTTTTTATCTGTGCCAGGACGGGGGAAACTCCATGGCCTGCGAAGAGCAATAGTACCAAGACCACGCGTATCATATTCATGGCACAAGCAGTATTTAGCGGTCCCATAAAAGTCAATGAGACCGTCGTCGCGGCTCTCACCTGTGCCTTTTGGCCCATTGCGCTTTGATACGACGGCCTTGCACTCGCCGACTTGAATCCCCTACCGTTCTGCCCTAAGGTGGCGCAAACTCTCCGCCGAGGCAGCTTTATGTATAAGCAAGACCGCCTACTGAACCCCGATGAGTATCGCCAAACGTTTTTGAAAACGAAATCTAAATATACGGCTGATCATCCTATCGCTTGGGACAGTCATTTACGCTCCGGTCAAGCCACCAAAGCTCAACTCCAGGGTTGGGCCAAGGACTTTTATTACTGGAAACTCCAGGTGCCAATCAAGGATTACGCTATTCTCTACGGTTGCCCGTATATGGATATTCGGCGCATGTGGTTACCGAAAGCCGTTGAGGAAGATGGCGAAGATGTTGTTGGCAAGGATGGCCTGCCGCATCCGGAATACTGGCTAAAGTTCTGCGAGGGTGTCGGACTGTCGAGAGAGTATGTCATTGATGCCGAGCCGATACCGGCAGTTAAATTCGCTGTCGATCATTGGACCCATTCCGCCGCAAAAAATTGGTTGCACGGCGTGGCGATGTCCGAGACGGGCGACTCGGCCAAGGGGATTGCTCGAAACCTCGAGACGATTCGGAAACACTATTCGTGGATACCGGAATGGGCGCTGCAGTTCTGGACGCTCCATTCCGAAGTGGATGTCGAACACAGCCAACTCAGCATGGACATCCTGGCGAGATTTTGCACGACAAAGGAACTTCAAGAAGATTGCATAAACGCAATGATTACCTACCAACAAATTCACCGCGTGATGCGCGATGGTGTCTATCTGGAATATGTGGTTCTCGGGAAGACCCTGCCCGAAGAGCCCCAGGCAAGATAAAGGATGAACCCACCGCCGGGATGCCGCAATTCGAAGGCGCTCAAATCGAGCATTAGAAAGCGGTCAGTAGACTTTATGTCGACTAGGTTGACGCGATGATTCTGCGTCCTCGGGGGAACGTGACGTCGCCGTGTTCGCAATGTATTTCATTAAATCGTCGGGTTTGTAATCTCTAAGCGCTTGGCTGCGTTCCACTGCTGTCATTCTAGCCGCGCACTCCAACGCGTAAAAAATTAACCTTTAGAGCACTTGTTATCCGCGCTACAATTATGCGCAAAGCCTAAACCGCGTCGTCTGAAAAGAGTCACAGTAAAATTGAAACAAGTGGGTCTGGGTTGCCTGTCTTTTGTTTACGGTCTTGATGGAAATGGATGGCGTTGTCGTACCATTGGTTAATAGTTCACCATCATTTGCGCTGTCGCGCTGATTACGGGAGCAGCAATGCTTGCGAACAAGTGCTTGCTCTCGACGAAACACGGAACGCATGACGGTTTAGTCATTTAGTGTTCAACTCTCCTAAAAGGCTCCTGTCAAAAAAATTGTTGGCAATAGCGCCCTTTACTTTTGGGTCATCGATAGCAAGCTGGTTAATCAGCGTTTGAATTCCTTCTCTGCTGGGGTAGGGTGGCAGCGGGAACAGCTTCTTGTGAAAACGGTAACTCACCGTAAGCGATTCCTGATCCTTTACGCCGGTAAATTTCTCGATGACTTCTATGCTTTCCCTCTCTCGGTTTCGATAGAAAACAATTGCGTCCTGAATGGCGGCGAGAAAGGACTTGGTAAGCGGCCGCCTTTCGCGAATAGTTTTCCTCGTCGTGAAAAGCGTCGTGAGCTGAATTGGTTCGGGAATTTCCGATAAATCCTTTAGTACCTTGAGACCCGCTTTCTTGACGTTACCGAGACTCTCGGGGGCAACGATTGTTGCGTCCATGTTGCCGGAAGCCACAGCTAAAACACGGTCCTGCGGAGGTCCCGCCACCAAAAACGTAACACGGCCCGGAGTTACCCCAAGTGCGTCTAGAGATCGCCGGGCGACAATAATTACCGTTCCTACCAGGGATGCGACGGCGAATTTTTTTCCGATGAGATCCGCTGGTTTGGAGATTTCCGGCCGGGTAACAAGCAGATAATGCATTCGGGGAATCAGCCCGGCTATCATGACAACATCGATTCCGGACACGATGGCTTGAATCGTCTCAGCGCCACCTCCCTGACCAAAATCTGCGCCACCTGAGAGCACGCCCTGAATCACCTGCACGCCACCGCGCATACCGATCAACTCCGCTTTGAGACCATTTTTTTCGAACGGACCCTGACTTTCGGCAATGGCAATCAAGACATTATCCACCGTCGGGGCCGCATAGGCGATTTTGATCGGTGTGAGATCTTTTTGCGCGTCGACATTACTCGGAACAAAAGCAATCGATGCGATCATTAAGATTAGAAGAGTTTTCATTCTGCGTCCTCAACATTGTCGAATACTTGTACCTTCACCTTCGTTTTCTTATAGCTGACCAACAGTTTGCTGGCGGTGCTAGCTGTTATTTGAGTGACTCAACCTGGCCAGGGCGGATTATAGAGATGTTTCAGCGATTCGCGCCATCGCTTTCCATCCTCGATGATGCGCTCCGTCGCTCGCACAGTATAATAGGATGGCTGTAGCCCGAGAGGAGTCTTCCCCTCCTGCGCGCGGCTGACCGACGCGAGCAGAAGTTTTCGCGCCATAATGATTTGGATATCGGTGTCGCATAGGTGTTCCTGCGTGCGGTCGACGATCGGTCCCATACTCTCCTGCACGGCATGATCCTGATTATGATTTCCCGCGATGCCGGTGTAAGTTTCGGTTCTTTGTATCTTGCGGTCGATCAGCCAATTCTTATTCTTGTTCCGCAATTTTCTAAAATCCGCCGTCAGCTCTCCCGCTCCTCTTCCTTTAGAGCGTTCGTGTTCCTCGATCTCGGCAACCGAAAAGGGCTCGCCTGCGAATCTGCCGATCCAGTTGTATGTCATCGTATTCTCGTCATCCATCGGAACAAAAATGTGACCGTTGATAAAAGGCTTATATGTGATGCCGCTTTCCGATTTCGGGTCGTAAATTTCAGCCGGAAAAAATGTATGAAACGGTAGGACGTATTGATTGATCCGAACCCAAACCTGGTTGTCGGACATTCTGCTGAGTCGCGCGGACATGACTCCATGCTCGGTCGGCTCGACTTCTTCGGTGGTTTCGAATCCACGGCTCGTTCGCATTCCTCGGAAACCCCCGGGCTGTTCGGTATTGGGATTGATAGCTCGATGGAGAATCGGCGCGTGGCCAGCGTCAATGCCCCCTTCCATGGCCTGCAGCCAATTGCATTCTTCCCAGGCTTTCTGGACGAAGCGATGTGTCTCGGGTAGCTGCGTCCATTCAAACAGGGGCAAAGCCGGCCGCTTTTCGGGCGGACCCATGTATGCCCAAACGATGTCTCCATATTCGACAGTGGGATAGGATTTGAGACGGATCTTTGTCTTGAAAATTGTATCCGAGGGCAGGTTCAGCATATCGAGGCAGTTACCCACGACGTCGAATTTCCACCCGTGATAGACACAACGGAGTCCGTCTTCCTCGTTGCGGCCGAGAAAAAGAGACGCGCCGCGATGTGGGCAGAACTCGTCGATGAGTCCCAACCTGCCGGAGGTATCGCGAAATGCGACCAGTCTCTCACCGAGAAGTTTTACCCGAACAGGTGCGCAATCGGGTTCGGGCAACTCCCTCGATAATGCAGCCGGAACCCAGTATCGCCGCATCAACTCGCCCATAGGCATACCAGGCCCGATTCGCGTTAGGATTTCATTTTCTTCTCGCGAGAGCATTTAGCCTCCTACAAGTAATCTGTCTCTTCTTAGCGAAAACGCAGAAAAGTGTCAGGCCGAATCGAAAGCTCACATTGACAGGATTTCCTAAGATATGCTAGTCACGTTACACCAAATGGAATCAACTGTAACAAACAAATCACGCTTGCCGGAAGGCACCGGTCTGCCGCCATGTCTCCTGAAGCTCCGCACAATATTGCAGTCCTTACCAGTCCACCACGCGCGAATTGCTCACTTCGTCATGCTAAATCCTGCCGATTTTCTGCAATTGGACGCGCGGCAAATTGGGTATCAGTGTGGGACGAGCGAAGCCACGGTCGTGCGATTCTGCCAGCGACTTGGTTACAAGGGCCTCAGCGAAATGAAAAAAGTACTTTCACTGGAGCTTGCGGCGAGCATCATGCCTTCTGGATCGGTCCTAAAATCCGATGGGAAAAATGCCATTTCAAGACGCGTGTTTTCTGATTGCATTGTCGCTCTCCGGGATACTATTGCATGCCTTGACCGGGTGACAATGCAAAAGACCGCGGCTGCAATTGCCCGTGGCGAATCACTCTATCTGTTTGGTGCCGGAGGATCTGCCCACATCGCCCAGGAAGCTGCGCTTAAATTTCTTCTTTTGGGTTTTCGGTCGATTACTTTTGTGGATCCAATTCAGCAGCTTGCTGCTGCGAGAATTGTAACCCCCAGAGATGTGGTCATTGCTGTGACCTATTCAGGTAACCAGCCGGAAGTTGGTCAGGCATTGCAAATCGCAAAAGAGCGCCAGGCATTTTGTGTTTGTATTACGAGTTTTGAACAAAGTTTGGTTGCAAAAAGCGCTGACGAACTTCTATTGATTTCTATACCTTCCGAAACTTTTCGAGGACAAACCGGAGCCCATAGAGTTGCTCAAATCGCAATACTGGATGCCCTCGCCGTTTGGGCGGGAAATCTTAAAGCCGGTCATGGTTCCCAGAAAACGGCGAAAAATAGCAGGAGAAAAATCGTCTGGAGCACTCCGCTCGCCATGAGAGCAAAATAATCGGAGGATCGTAAGTATGATGGTAAACCCCTATGACGACTCTCGTTTGATGTTGGCATTACAAATCGATCACTCGCGTGTCGCCGGTTATTTTGCAGCGCATTGGGGAAACCAAGTTTTCGCGCGCGCGGAGCCTTATGCATCGGTCGTACTTGCCGCCCAGGAACATGATAGCGGCTGGTGGGAATGGGAGATGAAGCCTTCGACGCTTAACGACAAAGGATTTCCCCTGGATTATCACGATGGCAGTCTCAAATATCTCGGCCAACTTCGGCTCGATTTTTACACCAACGCTGTGGAGCGCGTGTTGCAGCGGGATCCCTATGCGGCGCTCTTGATGGCGATGCATGGCGTTGCGTTGATGAACGCCGGTTACGGTAAGTATGCTTATCCGCCGGACCGCTCCGGTGATCCGCGCGTGAAGGCCTACATCGATCATCAGGAACAATTGCGTCTTAACCTATTAGCGCAATTACGCCAATCGGAACAGTTTAGGACCTTTGCATCGGACGAACAGGTTTGGACGAACTACGAATACATGGAGGTATTCGACCAGCTCGCGCAGTTTGTTTGCAATCGCTACCCGCTCAACAGCAAATGGCGCAAGCTCGGTCCGACCAGTTCGTTAAACGACGTCGATGTGCCGGTGAAGCCAGGCCGTGATGCTGTAAAGATCAATATCGACACGGTGTCGGCAAATCGCGCCGTTTTGAGTCCTTATCCATTCGATGTCGATCCGCTCGTGGTCTCTTTTTCCGCGCGGCTAGTGCCGAAGAAGAGCTACGCGAATCCTGAGGAATTTTTGCAGCATTTCTACACTGCGGAGCGGATATTTATCAGCCACACGCTGAGTGCGTCTTAATGGAGTGGCCGAGCTAGCGGCAGTCGGTCCAGCATGTGACCGCCAAAGAAATTGTTTCATGACAATAGGAGGTAGATAAATGGTCAACTATCGGGTTATCGGAACTCCGGTAGAGCGGGTAGACGGTCCGGAGATGCTCTGCGGGCAATCGCTTTACGGCCCCGACGTGAAGCTGCCGGGCATGTTGTGGGGGAAAATTTTAAGAAGCCCGGTGCCACACGCAAAAATTCTGCGCGTCGATGTGGAAAAAGCGAAGAAGCATCCTGGCGTGAAATCGGTTATTTGCGCCAAGGACGTGCCGGCGCGCCGGTACGGCTATGCCATCGAGGACGAACATATTCTTGCCATCGATAAAGTGCATTATGTCGGCCAACCTGTCGCCGCCGTGGCGGCCGTCGATGAGGATATCGCGGAAGAGGCACTGTCGCTGATCGAAGTCGAGTATGAAGAGTTGCCGGCGGTGTTTGAAGCTGAGGAGGCCATTCGCGATGGCGCGCCGCTGGTGCATGACGATTTGGACCAGCTCCATGCGCGCTCGGTTTACTTGGCTTCGTGGTATCCGGTGAAGGGGACCAACATCATTCATCAGGCTTCCAACGAGCGCGGTAACGTCGAAGCGGCTTTGCAGAAAGCCGATTATGTGTTTGACGATACTTTTCGTCCAAGCCAAATCCACCACAGCTACATGGAGCCTCATGCCACTCTTGTGGCGGTTCGCGGCGGTGTCATTACGGTCTGGACATGCTCCCAGGAAGTCTTCGAATTACGCACCGTCATGGCCGGTCTTTTCGGCGTACCGGAAAGTAAAATGCGGGTGATTTGCACCAAAGTCGGCGGCGGTTTTGGCGGCAAGATCGAACCGCGCCTGGAACCCATCACGATCGCGCTTGCGTTAAAGAGCGGCAAGCCGGTGAAGATCGTCATGACCAGGACGGAGGAATTTACCGCGTCCGCGGGATCCACGCCGGCGTTGGTGAAGCTCAGGACCGGCGTCATGAAAGACGGCACGATTACCGTGCGAGATATCAACTTTCTCTGGAACACGGGCGCTCATGCGGAAGGTCTGGCGCCGAGCAATCGAGCGATGAAAGACGGCATCGGCCCCTATCGCATTCCCGACATCCGCGTGACTTCCACTCTGGTCTACACAAATAGAGTTCGCGGCACACAGCTGAGAGGCTTGGGCGTGCCCGAAGGGGCCTGGGCTATCGAGTCGCAGATGGACATCATTGCGGAACGGCTGGGCATAGATCCCTTGGAGTTGAGGCGGAAGAACATTCTAAGAGAGGGAGATACCAATTCCATTGGCGATGCCGTGCAGAGTATTGGCTTGCAGGAATGTCTGGAAAAAGTCGCAGCCGAGATTGGCTGGGGAAAACCCAAGGCGAAGAACGTAGGCCGAGGCTTGGCGGTGATTGCGAAATCGCCAACAACACATTCGAGTATTTCCGGCGCCCATGTCCTGTTTAACGAGGATGGCAGCGCTCAAGTTATGGTAGGAGCGTCTGAAATCGGCCAGGGCATGTGCGTTGTGTTATCGCAAATCGCCGCCGAGGAACTTGGGATTCCGGTGGACGCCGTGGCGATTACTTGCGCCGACACCGGCGCCACGCCTTACGATAGAGGAACTTTTTCCAGCCGGGTAACTTTTTACACCGGGATGGCCGTCAAGAAAGCCGCGGAAGATGCGAAACAACAGCTTTTCGAAACGGCATCGAGGATGCTGGAAATTCCGTCAAGCGATCTCGCCGTGGAGAACCAGCGCGTGGTCTCCGCCCGACAACCGCAAGCTTCACTGAGTTTGAGGGAAGTTTTGGAGCACGCGCACAACCGCGAGAAACCAATTCTCGGTAGAGGGTGGTACGGCGGTAAAGGTGATTATCCAGC
>Ga0070681_10001320_pt1 | contig 21646 bp, 23 predicted proteins | sample KBSC83BmetaG_FD_65650 | JGI IMG/M metagenome (GOLD analysis project Ga0070681, IMG submission 65650) | Corn rhizosphere microbial communities from Kellogg Biological Station, Michigan, USA - KBS C8-3B metaG | ecosystem: Host-associated > Plants > Roots > Rhizosphere | place: USA: Michigan... | reverse complement strand
CGCGCGGTCAGCCGGCCGCGCAGGATGTCCAGCATCTGCTGCAGCTGGAACTCGCTGGGCGCGCTCTGGGTGATCACGCCGTCGTCCAGCACGTACTGCGCGTCCACGCCCTTGAAGTCGAAGCGCGTGGTCAGCTCGCGGTTGGCCTGGTCGATCGCATTGGTCAGTTCGTGCTTGTCGACTTCGGAGATCACGTCAAAGGAAGGCATGGCGGCGGCTCGCTGGAAACAGAGCCAAAGTGTAAGCCATGCAGCCGGGTGATAATGCGCGACCAGTGGCGGCGCGAGGATGCCGGTTCGTGAAAGTGGACGTGTTGATCATCGGCGCCGGCGCCGCGGGCCTGATGTGCGCGATCGCCGCCGGCCAGCGCGGCCGCCGCGTGCTGGTGGTCGACCACGCCAACAAGGTCGGCAAGAAGATCCTGATGTCCGGCGGCGGGCGCTGCAATTTCACCAACACGGGGGCGACACCGGCGAACTACCTGTCGGCCAACCCGCATTTCGCCAAGTCCGCGCTGGCGCGCTACACGCCGTGGGATTTCATCGCGCTGGTGGAGAAGCACCGCATCACCTATCACGAGAAGGAACTGGGCCAGCTGTTCTGCGACGACTCGGCCAAGCAGATCGTGCGCATGCTGCTGGACGAATGCGCCGCCGCCGGCGCCGCGGTGGAGGCGAACTGCGGCGTGCAGCGCGTGCGCAAGACGCCGGAAGGCTTCAGCGTGCTCACCGCGCGCGGCGAAGTGCATGCCGAATCGCTGGTGGTCGCCTCCGGTGGCCTGTCGATTCCCAGCATGGGTGCCAGCGGTTTCGGCTACGAACTGGCCCGTCAGTTCGGCCATGCCGTGCTTCCCACGCGCGCCGGCCTGGTGCCGCTGACGCTGAGCGGCAAGCACCAGGAGCATTACCAGGATCTCGCCGGCGTGGCGCTGCCCGCGGTGGAAACGCGCGTCGGCAAGCAGTCGTTTCGCGCCGGGCTGTTGTTCACCCACCGCGGCATCAGCGGACCGGCGATCCTGCAGATTTCCTCGTACTGGCAGCCCGGCGCCGACTTGCGCATCGACCTGCTGCCGGACCGGGACGCCGGCGCGCACTTGGTCGAACAGCGCGCGGCGCGACCGCTGACGGAATTGAGGACCGTGCTCGGCGACGTGTTGCCGAAACGCCTTGCGCAGCGTCTGTGCGAGCAATGGCTCGAGAACCGCCCGATGCGCCAGTACCGCGACGCCGAACTCGGGCAGATCGGCGCCCAGCTCCATGCCTGGCCGATCACCGCCAGCGGCACCGAAGGCTATCGCACCGCCGAAGTCACCCTGGGCGGCGTCGACACCGACGGCCTGTCCTCCAGCACCATGCAGTCGAAGCGGGTGCCGGGGCTGTATTTCATCGGCGAAGTGGTCGACGTCACCGGCTGGCTCGGCGGCTACAACTTCCAGTGGGCGTGGGCCTCGGGGCAGGCGGCCGGGCAGGCGGCATGAGGCTGCGCGCACGCCGGACTTCGCATGGATTGAATATCCCGCGTGCTTCACTGTGCGCCGGTTTCAACGTGAGGACACCCGCATGAAAGTCGGATTCATCGGTCTCGGCGCGATGGGCAGTGCGATGGCCAGCAACCTGCTGGCGGCCGGCCACACGCTGACGGTGTGGAACCGTTCCGTCGCGGCCACCAGGCCGCTGGCCTCGCTGGGTGCCAGGGTAGCGAAGACGGCCGACCGCGCCGTGCAGGGCGAGGTGCTGTGCAGCATGCTGGCGAACGACCAGGCGGTACGCGAGGTGTTCCTCGACGGCGGCCTGCTCGACGCGATGGATCGCGGCACCGTGCACGTCAATCACGCCACGATCTCGGTGGCGCTGGCGCAGCAGCTGGTTGCGGAGCACGCGAAGCGCGGGCTGGAGTACGTCGCCGCGCCGGTGTTCGGCCGTCCGGACATGGCCGCCGCGGCGAGGTTGAATATCCTGGTGGCCGGCAGGCCGGCCGCAATCGAACGCGCGCGGCCGCTGCTGGAAGCCATGGGCAGCAGGGTGTGGCCATTGGGCGAAGCGCCGGAGCGCGCCAACGTGGCGAAGATCGCAGGCAACTTCATGCTGGCCAGCGCGATCGAAAGCATGGCCGAGGCGACGGCGCTGACGCGCGCCTACGGCGTCAGTGCGGCGGACTTTCTTGACGTGATGACGAACACCTTGTTTGCGTCGCCCGCCTATCAGGGCTACGGCAAGCTGATTGCCGAGCAACGCTTCAAGCCGGCCGGGTTCGTCTTGCCGCTGGGTTACAAGGATGTGGGGTTGGCGTTGGCCGCGGGCGACGTGCAGCGCGTGCCGCTGCCGTTCGCCGGCGTGCTGCGCGATGCCATGCTGGAAGCGCTGGCCGCCGGCGACGCGGAACTGGACTGGTCGGCGCTGGCGCTGGTCGCCGCGCGCCGCGCGCATCTGGACGAGCGAACCTAGCGGCCGCCCTCCGGGCTTCGGGCCGGCTTGCCGCCGCCCGCGAAGCCGGCCGTTCTCTCCCTCGCCGGCATCGCGGACGGGCGCCGGATCAGGGCGATGCGAAGGTCAGCCGAATGCCGTTCTTGGCGCACCAGGTGGTCGCGTTCTTGCAGATCAGATCCCACTCGAGGTTGCTCCACGGGGCCTGGCCGGATTTGCGCTGGCGCGACAGCACCAGGCTGTGCACGTCCTCGGACAGCTTCAGTTTCTTGAAGATGTGCGCTTCGACCAGCAGATCGCCATCTTCGGTATCGGCGAGCGGCTTGAAATCGTGGCAGCTTTCCCAAACCTGCTGGCCCAGACCTCCCTGGCCGAGCTGTGGACGGACGAGGGCGGATTCGAGCAGGGCACCGATCGTGTTGAAGGTTGCCTGGCTGGAGGTGCCGCGCGTTGCGATGTAGAACGTGTCGCCCGGGTAATAGATCGCGTTTTTCTTGAGCTCAGGATTGAGCACCAGGTAGCTGAACCCGTAGTACGTGCTGGAGCCGTGGGGCCGCATGCCGTAGTTCAGCGCCGCGAATACCTGCTTTGCCGTGGCCTTGAAGCGGCTGTTGGTCGAGCCGTAGCCGGAGGCGTCGTCGCCTTTCAACTTGTGCGCCAGCGCGGCATTGCCGGCGCTTACGCCTTTCTTCGAGGTGACCACTTCTTCCAGCGACACGCCGCTGGCGTTCAGCGCGTTGTAGAGCCGCTTGCGCTGGCTGAACGGGTGCGCGTTGGCCCATTCGTCGGGAATGGTGACCAGATCGTCCGCCATCGCGCGCGGCACGGCCGGGTTTTTGGCATCGTTGTTCTGCAGCCGCATTTTTCCGTCGGCGCCTACCGATCGCTCGTACATCTGACCGTAGGAGTCGTACTTGTTCTCGCGGGCGAACCAGTTGCCCGCTTCCAGGTTGATGGTCAGATGACTGTCCTGCAGGCCCCGGTGAACTTTCAGGTAATGGTCGTGCCAGTCGCCGGTGACCTTGTACAGGGCCATCAGCTGTTCGACCTTCTTCCTGACCCGTTCGGTCTTGGCCGGGTCGTTGGCGTACAGCGCCCGCTGCCGTTTCTCGACGTATTCCTTCTGGATGCTTTTGGTGGTCGGATTGATTTTGGAGAGAAAGCTCATGGCGGTGCCCGCAAGTCGGATGATCGTGCTCGATGTCGAAGCGAGGCGTGGAAACGCCATGCAGGCCGCATCGGCCCGGCGGCCAGCGGCTTTCGCCGGCAACCCGTTCCACGTCGAATCTCTTCGGCTCCCCTGTTCCCTTGACTGATCCGGCGCGCCAGTGCTGGCGCAAGATGCTCGATCAGGCTTCAGCGGCAATGGGTCCGGCTAGCTCGATTCCCCCGTCGGGCCGGTCCGCTGCGTGATGCCCGCGGACTATCTGCCGGTGACTGGGCGCCGTCAAGCCGGAGCCGGCGGTCGGCCGCGAAAAGGCTGGGCGGTGGCCGCGGCAGCTCAGGGTCGGGGTTGCCAGTCCAGCGTGCCGTCGATCACCGTATGGCTGCGCCCGCCGACCCAGATCGCATCGCCATCGATGTGCACGATCAGTTGCGCGTCGTGGCCGATCTCGCGACCCTGGCTGACCCGGTAGCCGCAGGCCAGCGGGCCGTGCGGTTCGGCGTGGGCGATGTACGCGGCGATCAGGCCGTTGGCGGCGCCGGAAGCGGGGTCCTCGACGATGCCCACACCCGCCGGGAACGCGCGCACCACCAACTGGTAGTCGGGGTGGTTGCTTCTCGCGAACGCGCACAACCCCATGCTGTCGCTGGCTTGCGCCAGCGCGGCGATCGCCGCGTGGTCGGGCTGCCACGCACGCAGGCCGGCTTCGTCCGCCACCTCGGCGAGCCACCAGCGCCGCCCGCCGTCGACCAGCGCCGGCGGCAGCACGCCCGTTTCGATGCCGGCCAGCGTGGCCGCCAGCAACGGGTGCGCGCCGCGGCCGGTATCCAGCACACGCTCGCCGGGCGACTGCAGCAACAGCTCGCGACCGGCGCCACTGCCTTCGACGCGGATCGGCAGCACGCCGGCGCCGCATTCCTGCCACAACAGGCCGTCGTGCGGTTGGACCAGGCCACATTCCAGCGCGGCGTGCGCACTGCCGATGCTGGGGTGGCCGGCAAACGGGATCTCCTTGTGCGGAGTGAAGATGCGCACGCGATAGCTGGCCCGCGGATCGGTCGGCGGCAGCAGGAAGGTGGTCTCGACCAGCGCCGTCCAGCGTGCGAAGCGCTGCATCGCCGCGGTGCTCCAGCCGTCGGCGCCGATCACCACGCCCAGGTGGTTGCCGCCGCCCTGGGTGGCGGCGAAGACGTCCAGATGCAGGTAGCGAAGCGGGTTCATGGGGCGCGCCGGGCGGCCGACGGCCGCGTGAAACCGCGCATGATAGCGGCCCGCCGCCGTGCGCGGCAGTGACATGTTGTCATGTCGGGCGTTGCGCGCGAGTACGGGCGCCTGGTCGACAAGCCGCGCCTGCGCCGCCAAGATGTGCGCTTTTGCTGCCGCGCCCGGAACCGCCCATGCCGATCACCCTGGTCATCATCGCCATCACCTGCGTCGTCTCGTTCATGGCATTCAAGAACAGTCGCCTGATGAACGACCTGATCCTGTGGCCACCGGCGATCGCCCGTCAGCGCGAGTACCACCGGCTGGTGACCTACGGCGTGGTGCACGCGGACTTCGGCCACCTGCTGTTCAACATGATCACGCTGTTCTTCTTCGGCCGGGTGATGGAAGGCTTCTACAGCGCACGCCTGGGCACGTTCGGCTTCGCGCTGTTCTACATCGGCGGCCTGGTGGTCTCGATCCTGCCGACCTATCTGAAGAACCGCGGCAATCCGAACTACCGCAGCCTCGGCGCTTCGGGCGCGGTGTCGGCGGTGCTGTTCGCCTTCATCCTGCTGGCGCCGTGGTCGCGCATCATCGTGCTGGTGATTCCGATGCCCGCGATCATCTACGCGGTGCTGTACACCGGCTATTCGATCTACATGGACCGGCGCGGGCAGGGCAACGTCAACCACAGCGCGCATCTGTGGGGTGCGGCGTACGGCGTGATCTTCACTTTGCTGGCGGAGCCTCGGGTGCTGCCGCATTTCCTCAATGCGCTGATGCAGCCCAGTTTCCGATGATGAACGTTCCCTGCGCTGCGTGATGCCGGTTGCGGTCGAGGCGCGCATACTGGGCGCGTTTCCATCGACCACCGCAGGAGAGCGAACGCATGGCTATGACCCACAAGTCGGCTGCGAAGAAGTCCGCGGCAAAGAAGGCACCAGGCAAGACGGCAGTGAAGAAAGCTGCCGCCAAGAAAACGGTGTCCGGGAAACCGGTGGCAAAGAAAGCTGCCGTGAAGAAAGCCGCTGTGAAGAAAACCGCAGTGAAAAAAGCCGCGGTGAAGAAAGTTGCGACGAAGAAGGTCGCAGCGAAGAAGCGTGTGGCGACGAAGCCTGCGGTGAAGAAGCGCGCAGAGAAGAAGACTGCAGCGAAAAACACCGCGGCCAGGAGCGTAACCACGCCGAAGGTCGTGGCCAAAAAGCCGGCCACGCGCGAGGCAACCGCGCCCGCGCCGAAGCGGCCATCCGTCAAGCCTGCCACCGTGGTGAAAAAGCCGCCCGCGCGTCAGCGCAAATCCGAGGATGCCCCGGTCCAGCACATCAGCCAGGAAGACGCCGTGGCGAAGATCCAGGCGTTGCTGGAAGCCAAGCATGAGCGGGTACGGCAGGGGCCAAGCTGGCCGGATGCCAATCCGGCACAGCCGGCCCAGGGCGGTGCCGTCCCGCACCCTCCACTGTCGATCGAGGCCGGAGCTGAAGGCGCGGACGGCCGCGTGCTGGCAGCGCAGCGTGGCGAACAGAGCAAGCGTAAGGGTTGAGCGTGGTCCGGCTGCGCCGGGCGGAGTCGGCGCGGCCGGACATGGCTGGCGGATAAACGCCGTTTGACCATGCGCGGTGGCTCAGTACGCATTCAACCATGTGGTCTTAGTGTGCAATCGTTGCACCGACCATTGCGCGGAGAAGGATCATGAAACGCCTGCTGGCCAGTCTTGTCCTGATCGTCGCCGCCGCGACGCTGTCAGGTTGTTATTACGATCCGGGCTACAGCTATGTGCGCAGCTCCGGTTACGCAGGCGACGCCTACTACGGCGATGGCGGCAACGCGTACTATGCGACGCCGAGTTATTACGGCGGCTATTACGGCGGCGGTTATTACGGTTGCTGCTACGCCCCGGGGGTGAGTGTGGGAGTCAGCAGCGTGTGGTACGGCGGCTCGCGTTATCGCCATGACGGGTATCGCGGCTACCGCGATTACCACGGCCATGCCGGTCAGTGGCAAGATCACCGCGATGGTCGCAGTTACCAGGGTCGCTCGGGTCGCTGGCAGGGGCAGAGTCAGGGTCGCCAGTCGTCCGGCAATGACGGCAACCACGGCTCCCGCAACCGCAGCAACGACCGGCGTGGCAACCGCGACCGCCGTGACTGAGACCTGAGGCACAATCGAAGGATGTGTCGCCTTCGATCCGCGCCATCACGCATCCGCTGTTCGAGGCTCATCGTCATCGCGACGATGAGCCTTTTGCTGTGTGCCTGCGGCAGCCTGCGCTACTACGCGCAGGCGGCGCACGGGCAGGGTGCGTTGATCGTGCACCGGCGCGCGGTGAGCAAACTGGTGCGCGATCCGGCCACCGACCCGCAACTCGCCGCGCGCCTGCAACAGGCGCAGCAGGCACGCCGGTTCGCTTCGCGGCAGCTGGCCTTGCCGGACAACCGCAGCTATACCGGCTACGTCGCGCTGGATCGCCCCTACGTGGTGTGGAACGTGTTTGCCACGCCGCGATTTTCGGTGCATGCCGTGCCGCAGTGTTTTCCGGTCAGCGGATGTGTCGCTTACCGCGGCTGGTTCAGGGAAACCGATGCGAAGGCCGATGCAGCGCGGCTGCAGGAGCGCGGCGACGACGTCTGGGTCGGCGGCGTGCCGGCGTATTCCACACTGGGCTGGTTCGCCGATCCGATCCTGTCGAGCATGCTGCGCTGGGATGACGACGAACTGGACGGCACGATCTTCCATGAGTTGGCGCACCAGCTGATCTACGTTAAGGGCGACACCGCGTTCAACGAATCCTTCGCGACCTTCGTGCAACACGAGGGCCTGCGCGAATGGCGCCGGTCGCGTGGCCTGCCGCCGCCGGACGAGCGTGCCCGGGCGATGGACGGGGGCTTCACCCGTCTGGTGCTGGACCTGCGCACGCGCCTGGCGGTCCTGTACGCCAGCGGCGTGGATGCGACGGCGATGGAGGCGGGCAAGCAACGCGAGATCGCGGCATTTCGCACCCGCTACGCGCAGTGGCGCGAACGCGACTGGCCGGACGATCACCGCTACGACGCCTGGGTCGCGCAGCCGATCAACAATGCGCGGCTGCTGCCGTTTGGCTTGTACGAGCGGTGGACACCAGCATTCGCCGAACTGTTCCAGCGTGCCGGGAACGACTGGCCGGCGTTCTACGCCAGCGTGCGCGAGCTGGCGCGCGAACCGAAGGCGCAGCGCGAACAGGCGTTGCAGGCACTGCTGCCGCAAAGCCGGTGAGTTGGTGCGATGGGCTCGCGGCCATCGGATAGCCGGGCGATTCGGGATTCGAGTTCGCCAGTGGATGGATCAACCGCACCGTCGGCCGCAGCCGAGCCCGCGTATCAATGCCCCGGCTTGCGCCCGGCCATGTGCCGCAGGTAGGCCAGTACGGCATCGAGGTCGGCGTCGGACAGCGCATGCGTGTCGAACCCCTGCATCTTCGCCTGCGGCCATAGCCGTAGTGACTGCGGGTCGCGGATGAAGGCGCGCAACAGGTCGGCGCGCAGGTATTCGGTGGGGTTGTGCGGGATGTTCAGGTCCGGACCGAGCTTCGAATCGCCCTGGCCATTGAGCGTGTGGCAGGCGAAACAGTTGCGCTGGAATGCTGCGAAGCCGCGTTGCACTTCGCTGTCGGCCGGTAGCGAGGGATCGGGCAAGATCGCCGGGAAGCGTTCGGCCACGCCGGCCAGCTTGCGGATACTCGCCAACTGATACGGCCATTGTTCCGGGCCCACGCGGGCGGCCTGCGGCCGTGTCCACACGATGTAGAACGGCCCGGCGCTGCCGCGATTCCTGTCCAGCGCGGGCCAGGGTCGGGACGGGTCTTCGATCGCCAGCCAGGCCGTGCTGCCTTGCGTGTTCAGCAGCAGGGAGGCGGGGATCTCGGCGGCAAAGCCGTCGCCGGCGACGAACTGCAGGTGATCGGCGGAGCCGATGCCTTCGAGCAGCGCGGCCAGTGGCACGGCGCGGTAGTGCATCGTGCGATGGAACGCGACATCGCCAGGCACGCTGATCATGCGTGCGTCACGGCGCTTGAGCAGGGCCTCGGTGCGGTAGGTGACGACGCCATGGCCGAAGTCCACTTTCAGCTCGGCGGCCGTTGCAGGCAGAACCAGACACAGCGCGAGCAGGTACGCGGCGAACAGCTTCATGGTCGATCCCGCTGGGAGTAAAGAAAAATTGTAAGTGGGGTTGCGCGCACCGTCACGCCCATCGTTTTGGCAGCGAGTCTGTCGGGAAGCTGAACAAACGCCGGCATGCACGTTGAACTCACCTGCTGTCGACCACACTAATTGCGTGTATCGCCGTGATGGCGACAGGAAGTGGCGCAACGCATCGCGTCACTGAGGGGCCGGCATTTCCTCCCCTGGATGCCGCCTGACAAACCCCGTCAGTCCTCCCCTGGCTGACGGGGTTTCTTTTTGCGCGGAACAAGCGACGCGGTTCGCGTGGATAATGGCCCGATCCCGCTTCACTCTCCGGCCATCCATGATCATCGACTCGCTGCTCGACACCGACCTGTACAAGTTCTCGATGATGCAGGTGGTGCTGCACCAGTATCCGGCCGCCCAGGTCGAATACCGCTTCAAGTGCCGCACACCCGGCATCGACCTGGTGCCGTACATCGACGAGATCCGCACCGAGCTGAAAGCTTTGTGCCAATTGCGTTTCGCGCCGGACGAGCTCGACTACCTGCGCACTTGGCGCTTCATCAAGAGCGATTTCGTCGATTTCCTGGGGCTTTTCCAGCTCAACGAGAAGTATGTGGAGATCGCACCGTCTGCGGCGGCCAACGGCGAGATCGAGATCCGCATCTGCGGGCCGTGGCTGCACACCATCCTGTTTGAGGTGCCGCTGCTGGCGATCGTCAACGAGGTGTACTTCCGCAACATCAGCGGCGGCCTCGACCTTGCCGAGGGGCACCGGCGGTTGCAGGCGAAGATCGAACTGCTGCGCGACACGCCGGACTACGCTGGTTGCAAGATCGCCGACTACGGCACGCGCCGGCGCTATTCGCGGATATGGCAGGAGCAGGTGGTGACCCTGCTGCGCGAGGGGTTGGGCGAGCAGCTGGCCGGCACCAGCAACGTGTGGCTGGCGCGCAAGCTCAACCTGACCCCGCTGGGCACGCTGGCGCACGAATACCTGCAGGCGCACCAGGCGCTGGGTCCGCGCCTGCGCGACTCGCAGGTGGCAGCATTGGAAGCGTGGGCGAAGGAGTATCGCGGCGACCTCGGCATCGCGCTGTCGGACGTATACGGGCTGGACGCCTTCCTGCGCGACTTCGACATGTACTTCTGCAAGCTGTTCGACGGCACCCGCCACGACTCCGGCGACCCGTTCGCCTGGGGCGAGAAGGTGCTGGCGCACTACCGCGCGAACCGCGTCGATCCGCGCAGCAAGGTGCTGGTGTTCAGCGACGGGCTGGATATCCCGCGGGTTATGCAGCTGTACGCGCACTTCCGCGGCCGCTGCCAGCTCGCGTTCGGCGTGGGCACCAACCTCACCAACGACGTGGGCCCCGCGCCGCTCAACATCGTGATCAAGATGATCCGCTGCAACGGCCAGCCGGTGGCCAAGCTGAGCGACTCACCGGGCAAGAACATGTGCGAGGACGAGGCCTACGTGGCGTATCTGCGGCAGGTGTTCCAGATTCCCGCGACGCAGGGGTGAGCGCGGAGCCCTTGGCTCCTCCCCCGGCGTTGCAGGGGAGGGAGTTCGATGTCAGAACGCGGGCAGCACGGCGCCGTGGTACTTCTGCTCGATGAACGCCTTGATCTGCGGGCTGTTCAGCACCCTGGCCAGTTTCTGCACACGCGGGTCGTCCCGGTTGTCGGGGCGGCCGACCAGGTAGTTCACATAGGGTGAGTCCTTGCTCTCGATCAGCAATGCGTCCTTGGTGGGGTTCAGCCCGGCGGCCAGCGCGTAGTTGGTGTTGATCAGCGCCAGGTCGACCTCGTCCAGCGTGCGCGGCAGCATCGCCGCTTCCAGCTCGCGGAACTTCAGCTGCTTCGGGTTTGCGGTGATGTCCTTCAGCGTGGCCATCTCGTCGGTCGGATCCTTCAGCGTGATCAGGCCGTGTTTCGCCAGCAGCAACAGCGCGCGGCTGTTGTTGCTGGGGTCGTTCGGCAGCGTCACGCTGGCGCCGTCGGGCAGCTGGTCGATGCTCTTGAATTTGTGCGAGTACGCGCCGAACGGTTCGATGTGTACGCCGGTGATGATGACGAGCTGGGTGCCACGTTCGCGGTTGAACGCATCCAGGTAAGGCTTGGTCTGGAAATAGTTCAGGTCGATGTTCTTTTCGGCCACTTGGGTGTTCGGCTGCACGTAGTCGGCGAACACCTTGATCTGCAGGTCCACGCCTTCCTGCGCCAGCAGCGGTTTGGCCTGCTTGAGGATTTCCGCGTGCGGTACTGCGGTAGCGGCCACTGTGAGGGCATGGTCGTCCGGCTTGCCGGAGCCGGAGCAGCCGGCCAGCAACAGCAGGGAAAGGATGGCGGCGACGGCGGGCAGTTGCAGTTTCATGGCAGTGGGGTCTTGTGCGGTGCACAAGAATAGCCGTCCATACCGCCAGATGCAAAGACGGCCGTTCAGCGCCGGCCGTAGCGCGCCACGACACGGTCGCCGATCATCTGCAGCAGTTGCACCAGCACGATCAACAGCACCACGGTGACCAGCATGTAGTCGGACTTGTAGCTGAGGTAGCCGTAGCGGTAGGCCAGGTCGCCGAGGCCGCCGGAGCCGATGGCGCCGCCCATCGCGGTATAGCCGACCAGGGCGATCGCGGTGACCGTGATGCCGGCGAACAGGCCGCCGCGCGCTTCCGGCAGCAGCACATGGCGCACGATCTGCCACAGGCTGGCGCCCATTGCCTGGCTGGCCTCGATCACGCCCTGCTGTACCTCGCGCAGTGCGGTCTCCACCAGCCGCGCGAAGAACGGCGCGGCGCCGATCACCAGCGGCGGGATCGCGCCGCGGATGCCCAGCTTGGTGCCGACCAGGGCGTAGGTGACCGGCATCAGCACGATCATCAGGATGATGAACGGCACCGAGCGCAGGATGTTCACCAGCAGCGAAGTGATCGCATAGAGCTTCGGCATCGGCCGCAGCTGGCCCTTGCCGGTGAGGTACAGCAGCACGCCCAGCGGCAGGCCAATCAGCACGGTGAGCGCCAGCGAGCCGCCCAGCATCAGCAGCGTGTCGATGCTGGCTCGGCCGATCTCGCCCCAGTCGTCGATGTTCGGGAAGAGTTTCTGCAGTGGGTTCATCGGTGCAACTCCTCAATCTCGATGCCGGTCTCGCGCAGCGCGGTCAGCGCGGCGTCCACCCGTTCGCCCTGCATGGCCAGGGTGAGCTGGCCGTAGGGCAGGTCCTTGATGCGATCGATGCGCCCGGCGAGGATGTTGAACTCCACGCCGGTCTCGCGCGCCACATGGCTCAGCGATGGGGCCAGCGTGGCGTCGCCGCGAAAGCTCAGGCGCAGGATGCGCCCGGGCACCTGCGCGAACGGCGCCAGTTCGCTGGCCGCTTCTTCCGGCAGCGCCTCGTTGACGAAGCGCTTGGTGGTGGGATGCTGCGGATGCAGGAACACGTCGGCGACCGCGCCGCGCTCCACGATTGCGCCGGCATCGAGCACCGCCACGCGATCGCACACCCGGCGCACCACGTCCATCTCGTGGGTAATCAGCACGATGGTGAGTTTCAGCTCGCGGTTGATTCCGGCGAGCAGTTCCAGCACCGAGGCGGTGGTCTGCGGGTCGAGCGCGCTGGTGGCCTCGTCGCACAGCAGGATGGACGGCCGGTTGGCCAGCGCGCGGGCGATGCCGACGCGCTGCTTCTGGCCGCCGGAAAGCTGCGACGGGTACTTGTCGGCGTGTGCGCTCAGGCCGACCCGCGCCAGCAGCTCGTCGACGCGTGCGCGCAAGACGCCGGCATCGCGTTCGCCTGCCAGTCGCAGCGGGAAGGCCACATTGTCCGCCACCGTCTGCGAGGCGAGCAGGTTGAAGTGCTGGAAGATCATGCCGATGCGGCGCCGCTGCGCGCGCAACGCCGGTTCGGCCAGCGCGGTCATCTCGGTGTCGCCCACGAAAATGCGCCCGCCGCTGGGTCGCTCGAGCAGGTTGATCAGCCGTATAAGCGTCGATTTGCCGGCGCCGGACAGACCGATGATGCCGAACACCTCGCCATCGGCGATGTCGAGGCTGAACGGCTGCAGCGCGGGAATGTCCCTGCCGTCGACGCGGTAGGACTTGTGGACATCGACGAAGCGGATCACGACGGAACCTGGCGTTCGGGTGGTGGGCCATTCTATGTCACGGGCATCACAGTCGATGGCGTATGCTGTCGGATTGATCCATCAAGACGGAGTCCGTCCATGTCCAGCGTCTACGATTTCACCGTTCGCGATATCGATGGCAACCAGCGTTCGCTCGCCGAGTGGCGCGGCAAGACCCTGCTGATCGTCAACGTCGCCTCCAAATGCGGCTTCACCCCGCAATATCAGGGGCTGGAGACGCTGTGGCAGGACCAGCGCGACCAGGGCCTGGTGGTGCTCGGTTTCCCCTGCGACCAGTTCGGCCACCAGGAGCCCGGCGACGAGGCCGAAATCAAGACCTTCTGCAGCACCCAGTACGACGTGACCTTTCCGTTGTTCGCCAAGATCGAGGTGAACGGCGAGCACGCCGACCCGCTGTACAAGTGGCTGAAGAGCGAAGGCAAGGGCATCCTCGGCAGCGAGTCGATCAAGTGGAACTTCACCAAGTTCCTGGTCGATGCGGATGGCCAGGTGGTGAAGCGCTACGCCTCCACCGACACGCCGGAGAAGATCGGCAAGGAGACGCGGGCCCGGCTCGCCGGCTGATCGGTTACCTTCGAGTTCCTGCGCCGGTTCGCCGGTGCCAGCGCTGGCGCATTCCCGCGGCCTGCGAGCGGTCCTTCGCGGTTCTGGTAACCTGCGCGGTTCGTGTCGGCGCCTGGCCGGCGGACTTGAACCCATTCGCGAGAACCTCATGCAGATTGCCCAGAACGCCGTTGCCGCCTTCCACTACACGCTGACCGACGACGACGGCCAGGTCATCGACAGCTCCGAGGGTCGCGAGCCGCTGACCTATCTGCATGGCAGCGGCCATATCGTCCCGGGCCTGGAAAGGCAGATGGAAGGCCGCGTGGTCGGCGACAAGTTCACCGCCGACGTGGCGCCCGAAGAGGGCTACGGCGTGCGCCATGACGAGCTGATGCAGGAAGTGCCGCGCGCGGCGTTCCAGGGCGTCGAGGACATCCAGCCCGGCATGCAGTTCCAGGGGCACGGCCCGGAAGGCCAGATCAACGTCACCGTGACCAAGGTCGAGAATGACGTGGTCTTCATCGACGCCAACCACCCGCTGGCCGGCAAGATCCTGCACTTCGCCATCGAGGTGACCGAGGTGCGCGCTGCCACCGCGGAGGAGCTCGAGCACGGCCACGTGCATGGTGCCGGTGGTCATCACCATTGAGTTTCGTGGCATCGCGGGCTGACGGCTGAAGACCGGGTTCGTGACGTGGCGTCGCGACGACGCTGCGATTCATCGGAAGGCATGCAGATGCAAGGAAGCCTGCGCATTGCAATCGTGGGATACGGCGCCGCCGGCCAAGCCGCGGCGCTGTTTCTGTCGGCCCGGGGACATGCGCTGAGCGTATTCGAGCAGGCTGCCGCGCCGGGGCCGGTTGGTGCCGGCTTCCTGCTTCAACCGACTGGGCTGTCGGTGCTGGCCCGGCTCGGCTTGCACGAGCAGGCCCTGGCAACGGGTCAGCGGATCGAGCGGCTGTACGGCTGCAACCATCGCGGCCGCTGCGTGATGGACATGCGCTATGCCGACCATGCAGCCGACTGTTTCGGTTTGGGGCTGACCCGCGGCAGCCTGTTCACGCTGCTGCGCGACGCGTATGCGAACGCGTCGCGCATCCACACCGGTGTGCGCATCGAGTCGATCGATCCGGCAGGCGACCGGTTGTGCGACAGCGAAGGCCGCAGCCACGGCCCTTTCGACCTGATCATTGCCGCCGATGGAGCGCATTCGGCTTTGCGCGCGACGGCCCCGGCGCTGGTGCGCCGGCAACCGGTCTATCCCTGGGGCGCGGTGTGGTGCCTGGTGCCGGGCGAGAACTGGCCGCATGGCGATGTGCTGCAGCAGCGCTATGGCGGCGCGCGCGAGATGATCGGGCTGCTGCCGGTGGGCCGGCGCGCCGATCGGGACGGCCGCTGGCTGACCTTCTTCTTCAGCCTGCCGGGTGCGCAGGTGGATGCGTTCGATGCGGCGGCGCTGGATCGGCTGCGCGAGCGGGTTGCCGTGCTGTGGCCGCAGGCGCTGCCGCTGCTGGCGTCGATCGAATCGGCGCAACAGCTGCATCGCGCGCGCTACCGAGACGTGCTGTTGCACCGCCCGGCGCAGGGCCGGCTGGTGTTCATCGGCGATGCCGCGCATGCGATGAGCCCGCAGCTGGGCCAAGGCGTCAACATGGCCTTGCTCGATGCCGCGATGCTGGCCGATGTCTTGGCAGAGAGCGCCACGGTGGCTGCTGCCCTGCATGCCTACGGCCAGCGGCGCCGTTCGCATCTGGCCGTCTATCAACGGTTGAGCCGCTGGATGACGCCGCTGTTCCAGTCCGAGCGCGATGGCCTGGCCCGGCTGCGCGATCTCGCTTTCGGACCGCTGGGGCGGATGCCGCTGGCCCGGGGTCAGATGCTGAAAATCCTCACCGGCACGAAGATGGGCTGGTGGCGATGACGCGACTGCTGGTCGCCGCCCTCAGTACCAGTCGAGCAGCGACACGCCCAAGCCCAGGTAGGTGGCGTTGTGGTTGTAGTCGATCAGGCTTTCGCCGTAGCCCTTGAACACTTCCATGTAGCCGCGCAGGTTGCCGGCCATCGGGAAGCTCCAGCTGAAGCGCGCCGCGCCGTGGCTGCGGCTGCCGCCGCGCAGGGAATGGCGCAGCAGCATGCCGAATTCCTGGCCGCGCCATTCATGCACGATCTGCATCTCGCCACGGCCGATATAGTTGCTGATGTCGGGATTGTTGTCGTCGCTGCGCGGTTCCGGGATACGCCACCACGGGCGCAGCATCACGGTCCAGCCATTGCGCTCGAAACCGACGTTGGCGATCACCCGGTTCCAGCTGCGGGACAGCGGGTTACTGCGGCCGTTGGACTGGTGGTTGACGCCGATGCCGAGCATCCGCCCATCCCAGCCCAGTACCTGATAGTGGGTGTTGAACACCAGCATCGCCTCGGGTTCGTAGTTGGTCTCGCGGAACGGGCGTGACAGCTGCGAGTTGTAGACCTGCCAGCGCGAGGACTGGGTGTAGCCCACCCACAGGTCGCCGGCGTCGTCGAATACGCCCTGCCACACCTTGGCCTTCAGGCTGAGCTGGAATTTCGCCTCGACATTGTCCAGCCGCTCGTCCCGGTCCGTCACCGTATTGTCCGGGTTCGGGCTGTGCGGTTGGTTGTTCTGGTTGCTGGTGGCAAACACCGGCAACACGTACACCGGCTTGTAGCCGCGGATGTTGTAGGTGCCGAGCTTGCTTTCCGGCGACAGTTCCCAGCGGCTGTCGAGCAGCGACAGCGGCGTGGCCACTTCGCTGTTGGGTTCCACGCCGGCACTGGCCGTCTTCTGGCGGTCGCGGCTGAAGATGTCCGGCGTCGTGGTGGCCGCGTCCACCCGCTTCTGGGCGATCGGCAGGTTGACCCGGCCGGTCGCATGGTCGTAGCAGGCCAGCCGCTGGGCGTCGCTCTCGATCGCGGTGCAGGCGCGGATGTCGGTGGGGTCCGGATTCTGCGCGTGCGCGACGGTGGCCAAGGCGCCAGCGGACAAGGCCAGAAGAGCGGCCGCGGTCGATCGCTTCATGGAGGAAAGTTCCTGGCAGGGCGGCGGCCCAGTCTAGCGGAGCGGCCAGGGACGACGATGGCCGGCACATGAAAACGCCGGCCGCGTGTGCGGCCGGCGCTGCTGCACATGGCCTACTCGTTGGCGATCCAGCGCTCGTATTCCTTCTTGCTGATGCGGCCGTCGCGGTTGTGGTCGGCATGGATGAAGTCATTGGCGAGCAGCGGGTAGGCCGAGGACTGCTCCTCGCTGATGTATTTCCCGCCGCCGGAGAGCTGCTCGAAGGCGGGTGCCGGGCCGGCCGGCGGGGGCGGCGGCATGCTCGAACGCACTTCCAGTTCGCCCGCCGGCGTGTTCATGGTGGCCGTGTCGACCTGGCCGGTCGGCGCTGTCGCCGCCGTACCGGCCGCTGGCGGTGTCGCCGGCATACTCGATGACGCCGGTGCAGGTGGTGTCGGTGGCGTCGGAGGTATTGGCGGCGTCGGTGGTGTCGGCGGTGTCGGCGGGACGGTTTGGGGCGGCATCGGTTGCGGCGCCGTATCCGTGGGCGGCGGCGGAGGCGCCTGCGGCGGCATTTCCTGCTGCGCAATCAGGCTGCCGGCGAACAGCAGGGTGCCGGCAGCGAGGGCGCTCAATAATGGCTTGCGGGATTTCATCGTCAGTACTCCATGCCAGAATGGTCGGTGGGGTCGTGCGGTGCCCCGCACTCCATCGGGCGGGTTCCTCCGGCCCAATTCGGGTTTCACGCTAACAGGGGTTTTGTAAATGCCGGCTCACTATCCGGGTCACGAGGTCGTGAAGATGCACCGCCGTTGGGCGCCGCTTCAGGTGATGATCGCGTGTTGAGCCTGGCGCAGGCGCGGGCGCTGCAGCTGTTCGCACAGGGCTTGTTGCAGTCGCCGCGGCGACGACCCCGGCGCGACGACGTGGTGGCGGCGATCGGGCGCATGCGCCTGCTGCAGATCGACACCATCCATGTGGTGGCGCGCAGCCCTTACCTGGTGCTGCATTCGCGCCTGGGCGATTACCCGGCGGCCTGGCTGGACGAGGCGCTGGCGCAAGGGCGGCTGGCCGAGTGCTGGGCGCATGAGGCGTGTTTCGTCAGCGCTGCCGACATCGCCTGGCACCGCGGCGGGCACGGTCACCGCGCGCATCACTGGGCACAGCGGAGCGCGACGCGGATGCATCGCGAGCAACGCGCCGACATGGAGGCGCTGCTGGAGGCGATTCGCGCGTCCGGGCCGGTACGGGCGGCGGATTTCGCGCGCAGGAGCGGCGCCAGCAAGCCGGGCTGGTGGGAGTGGAAACCGGAAAAGCGCTGGCTGGAGGCGTGGTTCGCGCTGGGCGAGCTGATGGTGGCGCGGCGCGACAATTTCCAGCGCGTTTACGATCTGGCCGAAAACGTGCTGGCTCGGCTCGACCCGCCGTTCGATGCCGCCGCCGAACCTTCAGCGGCAGAGCGGCGTCGGCGCTTCATCGTCGACAGCGTGCGCGCGCTGGGGGTGACGCAGGCGGCCTGGATCGCCGACTACTTCCGCCTGAAACCGAAGGTCGGCGATCGCGAACTGGCGCCGCTCGTGGCCAACGGCGAACTGCTGTCGGTGCCGGTGCAAGGCTGGCGCACGCCCGGCTACGTGCACCGCGACCACGCCGAGGCGCTGGGCAAGGCGCAGGCCGGCCGCCTGCGCGCCACCCGTACGGCGCTGCTGTCGCCGTTTGACCCGCTGGTATGGGACCGGGCACGTGCGCTGGCGATGTTCGATTTCGAGTACACCATCGAGTGCTACACGCCGGCACCGAAGCGCCGCTATGGCTACTTCGTGCTGCCGATCCTGCATCGGGGCCGCTTGATCGGCCGGCTCGATGCGAAAGCCCACCGCGGCATCGGCGTGTTCGAGGTCAAGGCCCTGTTCCTGGAACCGGGTGTGTTGCCGGAACCGCCGCTGGTGCAGGCGGTGGCCAAGGCGATCGCCGATACCGCCCGCTGGCACGGCACTCCGGAAATCCGGCTGGGGCGGACCCAGCCGGCGGCCCTGGCGCGGTTGTTGCGTGCAGCCTGGCGGGATGCCGGTTAGCTGGCCCCGGCTCCGTTTGACCGTTCCTCGTGCCGGGGGGCGGCCTACGGCGAACTGCTCGCAGGTGCCGGGTTCGCCGCGCATGGCTTGCCGTGCAGCGCCTGGCGCAACTGGCTGGCGAGCGAGTTGCAGCGTGCGGCCAGTTGCGGCCGGATCTCCGGGTTCTTCGCGTCGCGCAGCAGGCCGGCACGCATCGCCTCATAGCGGGATGGCAACTGGTCCGGCGGGAAGATCGCCGCGGCGCGGTGGCAGGCCAGATAGCTGGAGAGGTAGTCGTCGCAGGCGGCAATGCCGGTGTTTCCGGACAGGTCGGGCTCGGCGGCAGGCTTGCTGCGGGTAGGCGTGGCCTGCTCCCGATGGGTGGCGCCGGAGGTCTTCGTGGCGGCGGACGGGGCTGTCGTGGTGGAAGTGGTCGTCGCCTTGGTGTTCTGCGGGCGCTGCGTGCACCCCGCCAGCAGCAGACCTGCGAACATGCTGATCAGGGTCAGGCGGGACAGGGCGGGCATCGTGATTCTCCTCGACGTGGCGGCCGTGCCGGCAGGCCGGGATGGCCGTCGGGCGCGAATCCGGGGGCTGGTCGCCACTAGACCGCGCCGAAGGTCAAGGAAATCTGAATTTGCCGCCGGATCGGCAAAAAACGGTGAATTCACTCCATTCCGTTCAGCCCCGTTGTGCCGTTATGATCCGCCCACTGAGTTTGCCGGGGTCAGCAGAGTTTGTGGCCCGATGCAGCCGATCCGCGATCTGCCTCATCGTTCACCCCTGGGTTGTTTCCTTGCACACCAGTCAAGCCGGCCGGTCGCCCCCTGGCGACCGCGTCTATAAACCTGTGGAGTGATTAATCATGTCTGATCGTCAGATGGGTACCGTCAAGTGGTTCAACGACGCCAAGGGCTTCGGTTTCATTGCCCGCGACAATGGCCCGGACGTTTTCGTGCATTTCCGCGCCATTACCGGCGGCGGCTTCAAGAGCCTGCAGGAAGGCCAGCAGGTGTCGTTCAAGGTGGTGCAGGGTCAGAAGGGCCTGCAGGCCGAGGAAGTAACCCCGGTCTGATCGCCGCGTTTGTAGGGGAAACCGGGCAGAGATGCCCGGTTTTTTCCTACCCGAATCATGTCCGCAATAATCTGCTTGACAAATCACTCACCGGCTGAAAATCCGTTATGCTTGGGCCGCTGCGTCTGCTTGGCTGCGTGAGTGCCCGGTAGGGATTTCCTGAATCCGACTGTTGCACCGGACCCTGCATGCTCAGTGAACCGTCGGCCCGTTGGGGCCGGTTTGTCTCAGCGTCTGGATAGGATCGGAGTTAGTCATGTCGGATCGTGAAGTAGGTACCGTCAAGTGGTTCAACGACGCCAAGGGTTTCGGTTTCATCAGCCGCGAAAATGGCCCTGACGTATTCGTGCATTTCCGCGCCATCACCGGCTCGGGTTTCAAGAGCCTGCAGGAAGGCCAGAAAGTCAGCTTCAAGGTCGTCGATGGCCAGAAGGGCTTGCAGGCCGAAGACGTCACCCCCGTTTGATCGCGGTGGCGGAATCCGTTTGAGGAGGCCGGCGCAAGCCGGCCTCTTTTTTGTCGTGGCGAGGGCGATTCGCTAGCCTGTGGGAATGTCCGACCATTCCATCGAAAGCATTCCTGCAGCGGCCGAGCCGCTGGCCATCCCGGTAGCTGCTGCCGACGGCGCCCGTTACGAGTTGTTGGCCGTGTTTCCCGCCAGCGACATCTGGCAGCACGTGCTGTACTGGATTCCGGCGATGGGCATACCGGCCCGGCACTATCTGCCGCTGGCCCAGGCGCTGGCGGCGCAGGGCATCGCGGTGGTGCTGCACGAGTGGCGTGGCATCGGTTCCAGCGATCGGCGTGCCGGCCGTGGCTGCGACTGGGGTTATCGCGAATTGCTGCAGGACGACCTGCCCGCCGGCATGGCGGCGGTGCGCCAGCGCTGGCCGCGGGCGCACCGCTGGCTGGGTGGACACAGCCTCGGCGGCCAACTCGGGTTGCTTTACGCCAGCCTGCATCCGCACGACTTCACCGGCCTGGTGCTGGTGGCCAGCGGCGCGCCGTACTGGCGCCGGTTCCGGCACGGCTGGCTGATCGGGGCGGCTTACGCGCTGGCCCCGTGGCTGGCCCGGTTGGCGGGTTACCTGCCCGGGCGGCGGATCGGCTTTGGCGGCAACGAGGCGCGCGGGGTGATCGCCGATTGGGCGCACAGCGGGCGCAGCGGCCGTTATGCGGCGGCCGGGATGGCCCAGGATTTCGAGCACCAACTGGCCGCGTTGCAGTTGCCGCTGCTGGCGCTGCGCCTGCAGGAGGACTGGCTCGGCCCGCCGGCGTCGCTGGAGTGGCTGCTGGGCAAGCTGGGTCCGGGTGAGCGCCGTGTGGATGTGATCACGCGCGAGGACATGGGCGGCTTGCCGGCCGACCATTTCGGCTGGATGAAGACACCGGCGCCGGTGGCCGTGCGCATCGCCGACTGGCTGGCTACGCCGAACGCAGCGTTCGCCGCGCGCGACGGCACGGCAGCTTGATTCCATGGGATTCTGTCTGCATCTGGGCAGACCCACGACGCTGGATTCCCCATGAGCCTGTTCGATCCATTCCCCCAGCGCAGCCTCACCTTGCGCAACCGCCTGGTGGTGTCGCCGATGTGCGAGTACTCGGCCACCGATGGCGTGCCGAACGACTGGCACATGGTGCACCTGGGCAGCCGTGCGGTCGGTGGCGCGGCGCTGGTGATCGCCGAGGCCTCGGCGGTGTCCGCACAGGGACGCATCTCGCCGCAGGATACCGGCCTGTGGAACCAGGCCCAGTTGCAGGCGTGGCAGCCGATCACCCGTTTCATCAAGGCGCAGGGCGCGATCGCCGGCATGCAGCTGGCGCATGCCGGGCGCAAGGCCAGCACGCTG
>Ga0070681_10001319_pt1 | contig 21646 bp, 12 predicted proteins | sample KBSC83BmetaG_FD_65650 | JGI IMG/M metagenome (GOLD analysis project Ga0070681, IMG submission 65650) | Corn rhizosphere microbial communities from Kellogg Biological Station, Michigan, USA - KBS C8-3B metaG | ecosystem: Host-associated > Plants > Roots > Rhizosphere | place: USA: Michigan... | reverse complement strand
CAGAAGGGGTTGCTTCGGTACAACGGCTGCGTGAAGGGCACGAACACGCCGAACTGCAAGACGTACCCGACGAAGGTGAAGAACTACGTCGAGCGGCAAGCGGAGTCGTTATGCGGTGACAAGACGTTTTATCAGTGCGTCGCGAAGCCGTTCATGGACGGGCTGCTCGGGCGGAGCGTGGCGTCCACGCGCTAACTGCAGTCCATAGCGAGTAGTCCATAGCCATCTGCTATCAGCTATGGACTGACAGCCATCAGTTACTGCCTCCTCCAGAAATCGATTCCACCCGCCTGCTGACCGACGTCGACTGAGGCGACCTTCTGCATCGTGGTCAGGTCGATGATGTCGACGGTGCCGGGCTGGGAGCCGATGCCTTCGATCGTCGCGAATGCATAACGATCGTCGTCGGAGACGGCGACGCCGCTGGCGACTTTGCGCGTCGTCGGAATGCGGGCGAGCTCCTTTCCCGTCGCGATGTCGATGACGGAGACCGACTGGCCGCGCTTGTTGGTGCCGACGAGCAGCTTGCCGTCGTGCGTGGCCGCGAGGTTGTAGACGCCGTCTCCCGCGGGGATGCGGCGCGTCATCTTCCACGACGCGACATCGATCTCGACGATGTCGTTGGCCTTGTTGCAGGCGACGAAGACCTTCGACCCGTCTGCTGAAGGCTGCGCCCACGTCGGAGAGCAGGAAATGTCGCTCGCTGCGCTCGCGACGGTCTTATCTGGAGTCGCTCGCGCTGGGCGCTCGCTCCCGCTCCTCTCCCCGGGCATGTCGTGGGCGCCCATCTCGTGGCCGGCCATCTGCGCACCCGACATCGGCGCGCCAGTCAGGCCTTCCTCCTTCCCCTTCGCCAGCTTGAAGTGTCGCGCGACGGTGAACTGGCGCGTGTCGATCTCCACGAGTGCGTCGTTCATCATGCACACGGAGTAGTGCTTCGTCCCCTGCGGATTCAATCGCGATCCGTGTGGCATGATGCACGTCGGAATCCGCGTGACCTCGACCATCTGATCGCCATACACGACGGACACCGAGGAGCGCACCGGATCGCCGTACAGATTGAAGTTCACGACGTAGACGTAGGCGCCGTCCGGTGAGACCTGGAGCGTCGCGGGAAAGGCACCAAGGTCGACCTTGCCGACGAGCGAGTCGCGATCGGTGGTGTACTTCCACAGTGCGCCGAACGGCGTGCCGTGCGCCGTCGTCACGTAGTAGTACTTCCCGTCCGGCGACATGGCGACGCCGTGCGGCCCGAGCAACTCCGTCGGATTCAGACCAATACGGCGCTCACGCACCACCTTCGCGCCGTCAGGCCCGAAGCTGACGAGTGCGATGCGGTCGTTGCCTTCTGATGCAACGAAAAGCAGGTAGGTGGACTGTGGCTGGTGGCTGGTGACTGGTGACTGCTGCGCCCCTAGCACCGACCACCAGCCACCAGTCACCAGCCACGCGGCGGCAAATGCCGACGCCCGCCTCATGGCACGACGCTCGCCCGTGGCTCGATGCGCACGATCCACAGGCCGTTGTTGAAGTCATTCACGTATGCTAAACCGTCCTTCGGGTTGACGACGACGCCCCAGGTGAAGGCGGCATTCGCGGTGTTCCCCTGCATGTCGGCGGTGTTGAGGCTCGCGATCTCTCGACCCTGGGCCCGCAGATCGCCTCTGAGCTCACCGGAGATGTCGAAGACGTGGAAGCCGGCGTCGTACGCCCCGAGATAGAGTGTGTCCTTCACTGCCCAGACGTTGTGGACGCCGCCGTGCTCGGGCGTGTACCACGCCACCGTCTTGGGATGCTGAATGTCGCTGACGTCGACGACCTGCAGCGTGCCGTACATCCGGCTCGCGGACGCGTCCTTCGCGCCTTTGATCGGCCCATTGAGATAGACCTCGTCGGCGATGAAGACGTACTTGCCGCCGCGCTGGCGCCACGCCGTGTGCGTGCCGCGCGTGAAGCCGGCGCCCGAAACCTGCTCGACCTCGCGATACAAGGAATCGAGATCGTACTTGTACTGCGACACGAGCACCGGCTTGTCCGGGCGGCCGCCGAACTTTCCGTTGCCGATGTCGAGCACGATCAGGCCGTCGTTCCAGTAGCTCGCGTACATGAGGCCATCGACGATGTCGAGATCGTGCACGTACCGGGCGGCGTCGGGACGGCTCGTTCGCCATTCACCGGCGCGGACCGGCTTCGCCGGATCGGTGATGTTGACGATGTCGATCGCGCCCGTGCCGTCGTTCGTGATGAACGCGTACTTGCCGAAGCGAGGATTCTCGTAGAGGTAGACCGAGTGCACGCCGGCCGCGACGCCGTCCGTGAATTGCGAGAGCTCCTTCGGGTGCAGCGGATCGTGCGTGTCCGCGATGACGATGCCGTTCTTGCGATCAGCCGCGCCTTCGCGCGTGAAGACCATGTAATTGCCATCGGCCGTCGTTTGCATGTCGTTCACGAGCCGCGTGTTCGCCTGGATCGAGTCGACGATCACCGGATTCGACGGATTGGTGATGTCGATCGTGTAGACGCGATCGCCGCCGCCATGGGTGCCGAGGTAGGCCACGTTGCCGTTCGGGTGAATCCACACTTCCGACGTCGGGAAGAGCGTGCGCGGCAGCCGGCCCACCACCGTGACGGGGCGTCTGACATTGCGCTCGGAAACATGCACGACCGTGCTCGCCGCGCGCGAGCCGACGTTTGCCGTCACCTGATAATCGCCCGTGCGGTACGCGACGAAATTTCCTTCGGCGTCGATCTGGCCGTCGCCCGGAGAGAAGGACCACGTCGGCGAGAGGCCCGTGACGTTCGCGCCGCCCTGCGCGCGCGCGGCGACGGCAAGCCGTACGACGTCGCCCTGCCTAACGCTGGGCCGCGCCGGCGAGATGGTGAGACTCGTGATGTTCGCGCCGACGACGTCCACCGGAATCGAGGCGCGGGCCGCGCCGGCCGCGGCGGTGATGACAGCGTGTCCGCTGCCGTTGGCGGTGACGACGCCGTCGCTGCTGACCGTCGCGACTTCGGGGGCGCTCGAGCTCCAGGTCAGCTTGTCGTGCGAGCGGTCATTCGCCTTGGAGAATGGAATCGCCTCGACGCGGAGATCCTGGCCGACGACGAGCTTGCCGACCTTCGTCATCACCGCGAGGCGCGACGCCGCCGCGGGCAGGGCGGCGATCTCGATCGTGGAGTCGATGACGGGGCGCGTGCCGGGAACGATCGCGGTGACCGTCAGCGGGAATTTCCCGACGGAGCTCGCGACGAGCATCCCGGTCGAGTCGACGAGTCCCTGAGTGAAGCCCGCGCGTTGCGAGAAGAAAATGTTTGCGCCGCTCACCGGCTGCCCGGAGGCATCGACGGCGCGGGCGCGGAGGCGCAGCGAATCACCGGCGGTCACGGTGCGCGTGCGCGGCGTGACCTCGATGCGAGCCACGGGAGAGGGCGGGAGTGCCGCCGTCTGTCCCTGCACTTGCTGCGCCGATGCGGTCGCAGCCATCGCGGCGGTGATTACAAAACTCTGACAACTAACGCGTGTGGCGCGCATGGGCGAGGCACCCTTGTAGGAGACGTGACGGTCGGGAAGCACGTCAACGTCTGGGGGTCGACGCCGGGTGTCAAGTCTACTGTGACAACCCGCTCGATCGCAGCAGCTCGCCGCGCGGAAGAGTCAGCACGAATTCGGCTCCCTGCCCTTCCTCGCTGTGGACGACGAGATCGCCGTGCATCGCGCGCGCGAGATCGCGGCTGATCGCGAGGCCGAGGCCCGTTCCCTGCGACCTGCGCGTGAGACCGCCGTCGAGCTGCACGAACGGCTCGAAGATCGTCTCGATCTTGTCGCGCGGAATGCCGATTCCCGTGTCGCGCACGCGAATCTCGATCGCGTTCGTCGTCGCGCACGCCGCGGCGACGATCGTTATCCGACCGCCGGGCTGAGTGAACTTCACGGCATTGGAGAGAAGATTGAGCACGATCTGCTGCAGCTTCTCGACGTCGGCATAGACAGCGAGACTGCTGTCGCAGGGCTCGAGCCGATAGTCGATCTCCTTCTGCTCCATCTGCGGCGCGATGAGATCGCTCATCGACGCGAGCGCCGCCGACACGCGCACGTCCTCCGGCTCGAGGCGGATGCGCCCGGCGTCGATCTTCGCGAAGGTGAGAACTTCCTCAATCAACGAGAGAAGGTGCCGCTCGTTGCGATGGATCGCCTGGACGTCGGCGAGCTGCGCCTCGGTGAGCGGACCACGCAGACCGATGGCGAGCAGCTCGGCGTAGCCGGCGATCGCGTTGAGCGGCGTGCGCAGCTCGTGCGACATCATCGCGAGGAACTCCATCTTCGCGCGGTTCGCGAGCTCCGCTTCCGCGCGCGCGCCACGCTCGGCATCGAGCAGACGCGCGCGCTCGATGGCGTGCGCGACGCGGTCGGCGATGAGTTGGAGGAGAATCACGTCCTCCTCGCTGAATTCGCGCGCTTCGATCGTGCCGGCGTGAATCACGCCGACGAGACGCCCCGACGCGCGCACCGGCGCGCCGATGAGCGACGTCAATTGTTCGCCGAGGAAGCTGCTGATGACGTCGGGCGCGGTCACCTGCGGCACGACGACCGGCGTCCGCGCGAGCGCGACGCGTCCCGCGAAGCCTTCGCCGAGACGTACACGCGTCTCCTGCGAGACATCGCGCTCGAGACCGACCGACGCGCGCACCACGAGCTCCGAGCTGTCGACGTCGAGCAGGAGGACAGTCGCTTCGTCTGCCTGCAGCGCGAGGCGAAGTCCCTCGGACAGGGTATGCAGCATGTCGTCGAGGCTCGCTTCCGCGCTCGCGGCATCGGCGACGCGCCACGCCGAGCGCAGTCGATTCATCGCGCGCTCGGCGGCGAGCCGCGCGTGGCGCTCGGACTCGAAGAGGCGCGCGCGCTCCTCGGAAGCGCGTTTCGTGGCGTCGATGTCGCTGTGCGTGCCGATCCACTCGCGCACCGTGCCGTCCACCTCGAGCACCGGCGCGGCGCGGACCGCGACCCAGCGATAGGTGGCGTCGCGGGTGCGGAGCCGATACTCGGCGTAGTACGGCGTCGCCGCCTCGACAGCGCGACGCCAGTTCTGCTTTACGCGCAACCGGTCGTCATCGTGAATGACGTCGAGCCACCCCCAGCCGAGGTATTCGTCGAGGGATTGGCCGGTGAACTCTTCCCATGCCTGCTGCCGGTCGACGAACTCGCCCGAGGCCGAGCGCGTCCAGACGATCTGCGAGATCGCCTGGATGAGCGTACGGTACCGTGCTTCGCTGACGCGAACGGCGTTTGCAGCGAGCGCGTCCGTGGGCGAGCGGACGGGATCCGCTCCTCGCTCCACGGGAGAACGAGCCATGGGCTGCGTGGAAGGGCTGGGGTGGGGGTGAGGCCGAGTCACGCGCGGGCGCGGCGGTCTACGGTGGGATACTGCGAGGTCAAAATCGGGGTTGGCTGCTGGGAGCGCAATAGCGGCGTGGGCCGCGGGATGAGGGGCGCGGGCACGCGGGATGAGGGACGCGGGACGCGGGTCGAGGGTCACTTATGCTCACCCGCGCCCCGCGGCCCTCATCCCGCATCCCGACTTACGGACCCCCAACTAGACGCTGCGATGCGCGCATGGCGGCGTCGAAGATTGCTTCGCGGAGACCTTCGACGTTGCGGGAGTTTGCATAACGAGCGCCCTCGACGAAGAAGGTCGGCGTCGCGTTCACGGAGCTGGCGCGGCCGGTTGCAATGTCGCGCTCGATGCGGGATACGAGCGCGGGATCATCGAGGTCCGCGCTGAATCGACCGAGGTCGAGATCGATCGAGGCGGCGTGGGCGTGCAGCGCCTCGCGGTGCAGCATTCCCGGATTCCGAAAGAGCTCGTCGTGCATCTCCCAGAACTTGCCCTGGCGCGCGGCGGCTTCGGCGGCGCGCGCCGCGAGCGCCGACGCCGGGTGCTCCCATCCCAGGGGAAAGTGACGGAAGACAACGCGCAGCGTGCCGCGGAACTCCTCGAGATACCTAACGAGGAGCGGGTAGGCGCGGGCGCAATTGAGACACTCGAAATCGGCGTACTCGACGACCGTGACGAGCGCTGACGGCGCGCCGCGACTGTGATCGGTCTCGTCGACCGTCGCGGCCAACGGTGGTCCACCGAACAGAGCACCCGCGCGATTCGGCGACAGGGGACGCCACTCCAGGGGCTGATCGTTCTGCGACAACATGGTCTCCACGTTCATGAGGCACCGCCGGATGCGGCGGACGGTTGAGCGAGTGGCAGTCGGACGACGAATCGCGCGCCGGACGCGTCGGATTCGCAAGTCACCGTGCCGTGATGATGGGCGACGACGCGGGTGACGATGTCGAGGCCGAGTCCCGTGCCCTTGCCCGCGGCTTTGGTCGTGAAGTGCGGCTGGAAGATCTTCGCCGCGAGCTCCGGCGGCACGCCCGGGCCGCTGTCGCTGATCTCGACGCTGATGCCCGCGCCGTCGCCGCGCGTGCGCACGCGGACGGTGCGCTCGCCCCGATCGGAGCCCGCGACGGCATCAGCGGCGTTGTCGAGCAGGTTGGTCCAGAGCTGATGGAGCTCGGTGCCGTAGGTCTCGATGCGCGGGAGATTGCGATCGTACTCGCGCACGATCTTCGCCCGCGCCTCGCGGAGCTTGTAGCTCATGAGAGTGAGGCTGCTCTCGAGCGACTCGTGGACGTCGACCGAGCGGCGCGCCGTGTCCGTGTACGCATGACTTTTCACCGCGCGAACGAGCTCACCGATGCGCGACGCGCTCCGCGAGACGTCGTCGAGGAGCTCGCGGATCATCGTCAGGCGCGAAAGCCACGCCATGGCGTCGCCGACGACCTCGGCGCTGCAGCCGGCGGCGAGCTTCGCCAGCTCGTCCGGCGTAACGCCCCGATCGACGAGCGCCGACGCCAGCTCGGGGGACGAGGGTACCTGATGCGCGTCGAGCCACGTCATGAGTACATCCTCACGATCGGCGCGATCGACGACGTCGAGCTTCGCCGTGATGTCCTGCGTCGCTTCGGTCGTCGCGCCGATGCGCGCGAGGAAGCGCAGCTCGTCCTCGCTCCAATCATGACCCGCGATCTGGCGGAGGATGGGATCGACCTGCGCGATGCTCTCCCGGAGCAGATCGACGGAGCGGCCGATGGCGATCGCGGGGTTATTCAGCTCGTGAGCCAGTCCCGCGGCGAGAACGCCGAGGGCAGCCATCCGCTCGCGCTCGACACCGCCGTCCTCACTCGCCATATCAACCCTCGGCGAGGAAGCGGTGCGTGAACTGGACGGCAATCGATCCCTCACCGACAGCGGATGCGACGCGCTTCACCGACTGATGCCGCACGTCGCCGGCGCAGAAGACGCCGGGCACGCTCGTCTCGAGGAGATACGGATCGCGGCTCAGCGGCCAGCCCCGCGGCTTGCCGTTCTCCACGGGCAGGTCGGCGCCGGTGAGGATGAAGCCGTGCTCGTCGCGCTCGAGAATGCCCGCTACCCAGTCGGTGCGCGGCTCGGCACCGATGAAGGCGAAGAGCGACGTTGCCGCGAGCTGCCGCTCCTCGCTGTCGCAGGCGATGGTGACCGCCCGGAGGCGGTCGTCGCCGTGCGCCGCGGTGACGCGGGTGCGCGCCATGACGGTGAGGTTGGGCGTCGCCTCGACCTGGTCGACGAGGTACTGGGACATGCTCGCACCTAACGACGATCCGCGGACGAGCATCGTGACGTGGCGGGCCCACTGCGCGAAATAGAGCGCCGCCTGTCCGGCGGAGTTGCCGGCGCCGACGATGAGCACTTCCTCATCGCTGCACGACCGGGCCTCGATGAGCGAGGCGCCATAGTAGATGCCGGCACCGGTGAGCGCCCCCGCGCCCGGCACGTCGAGGGTCCGATACGAGACGCCGGATGCGATGAGCAGCGCGCGCGTCGAGACCTCGGCGCCATCGGAGAGCGTGAGCACGCGGTACTGGCCGTCGATGCGGAGTCCGCAGGCTTCCAGTGGCGTGAGGAGCTCGGCGCCGAACTTCCGCGCCTGCGCGACGGCGCGGCGCGTGAGATCCTCGCCGGTGAGACCGCTCGGGAAGCCGAGGTAGTTCTCGATCCGCGAGCTGGTGCCGGCCTGCCCACCGGGCGCCTCGCGTTCGACGAGGAGCGTGCGAAGTCCTTCGGACGCGCCGTAGACGGCCGCGGCCAGTCCTGCCGGTCCTCCGCCGACGACGACGAGATCGTAGAACGGCTTCTCGGCGCGCGAGCGCAGACCGAGCCGGGCGGCGAGCGCTGCCGGCTCCGGCGCCTCGAGCACCGGGCCGTCGGGGAAGACGACGAGGGGCAGCCCGGGCGACGTGCCTTCCGTTGATAACTTGCTCAACTCCTCCCGCGCCTCGGCCGAGACGTCGAGGTCGAGCCACTTGAACGGAACGAGGTTGCGGCCGAGGAAGTCGCGAATCTCGTGGGACTTGGGCGACCAGCGATTGCCGATGACCCGGATGCCGTCGAAGGGCGCCTCGAAACCAGCCTGCCAGTCGTTGAGCAATTCGTCGAGCGACGAGTAGAGCTGCTCCGGCTCCCACGGCTTCATCAGGTAGTTGTCGATGCGCGCCTTGTTGATGGCGTCGATCGCCGCATCGGTGTCGGCGTACGCGGTGAGGAGGACGCGTTTCGCGTCGGGGGCGATGCGGAGCGCTTGCTGGAGCACCTCGACGCCGGTGACCTCGGGCATGCGCTGATCGGCGATGACGAGCGCGATGGGATCGCCGCGCTCCTCGAAGCGGCGGAGGGCGTCGATCGCCGATGCGCCCGACTCGGCGCGCGCGACGCGGTACTTGTCCGCGTAGTGGCGCCGGAGGTCGCGGTCGACGGCGCGGAGGACTTCCGGATCGTCGTCGACGGCGAGGAGGACGGGGCGCATGAGGGGAACGTTAGTCGGCGCGGCAAGGCCGGTGGGCAGAGCGCTGAGGGCAGAGGGCTGTGGGCAGAGCGCTGAGGGCAGAGCGCTGAGGGCAGAGCGCTGAGGGCTGAGGGCTCGCCGTCTCTACGCTCTGCCCACAGCCCTCTGCGCTCTGCCCACAGCCCTCTGCCCCGTCGCCTACTTCCCCGTCACCACCGCCGGCACATCCAGCTCGCGCATCATGCGATTGAACGCGAGGATCTCGGTCGACTCGAGAGCGTGGAGCTGAGCGATGTGACGGTCGACCTGGGCGGCGATGTCGCGGTAGACCTCGCCTTGTTGCTTCGTCGGGGCGCCCTCGGCGCTCTGCACCATGTCGGCGAGCGAGAGGAGCATGTTGTAGAGCCGAATCGGGTAGTGGAGTGTGATCTGATCGGCGTGCGAGTGAATTTCGACGAGGGAATCGCGGATGGCTTCGAGCTTCTGGCGCAAGGGCGTCGCGGCGCCGCTGATGCGCGACGCGTAGCTCTGACGCTTCGCATGGTCCACGCGCTCGTCGATCTGATGCTCCAGGTCGAGGATGCGATCGACCGCCGCGGAGAGGTCGTTCGTCGTGCGCTGCACGTTCAGGGCGAGGGCGATCTGCGCGTCGTAGTCTGCCTGCGTCGCGCGGAAGCGAGGGTCGGGCCTAACGATGACCGTCTGGTCGTGGGACGCGCCGTCGGCGGTGAGCCGCACCGTGTAGGTGCCGGGCGCGACGACTGGGCCCGACGTCGAGCCCTCATCGTTCACGACGCCCTTGACCTCGTGGGTCGCGGGATAGCGCAGGTTCCAGACGAAGCGATTGAGGCCGGCGCGTGCCGGGACGAGCGAATCCGCTGGTAGGAAGGCAAGCGTGTCGTCGGCGAGGGGACGCGATCCGCGGGGCTTCTCGGCGAGAGTGTCGCGAGGCTGCGCCTTGCCGGTGGAGTCCTTCGTCGCGCTGTCGCGAGACGCGCCGACGCTGGAGAAGGACCGGATCACCTTCCCCGCCGCGTCGCGGAAGTCGAGCGTGACCGGCGTCGTCGCCTGGCGCGCGAGCCAATAGCTCACCGTTAGGCAGCAGGGTGGATTCTCTCCCGCGTCCTCGGAACGGCGGCCGCCTCCGGCGAAGCGCACCGCGGCCTCGGGCACGAAGAGGTGCGCCGCTGACGCACGGACTGTGGCGTCGAGCTGACGGAGGGGCGAGATGTCGTCGAGCACCCAGAAAGCACGACCGTGCGTGGCGGCGATGAGATCGCTCCCGTGAATGTGGAGGTCGCGCACGGACGCGCGCGGGAGGTTGAGCTGGAGCGATCGCCAGTGCGCGCCATCGTCCATCGAATACCAGATGCCGGTCTCGGTGCCGACAAAGAGCAGGCCGCGCCTAACGGGATCCTCGCGAATCGTGCGTGTGTACGCGCCGATCGGGAGGCCCGCGTCGATGCGCGTCCAGCTGCGACCGTAGTCTACGGTTTTCCATAGGTAAGGCCGAAGGTCGTCGAGCTGGTACCTATTACCAGCGACATATGCCGTTCCGGCATCGTAGTGGGATGGCTCGATGATCGAGACGCGTGTGAATTTCGCCATGTCGCGCGGCGTCACGTTCGTCCATGTCTTGGCGTCGTCGCGCGTGACGTGAATCAGGCCATCGTCGGAGCCGGCCCAGAAGACGCCAGCAGTCATCGGCGACTCGGCGAGCGCGAAGATCGTCGCGTACCACTCGGTGCCGGTCATGTCGTGCGTGACCGGGCCGCCGACGGGTCCCATCGTCGCGGGATCGTGGAGAGTGAGGTCGGGACTCACGACGTCCCAGCTGTCGCCGTCGTTGGTCGACCGGAAGACGCGATTGGCGGCGACGTACAGCTCGTTAGGCTTGTGGTGCGAGTAGAGGATGGGAAAGGTCCACTGGAAACGGTTTGGGACGCGCGACGACGGCCAGCCATCATAATTGTTGAGCCCGACGCTGATGTCCGTGACGTGGTGCGTGCGCACGTCGTAGCGCGTAAGCGTGCCCGTGTACGTGCCGGCGATGATGGTGTTCGGATCGTTCGGCTTCGGCGCGATGTAGCCCGACTCGCCGCCGCCGACGTCGTACCAGTCCTCGCGCGAGATCGCACCATCGTCCGAGCGGCTGGCGATGGAGACGGTCGTGTTGTCCTGCTGCGCGCCGTAGATGCGGTACGGAAACTGATCGTCCGTCGTGACGTGGTAGAATTGCGCCGTCGGCTGGTTCATGATGCTCGACCAGCTCTCGCCGCCGTCCAGGCTCACGGTCGCGCCGCCATCGTTGCCGCTGATGAGTCTCTTCGAATCTTTCGGATCGATCCAGAGATCGTGGGTGTCGCCGTGCGGCAGCCGCAGCCGCGTGAAGGTGTGGCCGCCATCGATGGAGCGCCACGTCGACAGATTCATCACGTACATGGTGTTCGCGTCGTTTGGATCGGCGCGGACCACCGAGTAGTACCAGGGGCGAACCATCCACCGTTGATCGCCGCTCGTGCGCTGCCAGCTCTTGCCGCCGTCGTCGGATCGGAAGATGCCGCCCGTCGAATCCTCGGGGGGCGCTTCGATCGTGGCGTAGAGCCGCTCTGGGTCTGCGGGTGAGACGACCACACCGATGCGACCGATCGGGCGGCGCGGCATCCCCTCGTTGGACGTCAGCTCCGTCCAGTGATCGCCGGCGTCAGTCGACTTCCACAAGCCGCCGCGGCCGCCACCCGCAGTGAATCCCCAAGGATGACGCTGCATGCGCCAGAGCGCGGAGTAGAGCACGCGCGGATTCTTCGGGTCCATTGCGAGATCGATGGCACCAGTCGAATCGTCGACGAAGAGCACCTTCTGCCAGCTCTTGCCACCGTCGCGGGTGCGGAAGACGCCGCGCATCGGATTCGGTCCGGCGCCGTGGCCCATCGCCGCTACGTACGCGATGTCGGCATCGCGCGGATCGACGACGATGCGCGCGATGTGCCGCGCGTCGTCGAGGCCGAGGTGAGTCCACGTGCGTCCGCCATCCGTCGACCGCTCGACGCCGTCGCCGTATGTATAGTCTTCTCTAAAGTCAGCCTCGCCGCCGCCGGCGTAGAGCACGTTTGGATCACTCGGCGCGACGGCAATCGCGCCGATGGAGGCGAGGCTGCTGCGGCCATCGGTGAGATTCGTCCAGCTCTGGCCGGCGGTGGACGATTTCCAGACACCGCCGTCCACGGCGCCAAAATAGAAGACCCGAGGATTGCTCGGATCGCCCGTCACGGCGACCGACCGCCCACCGCGGAACGGCCCGACGAGTCGCCAGCGCAGACCGCGCAGCTCGGGCGCGGTGCGCTCGTACCGTGTGGTGTCGATCGATGGCGTGATCTGTCGCGCCTGGGCGAGGATCGGAGCGGGCACGAGGAGGAAGAGAATGGCGATGCGAGAGTGCATTGGTTTCAGTCGAAGAGATTTTTCAACCGCGTCCTGGTCTGGTGTTGCGTTTCCCGGGGTTCGCGTGCCGGAGCCAACACCAGACCTGATGACGGATTTCACGGATTTCACCGATCGGACGGATCGCGCGTTCATTCCACTCTCCCGTAAGGGATGTGTGCTGTGCGCGACGAGCCACGAAAGCAGATCTCTCGGTGCGCTCGGGATGACAAGGGCGGCTCGCGATGACAAGGGGCGCACGGGATGACAAGCCTAGTCATGACACTCGATCACCACTTTGCCAAAGGTCGTGTTGCTCTCGAGGTGGCGATGCGCGGCGGCAATCTCGTCCAGGAGAAAGATTTTGTCGACGACCGGGCGGACGACGTCCCGCAGCAGCAAGGGAACAACCTGCGCGGCGAAGGCGCGCGTGGCGGCGATCTTCTCCTCGAGCGGCCTGGCGCGCAGCACCGTTCCGCGAATCGTCAGACGCTTGCCGAGCACGACGCCGAGCGGGATGGATGCGTCGCGGCCGCCCATCGTGCCGATGAGAATGATCCGGCCCTTGGGCGCCGCGGCGGCGATGCTCGCGGCGAAGTATGGTCCGCCGACGAGATCGAGCACGATCTCGACGCCCGCGCCGCCCGTAGCGGACATCACCTGGCGCGGAATGTCGTCGGGTGAATCTCCCACGACGATTCCCTCCTCGAGACCGAGCGACCGCGCGCGATTCAACTTCTCGGCGGTGCGCGCGTCGCCGAGCGGGAGCGCTCCCGCCGCGCGCGCGAGCTGTAGCGCGGCGAGGCCGACGCCGCTTCCCACCGCGTGAATGAGCACGCGCTCCGATGGCCGTACCTCGGCCTGCGTCACGAGGGCGTCGTGCGCGGTGATGAACGCTTCGGGCACTGCCGCGGCGTCCGTCCAGGAGAGATTCGCCGGGACACCGGCGAGCGTGCGCTCATGCGTGGTGACGTACTCGGCGTTGCCGCCGCCACCGACGATACCGAAGACGCGATCGCCCTCCTTCCAGAGCGAGACGCCGGGACCGCAGGCCGCGACCTCACCGGCGATCTCCATCCCGGGAATGTCGGCGGGCCAGCCGGGCGGTGCCGGGTACTTACCCTCGCGCTGCAGCAGATCGGCGCGATTGAGCGCGCTGGCGCGCACGCGGACGAGCACTTCACTCGTGCCGGGCGTCGGGCGTGCGACGGTCCGCACTTCGAGAACGTCGGGGCCTCCAGGCCGCGTGATGACCGCCGCGCGCATAGCTGTCGTGTCGCCGATGGTGCTCTCCGAGCTCGAGGGGGTGGAAGCTTGCGCGCGCGCGGCGGCCGCGGTCAAGGCGCCGCGAGACGCGTCGCCGCCGCGTGGATGATTTCCAGCTGCCGCAGCGCCCGGTGAAACTGCGGCACCGTGAGCTCGGCATGCGTTTCCGCGGGCGGCTGCGGCTCGCACGGCGTTGGAGCACGCCGCGCCGCGACGGCATCGGCGACGCCGTCGAGCATACTCGTTAGGTAACGCGCGAAGCGTCCAACGTCGTCGCGGATCGCTGCCGCCTCAGGCGCGTGGCGCAGAGTTCCCAGCGCGATGTCGGCGGAGACGAGACGGCGGGTGAAGGTGAGCAGTGTCGTCGCGGGCTCGAGCTCGCGCCGCCGGCGCGTCGACTCGGCCACCATGCGCTCGAAGGACGCTTCGGCGTTCGTGATCGCGAGGGCCGCGTCGCGACGCGCGGCGGCAAGGGCGACGCTCGACTCGTCGTCGGTGCTGTTCCACATCGCGATGACGACGCGGAGGTGTGCCGCGGTCGTTCGCAGCGCCGTCGCGGCGAGCTCGGGGAACCGGTCGCGCTCCGCGCTCGGCCAGAGGAGCCAGGCCCCGGCCAGACCAAGTGCGCCGCCGATGAGCGTATTCATGGCTCGCAGCTCGGCGAGGTGCCAGTCGCCGGCGCTCATCTCGGCGAGCAGCACGAAGGTCGGCGTCAGGAGGATCGAGTAGATGAGATAGTTCACGCGCAGGAACGCGACGCAGGCAGCGGCGAGAACGAAGACGACGACGAGGAGGCCGCGAGAATCGTGAATCACGGCGACGAACGCCACCGTGAGGAGCGCGCCGGCGACGGTGCCGAGCACGCGCTGCAGCGCCTTGATGAGCGTCGCACCGGCGAACGGCTGCAGGATGATGATGGCCGTGATCGTCACCCAATAACCGTGGGGCAGGTTGAGCAAACGCGTAACGAGTACGGCGACGGCGGTGACGATGGCGACGCGGAGCGCGTGACGCATCGCGAACGAGTTGAGCGTGAGGCTCGCGCGCAACGTCTCGAGCACGGGCGGCCTGTCTTCGACGATGGTGAGGATGGCGAGCGCCGGCGGAATGTGGGGCGGCCGGTCGTTCGAGAGGGCATCCGCATTGGCAGCGACGACAGTCGTGTACTCCTCGAGCTGGTCGACGAGTCGCGCCGATTGCGCGCTGAACGTATCCATGCCCGTGGGGCGTGACGGCGTGGCGTGCGACGCGGTCGCGCCCTCGAAGACGCCCGGCGCGTTCGGCTCGACTTCGATCGTCGTAGCGATGCGCCGCGCGGTCGACGCGAAGCGTGCCGCGGCGTGCGACGTCCGCTCGGCGACGTCGCGGTGGTCGGATTCGCTCGCGTGCTCGAGAAACTCGTCGAGGGCGATGAGGGTGCCGAAGAGGAGATCGGCGCCCTGCACGAGGAGAAGCAACCGTTCGCCGCGCCGTGCTTCGCCCTGGCCGCCGCTTCTCGAGACGGCGACGAGCGACCGTGCGGCCTCGACGGCGTCGCGGATGGCGCGCCGGTGCTGAACGAGCGCGGCACGCTGCATATCGTTAGGCGTCGCGCCGCCGAGGGCAGCGATGGCGTCGGCATAGACGGCGAGCTCGCGATAGCAGCGTCCGGCAGCGAGCCGCAGCGGGCGATAAGGACGCACCGGCCAGAACACCAACGCGAGGATCATCGCCCAGGCGCCGCCGATGAGCAGGTAGACGCCGCGCTGCAATGCCTCGGCCGCGGTCGGCGAGGGCGCCGAGAGCGAAACGACAAAGGCGACGGCGACGCTCGTCCCGACGCCGCCCGCACTGATGCCGAACTCGCGCGCGAGGCTCAACACGGCGACGAAAACGAAGGTCAGGAGGACCGCGAGCCAGGTAGTTCCGCCGATGAGGCCACCGAGGATGACGCCGATGGCCGCGCCAATGGTGAGCGCGCCCATGGTGAGCGCGCGGATGCGATACGCACCGCCGCGGTCGGCGACGGCAGCGCTGAAGCCGCCGAGGCTGGCCCAGGTCCCTCCACCAGGTAAGTGAAGAATCTGCGCGACCAGCAGCGGCACCATCGTGGCAACGGCAGCCCGGAGCCCGGCGACGATGGCGGGGCGTTCGCTCGAGGACCTAACGAGTAAGGCGAGGCGGCCAGGTGGAGAGGCCTTGGGATGGTCGGGATTCGTCGCCTGGCTCGGCGCGGCGGAGGTCACGTGTAGCAATGTCGTTCGCTTGGGCACTCGCGCCAAGCGGCGGTCTGGTTTGGCGATATAGCTCCGCTGATTTTCACCGCGAGGGACGCGAAGGCCGCGAAGGACTGCCAAAGCAAAAGCTTTTGCTTTGGCAGTCCTTCGCGGCCTTCGCGTCCCTCGCGGTGAATAAAATGTACGAACCAAAAAAAACAGAGGAGCCCCTTCCAAGCGGAAGGAGCTCCCCGTCAAACAAGCAGTGCTAAACCTTACGGGTTACGATCGAGACAACCGTTGACCTGCGGATTGGCGTTGCTCTCGTCCAGAGGAATCGGGAAGTTCACGTCCGTGCCGTAAATGCCGCCCCCACGGCCCTTGTACGTTCCATTAGGCCAGACGGCATTGGTGGCGATGCCATAACCGGCCGGCGCGGCACGGACGAGACGACGCAGATCGCCTTCGCGGTGCGCGGTAGCGTAGAGCCAGAAGGCGCGCTCACTGAAGAGCTGCAGCAGCTGCGCCTGGAAGCCCACCGCTGGTGCGAGCGGCGGCAGGCCCACTGTCGAACGCAGATTGTTGAGGATCACCAACGTCCCATTCGCTCCCGCATAGTTCGTCGCGAGCTGGCTCTCGGCGATGATCAGCTGAGCCTCCGTGTAGTCTGCCAGCACCGTCGGCGCGTCGCGGTTCGAGTACTTTAGCGTTCCATAAACCGGACGCTGCTGATCGAAGCCGAGGCCGAGGGTATCGTACGGCGTCCGCGGATCGCAACCATCGGCAACCGTCTGACCGCTCACACAGCCGTTCCGGAACGGCAAGCCGACGCCGCCTTCCAGATGGGCCTGCGCCCAACGCCCCTCGTTCCACTGCAGCTCGAACACGCCGTTGTTCTGGCGCGTCGTGTTGCTGCTGGAGAAGACGTTGTAAACGAAGTCCGGCGTCACGGCTTTGACCGTGTCGGCGGCGGCGGCGAGGTTCGTGTTGCTCTTGAAGAGCAACGCGCGGGCCGTGCCGACACGCGCCAGGTTCGCGAGGAACGAGCTGTTGTTCGCCTTCGCGACCGCCAGTGCCTTCGTGAAGCGGTCGAGCGCGGAGTCGAGCATCTGCTGGGTCGTGAGCGGCGCACCCGAGATGATGTTCGAGCTCGCATCGAACTTGGTGATGCCGACACCCGAGCAGTACACCTCGGCGATGAGCAGCCACGAATACCCCTCGAGGCTCAACGCTTCGGAGTAGTTCTTGTCCGTCGGAGCGAGCGCCGCGTAGGCGCTTTCCGCGCGGAAGGTGGATTGACGCGCGCGCTGCACCTCGAAGTAGATGTTGCTCATCGTCGAGTTGTTGACGTCGATGTTGCGCCGATCGACCTCAACGCGCGTGGGGAATGTTTCGGTGAACGAGAACTCGTCGGTGAAGAGGCCCGTCATGTTGACGAGGCCCTCGTCCGTGCCGCTTCCGGTTCCGGCGAAGGCCACCTGGAAGTCTCCGATGGCCGCAGCAAGCAGCGTCGGCAGACCAGCCTTGCCGGTGATGTCCGTGGGGTGGGAGACGTCCTGATCGGGGACCCGGAGCACCTTGTCCACCGAGCAGGCCGAGAGAAGCAGCGCGCTGGCAGCGAGGATCGCTCCCCCTCTGCCGAAGCGCCGCGCGATTCTATTAGGCATCGAGTAAACCTCTTTGTACGTCGGTTGGGTCGTTCGCATTAGAACCCGAAGTCGAGTCGGATCGTGTAGTAGCGGACCTGCGGCTGACCGAGGAACTCGTCGGTGCTGAAGTTGAAGCCACCGTTCTCGTTGATCTCGGGATCCAGCCCTGTGTACTTCGTCCACGTGTGCAGGTTCCGGCCGGCCAACGTCAGCGTCGCGCCGCTGACACCGAAGCGCGAGACATAGCGCTGCGGCACACCGATCGCGATCGACAGCTCACGGAGCTTGGTGAAGCTGGCGTCCTCGATGTACCCGGCGTCGGTGCCGAGCGCACCGGCGATGGCGCGCGCCTGCAGGTTGAGCGGCGCCGATTTGTCGTTCGTCGCGAACGAGTTGCCAAAGGCGACATCCCGGAAGACATCCGTGAAGTTGAGCAACTTCTGGCCGCCGCGATGATCGAAGAGTGCGCGGATGGTGAAGTTCTTGAACAGCGTGAGCTGCGGCGTGAACGAGACCTCGCTCGTCGGGAACGGCGAGCCGAGGAACTCGGCGCTGTCGCCGAGCGTGACCTCGGTGCGATCGATGATATGATCGCCATTCTGGTCGGCGTAGCTCTTGATCGGAACAGACCAGTAGCCGCCTAACGGGTAGCCGGCCTGGCTCCGCTGGGTGTTGTCTGCGCCGTAAATGATGGGCGGGATGCCCTGGCCGAGGCTGAGGAGCTTGTTCGCCGTCTTGCTGCCCGTGACGAGCAGCGACGCCCCGATGTTCCGGCCGGTGTAGAGTTGTGCGTTCACCGAGTACTCGAGACCCGCGTTCTTCACGCGGCCCAGATTCTCGAGTCGGCTGATCGCTTCGCCTTCGGAAAGAGGAATCGGACGCGCGATGATGGCGTCGTTGGTGTTCTTGCTGTAATACGTGAGCTCCGTCGCGATCTTGTCGTGCCAGAAGCCCGCATCGAAGCCGACCTCGTACTCGCTCGAGATCTCCGGCTTGAGGTTCGGATTGCCGACGCCACCGACGAAGAATCCGGGGACGCTGGCAGATTCCGACGTCCCACCCTGCCGGATGGTGACCGCCGCCGGCGTCAGGAAGCGAACGGCGTCGCGGAAGTTCGGACGCTGGCCGCTCTGACCATAGGCCGTGCGGAATCGCAGGGAGGAGAGATAATCCTGCTTCGGGAAGAACCCTTCTTCGCCGACGACCCACGACAGACTGGCCGCAGGATAGACGACGCTCTTGAAGTCCTGACCGAACGCGCTGTTCTTGTCGGAGCGCAACGCACCGGTGAGGAAGAGCCGCTCACGCCACGAGAGCTGCTCCTGGATGTACGTGCCGAGCGTCTTCACCTCGACGTTGGTCTCGCCAACCGCGAAGAGGGCGGTCGTACCGTTCAGCGAGCTGGAACCCGGCACGATGTTCTGTCCGAACGCCAGCGTCGCCCGCGTGATCTCGTCGTTCCACTGGACGCCGACGGACGTCGCCGAGCGCAGATCGGAGCGTGGGTTGAAGGTGCCCGTCGCGCCGAGGTTCGCGGTGTAGACGAAATCCTGGAACGGGTTCGACGTACGCTTGCCAACTGGATCGTCGGCAAACTGGCTCGTCGGACCGCCCGCGCTCTCCGGCGGAATGAATTCCTGGTCGATGCGGTTCGTGAAGTCCACGCCAGCCGTTCCGATCGCGGAGAGCCAGGTGAGGGGCTGCCAGTTCGCGCGCGTCGAGCCGGTGAAGCGATCGACGTTCTGCTGCGTGTTGATCGCCATGATGTCCGCCGGGGTATCGAAGCCGAACCCACCGAACCCGGAGGTCGGGAGCGCGTAGCCGAGCAAGCCCTGCGGGATGACACCACGGACGTTGTTGTCGTTCTGCGGCAGGCGCAGGCGACTCTGCACGTATCCGCCGTTGACCGAGAGATCGAAGTTGTCGCGGAGCTGTCCGTGCACGTTCGCGCGCAGGGAGATCAATCGCTGCCGGTTGATCTCGTACACGCCCTGCTCGCGATAGAAGTCGCCGCCGATGAAGTACTGAGCGAGCTCCGATCCGCCGTTGACGTCAGCACCGAAACGCTCGCGCCAGCCGCGGATGAACGGGCTGTTCTGCTCCAGCGGATTGTACGAGACAATCTTGTCGCCCTGGCAGAAGCCGAGCGTCTGGAAGTCGAGGCTGCAGGGGACGCTGTCGGGCGCGAAGTTCGTGAGGTCGAGGTTCGCGTAGTTCGCGGGATAGCTCGTGACCTCGTTCACCGTGCCGGCCTCGGTGTGGAAGGCCCACTTTGTCGAGCCGGCGCGGCCTCGCTTCGTCGTGATCTGAATGACCCCATTGGATGCCGCCGTGCCGTACAGCGCGGCCGCCGCCGGGCCCTTCACGATCTCGATGTTCTCGATGTCCTCGGGGTTGATGTCGTTCAACCGCGACGGCACCTGGCCGCCGACCCCGATGCTCGTCGCGCCCTCATCGTTGTTGACGCGAACGCCGTCGACGATGATGAGCGGATCATTGGAGAGCGAGACGCTGTTCGAGCCGCGGATGCGAATGCGCGCCGCGGCGCCGGTCGTGCCGCCCGCTTCCTGCACCGTGACGCCGGCCGCGCGGGACGAGAGTACCGTTTGCAAGTTCGAAACGGCAGCCTGCGGCACTTCCTCCGGCACGCTGATGGTCGACGTCGAGACGCCGCTCTCGCGCCGCGACTGCTCCTGTCCCGTCGCCGTCACCTGCACGACGCCGAGCTGGGTCGCCGACTGCTCGAGCGCGAAGTCCAGCGTCTCCGTGCCGCCCGCCGTGACCGTGAGCGGACGCGTCACCGAGCCGTAGCCGATGCGCAGCACCTGCACGTTCACAGCGCCCGCAGGCACGCCTGTGATGCGATAAGCGCCCTGATCGCCGCTCTGCGCGCCGCGTTGCGTGCCGACGATGCGCACCGTCGCGCCCGCGACGGGCTGCTGCGATGCGCGGTCGATGACGCGCCCCGTGATCGTCCCCGCAGGCTGCTGCGCGACAGCAACTACCGGAGCAAGCACGAGCGCGCTAACACCAAGTCTATGGATCCAAGCCATTGGTCCTCCCTTTCCCCCCAAGGTGTGGGTCACCGCGCGACTGCGAGGAGCGCGGCAGCGAAGCGGAATGGTGCAGTGACGGCCGCCGCCACGAGCTGGCAGCCTAAGCCGTATCCGTGACGACACGCGAACGTTCGCGTTTCGTCAATTCCGCTTTCTCTTGAACCCGGATCGTCGATGAGAAGTCACGCATTCGCGCAGCTTCTACGTGAACCGCACAGAGCGGTGACGAGCCGGTATGGATGAGTGACGAACGCAATCGGGTCGCAGTGCCCGAGCGCGTTCAGTCGAGTGCGACGCGGTAGCCCGCCTTGCGCACCGTCAAAATGTAACGTGGGTGAGCGGGATCGTCTTCAAGCTTTCTGCGCAATTCGGCGACGTGGGTGTCGACGGTGCGGCTGACGACCTCAGCATCATAGCCCCAAACGTCGCGAAGCAGGTCGAGACGCTGCACAATCGCCCCTTTACGCCGGAGCAACGCCATGAGCAGCTCGAACTCCTTCGGGCGCAGCGTCACCGGGAACCCCCGCCGGAATACGCCATGCGTGCTCGGACGGACCTCGATCTCTCCGAACACGATGCGCTCGCTTGCCGAGCGTCCGCTTCCATTCTGTCGGCCCGGCACCCCAGCCCGGCGCAGGAGCGCGTTCACTCTGCCGAGAAGCTCGAGGAGGCCGAACGGCTTGGTCACGTAGTCGTCCGCGCCAAAGCGAAAGCCGCGCACCTTGTCGGCTTCCTCGCTGCGCGCGGTGAGAATCAACACGGGGACATCGTTGCCGTCGGCGCGGAGCGACGAGAGCACGCGATAGCCGTCGAGCCCCGGCAGCGCGAGATCGAGGATGACGAGCGAGGGAGCGCCGGCCCGCGCGCGCGCCAGTCCCTCGGCCCCATCGTGCACGACCTCGACCTCGTACCCTTCGATCTCGAGGTTGTTGGCGAGACCGCGAGCGAGGTCGGGGTTGTCCTCGACAATCAAAATTCGCGACATCTCGTTTCGGGTTCGATCTGGCGAGCCGACATCTCACCCACGATCGCGAGCCCAGAAGCGATGCTCGTTAGGCGCATCGATGTACAGACCGGGATGATTGGTAAGTAACAGACCGGGAGGATTGGTAAGCCCAGCGTGCTCGTTTATCCGTGAGATCCGTAAAATCCGTAGAATCCGTAACCAGGTTTGGTCTTACGC
>Ga0070681_10001317_pt1 | contig 21673 bp, 41 predicted proteins | sample KBSC83BmetaG_FD_65650 | JGI IMG/M metagenome (GOLD analysis project Ga0070681, IMG submission 65650) | Corn rhizosphere microbial communities from Kellogg Biological Station, Michigan, USA - KBS C8-3B metaG | ecosystem: Host-associated > Plants > Roots > Rhizosphere | place: USA: Michigan... | reverse complement strand
GGGTGTGATGGGTGCGGGGGTGGCGAAGCAGGCCGCGGATAGGTATCCTGATCTGCCGCGGTTGTTGGGGCAATCGTTAATCGGTCGTGGCAACGTAGTTTCGCGGTTGACGGATCAGATCTTTTCCTTTCCGGTGAAGCACGAGTGGTTCAGAAACGCGGACTTGAAGTTGATAAAGAAATCAGTCGCGGAACTGGATCGTAGAGCCAGACTACATCCGGATAGGAAATTTGTGGTGCCGCGGCCTGGATGTGGGAATGGAAATCTTTCATGGACGAAAGTAAGACCGCTGATGTTAGGACTGCCGGATAACGTGTTCGTAATCGAAAGGGAGAATGTAAATGACCGTAAGGCTAAAAACGGAACTAGAAGTACGGGAAGAAAAGTTCGGTAAACTAGCAATTGAAATTTATGAATCCAACGAGCGGAGAATCCAACCGACGTGGCCGTGGGTGCTCATTCGTACAGTTCCCAAGGAACAGAAGTACGGAGGACTTTATCTGCCAGACAACGCAGGTTCGGCACAACAGAACAAGCCTCTTCACGAAGGCATTGTACTGGTGACGTGGAAGCCACACTGGAGTCGAGTACGCGGGAAGATGACTGGCAACGAGTTCTCTTCAGAAACGCGGGAACATGAAATCTGGAGAGAGTCGGACTTCAAGCCGGGGGACCGAATCCTCTATCCAAGTTTTGCTGGACTGCCGGTGAATTTTCTGGATGCACAGAAGTACAGAATCGTTCGGGAGTGGACGTTCGATCCGAATGGTGGTTGTTTGGGAATAGTTCATTTCGATGGGGACAAGAAATACAAGCCAGTTCTGGATAAGTTGTTTGGTGATCTGGAATCGGTAACGCTCTCCGGGAAGTAGTGCCAACGACCGCAAAAACGTCCGGTCATGGTTTTGCTCGCAGCCGCTCCGCTTATAGTGGCCCGGACCCTATCCGGGCTGCGGAGCAACTCCAGCTCCTTCAGAACAGATACAAAAAGTGGGGTTCCGCTGAGTTCGATCAGCGAATGTTGTGGATCACCCGGAAGCGTCCGCCCAAGGGTGAGAAAGATATCCTACCCACCACTGGTCACTGGAACAAGAACCTAGTTCCGTTTGTTCACAATCGAGTTCAGAAGCATCTGGACGAGAGGATGACGAAGAGGAACATTCTCCTCAAGTACAGGCAAGCCGGCCATACTACGTACGTTCTCGGGAAGAGGATATTTGTTCCGACAATCCTCGAGCCGGGAACGAATGGTTTGCTGATCAGTCAGAATACGAAGTACGCGACCATGCACTTCAGAATCGTTCAGCGTATTCTGAGACACTTTGGAGAGCGGGATCCGTTCGACAAGAGTAAGAATCTGTGGGCAATAGAACTGAGGAAGCATCTGTTGCACACAGTGGTTTCCAATCGTAAGGAACTGATCTTCGATATGCTGGACTCGAGTATCATTATCGAGTCGGCAGAAGTGGAGGAAGCCGGGCAGGGAGTTACGTTACATCGGCTACACTGTTCCGAGTATGCGAGGTGGCCCGGGAATCCGGAAGCGACTCTCGCCAACGTGAAAGAAGCGTTGGTGATGGATGGGACGCTGGATATTGAATCCACCCCGAACGGCATGGGGAATGCTTTCCATCAGGAGTGGTTGAGAGCAGAGCAAGGGATCTCGGAATTTACAGCTCACTTCCACGAGTGGTGGTGGCACGACGAGTACAGAGCGGATGAGGATGTAGATCCCAAGACGCTAACGGATGAAGAAAAGAACCTCATCCGAGCCAAGGGAATCGATCTGCGGCAAGTTGGTTTCCGAAGAGAAAAACTTCTTTCCCTGCGTCACGAGTTCTACGAAAAGTATCCAGAAGATTCTCGTTCGTGTTTCCTCACAGTGACCGGAACGTATTTCGACAACGATGTGGTCAAGAATCGTTATCTGGAATTGCAGGATAAGAATTACAGACCAAAAGGTCCGGGAGCTTTCGCGGAAGGAGCTCCGTGGCCAGACACGTACAAGAAACTCGAGATTTACAAGAATCCCATCAAGCATCGTTTGTACATTATCGGTGCAGACGTGGCGACTGGAAAACCTGCGATGGAAGGTTCACAGGATCGGGATTGGTCCGCGGCGTGGGTTTTGGATCAGGAAACCGGGGAGCAGGTCGCTTCGTACAGAGCTCGAATCATTCCCATTGAGTTTGCTTGGGAGTTGGCAGAGTTGGGGAGAAAATACAACGATGCACAGATCGCAGTGGAAAGAAACGCAGATGGTGGAACAGTAATCATCTGCCTCGAGATCAACTGCCAGTACATGAATCTGTACAAGCACAAGGAATGGTGGAAGCGCGGAGACCAGTGGAAGAACACAAAGTACATTGTAGGAATGCCCACCACTCAGAAAACCAGACCGATTGCACTGAACAGACTGCAAACGATGGTGATGGAGGATCCGGAACTCATCTATTGGAAAACGTTTTTCGAGGAGGCGATGCTTTTCGTTTTCGATAAGAACGGAAAACCTGCAGCCCAGGAAGGAGCGCACGACGATACAGTGATGGCAGGAGCGATTGCACATTACGCGAGAGCAGTCAGACTGGGAGAATTGGATCCTCTAGCCACTCCAAAGGAAGGATACGGGCCGTCCTCACAGGATAATGTGGAAGCGGAGGAAGAACCTGCATAAAGAATAGTAGGGACGCGGGAAAATAACGCTTTACAAAGAACCTCTAAAAACCTATAATAATGGTAGGGAAAGGCCCGGCTGTTAAGGGCCTTTTTCCTTTGGAAAACCAAACTGAAAGGAACCGCCAATGTTTGAAGGAATCACGATCAACGGAGTGCCGCTGGCAAAAGTTGTAGACGGGGAGGACAGGAAAGAGAAACTGGACTTCCGAGCCGCAGAGATTCAGATCATGGGCAAGACGATCCGAGCCCACTCATCTACCAAAAATTTCCGTAACCACTCCGGCGCCAAGACCGGAAAGGGACGAGTCGTGTTCTCCGCGGCTCAGGGAGGGTGGCAAGCATGAAAGCAAAACAACTGGTTTTCAAGCACGAAGGGGAACAGGGAGGGCGAATCATTGGTCCGTTGTGGATCGAGTTCGCAAACGGAAAATCAAAAAACTACCGCGACTCCAAAGACAAGTTCGGCGACGAGTTCTTTCCAGAATGGTTCACTCTGGCCGCCGCTCGGAAAATTGCTAAAGGAATGCGGGTGCCGTTGGAGGAAGTATGACGATACGGGAGGCAAGGGAGCAGGGGTTGGACGTGTTCTTTTTCAGAACACGAGAGGCGAGGGAGGCGCACGGTGAGTTTGCAGGTGCGGTTCTCTTTGAGGAGCACGGTGGTGAGGGGCCGGCTCACTTCGAGTTTTTCGCGATGGCGGTCAGGCCGAGAACCAACACGACCGCCAAAGGCAACCGGGAATTCATGGAGGCGTTATGACGACTTACTACGATGAGAATTTTGGCCACTACGAGATCGAGGACGAGAACGACGTTGAGTTTTACCATCGGGTGCAAGCCGAGTCGCGGCCAACGGAGTGTCAAGGTTGCGGCCGCACCGTTAACCTTCGACCGGGTTACGGTTACTGCAATTCCTGTGCAACCAAGCGGGAGCAAGGATGGGATATATGAACCGGGCAAAGATCCTCGAGTTCATCCGGGAGCATCTTCATACCGGTGGGAACTGCTTGCAGGGATGCGGGACAGCGGTGCCCACCGGTAAGCTCTTCTGTTCGGATGAGTGCCTTTCTCTCTACGATCTGAAAACGTGGGGAGAGGGGAAGCCCAAGGAGCAGGATCTCACTTCCCAGCTGAAGGCGAGTGTGGAGGCAGATCCGAAAGTCCTCTTACGCTATCGGAAGTTGGTGGACAAGAAATACCTGAGTGGGCTGTCAGCTCGGGAGGCCAATGAGATGAGATTGCTGAGTGCGCAGATTGACGTCAGCACAGCGCTCTATTACGAGACGATGATCGCGAACATCAAACGGAGGAAAGCATGAACGACGGACGATACACTCTCATCTATCCCAGCGGGGACTATCGTACGGTGCGAGTCAAGACCGTGCAGAAGGGGGAGCTGAAAGGTGCCCAGATCCTCAGCCTGAAGGAAGGGCATCACTTTCATGGTTGCGGCTTTCTCCGACCCAATGGGCACATAAACTTTTGGGGACGGTTCAAGTCCGCCAATCCTCCAGAACGATTGGGGCGGATACAAAGGGCTGTCGATCGCATCGTCGCCGATCCTGAGGCCGCAGGGTTGGCTTACGCACTGAAAGAGAACCGGTGCTGCCGATGCGGCAAGGAACTCACGGTGCCGGCTTCCATTCACAAAGGAATGGGCCCGGAGTGCGCGAAGAAGAACTGGACCAAGGACGACCAGAAAGCTGCGTACGCGTGGCGCAAAAGTCAGGTGATGCCGGTGGACGCGGCTGGGAATCCTCCGTCCGACGCAGATCTCAGACGAATGGAGGCGGAAACCAAAAAGCACGATGACGATTGGATCCAGCAGAAGAATCTGTTCGCGGAGGAGGAACGGAAGCAGGAAGAAAAAGCTTTCATGTCCGACCCGGATTTTCGTGAGCCCTACGATCCACAAATCTTCCAGTCGTGGGGCGGAAGGTTTGAACGGAAGTGCTTGATCTGTAAAGTTCCAGTTAGCCAATGTTCTTGCTAGGAGGGATAGATGAAATGGTTGCGGATAGCTTCGATTCTGGTTTTTGGAACACGGTGGTTTTGCTTATGTCGGCATACGGCTCGTCGTTGGGATGACAAAGGCCGGATGTGGACACAGTGTCTGGACTGCGGTCACGAATCCAAGGGAATTCAACTCGGTTAGGAGGAGAGATGGCGAGAGGAGCATTGTCGAGAGCCCGGATCACAGTGGTCAGTATCACGCCGAGATCGACGCGGCATGGCTAGATGGTGACGGTAGCGTGAAGATTGCGGTACACGATCCATTTGGGAACACGAAAGAGCTATATCTAACGCACGTCAGCCTTAGATAGGGAGGAGGAGAAAATGGAAACTTGTCAAGTGTGCGGTCAGGAAGGTGAGGATCGTAGAACGTTGAAGTTGCGATACTTCTACGAGCTGGAAGAAATCTCGGAGAAGTTTCAGCAGGTTCCTATTGATGAGGACGGAGCCACCGATGTGTTCTATATGCTGCGAACCTGCAAGGATTGCCGTGGAGACTTTCTTGAGTTGTTGCGGCGCTGGATCAACGGTGAGTTTGTTCAACCAGAATCGGATGATCCGAAGCGAAACATTCCAGTTCGTAAAGATGGGCGCACAGTGATGGTGACGCGGGAAGAATGGGAGGCGATGAGAAAATGATGGACACAAGAATGAGAGCGAGTCTCGACAACTATATCACCGGGCATTACGGAGAAGATCAGTTCCGTAATGAGGAGGACCTGGCCGCAGACGTACGAGAAGAACGTCAAAAGAAATGCGATGAATACAGAACGATCACTCTCCGTGATACGTCGAATCTCATTGTCAAGCTCCCCTGCTACGTTTCCGTGATGCTGGAAGACCTGGCTTACGGTGGGCCGGAAGAAGGTGGCTGGTACTACAACGTTTCGTACAGGGTCGAAAGCCACTTCTGCCAGAACAATCTGGTACTGAAGAAAGTTCTGGCTCGCGTGATGAACGTTTACAGTAATGAGGGGCGTCGGGAAATCAGTTCGGTTCTCTCCGAGGGACGGTACGCGATCCGCCTCGGTTATCAGCCAGAGCCGGTGCGTGAGCCTAACGGTCGCCCACACTACGAATAGTTTCAACACTTCACGTACAATAAGAAAGGGAGGACAGAATGGCAGTTTCACAGCGCAGGGTTCCACGACGTCAGACTCACTTTGCAGCGAAGGGAAGAATGTCCGAGTGCAGCTGCAAGGTGACCAAAGAGAACAAGCGTCGAGTCAGCGGTAACGTGGTGTGGTGCAAGATGCACCGTTGCTACGTACTCGACGGTCGCACGGATCGTTAAGGAGGAGACATGAGAATGTGGATGGTGGATCCGAGGCTGATGTGTCGTCAGCATTATTGGGTGAGCACTTTGAGACACACCTATTCGTATCCGCGATCAACTCGGGAAAGAAAATCGAGGGCTACAAGAAAGGGTTATTGGAAGTCCACAATCTTCGTCGCAGGCATCGGGAGTTGGTGAAAGAAATGCTGCGACGTGGATACAATCATCGGTCCCCACTGGACGACTTTCAGTGGGATCATGCGGGATGGGTTAACCGAAAGAAAAGTTTGGAAGAGTTGGCTCGTCGTTGTAAGGCCTGCCGGAAACTTCAAAAAGAAAAGAGGAAGAAATGGAAGCAGAGGTAATGGTAAAGTTGTACGCAAACTGTGGCTGCGGAGTAATCTTCCGGGCTGGGCAGGGAAAATGTTTCTCCGGAGCGGATGTAATCACGGAAGCTGCGGCGCACGCTGGAGAGACTGGTCACAAGATGGAGTTCTACGGGCAGATCCTTCCACCAGTCAAACCAGTTTTCATGGCGGACAAACCGAAAGACAGACGGAGGTACCAAGGCCGTGATTATCCTGATAACCGGTGACCGGAAGTGGAAGAACCGGCCGAAGATGGCCAAGGAGCTTTACAAGAGAAGGAAAAAAGTAAAGCTCCTCATCCACGGTGGTGCGGCCGGTGCGGATCTCATGGCTGAAGACTACGCTCAGTTGTTGGGAATCCAGACGGCAGAGTTCGCAGCGAACTGGAACTTCTATAAACGAGCTGCTGGTCCAATCCGGAATTTCAACCAGTTGAAGTTTGCGATAGCCGCAGCAAGGACGTTGAAGGAACAGTTGCTGGTGTTGGCTTTCCATAGCAATCTGAAGAAGTCCAAGGGTACACGGAACATGGTTGAGCAGGCACGAAAGAGAAAGGTGCTGGTGAAGATTATAAAGTGAGGAGGAGAGGATGGCAAAAACAAAATGTGTTATTTGTAAAGCGTGCAACGTGCGGGCTGATATGCGTAAGCATGTCAGCTTGGACAATTTGGTTCGCTTCCGCCAGCTGTTGGATCTTATCAGGGAACGAGATCCTGAGGCTATCGCTACCATTTGCGAAACCCATCGGAATCCGTTGGAGCTTAATACGGTGGTGATTGATTTGTTCAGTTCGGCTAAACAAGTGGCGGAGAGTCTTCGAACTGGAACCCCACTTTCAGTGATTGGGAGGTTTTGATGAAAAACAACTATGCGTTGGCTCTGGAAGCGTTGGCCCAGAAACAGAAGGAACTCGGGAGGCCGCCAAAGATTCGTGACAACGTGCGGATCATCGTGAAGAACCTGATCATCCGGTTCGGATTGAAAGGGGATCCGCGAGAACAGTACTTCCGACTGTTGGCCACCTGTGCAATCTTGGGAAAAGAACCGATGTACAATTCGTACAAGCCCAAGAAGAAAGTGAGGAGGAAATGATTCAGGGATTGATTGACGGGTATGGGGCTTTGCGGGTGACGGCTACCAACGAACAAGACAAGGACGCGCTAGCCGATTTTATAGCCCGTGGATCTCAGAGAGGGTTTTTCATATCCGCTAGTGCGTATAGTGCGGAGAAAGTGGTAACATTTATTGAAGCAAAAAGTACTAGAAAACCAAAGAAGAAAGTGAGGCGTCCGTGAAATGTTTTTGTGGGAAAACAGTTTCGTTCTTTAGCGCTTTGCTGGAGCGGGGATTTTGTTCAGAGCGTTGCTATGAGTTCGTGCTGAGACATCATCCCAGAAAGAGGGTGAAGAAATGACAGATGGCCAAGCGGGTGGTATCTGGACAGTCACCGGGTTATTTGCTTTCGGAATAGGATTAATCGTTAGACACTTTTCCGATTGGACTCTTGCGATAGGAATTGGTTTGGTGTCATGGGTTTTCGCTTCATTCTTTGTGGCTTGGATGGTTGAGAAGGAGAAAACAAAATGAGAAGCCATACGCGACGAGCTATCGGTTACGTAGTTTGGTTTGGATTGCTCCTGTTGCTTTGGTGGGCGCTGACGATTATATTTGAGCAACCGATCTGGGCGCAAACAGTTTGTGTGCAGGATCCCATCGTGCCGGGAACCGTGTTGCAGGACCGTCAACCACTGAGAGCGCAAGTGGAGGGATGGGTACGGGAGAAGGGATTTCAGACCGGGTGTCCTGCGGCATGGGAGCTGGTGGTGCAGCCGTTATCAGGGACCGCATACTCAGACCAGACCTACTTCGTTGCTTCGTTCTCCTCCGTTCCTGGCTCAATTGTGGGCACGGTGAGTACGAGACAACCATCGGCCAGCTTTCAATCCTGGCTGGTGACGGTACACAGGACGGGCAGGGTTTTGGAGGGTAAACAAACGCTTGGTTATTCTCTGCGTGGAGGAGTCAGAAAAGTACTGCGGATAGTCAGTAGGGATGCGCGATAATATCGCTTGCAAAAGAACCTCTAAAAACCTATAATAATGGTGGGGAAAGGAGGGCCCCAAACATGGCCAAAACCAAACAAAAACAACCGCCAAAACCGCTGGCTGAAATTCGATACTTCGTGAGGCTGGCAACCCGCAGGCCTGGCCGCTTCGTTTACGTTGGGAGCGTGCAGGAAAACAATCGGGGTGAGGTCGTAAAATTCCGGCAGGTGCAGACCAAGGAGCAAGCGTTCGCGTACGCAAAATTCCACGCTGAAGACATCGTGGCGCGGCTGAAAGCGTGCAGGTACTTTCCAGAAATCGAAGCCGTTGAAATCAAAAAAGCAGCTTAACAAAACGAAAGGAACCGCCATGACGCGTCCGAACTTTACGATCAATACGAATTACGACAAGGACCAACTGGAGCAGCTTCGGTTGTTCGTTTGGCGTGGTCAGAATAAAAGCTGCGCGTGTGGTTTGAATCACATGGATTCCGCTGAGTTAACTTCTATACTGGAATGGGCGCTGGAGAAACTGGAGGAAAAAACCAATGGCTAAAATCAACGAAGTGGTTGACGTGGAAGAGACTGGGCTGGTGCTGCAATCCAAGCCCGTGGTGGCGGACGTTCCGATGGAGGTCGGGAAGACTGGTCTCGATTCTCTGTACGATCATTACCAGAAGAAACTCTACGTTTTCGATTGCTCTGGTTCGATGGCGGACGGAATGCTGCCGGAGGACGAAGCTCAGATGTATATCTGGGATGCCGGCACTCTGGAAAAGTTCCGGGATCTCATCCGGGACGAAGCCAAGTTGGTGGATCCGGCGATCGATCCTTTCGATGAGAACGGAGACGATTACATCGGATTCTCAGCGACGGATGACAAGGCGCTGATCGCGTATGTGATCAAGCAAGGGCTGCACAGACGACCGGGGATGGAGCCGATGCAGGATTACAACCATCTACGGAGATCGGAACGCAAAATTGAAGCGGTGCGCGGTGCGATGAAAAAGTTCATCGAGCGTCGCTTCAAGCAGTATCCGGATGCACAGGTCGGGATGATTGCTTTCGGAGGCCGAGCAGAAATCAGAGCCTATCCGGGAGCACCCAAGCCGGAGCTGATGCTGGCGGTGGACGCGTTGGGTTCGGACATGGGTGGCACCAATATCTCGGAGGCCATCAAGCGAGCACTCAACGAGTTCAAGCGGGCTCCTTCCCACGTTGGCAGCCATCATATCGTGATGGTCACCGACGCAGAAGCCTACATGGAGCCGGAGGAGGCCAAAGCATTCCTTCACCAGATGAAAGAGATGAACGTGATGTTCGATTTCATCTACGTCAAGGGATGCAACCAAGGGGACAACGACTGGCGTGGTTTCGGGAATCCGGAGGATTCAATCCTCAATATCCTGAAACGGATGTGCCGGGAGACTGGTGGCGAATACCAGGAGGTGAGCAAGAGTTCGGACTTCGAAGAAAAGTTTTTCGCGGCGTCCGAACGCAAAGCTCTACCGCCCTATCAAGGAGGAAAGTAATGAAGCCAATCATCGTGGGCATCAACAGTCAGAGAATCAAACGAATCGCGATGACCTGTAAGTGTGGTCGGCGATTCATTTCTCACATTCCGGGCGAGGTGCTGGATGGTGGAGCAGCTCCGGTGCTCGAGTGTGAGTGTGGTCAGAACTACATCATTCACGGTGGCAAGATCCGGAGACTGGAGCACGGTCAGCTGGGAAAAGAAATCGAGAAGAAGCAGCTGCCCGGTCCGATTGACGCGGAGCTGAACGACGGCGATGCGACTGAGCCACCGGTAACTCAAGACGGGCGGGCATGGGAGATGCCCAGCAGCAAATTGGTGAACTAGTGGCCAGACGAAAAAGTTCCAATTATTATAGGAACTGGTGGATTAACAAACAAAAGAAAGGAAAAAACAAGATGCCGAGATTCAGATACAGAGGACCCAAGCCGCCAAAGCCGCCGAAGCCTCCCAAGGCTCCGAAGCCGATGCGTCCGAAGACCAAGGACCTGCGAATGATCTGCAAGGGACTGGTGACCACGGACATCGGCCAGCGGATCAACAGTCTTCTCTACATTCTCAAGTGGTACGATGACGCGATCATCTATCTGACCTTCAAGCAGACCGGGGCGCTCACTCCGGAGCAGCGGAAGAGCATGGATCGCGTGCACAAGTCCCGATTGCAGGGTCAGGGGACGACGTTCAACGACGAGAAGGAAACCGCGTACAAGACGGCGATCAGAATTCTGGAGAAGCTCATGGACAAACTACTCCAGCCGCCGAGGATCGATTCGTTCTACGCGATCCTGGACAAAAAGAAACCCAAGCTGGAGCAGAAGGCAGAGAACTGGATGGCGAAGTACGGTCAGACCATCCAGATGTTCCAGAAAGCTCTTGAGCCGGTGAACGCAGCCGGAGAAAAGATCGAGATCTCCATCGGGCCGGTGCAGGAAGAAGTCCAGAAGGACGCGGAGCTGAAACGTTTCGTGTTCCGACCGGATATCGCCAAGCAACTCCACCGCAAGCGCCAGAGGGAGGGGCTGCTGTCCGCGGTGATGGAGCCTACGGTGATCGAGGAGCTGGCCCGGCTGTCAGCGATGGAGAAGGAGCTGGACCAGAACCATACGTGGACGGGCCGCTGGTTGGCACCGGGGTTGAAGCAGAACGCGGCTATCACGCGGATGCTGCGGAACCTGATCGCGTTCGCAAAGCTGGCAGAGGCTCCCAAGCGCTTGGTGAAAGCTGCCGTAGCGGAGGTCATCAACGGTCAGCCGAAAGCACCCAGAGCCGTCAGGGCTGGTTTCGGAGGCTTCCACAAAGGGCCGCTGGTCGAGGGGATGTTTATCGAGAACTCGACCGCGCATCTTCTGTATGAAATCCTGAAAGACGGGAAGTCGTACCAGAAGAAGGAGCTGAGAACGAAGCTCGGCAAGGATGCCATCAACAGCTCACTGGCCAAGCTGGCAGGAGCGGTCGTGGCGAAAGGGTGGAAGCTGGACGTTAACGGTAACACGGTGACGATGCACACTGGAGGTCAGCCATGAGTCTTTACTGGTTGGCAATCAACAGGATGGCTGATTGGTACATTAGGTGGGAGCTTCGGCTCCTACCTTTTGTGCACGCTTTTGGCCGACGCTTGAGATGGTTTGGCGAAGACATCGAGCGTTGGAGGGGCTTATGAGAAAAGTCTTTTGGTTGTTGGGGGCCATGGCGTTTATAGCTTTTTTCTTGGTGACGATTCCTTTCGGTTTCGTCGCCTATCTTATCGCTAGTGGTTTTATGCGGGGATGGGAATTAGTTAACGAGCTGGATGAATGGGTGGAAGCGGAGGCAGCGAGATGAAAAAGAAAAAGTGGCGATGCCATCTAGTGGTTGACACTTGGGTGGTTGACAGTCCGGGAGGATCGTGGCGGATTCGGTTCACTAATTGGGAACGAGCGGTGAGATTCGCAACAGCTCGCGTGCCGATCTCGGTGGCGATCAAAGCCTTGGGGAGTGACTGAAAACTTTGTGGGGGCTGTCGCCGTTACCGCACGTTTCGGTGGGCGTGGTTTTTTGGAGGAGCTGCTCTTGGCGGTGTAGCTTCTCTTTTGTTTCCCACGCTGAGCCCTAAAGGCTCCAGCCCCACAACCCATTTAGGAGGAGAGAATGGCTGAGGTTAGAAAAGTTTTGGGGGAGTACGAGAGCGATAACGTGGAGGACGAAATGAGGGTGGGAAAGATAAAAGACGAAAAAGCGCGTAGCGTTTTGGTTGGCGGTGAGGTATTTTTGTACAAAGACAAGGCTCCGTGGGATCGTTCGGGATTTTCAATCAAAGGTGCTTTGGAATACGATCCGGAGGACGATACGGTTAGATGCCACGAGTGCGGTCAGTGGTTTCGGTCACTAACTTTTCACCTTCCGGCAATTCACGGAATTACCAGCGCTAGTTATAAAGCGCGACACGACTTGAAACAGAAGACAGCATTGATTAGCGAAGGCTACCGCGTTAAGCTTATAAACCATGGCCACACGCGGGTTAAGGATTTGAAAGCGTATTGGTCAACTGTGAAGAACCGTAAGAACGTTGTTGCGAGGGCGCTGGCTGCTCGGAAGAAAAATAAAAAGAAATGGAATACGCGGACTACTGAGCATTTGAATGAGTTGAGTTTATGTCCTCCGCAGGCCATTGAAAAGATTAGAGAATTGGCGAATCGGTTACATAGAACGCCTACTACTGCGGAATTAGAAGAGGCTGGAATTCCGCCAAGTAATTTGCGATGGACGTTTGGGAGTATTACGAACGCGATGAAGCTAGCTGAGTTGGATCCTCACAGACATGGACACAACCTTCGAGAGTACTCTAAGGATGAGTTGCTACAAAGGCTGAGAACATTTGTAGAGGCACACGGTAGGGCCCCAGCGCGTTCAGACCTTCGGCGAGATTTACTTCCGTCTGAGGGGCCGTTTATTCGGGTGTTTGGCTCTTGGAGGAACGTTATTAAGTCTTGTGGTATGCCGGTACCGCGAAAACTTAGAACGGAAGCTATGGATAATAAAGCGATGTTGGCGTTGTTGGCGCGGGCTATTGGTATTTTGGGCAGAGCACCTTCGTTGGAAGATCAAAGAGAATTGAAGTTGCCCCACAGAAAAACCTACTCTCGTAGATTTGGATCATGGGCGCGAGCCTGTCGTCTAGCTGGTGGAAAATCCCATGATAGAGGACGCGCTATATTTCCAGGTAGTCACGTGGGAAAAAGGCGCTTACCACTATCGGCTCAGGTAATAGATAAGTTTTACAATGAGGTGGAGGCGGAATGAAAAAGGCACTCTTTACCAGCAAGAATCTCATCGGCGACGCTCTCTACATTTCACTGGCGTGGAGAGCGTGGTGGGAGAAGAACAAGGCGGAGTACGATACGGTGGATCTGCTGACGTTGGACGATCATGTGAAGATTCTCTATTACGGAATGGGGGTTCCGTTGAGAGGGATGTACTATTCCACGCCCGGACATTTGTTCGAGTACGACTTTCAGCACACCTTCGACGTGAGTGCCGCGTTCAAGTTGTCGGATGAAAAAGGTCAGCATGTGGCCGAGTCTTATGCGGATTTGTTGGGAGTAGAGATAGAGAGGAAGCCGGACAGATCACATCTGGTTCCTTTCTACCAGCCACCGACAAGAAACGAAGCAGTAGAGGCTGCTATTAGAAACGGTGAGAAACAAATACTTTTCACGGATGAGCACAAGGGTTCGATTCTGATTTCGATGTTCTCAGCGTCGTGTTCATCAAGAAAGGGAGAACGACCGAATAAGATGCTGCCGTGGCCGAAGTGGTTGCCAATCCTGAAAGAAATACGGAAACAGTTTCCAGACAATCCGATAAGATTTCTGGGGGCCCCAACGGATATGGTGCCTAACGGATACGCAATGAATCTGGTGACAGCTGGGGAGTACATGTTGGGTATTCCACTGGATCGGTTGGCGCACATTATGCGTGAGAGTTTATTCGTTCTCACTCTGGACAACGGTATGGCACATCTGGCCGCGAGTCAGGGAGCGCGGGAGTTCATTTTCTACCCAAGGGTTTTGGGGACACACTACATCCTTCCCTTTGGGAATCGTAATATGAAGTATATACACATGGACCCAACTAGTCTTAACCCGGCTCAAGCAGTTTGGGGTTTACAACAAGCTTGGAAGGAGTGGGGAATAGTATGAAACGCCGGAATATTGTAGGGGAGAAATTTGGGCGTTTAGTTGTGGTTAGATTGTCTCGTAAGAGAGGATTAGGCAACCAGTTGTATTGGCTTTGTAGATGTAATTGTGGGGTTGAGGTTTATATTTGTGGGAATAATCTTAAGTCAGGTAAGACTAGGAGTTGTGGTTGTTTACGAGTTGAGAGGTCTAGGAGCCAGCGATTTCAGCATGGATTTAGTGAAACACGCGAGTATCAGTGTTGGTTGAATATGCTGGCTCGTTGTTATAACGTTCGTCGAGATGATTATCAATGGTATGGACTTCGCGGGGTAAAAGTTTGTAAACGTTGGAGAAATAGTTTCGAGGTTTTCTACAAGGATATGGGGAAATGTCCTCCAGGTTTAACTCTTGAAAGAATTGATAACGATGGTAACTACGAACCTGGAAACTGTAAGTGGGCAACTCAAGCGGAGCAGAATAGAAATAAACGACGTAGGAGGATAGTATGAGCGGGAAAGAATTGGTGTTGATGGAGATGCTGCCGGGGGATTTGGGGATTGAGAAGCGTTTCAATTCCATTGTGATTTCGTTTCCTTCGGAAGAGGAGGCCGAGAAGTTTTTCATTGCGTTTACGGAAGCGGATCGCAAGGTGAGTTCGGTGAGTATACACTTTCACAAAAAGGGGGAAAGAACATGAGGAAAAACAAACAACGTGGTCAGGCGATTCTGGAAGCGGCTTTGATCTTGCCTATTTTCATCTTCATCGGGCTGGGGATGATCGATCTTCAGTGGATGCTTTCACGGGCTTCCAATGTTGATTACATCGCTCACGAGACGGCTCGTTGTGAGGCGATTGGTGCTGCGCCTTGCAACAGTCCTAACACAGCTACGAGTTATGCTCAGCAGCAGGCCACTAGTCTGCGAATGGACTCAGCTAGCTTGGAGGTGGTGGCCCCTGCGTGCAGCCCATCGTCTTGTGTGGTTCAACTGAGTTATTCCTTCAAGCCGGTCGGTGCTTGGTTCCCAACGGTGACCATTCGCCGAACTGGGATGGCATCGGTGCAACCTGAGCCGGGAGAATAGGAGGCTGGACACTTTAACTCAAAAAACCTATAATAATGGGAGCAAAAGGAGCGTCCCAAATGGGTGAGACCAACGCGGAATTCCGGCAGCGGTTTGGACTGAGGCTCACGCGAGCGGATCGAGTATTCTTGAAAGAGCGGGGGCTACTCGATCTGGTTTCGTGGCGTAAGACAAGATTGAAAAACAAGAATGAGGAGGAACCGCCAAATGGGTTGGATAAATCAGGAAGAGCAAAAAAGAGTTCGTGAAAAGTTCGGAGTCTCGGCAGACTGTATGTGTGATGGGTGCGGGAAGCCCATCGTGGGATTGGTTTATATCGACCCCAAGGGTGGTTACTTTCCCAAGCCGCCGGGACTCCCGGACTTTCTTCCCAAGAAGCCCAAGAGAACATTTTGTCAGGAATGTGACGACACCAAAACCGGGAAGCACCGGCCGCCGAAGCCCATCGGGCACGTGACGGTCAACGGTGACGGTTCGGTGTCGGTCAAGGTGAAGGCCGGCACCAAGGACGCGGAACCGCCGAAGGCAAAAAAGCCTGTGGTGACTGCGACTCCATCGGGCCCGAAGAGTACAAAGAGATTGGCCACCAAGATGCTGGAGCTGCTGGACGCCGACAGGAAGAAGAAGTGGAAGGTGTCCGATCTGCGGGAGCTTCTGAGCCAAGCCCATTCCAGTAAACAGATCAGGGAGGCGCTAAACTACCTCTGGGCGGGCAACTACCTTTCCCGTGAAAATGGGCGTTTGGGGCACCGGAAAGGGGCGGGGGTTCCCTAATCCCTACCCGGTAACCGATCTTCGCTGTACGGGGCTTGTACAGCTCCCGGGAGGGTTCTTTTTCAGTAGGTTAGGAGGCAGGCTTAGCGTTTGAAACAACGAAGGCGTTCGAGGCGTTCGATTGGTTGGAACCAAGGTTGCAGTCCGGAGTCGTTGTAGTTGTTGGAAACATCAAAAGGGTACGAGCCACAAACGAGGTTGGAAACTTTTATTAAGTTCGAGTCCGTGGGGGGGGTAGAAAATGACAAGACCATTGTGGAAAAGATGTTTGAAGCAAAAACGTTATCCTAAGAAGCCTAGCAAGAGTAAAAAACCAATGAGCGTCTGGACTGTTGCTGAAACATCTGGTTCGCCAACGAAAGGACATTGAGCCGGCGATAGTGTTGGAAACATTCTGATGGTGCGAGTCAGTGATTGGGGTTGGAAACAAATTATCGGTGCGAGTCAATTGTGTGGTTGGAAACAAACGATAGGTACGAAAAATAAAATGGAGGAAAGCATGAGCGCAGAAGCAATTCAGCTAGAGCCATTGCAGCGGTTGAAACGGGACTTGGTGGTGGCGGCCAAGACTCTCTCGGATGCGGAAGCCCGGTATCTGGTAGATCTCTATTACCAGATTCAGGGGTTGCGTATCGCGTCGCAGAATCAAACACGCAGTGTGGATCAGGGAGTATCGGGGAGGCCGCTGGAGGAAGCGGACGTGGACCCCAAGGTGACGGAGCCTCACAACGTGCTGGACTGGTTCACGATGAACACGGCAATGATGGAGGCACAGATCAAGCGGGCACTGGACGTGTACTCCGATCAGAATCCGGTCGGTCGTTGGGCCAAGTCACAAATGGGAATCGGTCCGGTGCTGGCATCGGGGTTACTCTCGGTACTATTTCCTCTGATGAAACCGTCGGCAAACTACCCGAATAGTTTCTCAACTGCCGGAAAGATCTGGCGGTTTGCGGGACTGGATCCCACTCAGAAGTGGTTCAGTCGGGAGCAGGCCAATGCGTTGGTTGAAGAAGAGATCAAGGCGTATGAAGCTTCGCTCCCAAAGGACACGCTTACGACTACGCTTGAGTTTTTGGTTCCACGGATTGCGCTGAAGATCAATCGGTCGCCGGAAACTCTTCGTCGGCAGGCTCTCATGGGTCCGGGGAAGGGGAAGAAGCTGGAGAAGATCACCAAGACTTCTCTGAGTGCCGCGGTTGCCATCCGACCGTGGAACGCGTCACTGAAAGTGTTGTGCTGGAAGATCGGTGAATCCTTCATCAAGGTGCAGAGCAATCCGAACGATTACTACGGGAAGCTCTACGCCAAGCGGAAGGCTCTCGAGCAAATGAAAAATGAGCGTGGTGATTTCTCGGAGCTGGCGAAGGATATCCTAGCTCGTAAACGTTTCGGAAAGGATACGGAAGCGTATAAGCATCTTTCCAGTGGTCATCTTCCCCCGGCTCAGATTCACGCACGAGCACGACGGTACGCGGTCAAGATGTTTCTCAGCCACCTGCATGAAGTGATGTGGAGGGTGGTACACAATTCGGCTCCTCCAGTGCCTTACGTAATCGAGCATATGGGTCACCGGGATTACTTGCCCGTACCGGGATGGCCGTTAGTCGAGTAGTCGGTTAGAGACGAAGCACGCGTACGAGTTGAGTAACTAGTTGGAGACGTTGTGCTAGTACGAGTTCCAAGTCCGAGTTTGGAAACGAGTCCTACGTACGAGTCACAAAGCCAGTTTGAAACGTATTAGTGGTACGAGTCAAGTTCAACGTTGGAGACGAGTTATAAGCGCGAGACAATCTGATTGTTGGAAACTAATTCGTAGTTTGAGTTGGACTCTGGATTGGAACCATAGAAGCAGTACGAGCCACGCTTGGCGTTAGAAACATAAAAAGAGTACGAGTCACTTGAACGGTTAGAAACACTTGGTAAGTATGAGTCAATTAAGTAGTTGGAGGCATTGGTGTAGTACGAAACTTCAAGGAGGAAAGCATGAGTGAAAAAGCACGGACGATGACGGTGTTTGGTTCTCAGGGTTACCACAAGGGGTACGTTGCGGACAAATACCAGTTCACGGTGTTGGCGATTGACCGGATTCCAAAAGAGCAAAAAGAAATGGTGAGGGCCAAGGTCAAGACTCTTACCAGTGGACGGGAGGCGGAGGCAATCGTCGGCAACGGTTGGACGTATGAGATCCTCGACAAGTTGGGTCGGGTGGGAGTGCTGAAGTTCAATGGAATCGAAGTAGCGTTGTTTCTCAAACGGCAGGTGGTGACGGAACAGCCTGCGCCCGGGGATCCTATCCCAGAGGAAGCGATTAAAGATGCCTACGATCAGTGGCAGCGATTGGAGGTGCTTGGGCCGAGTGCCAAGGCAGCGAACTTTTTCATCAAGCGTAACACGGAAGCGTTATCGGAACAGGTTGGTATTCTGAACGCAAGAGTCGAAAACCTGCAACAGTTGGCGGATGGTTTCGAGATTGAGGCGGGTCACAAGCAGACAGCGGTTGAGGACCTGCAGAAAGTAATCGCGAGACTTCGGTTGCAGCTTTCTCCTAAGGACCAGATCATCGTAAAGAAGCCAGGCTTCAAGTACCTAACAGAAGCGCAGGCTAAGAAGGTGCGGGCTGCCGCGGCCAAGAGAGCGAGGAAGCCATGACGTTAATGATTCCAGATGGGTTTGTGAAGTGTCCGCATTGTAAGGCGTCGATAGGATGTGTTTGTACTACACCGAAAGGTAGAACGGTGTTACCTCCACATCGGGCTAGGATGGAGTTGGCTGAAAAGAGATATGGATGGGTGGATATAGAATCACTTGAGGAGAAAAAGAAATGAGTAGAGCACTGGTGCCGGAAGGAACGGTGAGGATCGGGAAGGGTGGGGTCGTAAGTTTGGCCAGAGACTTGTTCGTATCACCGCGACTGGCACTGGTCCGCTACGATCACAAAACCAAAAGATTGTTTTTCCGAACGAACCAGGAGGATGGAATCCGGGTGTACAAGTCGGCACCCGGGTCGCAGTCCGGAACGTTTTCGATGCTATCCGTTTTGAAGTTGTATGGTCTCACTCGTTCTGTGGTAGGACACAGGTACGAGGCTCAGATCGTAGGGTCTGAGTTGGTGATCAACTTCAAGAGGAGGGTCCATGAAAGCAGAAACGGAAACTGAAGTGAAAGAAATAATGGCGCAGATGAAAGATGCGTTGACAATCACTCCAGACGAGAAAGTACAGTTGCTCGATCTGGTACAGGCTGTAGCTGAGCAAGAGAGAAAGAAAAATTCCAAGGGAGGAAAACAATGAAGAAAGCATTGTTGGTGTTGTTAATCTACACTACGGGTTTAGCGGCTATGGCCTCTACTCCGGGGAGGCTTCCCGTACGCTGTCCATCAAAACAGATCGTGACTTCCCAGATTGCCACTCCGATTTCCGGAGTGATCGCTCAAAGTTTTCCCAAGATGGATAAGCCAAAGGAAAAACCAAAGTTGGAGACGTGTGATCTTGTGATCATTCCCATCTTCTGGATTGTTCACATTCAATGTGCGGCAGACGCATGGGGTGGGGGAGGGGGAGACGCATTCTGAAGTTCCTGCTAGTATAGACTGGGCCTGCATTCTACGCAGGCCTGGTTCCTACCTACCGGCTTAGCAAATCCCCAGTTAGGAAATTTTTGGTAAGTCGCCGAACTATGCCTGTTTGTTTCCTATAATTGTTGCGTGTTCCTGGCACAGTTGAGGCATTGGTTACACCAGAAGCACTCGGACCTCAAGGCTAGCTTCGCAAAGTGGCTAGTACAGAGAGAAGTTATCCGGGTACTAAAGTTGACTCATGCTCAGGAACTTTCACTGGCTCCGAGAAACGAATGGCCGCTCGTCAAGTCCCACCAAGCACAGGAAATCCAAGCGGTAGCTGCCGGTCAGATGGATATCATCGATCGCAGAAGCTGGGCGTTTCCTTACCTGCCGGAAGCACTGCATAGGCTGAATCAGCCCGTCCTGAAAAGTACGCCCTACAATCTACGTCGTTTCTCGGAAACGCCAGTGCCGCGTCGTGCGATTAACCTGATCAAAAATGCTTTGCTAATGTTTGAATGGACGATTGAGCCTGAGGACGATGTGGACGAGCAGGACCCGGATGTAGAGCAAAGGATCAGAATAGTTACGGAAGGGTTGAAGCGGCCCAACAATGTAGATAGTTATCGTGAGTGGGCGGAAGCGGTCATTGAAGATCTCATCATTGGTGGGTACGGATGCATCGAGCATCGGGTAACGCCTTACTACAAACGTCCGGTGAAGATGTGGGCAGTGGATGGCTCGACGATTCGTATCTTCTTGGACTGGACGGAGTCCACACCGGGGCGGCCACGGTTTGCCCAGATGACAGGGTTGAAAGGTGAGCGTGGCATTGTAACCTTTCTGGATAGCGAACTGGTTTACATCCGGGATAACGTTCGGACGTCAACTCCATTTGGTATGGGGAATCTGGAAGTGGCGTTCAATACGGTGAACTATTTCCTTGGTGTGCAGGATATGGCGGGGAAGGCTGGTTCGGATCAGGTACACAAGACGTGGCTGTGGTGGGAACAGACGATGAATCCGGGACATATTCAGACGGTTCGTCGTCAGATCATGAACGAGCTGGAAGGTCAGTCGAAAGTTTCGTTGATGGCTGGAGCGAAGAAGCCAGAAGCTTTGGAGATTACTCCGGTGACACCGGAAGATCTTCTCTTGGACTGGCAGAGGTTCTTGATCGGAGTGATAGCGAATGCTTTTGATCTTAGCCCTATGGCATTGGGTGAAACGGAGAAAGTAAACAAAGCGACCGGGCAGGTGATGGCGGAGTCGGATTTCCGGTCAGCGGTACTTCCCAAAGCGAAACGTTGGGAAGAAGCGTTGACGCGGCACATCATTCATGGAGCTTACGGTTGGAAGGATCTGCGGTACAGGTTGATCGGGCTGGAAGATCCGGATGCTATTACGCGGACAGCTATCCAGCAGAAGCAATACATGATGAACGCAATTGTTCCGGATGAGATTCGGGAGGCAAATAATCTTCCACCCATTGAAGGTGGATGGGGTCGGTTGACGTTGGGTCAGCAACAGTTACTTCTGTTAGCAGCACAAGCAAAGTTGGGAATCAAGGGTGGTGGTGCGGCAGGAGCTGGTGCGGGCGCAGGGAAAACAGGTGGTGCACCGGGAGCTGGCGCAGCAGCTTCAGGGGCTGGAGGCGCGGGGGCCTTGGGTATGGGTGGCGGTGGGATCGGCGGATCAATCTTCTCGGCATGGGACGTAGCTGGGATGCAGCCGAACGAAATCCAACTCTATCAAGAGTTGGGGATCCTACCGCCTGGATCACAGTTGCCTCAACAGATGGAACAGCAGGCGCCGGGTATCCTTGAGCAACTGTCCACCGAATTGCAAACGTTCTTCGACTTTCTCCAGCAGGAGGATGAGGCCTCGGAAGTGCAGCCGCGACCAATCACTCAAGAGGATGAAGAAGGACAGATGGAGAAGTTCCAGGAACAGTCTCATCAGGAATCGTTGGCGGAGAAAGTAATCAATCGGAGAGGAGTATTTGGCCCGGACGTTAATACACAGTACAGAAAGAACGCGGAGCGTGGTAAGTATCCAAGAAGCGGTGGACGTTTCATTGATCCCGGCGTGGAAAAGGTTCAGGGTAACGATGTACTCAGTCCCCGCCCAGCAAATAGAGGCATGGGCTACAAGAAGGCGAAGCTGTCCAAGCTGCCACAAGGTCAG
>Ga0070681_10001316_pt1 | contig 21677 bp, 14 predicted proteins | sample KBSC83BmetaG_FD_65650 | JGI IMG/M metagenome (GOLD analysis project Ga0070681, IMG submission 65650) | Corn rhizosphere microbial communities from Kellogg Biological Station, Michigan, USA - KBS C8-3B metaG | ecosystem: Host-associated > Plants > Roots > Rhizosphere | place: USA: Michigan... | reverse complement strand
CGCGCGTGCGGTTTCCATGGGCCGAAAAGACTATCTGAGTAATAAAGGTGCAGCTCGTCCCAATTCACGGCCACGCCTTCTTCTTGAATGTTCACAAACATCCACCACGTTCCGTCGACTTCGATCACGGTCGAGTCGAGCGGGCAGTTTGCCTCGAGCAACACTTGTTGGGGTTCCCACTGGTAAGGAAACGAGGTCGCGCGATAAAGCTCGACTCTGTTGCGGTCGCCAGTTTCGGGAATCATGTAGTAGTCGCCGCGCCATTCGAAAACGAAGGGGTACGACAGGTGACACTCGAGCTTCAGCACTTCGGTTGGACCACTCACGATACCCTGCGCATCAACCTCGACGACGGAGATGTGCGCGCGGCCGGTGCTGTTTACGTAATCTTCAAAAAAGATGTAGTTCTTGCCGTCAGCTTTAAGTGGAAACGGATCGGCCCAGAACCGATCGACTGGCGGAATCAGATACTTGAACTCGCCTTCGCCGAGGCGATACGCGAGCAACCACTGTTCGAACGTCGAGAATTTCTCAACCGCCCTGCCCGCCGCCCGCCCCGAGAGCTTGAGAAACATCCCGGCCGCCGCTGCGTTCGTCGCCCCAGCGCTCGCCGCTGTGTTGACTACTTCTGCGTTGACTGTCTCTGTGTTGGCTGCTACTGCGTTCGTCGCTGCTGTTTCTGCCTTTTGTCTTTGATCCCTCTCCTGGTTTTCGTGCAACTCCCGGAGCCCCCTAGCTAAAAACGCAGCCGCCTTCCAATAGGTATTCGTGTTGAGTCTGATCGAGAACCGGCTGAGCGTCGGCGACACCGATTGATAAACCACAAACTCCTTGTCTGCGTGAAGTCCTCTTAACGCCGACAGAGTAACAGGGATGTTATTCATGACCTCGTTGAACCCCGCGGGATTTCCGAACCAATAAAACCAGACGCCATGCTTCGCGGCACTCGACAACTCAGCATTCAATTCGCGCGCGGCGAAGTTAATCACCACATCCAAATCCGCTGCTTTTATTTCCTCAAATCCCACCCCTTTGGCCGTCCCCTGCAAAACCTCCTCGATACTTGCGAGCTCCAACGCATCAGCCGCAAACATTTTTCGATCCAGTCGCTCGTACAACTTAAAAAGCAGAGCACTGTCGTGTTTGTTCGACTTGCCGGTGTTGACCACCAACTCCACTCTAGCAATGCCGCTGGTCAGAGCTTTCTCGATCGCGCGCCGCACCCAGGCCGGCTGCATAAAAGAATCGATTATCAACCCGATTCGGAGTGGTCTTGGCTGATCAACCGGCGTCGTCATTTACCTAAACTGTCACCGGCAACGCATCGGATTCACGAGCTTCAGAGCGACGAGGAGAGTGGTCAATGTATCGTCGATGCCAGAGTTCAAAAATCAGCAACGACCAGAGAGGCTGAGAATGATCGCGACGTCCCTTGTGGTGTTCGTCGAGAATGAGATCGACGTAATCGTAATTCAAATAACCGCGTTGACGCGTACGCGGCTCGCTGAGTATGTCGCGGATCTGATCGCGTAACTGCCGGTTGATCCATTGCTCCAGCGGAATGCCAAACCCCTGCTTTGGCCGATTCAAGATCTCCGCCGGAATCAGATCTTTCGCCACGCGTTTCAGCAGGTGCTTCGTTTCCGTGCCCGCCAGTTTCAATGACGCCGGAACTTTGGTGACGAAGTCTATCAGCTTGTGATCGAGCAATGGTACGCGTACTTCCAGCGAAGTCGCCATGCTCATGCGATCGACTTTGGTGAGAATGTCTCCCGGCAGATACGTCTTGCCGTCGATGTAGAGCAAACGGTCCAACGTTTCGCTCGTCTTCACGCGCGCGGCGTACTCGCGAAAGCGGCGCGCGACGCCGTCCGTGGTCTGCAAAGCACGCGCAAACTCGGAGGTGTAAAGCGACCTTTTGCCGAGCTCGGTGAAATACGAAAGACTGTCGAGATAACGATCGATCGGATCGAGCGAGATGTTGTGCAGGTAGTTGCGGCCCCACGCGCCGTGCGGTAGATGATAACTGAGCGGTCGCATCACGCCTTCGCGCAACGCCCTCGGGAGTGACGAAACCGCACGCCGGCTTTCCTGGACCACGTAATGCGTGTAACCCGCAAACAACTCGTCGCCGCCGTCGCCTGACAAAGCCACCGTGACGTGATCGCGCGCAAGCTTTGAAACCATGAACGTCGGGATCGCTGACGGATCCGCGAACGGTTCGTCGAAGTGCCAGATCAGATCGTCGATGATGTCGCAGATCTGCGGCGTGACGAAGAACTCGTGATGGTCGGTGCCGAGTTTCTTTGCGGTCAGGCGCGCGTACTTCAGTTCGTTGTAGCTATCTTCATGAAAACCGATCGAAAAAGTCTTCACCGGCTGGTTCATGTGCCGCGCCATCAGCGCAACGACGGTGCTGGAATCCACGCCGCCGGAAAGAAACGCCCCGAGCGGTACCTCGGAGATCAAACGTAAACGCACTGACTCGTTGAGCAACTCGCGCAATTCTTCGAGGTAGTCTTCCGGCTTGCGCGACTCGGCCGGCTCGAAGTTGAAATCCCAATATTGTTCGGTGTGGACGCGGCCGCCGGCGAAGGTCAGAAAGTGTCCGGGCGGCAGCTTATGTATGTTCTTGAAAATCGTGAGCGGATCGGGAATGTACCCGATAGTGAAAAAGGCGTCGAGGCCTTCGAGATTGATCTCGCGCTTCACGTCGGGATGTTCGAGGATCGACTTTATCTCCGAACCGAAAACGAGTGTTTGCCCCGGCGTGACGGTGTAGTAAAGCGGCTTCTTGCCGACGCGGTCGCGCGCGATGTAAACCTCGCGCTTCTTTTCATCCCAGATGGCAAACGCAAACATACCGCGCAGGTGATTCGCGCAAGCCGTGCCGTACTCTTCGTAGGCGTGGACGATGGTTTCGGTGTCAGAGTGGGTCTTGAAGACGTGACCGCGTTTTTCGAGCTCGGGGCGAAGTTCCTGGAAGTTGTAGATCTCGCCGTTGAAGACGATCGTAACGGAACCGTCTTCGCCGGAGATTGGCTGGGCGCCTCCGGCCAGGTCGATGATCGAGAGGCGGCGCATGCCGAGCGCGACGCCGTCCGTTAAGAAGAATCCGTCATCGTCCGGTCCGCGATGCCGAATCACGTCGCACATGTCCTTCAAGAGTACGCCGCGGCGGCCCAGGACTGCGCCGTGGGCGCCCCCGTTGGTGCCGGCTCCCCCGTCGCTACGTTTTTTTTCCCAGAAATCTACAAAGCCCGCAATGCCGCACATATATTCACCTAAACACCAAATCCCCTATTCATTCCGCTCGAATACCTTTCCGTTCCTCTTCGAATAGGCGCATGCTCCGCTTCCACTTCTGCCTGCCGCTTTGCCCCCTAACCACCAATTTCAACTATCAGGGCGGAAGAAGTGCTTGCCGTAAAAAAAACCCGCCAGCTCCCACAGCGGCAACTCATTCGAAAAACGCGACGATGCCCCGCCGTTCCAAACCTTCGCCATCCCAACCATTCCTCGCAACGCCCGCCCGTAGAAATATCTCGGCACCCCCAGGACATATGCTGTCGGTTGCGGCCGAATGCGGTCAAGCACCGCAAACGAAACGCTCTGCCAGAAACACCAGTTGCGATGATAACGCTTTGTCAGCCGCTCTGTCGGAACGAAGTGATAGATAATCAACTCCGGCACATACAGCCCGCGCGCCCCTGCCGCCAGCAAGCGCTCGTACATGTCTTCATCTTCACACGACAGCAGACGGTTTCCGCTGCGCCCGAGCGCCGTCGAATAGGGCCCCACGCGCTCCAGTATCTCCCGCTTGAAAACAGCGTTGCCCCCCATCAGGATGCCCGGGTAGTTCCGGTCAAACGGAACCCGCTGCGTGCCACTATCAATCGCTCCGATCACCGAACCATACTCGCGCGGCAACCACTCGGGCACAGCAGTCTCGAATCGCGGCACGTATGGACCACCAATGAAGTCGACGTCGTTTTCCGCAAATACGGAAACGATCTGTTCGTACCACGACGCGTCAACTTCCTCGTCATCGTCGATGAACCCGACGTGCGTACCCGTCGTCGCCGCCACACCGGCGTTCAGCGCCGGCGATCGGCCCTGACGTTTTTCGAAAACGTACGAGACGCGGCCGTTGGTCCTTTCCTGCTCGGCGAGAATCACGTCGCGCGTGTCGTCGCTCGAATTGTTATCGACGACAGTGATCCGCACCTCCAGCGACGGCGGCACGCGCGCGTTCAACAAACTGGCGAGCGCCTTGCGCAGTAACACGCTTCGATTGTAGGTCGGAATAACGACGTCGAGTTGCATCGGTTCGCGGTTAACTCACGGGGATCTTGTCAGTATCGTTGTATCGTTTACGACGGTGCCGGGGGCGTTCGTTAGATAGAGTTGCGGCGACAAAACTATCTGATCAAGCGACAAGCCGTCCTCGCGGACCTGAATCCGCAACGTGTGCGGGCCGCTGTTCGCGAAGTAGACCAACGGACCAAGCTCACCGATGCCCCAGCCGTTGTCCTGCCAACCCCAGCCGTTCAATCCGCAGGCAAAACAGTCTTCCAGATTGATCACTTCGGAACTCGTCGTGCCGATCCGGCTCTTCGCCGCGCCCTGATCGTCGACGCTGTCGTTGAACTGCACGAAGATCGAATCGTTGAAGGGACTATCGTCCTGCGCCTTGCCTCGAATCCACAGGCGATACGGAACACCGGCCTGTGCGTTGAACTGTAGTTCGAGATACGTGCCGGGGTTCGCGACGGCGTTGGTAAGTTTCGCCGCGCCCGCATCGGGATTGTGGACACGTGCGCCGCCCGCTGCGGTCGCGTCGCCGACCACGATGTAATTGCCGGCGCGCGTGCCGTCCGTCGCATACAACACAACCTCGGTTGGACCAGGCGGCGGAGGCGGCGGTTCGCCGGTGTTTTCCGGCAGGATCGTGTTGTCGTTCACGACAGCGCCCGGGGACGTTGTCAGATACGTCTGCGGCGATAGCACGAGCTGATCGATCGACAATCCGTCTTCGCGCGGTTGAATGCGCAACGTGTGCGGGCCAGTGTTCGCGAAGTAGACCAGCGGCCCCAACACACCTACGCCCCAACCGTTGTCCTGCCAACCCCAGCCACTCAAGCCGCAGCCAAAGCAGTCTTCGAGATTGATAACTTCCGAACTATCGGTTCCGATCCGGCTCTTGGCCGCGCCGTGATCGTCGACGCTGTCGTTGAACTGCACGAAGATGGAATCGTTGAACGGATTGTCGTCCTGCGCGCGGCCGCGTATCCACAAGCGATAGCCAACGCCAGCCTGCGCGTTGAACTGGAGCTCGACGTAGCCGGCGGGATTGGAGTTCGCACTGGAAAGTTTTGGCGCGCCCGCGTCGAGATTGTCGAGACGCGATCCACCCGCTGCCGTTGGATCGTTCACGACGAGGTAATTCTTGCCGAAGCGCGTTGCCTTTGCGGCGTACAGCACGACGTCAGACAGCCCGCCGGGTGTTGGCGTCGGAGTTGGCGTTGGCGTCGGCGTCGGCGTCGGCGTCGGCGTCGGCGTCGGAGTTGGCGTCGGCGTCGGCGTCGGCGTCGGCGTCGGAGTTGGTGTTGGTGTTGGAGTTGGCGTCGGCGACGACTGCGGCAGAATCGTGTTGTCGTTCACCACTGCACCCGGCGCATTACTCAAATAAAGCTGCGGCGACAACACCACCTGATCGATCGATAATCCATCCTCACGCGGCTGAACCCGCAACGTATGCGGACCGCTGTTGGCAAAATAGACGAGCGGTCCCAACACACCGACGCCCCAACCGTTATCCTGCCAGCCCCAACCACTCAACCCGCAGCCGAAGCAGTCTTCGAGATTGATCACTTCCGAGCTGCTCGTGCCGATGCGGCTCTTCGCTGCTCCCTGGTCATCGACGCTGTCGTTGAACTGCACGAAGATCGAATCGTTGAACGGGTCGTCGTTCTGCGCGCGGCCACGAATCCACAGCCGGTACGGAACGCCAGCCTGCGCATCAAACTGTAGCTCGAAATAACTACCCGGACTCGGCAACGCGTTCGTCACCTTCGCCGCGCCCGCGTCGGGATTATCCAGGCGCGCACCACCCGCCGCCGTCGCATCACTCGCGACAAAATAGTTGCCAACACGCGTTCCTTCGGACGCATACAACACCACTTCGCCCTGTGCACTTACCACTGGCTTGAAGTTGGCGACATACGTGCCGCCCTGAGCGATCGTGTGCGTCGCAGCGCCGTTGTCAGACCAGGAGTCAAACTCGTACGTCTGGCCGTTGAGCTGTTGCGGCGAGATCGCACTCAACGTGCGCGTCACGCCGACAACCGTCGCAGTCGTCTTCGGAGTGTCCTGCGGTTGGTCGTCGAGTTTGACCTTGAGTCCCGCAGGATTAGTCTCGAGCGTGAGCGTCTCGACGACGGGCGTAATGTCGCGGAAGGTCGTGTGAGTGAGTCCACTCGAGTCGCGCACCGTCAAGAGAATGCGATACCAAACATCCGTCGCCGTTTCGCCCGTTGACGGAATCGTGAACGACCCCGACGTGACTCCCGAAAAAGCGGGAATGAACGGATGGATGTGCGTGTCGTGATGGAAGTCGACCTGCCACGTGAAAGCGCTTGCCGGCAGATCGCCGTCGTCGGCATCAGTGCCGGTTCCCGCATACTGTATCAGGTCGCCACCGTGGTAAGTCGTGCCTTCGAGGGGCTCGGTAATCGTTGCGACCGGCGCACTGCCTGCCACAACTGTGAGTTGCGCAGCTTGAGACGTAACACTGCCGAACGGATTGGTAACGACGCAAGAAAACGTCGCGCCGTTATCAGACAACTGCGTCGTCGCGAGGTTGAGTGTCGGCGAATTTTGGCCCGGGAGATCGTTTGCGCCGCGTCGCCACTGATACGTGAGCGGCGCTGCGCCGGAAGTTGAAACAGTAAAGCTCGCGGGTTGACCCGCGGCAACGGTCACGTTCGCAGGCTGCGTCGTGATGTGCGGTGCACTCGTATTCGTAAACTCGAGTTTGAAAACGGCGCCGTCCACGTCCGGGTCAGTACCGCGCTCGAGGTAGTAGAGCGTGCCGTCGCTCGAGACGTGCAGGTCCACTGGAAAGTTTGCGTAACTGAAGAAAAGCGCCGTCGTTGAATCCGCAAGGTTAAGCGTGCGAATCCACCCCATGCAAAAGTCAGCATAGAAATACTTGCCGGCATACTGGGCGGGAAACTGCGAATTAGGCGGCTCGTAAAACGTGCCCGCGGTGATCGCACATCCGTGATCGTCGCTGTCGAACCCATGCGCGTACGCTACGATCGGACTCTGAAAACGCGGATCGGTCGTGACGCCTTCCGTATCGGGCCAACCATAATTTCCGCCGGCCACACCGCGATTGATCTCTTCCCACGTCTCTTCGCCGACGTCGTTGATCAGCATCTGCCCGCCGCCCGACGAGCCAAACGCAAAGCTGTAAGGATTGCGCAGGCCGAGCGCCCAGATCGCGCGGTAGTTGCCGGTCGTAGTCAGGTAAAACGGATTGTCCGTGGGAATAGATCCGTCGCGATTGAGGCGCAGGATCTTTCCGAAGAGCGTGTTGAAGTCTTGCGAGTTCGCACCGTTCCGATCGTCGCCAACGGCGATGTACAGTTTGCCGTCTGGTCCAAACCGGAGATTACCACCCTGGTGCCAGCCCAACTCACCGACAGACGGATCCATGTCAAACACCACTACCTCACTTGCCGGATCAGCGCTGGCGCCCGCCGTAAACCGGCTGACGCGGTTATGCACCACCGGCGTCTTCGCGGTGTAGTAAACGTAGAAGAACTGATTGGTCGCGAAATCCGGATCCAGCGTGATGCCGAGTAGACCATGTTCGCTGAAAGAATCCGTGTCGGTAATCGTCAGAAAAGGCGTCGACCGAAGCACGCCATTTTCAATCACGCGTATGTTACCGGCCTGCTCGAGAACAAGAATGCGTCCGTCCGGCAGCAGGACCATCCGCGTGACGCTGGTCATTCCCGTGGCGACCTGCGTCTGCGTAAAGCCGTCAGGAAGAAAAGCGGCGTTGGCAACCGTTTGAAAGAAGAAAAAGACGAAGAGAAAGGCGAATGCGGGGAACCTGTATGATGATTTCATTGTTGGAAAAGCCGGACGGTTACTGTTGCCGCCGTCGCACTCGGGAACGACGATCGGCAAAGCGCTTGCGAAAAAACCCCAGGAAGAATTGAATCTCGAGCTCCTGCTGAAATTCGAGATCTCCCTTGTTCGTCAGACGATATTTCAACCAGTCGAACATGTTTGCACATGTGCGTCGATAAAGGTGACCAGGCACGTCAAACAGTCTGAGCTTCGACGACTCAAACTCTTCGTTGCGCATTACCGCATAGAAATGACCGTGACCACAATACCAGCGCCGGTGATAATTCCTGGTCAAACGTTCAGCAAAGACCTCGGCGTAGACTACCACCTCAGGCAGATACAGCAACCGTTTTCCGGCTGCGCTCAGACGTAACTGAAGTTCGTGATCTTCGAGCGAGCCGATGCCGCCCTTCACGCGTTGTAACTGCGGCTGGAAAGCCCCGACTTCCTGCAACACCGCTGCGCGCACCGCCATGTTTGCGCCGACCAGTCCCGCTCCGGTGTCCACGTGCAACTCAATCGGCTCGTCGCCGAGATCCATGAGCGCGAGGGGCGTCCAGTGTTTGCTAGTCAACCAGGCCGGAAACTCAGTACCAATCTCCGGGAGGACTTTGCCGCCGACGCAATCGACTTGCGGAAATCTTTCGAAGCCGGCGCGAATCGATTTAACCCAATCGTGTGACGGACGTATGTCGTCGTCAGTAAAAGCGAGTAGCGGCGCGCGCGCCGCGGCAATTCCGCGGTTGCGTGCGTACGACACGCCTTGTTGTTCTTCGAAGAAGTAGTGCAGATTTTCGTAGCCGGGCTGGTTGCGCAGTTGCTCGATCGTGCGGCGCGTGTCGTCGGTGGAGTTGTTGTCGACGACGATAACTTCATACTCGACCCCCTCGCACTCCTGGCTCATCAAGCTGTCGATCGTGCCGCGAATGGTTTCGCAGCGATTGTATGTAGCGACGATTACGGAAACGTCAGGCGTTTGCGCTGCACTCGCTGTCATCAGTTAAGAACCAACTCTATTTTATAGAGCCGGCAGTCGGAGTAGATAACTCAACGGATGATAACTCGGAGGCGATTGGAGGCGTATGGCGAACGACGTAAGGCATGTAGAACGTGTCGCGCAGATGGCGATCGTAATCGATGCGCACGGCGACACAGCGACGCCGCCAATCGATGTCGATCCCGAACGGCGCCAGACGATTTCTGATGCCCGCGTCGACGAAATACACGCCCGGACCAAGACCCACAGCGGAACAGTCAAACGTGATCGATCCCTCGCCCGGTCGTAAGTCGATGAGTTCGCCCAACGTTTCGCTGCTGAAAAAAGAGCACAGACGGTTTTCCTGGGAAAAGAACTGGACTTCGAAAATCACGTCTTCCAGCGGCTCATAGACGCGATAATTCAGCACCGCCTTCATCGGCGTTCCGGTCTCAAATGAGAGACACTCGTTGCCTCTTTCATCGTAGAACGACAACGACGTGACTACCGCTTCGCCCGAAGGCGGCGTCCCGAGGCTGTTTGCCGGGACCGAGATTTGCTGCGACGCGCTTTGATACGACGCGATCGTTTGCGCCGGATCTCCGTCCGCCTCGATGCGACCTTTGTTCAGCAGTATCACGCGATCGCATAGCTGCTGCACCGCTCTCAGATCGTGCGAGATGAAGATGATCGTCGTGCCCGCCTGTTTCAGCTCCATGATGCGCGCGATGCACTTCCGTTGAAACGCCGCGTCACCTACCGCCAGCACTTCGTCGAGCAGCAGAATGTCCGGATTCAAATGTGCGGCAATCGAGAAGCCCAGCCGCACGTACATGCCTGACGAGTAACGTTTGACCGGTGTGTCGATAAACTGCCGCAGCTCGGCGAAGTCGACAATGCTGTCGAGCTTCTTCGTGATCTCGCGCCGCAACATGCCGAGGATCGAGCCGTTAAGATAGACGTTCTCTTTTCCCGTCAGCTCCGGATGAAAACCCGAGCCGACTTCGATCAAAGCTGAAAGCCGGCCATTGATCATGAGCTCGCCCGTGCTGGGCGTGGTGATGCGCGCCAGCAGTTTGAGGATCGTGCTCTTGCCGGCGCCGTTGTGCCCGATAATGCCGAGCGCCTGGCCACGCGGCACCTCGAAGTTCACGTCTTTCAGTGCCCAAAAATCTTCTTTACGCATCAACGAAGCGAGCTTCTGAAACCACGACGCACCGGCGAGCTCTGACTCGTGCCGGATGCGGTATCGCTTCGAAACGTTTTTCAGGCTGAGATCGATCATCTAGATGATGTCCGCCATGGTGGCTTCAACCTTCTTGAAGTAGAGGTAAGCCACCGGTAACACGACCACGGCGATCACTGCGGCGATGCTGAGCGAGTAATAGTCGGGGGGTACGCCTTGCAATACAACGCGTCTGAAATTCTCAATCACACCCACCAACGGATTCAACGCATACCAGCCGCGAAAACGGACCGGCACGGCGCTCAACGGATAAACCACCGGACTCGCAAACATCCAGATCTGCAACAGCAGCGGCATCGCTACGCCCACGTCGCGAAAGCGGACTTGAATCACCGAGAAGACCAACGAGAACGCCGTGGCCAGCATTGTCAGCAGCACTAAAATCGGAATGGCCCAGAACGCGTAGAGCGTCAGCCTCACGCCGTAATAAACAAACAACGCCAGCAGGAACGTCGAAGCGACGGCGAAATCAAACAACGCGGCACTGACGTACGTCAGCGGCAAAATCTCGCGTGCGAAGTAAACCTTCGTCACCAACTGGCTGTGACTCACCAGTCCCTGCGTTGCGTTCGTCAACGTGCTCGAGAAGAAAGTCCAGGGCAACAACGCGGCGAAAGCAAAGACCGCGTAGGGTACGTTTTCACTCGGCACTTTCGCGATCACGGAGAAGATCACCGTGTAGATCAACATCAGCGACAGCGGTTGCAGAATGGCCCAGGCCAGTCCGAGCGCCGACTGCTTGTAGCGCACCTTGATGCGATGAAGGCTGAGTGTGTAGAAGAGATCCCGGTACTGCCAGAGCCCGCGAAAATCACGCAGCAGGTTCAACGGGGAGAAGGAGGGCGGACGGATGATTCTGATCGGACGATTTGCAATCACACCTGTATGGTACTACCGGCCGGCGCTGAATTCAGTTTTTTTGATTCTTGCAAGTAGTAAACACGCCGTATGCAGATGGCATAACCAACCAGGTAGTAAACGTACCACTGATACGCGACGGCCGCGAAGAAGCTCGACACCATGTAGCCTACCAAACTCGCCTGGAGGCCGATGGCTAAATAGTATAAATGCGAATTGTCGTTGCGCTCGAACATCTCCCGCTCGATCATGCGCAACTTCCTGATCGGATGCACGCAGAGAATGATGTAGCAGATCATCGCCGCGATGCCGGTTTCCGAAGCGACCTGCGTGTAGGCATTGTGGGTGCCGAGTTCATGAAACGACTTGAAGTGAAAATTGCCGATGCCGACGCCGAAGATAGGATAACGCAGCGCCACCCAGACCGATCGCTTCATTATTTCCGTGCGCTGGCTCGAAGAACCAGTGATGTCGGACGAGGAGTCGAAGATCGTCGCGAGCCGTCCCGAATAGGTTGCCGGGGCGACGGCGATAAAGAAGATGAAACCGAGCACCAGCGTCGCCAGCGCGGCGGTGCGATTGCGCCGGCCGAGCTTGCGCGCGAGCACGAGCGTCATCGCGATCGTGCCCAGAAAGCCGCCGCGCGAAAAGGTGATGATTACCGCCGAGAGCATCAACAACGCGATCGGGAAATAGATCAGCTTGCGAATGAGTCCCTTCTTCTCGATTCCCAAAACAAAGGCGATGGGAATGATCGTGACAAGGTGCAGCGCCAGGTCGTTTGAGTTGTCAAACATCCCGTTGATGGCGCCCTTCACGCGCAGCGTGTTTGTTTCCGCCAGACCGATCTTGAAAACTCCGGCTTGATAATCGCGAATGACGTTGATGCTGAGATAGATGCTGACGACGAACACTAGCCAAAACAAGATCCGCATGCGCGTTTCCGTGCGCACCACGTTGACGATGACGATGAAGATCAGGATGGTCTTGATCATCAGGTCGCTAAATGTTTTCCACGCCTCACCGGGATCGATCGCCATCGGAATCGAGAGCAGCGCGGCGAGACCCATGAGCAGCACCATGTCCACTTCTCTGGGTCGCGCCGTCAGGTTTCCTTCGACCGATAACTGGCTCACTACGTAGACCAGCAGTGTTACGATGCCGACATAAAACGCCATCGAGGTGAGCGAAGAGAGTGCCGGGATCAGTTCGTACGGCCGGAAGTAGAGAACGACGCTGAAGAGAAAGAGACAGGCGAACGTTAATCCGTGTCCCGGCCGGTCGGTCCATTGACCCGCTTCGACTTGCATGAAGCTCGGTTTGGGCTTCGCTTTTTTGCCCGGAACGGAGGTAGTCGTTGAAGCCGTAGCCGACGTCGATGCCGCGCCTCTGGGAGTAAAGTTCGCAGGGATCGCCGCCGCTGCCGACGGAGTGAAAACAATCTCCGGCTCGATCGGCGAGCTCTCACGACGGGAAAACTTCGACCGAAAGACGCCGTCGTAATCCTCGGCTTCAGGCTTATTTCTCATCTAGTAGCTTCTGATCTACACGTAGCCGATGACGCAGTGGAGCTTGCCAACCTTGTGCACTTCGTGCCGCTTGTAACCCGCGTCGCGCATCAATTCGTTCAGTCTCGACTTCGTGTAAAAGAACACGTCGCAACCACGCGCGTTCAGTCTGACTTTTCGCACCGGCGCGCGCCAGGTCCAGTAACGCGGAAACGCGAGTATCACTTTCTCGGTCGACATCTCGCGCATCCTCTTCAACACCGGCGCCGGATCCCGGATGTAATCGAAAAGCCCGATACCGAAGCTGACGTCAAACTTCTCGTTGCTCTTGTATTCGAGCAGATCGGTCTGAATAAACTCGCAGCGATCGTTCAGGTTCTGTGTCTCGCTCGCTTCTTTGCACAGGCCGATCATCACCTCGGAAATGTCGAGGCCCAGGATCCGCCGCGCGCCCTTGCGAGCAAGCTCGAACGTATAGAGCCCGTTGCCGCAACCGACGTCGAGAAACGTTCGGTCCTTCACCGGCTCGCAGTGTTTGATGGTAAAGACAAAACGCTCATACATGTCCTTGCGAAACACGCTGTCGAGTATGTTCGACATCTTGGACTTGCGATGCGTGTAGATGCGCTGAAACGCGTCAGCTTCGTTGTTCCAGTATTTTCGTTGTGCCAGTAACTCGTTGTTCACAGGCCAAGCACCTCTCTCATGGTCGTAAACTCAAAATCTTTTAGTAATTTCGCAAAACGCTTCTCGGTTTGATCTAAATTCCGGTAATGACGAATCTTTTGCGAAAGAGACAAATCCTTCACGCGCGGCTGACCGGGATCTACTTCCCACGGATGCAGGTAGAAGACCGTCGTCCGCCCGTCCTTGTTCACCTTCTTCATGCAAAACTTCGTGTACGCGTAGGGAAAGAGACGAAAGTAACCGCCACCACCAAACGGAAATCGCCTGCCAAACATTTCCACACAGCTCATGGGAAACTCGTACAGGCCGTCAGTGATCTTGTAAGGAACCAAAGGCGCGTCGGCAACGCCGTAGTCCGGGTGAAAGCCAATCGGAAAAACCGACGAGTCGTACTTGAAGCTGTACTTCTCGAGGATCGGCAACGCCCACGACTTTGTTTTCTCGACGACGGTGAACGACGGCGCGCGAAATCCAATCGGACGCGCTTTCACGCCACACTTCTCGATCGCTTCCAGCGCCTTCGCCAGATCTTCTTCAAACTCCTGCGGCGTGATCTCGGTCAACAGCAAGTGGTTGTAACCGTGCACGCCAATCTCATGCCCGGCGGCTTCGACTTTGCGAATCAGATCCGGCAAACGTTCCGCCACCCAACCCAGCACGAAAAACGTCGCGCGCGTTTGATGTTGCGCGAAGAGATTCAGCAAGCGATCCGTGCTTTCGCGCACGCGCAACTCGCAGCTATCCCAGTCGCGCAGCTTGATCACGCCGGCGAGATTATGGACGCAAAACCAGTCTTCAAGATCGATTGAAATGGCGTTCTTCATACACTTGCGGCTCGTTCGCGCACCGGCTCCCACTTGATGTAACGCTCGCCGCGCACCAGCTTGAACAGCGCGATCAGGCAAGCAAGATTTGTAATCACAAAATACTGCGGCAACGCCAGCCAGCGTGAATTGACGCCGAAACGGACCATCAAAGCCGACGCGAAAGCGGCCAGATAGAAGCAGACTTGCGCCAGAAATATCGCCGCGTAGAAAAGACTATTGAAGGCCAGAATGCCCGAGGTGATGAACAACTGAATCAAAAAGAGCGGCACCAGGTAACGCATCACCTTATGCGAGAGAAGCTGCACGGCGTAGAAACCTTTGGTAGCCGGGTTCAGCACGTCGCGATTGCGCCAAAGGTCCGCGAGCGTCTGCGCAATGATGCGCACTCTGACTGCGAGCTCTTTGTTAGCGCGCGCGTTTGGTTCTTCAACGCAAATCGCGTCGGGTTCGTACACCGCCCGGAGCCCTTGCCGGACCATCGTCGTCGCCACTAGAAAATCGCTGCACGCTTCGTGATAAAGCGGCACGTAAGCCGACTTTCGCACCGCGTACATGCAACCACAGACGCCGATCAGCGAAGTGATCGCGCTTTCATGTTTCTTCAGCAGGAATTCGTAGTTCCAATAGGAGCGAGTCCCATGACTGACGCTCGAGTTCGCATCGTGCGAATAGATGACGTTGCCAGTCACACAGCCGACTGACGGGTCGGCAAACGACGGCACCATCGAACGCAACACATCGGGCCGGTAATGAGTGGTCGCATCAGAAAACAGCAGCACCTCGCCGGTCGCTTTTTCGACGGCTGCGTTTTGCGCCGCGGTCTTGCCGAGCCGTTCGGTTTGGCGGTGCAGACGAACGCCGCGCGGTGCGAAGCTGCGGACGATGTCGTCGGTGCCGTCGGATGAACAGTCGGAAGTGACCAGGACTTCGAGTTTGTCTTTCGGATAATCGAGCGCCAGCGTGTTCTCGAGCTTCTGCGCCAGGTCGCGTTCCTCGTTGTAGGCCGCGATGATAACGGTGACCGGCGGTTCAAATTCCCGCCGCAGCACCGGCCTGCCGCGCAGCTTGCTAAGGATCATAAGCAGCACCGGATAGCCCGCGTAGGTGTACAGAATCGCCGCGACGGCGAGCCAGAAACTGATTTGTACGTACGTGGTCAACACAGGGTCATTAAACAACGAAAATCCGACGTTTTCCAGCAGCTAAAAGGCGAAAAAGGCAGAAAAACTAATACTGGCGTCCTGTTCTCAACTTGTGTCTTTTGTGCCTCATTGTGGTTTCCGGCCGACGAGAAAGATGCCGGCCGCAGCCAGGTCTTCCTCGGCCAGTTTACGGTAAGGTTGCGCGAGTTGGGGACGGATTTCTTCAATCAGCGCGACGGTCCCCTGGCCGTAATCGACACCGCGTTCGATCCTTTCCTTGTGCGGCGTCAAAACTCCGACGCCAACGACCGCGGAGACAAAGATCCTCGCTTCGTAACCTCGCTTGCGCATCTGTTCGCGATACTCGTTGATCAGCTTGCGATTCGGCTTGCCGGAGTCGCGCGCCATCAAGCGGTAGATGCTTTCAGGGATCGTGAGGAACGTGAGCGGGTGCATGCCGCGGCTGCTGAACATGTTTTCATCGCTGAAGTCGATCTTGTGCAGCGTGTAGCCGCCGGGCGCCAGCAGGCGGTCCATCGCCGCAAAACCGCGGTCGAGGTCGTAGACGTTGTGAATCACCGCCCGCGACACGATGAAGTCAAACGACGCCGGCTTGAGGATCTGATCGGCTTCTTCAACGCCGTGGCCGTAGATGTACTCTATGCGTTCCGGGTTCAGCTTGATCTCGCCGTTCAGCTTGATCGCATCGTCAAAAAGTTCCGCCTGTTCCGGGGAAAGCTGCTGGCGCAACTCGCGGTAAATGCGTGTTTGCTGTTCCTGGTTTCGTTCTGAATAAAACTTGTCGAGACAAACAACCTGCGCCGCGCCGGCAACGATAAACTTCAGCGCGACGCCGAAGTTGTCGCCCGGACCAACTTCCAGAATGCGTTTGCCGGCGACTGCTGCCGGGGTTAAGCCCGCGTAGTCGAGATACTCGCGATAGACGCGATCGATGTAACTCACGCTCTTTTCGAGCGACCAGAATTCGTGAGTCGAGCCATAGGCAGTGGTCGTTTGGCCCGACTGAAACGCGCGCCGGCGCCGCCAGTTATCGTAAATACGATGCAGAATGATCAGGGTCTTCGATCGCCCGGCGATCTCTTTGATGGCAGCACTCATGGTTCCACACTAGCCTTTTCAGGTCGCAAAAGCATGATCGAATTCTTGATATCCGCCAGCGCCTTTCTTCCCGCCGGGAGCAGAGCCAGCACCAGGATCATCGCGCCGGCGACGATGATTCCACACGCCACAAAACCGGCGAAAGGATTAGTAATCACCACAAAGCGCCGAAACGCGTAACACGCCAGCAACGCAAACAACGATGCGCCCGTGAACGGCGCCAGCAAACGATAAAAATCGTGCGCGCGCACCGGCCCGGAACGGCCGACAAACCAGAACAGCAGCGGATTCGCCAGCAGAATTCGTCCCAACGACCACGACGCCGCCACGCCAACCACGCCCCACGGCAAGCCCGCCAGGATCGACCCGATCGAGATCGGCGCGTTGATCAGCGACCAGCGCAACATGTCGCGAACACGACCCTGACTCACCAAGAGCCAGCCGCCCGTGCTCGCTACCGGCTGAAACAATCCAGCCACTCCCATGAAGACGAAGATCTTGGCCGTGGGTCCCCACTGCGAACCGAGCACGATCCGCACCAGCCAATCAGACGTCGCTAACATCAGCGTTACGGCCGGCATCGTCAGCATGATCACCTTTTCCATGATCCGCAGGTATGCTTGCCGGTAGCGCTCGGGCGAGTCAGCTAAACGACTCAACGCCGGAATCGAAACCGTCGCGATCGGCTCGTTGATTTGATCCGTCGGCAGACCCAAAAGCTGGACCGCTTTGGAGTAAAGACCGAGTGGTTGCGGACCAAAGATGCGGCCGACGATGAGGTTGTCGCAGTTTTTGGAAATGTAGTTAACCACTGCGTAGCCGGTGACGTTGCCGCCGAAGGAGAGCATCGAACGCACGCCCGAGTTTCGTTGCGGCCGGCCGGGACGCCAGCGACACACCAGCCAAACGCCGAGCATGTTTGACGCCAGCAACGCCAGTTGACTGAAAACCAACGACCAGTAACCAGCGCCCCGCCACGCCAGCGCGATCCCCACCGCGTAACCGATCATCATCGACAGAAACGCGATCACGCTGAGCGCATAAAAACGCATCTGCCGTTTCAACAGCGCCTCATGCTGAACTGCCAGTCCGCCGAAGATAAAGCCCGTTGCGGTCACCATCGTGATCAAAACCAAACGCGGCTCGGAGTAGAACCAGCCAATCAAGGGCGCCAGTCCAATCATCAATGCCGTAATCGCAACACTGATCGTGATGTTGACCCAGAAGAGCGTGCTGATCTGTTCGTAACTGATCTCCGCGCGTTGCACGGTGGCCAACGACAATCCGAGATCCTTGAACAGCGCCACGAAGCCGGTGAACACTGCGACCATACCGATCAAGCCGTAATCGTGCGGCGAAAGCAGACGCGCCAGTACCGCCGTTGCGCCGATGCTCAGCACAAACTTCAAACCGTGCGAAGCGATCGTCACCACGCCGCCGCGCGCAGTGCGACTCGCAATGGTGGTAGTCAGATGTCCGGTATCGAAATACTCCTGACGGACATCACCTGGCGGAACCTTTGACATGGTTGACGGGTAAACGGGAGAGTTAATTCCTGATCAGGATGGCCACAGTTCGTGGTTCGCTGTCGCCATCAGCATACTCGCCCTGGGCGGCAATGCGGAATGGAACGCGCTGGTTGAACTCTTTTAGGAATTCCAAAGACTCCGGGGTCGTTTCTCCTTCGTGTCCTTCGTAGATCATGAACGCCCAGGGAATTTCTGCGAGCGCGTCGAGCCAATCGATGTGTCCGCGAATCGCGAGATACGAGATCGCACAGCCGTCGAGATGCATCTTCGCGTGCGCCGGCAAGGCGTCCGCAAGCGGAAGCGATTGCGTGATCACGCCGCCGGAAGTCGAAAACCTCGTGCAGCCCAGCGCGTAAAGCAAACGCTCGGTGTGCGGCACGACGACGTCCTGATCCCAACCGTGACACCACAAGGCGCCGAGTTTCAAATACTGCCCCATCATCATGCCGACGTTGCAACCAACGTCGAGCACCAGCCGATCCTTCACGGAAACTCCGGCGTCGTCGAGCAGTTTCTTCAACGCCTGCATTCGCACTTCGATGTTTCGCTTGCCCGGAAGATTCACTCCCGGCACTGATTGGTAGAGATAACGTCCGCCGCGCAGAATACTCTTGTCGCCGAAATGTGTGGCCTCAGCGGCGGCGAGCGCGACAGACTTCAGATAATCGCCGTAACCAATCAGCGAGAAATTTTGAAAGTCGATGTAGCGAAACTGGCCTTCGTTCGTCATGAACGCGTTGCCGCTACAGTCTGGATACTGAAACTCGGGATCCTCAAAACCCGAACCTACAATCACCTTGAGCAAGCCCCGCCGCTCTAGGTCGCGAATCATCCCGATCCCTTTTTCGTAATCCGCTGTCGAGGTGACGGGCTTCTCGACGTGCTCGATCACAAAGCCCGTCCAGAGATGTCCGTTGCAATCAAGTTCAACGAGATCGTAAAGCCGTGGACCAACGTCGTTGACGTGCAGCAGATTCGCCACCAGCGTGAGATGCCGCAGGTTGTGAATCAAACGGAGATGCAATTTACTCTCGCCTTTGGCGCGCGAAACGTAAACACTCTCTTTGAGCCCGCCCGGATGTTTGACGATCTTCAGACCCGCAGCTGCAGGGTAGTAGTTTGAGAGCACGCGAAAAGCGGTGTTCGCGATCGTCTCCGGCGGCAGGTAAACAGCGTGGCCTCCAGTGCTAAACGCCAAACCCTGCTGCTTCAAATCAGCGAGAAATAAATCGAGCTTCGCGAGCTCCAGATCGGGGATGCTGATGCGACGCGCGCTTTGCACCGGCAACACTTCCTGCCAGGTCGCAGGCGCTCCAATAGCCCTGTTCAAAAGATTCTTGAGACCGACGCGCTTCGCCACGCGATATTCGTTAGCAAACTGATCCCGCAGTTTTCCCAGCTTGAAGTATGAATCGGGAAAGTGGACTGACATCCAGCCGCGCAGGGATTGCTTTCCGGCCGTCGTGAGAAACTCCTCGGGATCGCGGTGCTGTTGATAAGCGCGCCGGCCCTCGTTTGAAAGGATGAAGGCGCGCTCGTCGATCACCAGCCAACCGGCTTTTATCGGCGCGACACAGCCCCGCAGCAGTTGCTCGGAAAGCTGTTTGGTTTTATCGGTGGAAAGTTTGGCGAGCGACGTTTCCAGGGCGTCATGGATCGGCAGGCCATCGGGGTGTTCTAACAAGACCTCGAATAACCCGCGAACGAGTATGCCCGTGTCTTTGCGTCTGTTCAGCATTAAGGCGCTCTGAGTAGCGGCTGAGTCCGGCCTGAAGATAGCAAAAAAGACCACAGATTACACCGCTTAAACCGGCGCAATCTGTGGATTGGTGGCGGGGTGTGATCCTTAGACCACGACTTCTTTTTCTTGGAGCTCAAATACCAGCGTCTTCACGTGTGCCCTCAGCGCCAGCTCAAACTGTTTCGCCTCTTCCACCTCGCTAAAGGACAACGCCCGCAACTCCTGCTCGATCCGGCGCCGGTAGTCGGACACGAGCGAATCGGAAACGCCCAGTACCGCTGCTACTTCCAACTGCGTCGCATGGTCGGGACTCAAGTAGCAATACCAAAGCACACCCAGAATGCGGTTGTACTGTTTGACCTTCCCGCGCACGGCTTCATTCAAACTCGACAGAAACTGCTCGACAAATCCGGCCGCTTCTCTTTCCGACTCGCGCCGAACCAAACCCTCTTCCGGATTCTCGCGCCGGTCAACGGGCTCGTAACTGTTGCCGTTCTCGTTGTCGCTGTCGTCCGCGTCGAGCGGGACGAGATAGATGTCCATCACCGGCAAGCGCGACATCACCAGGCTGCGCAGAGTTCGCACATCCACCGGCGAATCGACCGCGTCCAGCACGGACACAATCAAGTCTTCCAGATCCGGATTGCTGATCACGACTTGCGAATCACCGGTACAACCGACCATTCGCGTATCGCGTTGGCGCACCGCAATCATCTGCACGCGCTGTTCGACTTCGTGAGCGCCACGACGCGACTTGTCGTCTTTCCACTCGCTCAAGCCGTAAACACGATCGGCCAAACGGCGGTGTGGCTCGTCGTCAATGCCGCTCGAATCGAAGCGACGGAAGTTGGGGCTCGACTGAATCAGAGTTGAGATTCGTCGCGCCAGGCGATAGCTCTCGGGGTGACGCTTGCGCAGTTCGGCAGTCAGCAGGTTGGTTAACTCGATCTGGCTGATCTCGCATTCGATCTCGTAGTCAGACATGTTCGTTTCGAGGTAGTGCTCGAAACGATTCTTGCTGAGAAGTTGGACGAATAATTCCTGGGTCAGGTCAGTATAAGCGGCGCCGCTTCCCTCTTCGACCAGCAGGCCGGCGCTGCGTGAAGCCCTGACTAACGGATGATGCGAGACGATGCGATGCAGATCGGTCCACAGACGATTGACGTCGGAAGACCGAAGGCTTTCAACCCACTTCGCGTTCTTTCCCGAGCGATCGTTACGGCGCGCAGTTCTGGGCTGCGGCCGTTTGTCAGCCGCACTGGACGCGGCTGCTTTTTCGGAATCTTCACTTATGGCTTTCACGGTTCACGTTGACTTATCGTCGACCGATAAATGATGGGGCCTGGTTTGTAGCGCCGAGATGTGGGTACAGAGGGATTACCGCGCGATAGCGGTGGTGCTCCTGGAGATAAAACGTCAGTGAGCAGATTGCTCACCTGACTGACGAGGGCATGGTAACAATATTTTAAAGAACGAGCAACAAGTTTTTACATTTGCGAGGATGCGGGAAAATATTGAGGAAAAGTCTTGGAAAGCTCTGGAAATCGTCTGGGATTGGACGTTTCACACGGGTGAATAAAGCGGTAAGTAGATGAACCACTCACAGACACAGCTCACATTCCGCAAGACAGCCGCCTGTCCAGCGTCGTCGACGCTTTTAGCGTACCGGTCGGAAAAGCTGTCGCGTAAGTTGGCTGCTGTGGTCAAACAGCATCTCGGTCTTTGTGAGTTTTGTAACGCGGAACTGCCTCTGCTCGCCCATCACAAACCGTTGCGTACTCCTCGGGCGCCTGAAATCCCGATGAATCTCCGCATTCTCGCAGAGTCAATTCTCTCGCAGATTTAGCCGTAGAGTTGGTCGATCAACTCGCCGAAGCGGTCGTCAATAACGCGGCGTTT
>Ga0070681_10001315_pt1 | contig 21691 bp, 18 predicted proteins | sample KBSC83BmetaG_FD_65650 | JGI IMG/M metagenome (GOLD analysis project Ga0070681, IMG submission 65650) | Corn rhizosphere microbial communities from Kellogg Biological Station, Michigan, USA - KBS C8-3B metaG | ecosystem: Host-associated > Plants > Roots > Rhizosphere | place: USA: Michigan... | reverse complement strand
GTTCGTCTGCATCGCCTCCTGCAGCCGCTTCTGCGACGCCGCGTCGGCGGTGCGCTTGCCGGCGATCATCTCGGTGATCCAGTTCACGAGGATCGTCGTATAGGACTGGCGCGATGCGGGATCGGAAAGCGCGTGGTCGGCGTGGTCGATCAAGCGGTAGGTGAGCGAGCGCGCCGCGTTGAACGCCGCACGGTAGTTGTCGATCACCTCGTGCGGAATGATCGTGTCGTGCGCGCTCTCCACGATCAGCACGTCGCCGCGATACGCCGCGGCCGCGCGGAGCGCGCGATTGTCCTGCGCCTCGATCGCCATCCGGCGATAGGCTTCGAGACGCTGCAGCTTCGAGAGCTCGAGCTTCGGCGACGTCCAGTCGGCGTCCTTGTAAAGCGCGGGCGCGCGCAGGCCGAGCCACTTCACCGGACGCAGCGTCGTCAGGATCGTCGCGAGGTAGCCGCCGTAGCTGCTGCCGATGACAGCGACCTGATCGTCGTCGACGGCCGCTTCACGCACCAGGCGGTCATAAGCCGCGAGCGCGTCAGTGAGGTTGTCCTCGCGCGTGACCGTCGCCTGCTGCGTCGCGGTCTTCGCATGTCCGCGCATGTCGATCGTCAGGCACGCGCAGCCGATCGCGGCGATCTCGCGCGCACGCGCGGCGAGGTTCGCCTGGCTGCTGCCCCATCCGTGCAGGAACAGCACGCCGGGCATGCGCGCGTCGGGCACGATCAGCGTCGCGGCGATGCAATGGCCGCCGACGGCGATCTCGAACGTTTCGTCACGGGTGAACATGGCGCGAGATCTCGACGTACTTGGTCAGCCGGCCGCCGTGGTGATCGGTGCCGTCGAAATAGATGGTCGCATTCCGTGGTACCGACGCGTCCTCGCCGTAGACCTCGGTCGACGTCGCGCGCACGCCGGCGAGCGACGGATCGCCGCGAAACGTTGCGAGCGCCGCGATCTCGGCGCCGCTCGCGCCGCCGAACCGCCAGGATTGCTCGAGCACGCCGAGACGCCGCTTGCCCGATGCGTCGGTGCCTTCGGCGACGTCGTAATTGCGCCGCGACGCGAAGAGGCCCGCGAAGCATTCGAACGCGGCCGCATCGTAGAGGCGCGCCTGCGCGACCGCGCGCCGCACCGGGACCGGAGGATCGAACGCTGCGAGCGGAGCGTCGAAGTCTCCCTTCGCGACGAAAAGATCGGATCCGCCGTACACCTCCTGGTCGCGATTGTTGCGTGTCAGCCGCTGTGTGCCGAAGTAGCTCGCGACGAATCCGTCGATGCGTATCTGGCCGACGCTGTGCGTCGTGACGTCATCGAGGTCCTCTTCGATCGTAATGCCATAGGCGTACACCTCCGCGGCGTCCGCGTCGGCCAGCACCTGCTCGAGCCCGGCTGCATCGTCGACGACCGTCTGGCCGGCTCCGCCGATGCCGAGCGCGCGCTTGATGCGGATGCGACCGTGCGCGAGGAGCCTGCGGCCTGCGCGCAGCGCGTCGTCCGTCGAGAACGCCGAATACCCTGCGAGCACAGCCGAATCGATGCATTTGCCGAATTCGGCGGACCATCCTTCCGGCGCACGCGCCCGATCGTCGATCAGCGGATGGCTGATGCATTTGGTGGCGACGAACGCGTGCGGGACGACGCCGCCGAAGAGGTCGTCGACGCCGTCGATGCCGAGCGCGCGTGCGCGCTCGACGCCGACCAGCGTATCGGTCGGCACGAAATAGGGATGGCGCTCGGCGTGCGTTCGCGGATCGTATTCGCCCGCAAACGGGCAGCCCTTGATCGCCGCGATCGTCCGCGCGACTTCGCGGCACGTCGCGTGATCGTGCGCGGCGCGGCGGCTGTCGCCGCGGTAGACGACGACTTCGCGCGGCGTGTCGGGTGCACGGCGTCGAATCGGTGGGTCCGTTACAGTCATCGAAGAGCTCCGGTCATGCGGGACTGCGGCGCTCGCGCCGCGCACGGCGCCCGTTTAGACCTTTCCGACCGCGATTGATTGCCACGCCCATTGTAGGCCGGACACCGATCGCCGTTTCGCTTCGCCTCTTACACGCTTTTCGTGTATGTTCGGACGGCTTCGAAACAAGAACGAAGGAGCAGGCGTGCCTCCCTCGAAGACGAATGCGCCGCGCCGGCCGCGCGCGAGCGCGACCGCGATATTCGTCGTCGTGGCGTCGATCGCGTTGTCGATCGCGCCGGCGACAGCGCAAGGGCAAATGCAGGCGCAAGCGCAAACGCTGCGCGAGCTTTCCGATCTTTCGCTCGAGGAGCTTTCGCAGGTCGAGATCACGTCCGTGTCGAAGCGTCCCGAGCCGCTCGGCAATGCGGCGGCGGCGGTGTACGTGATCACGAGCGACGACATCCGCCGTTCCGGCGCGACCACGCTGCCCGAAGCGCTCCGGCTTGCGCCGAACCTCGAGGTGGCACGCGTCAATTCGCAGACCTACAACATTTCGTCGCGCGGCTTCAACTCGGTCAACGCGTCGAACAAGCTGCTCGTGCTGATCGACGGCCGCACGATCTACACGCCGTTCTTCTCGAGCGTATTCTGGGATCAGCAGTCGGTGATGCTGGCCGACATCGATCGTATCGAGGTGATCAGCGGTCCGGGCGGCACGTTGTGGGGCTCCAACGCCGTGAACGGCGTGATCAACGTGATCACGAAGCACTCGGCCGACACGCAGGGAGGCCTGCTCGATGCGAAGGTCGGCACGTTCGAGCAGCGCGGCGACCTGCGCTACGGCGGCCGGCTCGGCGACGGCACCTATCGCGCGTACGCGCTCGGTTTCGGCGAGGGTCATACCTATCTGCAGAACGGCAACGACGCGATGGATGACTGGAACGGCAAGCAAGCCGGCTTCCGCAGTGACTTCACGAAGGGCGCGCATGCGTTCACCGTCCAGGGCGACATCTACGAGAACCTGATCGATACGCCCGGCGGCCGGCGCAGCGGCGGCAACCTGCTCGGGCGCTGGAGCACGCGCGTGCTCGGCTCGTCGCTCGAAGTGCAGGCATACTACGACCAGCAGGATCGAAACGACGTCGCAGCGACGGGCGGCGGCTCGTCGGAGCGCGTCAACACGTTCGACGTCCAGGCGCAGGACGTCGTGACCCTCGAAAAGCATCAGATCGTCTGGGGCTTCGGGCAGCGCGTCTGGCAGGACCGCTTCACGAACACCGCGAACCCGTTCGTGCTCGTGCCCGAAAGCCAGACGCTCAATCTGACGAACGTGTTCGCGCAGGACACGATCGCCGTCGCGGAAGACGTCGGGCTGACGCTCGGCTCGAAGTTCGAATACAGCACGTTCAGCGGCTGGGAGGCGATGCCGAGTGGGCGCATCGGGTGGCGCGCCGATCCGAAGAACTTTCTGTGGGCCGCGATCTCGCGCGCGGTGCGCTCGCCGTCGCGGCTCGAGCGCGACCTGACCGCCCCCGGCATTGTCAATCCGTCGCCGGACTTCGAATCGGAAAAGCTCGTCGCCTACGAAGCGGGATGGCGCTCGCAACTCGTGTCGAACGCGTCGCTGTCGGTCTCGCTCTTCTACAACGATTACACCGATCTGCGCACGACGAAGCCCGATCCGGTGACCTTCCTGCCGGTGACGTTCGGCAACGGATGGGAAGGGCACACGTACGGCGCCGACGTCTGGGGCAGCTACAGGCCCTTCTCGTGGTGGCGGCTCGACGCGGGCTTCGAGATCCTGCGCAAGGATTTCCATTTGAAGCCCGGTGAAGTCGACATCGCCGGCATCCAGACGGTGCTCGGTCACGATCCGGGACACCAGGCGTTCGTGCATTCGTACATGGATATCGCGCCGAACGTCGAGTTCTACGTCGGCTTGCGCCAGGTCGGCAGCCTGCCGGACGTCGGCGTGCCGAGCTATTTCGAGGCCGACGTGCGGCTCGCGTGGCGCGTGACGCCGAAGCTCGAGCTGTCGATCGCGGGCCTCAACCTGGTGCACGAGCGGCACGCCGAAGCGACCGGGCCGCCCATACAGGAAATTCCGCGCAGCGCCTACATCGAGGGTCGGTGGAGTTTTTGAACGTGCGGCAAAAACCGCGCAGTGCCGGCGGCGTGCTGCGCTGGCTGCTCGTCGTCGCCGCGTGGTCCGCGCTCGCGGCCGCGCTGGCGCGCGCACAGGCGCCGGCGGTCGAATACGCGGTCAAGGCGACGGATCTCTACAAATTCGTGCCGTTCGTCGAATGGCCGCCCGAAGCGCTGCCGCCATCCGATCCGCTCGTGATCTGCGTCGTCGGGCGCGATCGCGTCTCTGACCTCGTCGACGAGGCCGTGAACGGACAGACATCGGCCGGCCATCCGATCCGCGTCGTCCATGGCCAGAGCGGCAGCTTGCGCGACGCGCACTGCAACATCCTGTACGTCGCGCTGCGAGGCGCGGCCGCAGTGGATGCTCTCGACAGGGTTCGCGGCCAGCCGGTGCTGACGGTCACCGACGCCGCGCAGGAACCGCGCGCCGCCGGCGTCGTCAATTTCGTCGTGATCGACAACCGCGTGCGCTTCGAGATCGACCAGCACGCCGCGGCCGAGAATCACCTCGTGATCAGCTCGAAGCTCTTGAGCCTCGCCATTCGCGTTACACCGCGGCCATAGAACCTGGGTTCCAGCATGGATGCCGAACGCCGATCGTTCACTACGCTGCCGATCCTCGGGATGGATCGCACGAACTTCATGCCCGGGGTCGCCGCCGCCGGCGTGCTGCTGCTCGTGCTCGTCGGCGTCGTCATCGTTCTCTACAACGAGCAGGCGTACCGCGACGCGAAGACGCAACAGGTCGAAGCGCAGAGCCGCATTCTCGCCTCGACGGTGACCGCCGCACTGGCGTTCGACGATCGCAAGGCGGCGCAGGAGGCCGTGAACGCGCTGGCCGTCGATCCGCAGATTCGCGCCGCCGCCGTCTATGACGCGCACGGCGACCTTTTCGCAAGCTACACGGGAACGGGCGGCCCCGCGGTTCCCAAGGCGGTGAACGACATTTCTCCGGCGGCCGAGCGCGAGCAGCTCGTCGTCACGACGCCGGTGCGGCAGGGGAGCGTCGCGGTCGGTACGATTTATGTGCAAACGGCGATCGACCCGATCTCGCGGCGATTCCAGCGCTACGTCGCCCTGACGCTGCTCGTCACGATGGCGGCGCTGATCTTCGTGCTGCTCGGCTTTGCGCAGCGGCGCCTCACGGAAGTCAACGAGCGGCTGCGCCGGCAGGGCGAAGAGCTCTCCGACGTCAACGAGAACCTGCGCGCGCAGATCGAGCAGCGTGAAAACGTCGAGGCAACGCTGCGGCAGGTGCAGAAGATGGAGGCGATGGGGCAGTTGACCGGCGGCATCGCGCACGACTTCAACAACCTGCTGCAGGTGATCATCGGCAATCTCGAGGTGCTGCGGCGGCGCAACCTGGCTCCGGGCGACGACGCGAAGCGGATGGTCGACGCCGCGATTCGCGGCGGCCAACGTGCCGCGACGTTGACGCAACGGCTTCTCGCATTCGCGCGTCGCCAGCCGCTCGACCCGAAGCCGATCGACGTGAACAAGCTCGTCGCCGGTATGTCGGAACTTCTGCACCGAACGCTCGGCGAGTCGATCACGATCGAGACGGTGCTCGCGGGCGGCATCTGGCGCGTCGCCGCGGACGCGAACCAGCTCGAGAACGCGCTGTTGAACCTTGCCGTCAACGCGCGCGACGCGATGCCCGACGGCGGCCGGCTCACGATCGAGACCGCCAACGCGCATCTCGACGAAGCCTACGCGGATGCCAACGAGGTCAAGGCGGGCCAGTACGCGCTGATCGCCGTCAGCGACACCGGCAGCGGCATGCCGCCGGACGTCGTTGCGAAAGCGTTCGAACCGTTCTTCACGACGAAGGACGTCGGCAAGGGCTCGGGCCTCGGGCTGTCGCAGGTATACGGCTTCATCAAGCAGTCCGGCGGCCATGCAAAGATCTACAGCGAGCTTTCGCAGGGGACGACGATCAAGCTCTACCTGCCGCGGCTGACCGTCGCGGCCGACGCGCACGACGGCACGCTCGACGCAGCGGCGCTGCCCGCCGGCGATCGCGACCGGCTGGTCCTCGTCGTCGAGGACGACGAGGACGTGCGTGCGCACGCGGTGTCGATCCTGACCGAGCTCGGCTACCCGGTGCTCGAAGCGGTCGACGGCGCGTCGGCGCTGCAGCTGCTGGAAGCGCACGCGGAGATCCGCATGCTGTTCACCGACGTCGGATTGCCCGGCGGCCTCAACGGGCGCCAGCTCGCCGACGAGGCGCGCAAGCGCCGACCGGAACTGTTCGTGCTCTATACGACCGGCTATGCGCGGAACGCCATCGTGCACCAGGGCCGCCTCGATCCCGGCGTCGAGCTCATCACGAAGCCGTTCACGTTCTCGTCGCTCGCGACGAAAGTGAACGCGGTGTTCGAGCGTCGCGACGGACGTGGCGCGCAGGCGCATTGACGAAGGGCGAAGGAGGAGGTCATGGACGAAGCAAAACGGCTGGCGATCGACGTCGTCTCGGACGTCGTGTGCCCGTGGTGCTTCATCGGCAAGCGCAAGCTCGAGGTAGCGCTTGCCGAGTTGGCAACGCACGAGCCGCCGCTTGCTGCGGCGGTTCGCTGGCATCCGTTCGAGCTCAATCCGGACCTGCCCGGCGCGGGCATTGCGCGCACCGATTATCTGGAGCGCAAATGGGGCAGCGTCGCGCGCGCGAACGAGAACTACGCGCGCGTGCGAAGCGTTGGCGAGGGCGTCGGCATCGCGTTTCGCTTCGACCTGATCGAGCGGCAACCGAACACGTTCGACGCACACCGGCTGATCGCATGGGCGCAGCGACAGGGCGACGCCAACGCGCTCGTCGAGCGGCTGTTCGCCGCCTATTTCGTCGACGGTCGTTTCGTCGGCGATCGCACGGAGCTTGCGCGCATCGCAGCAGAAGCCGGGTTGTCGGCAGACGAAGCGCGCGCGATGCTCGACTCGGATGCCGCCCGCGAACAGGTGGAAAACGAAAGCCGCGAGGCGCTCGACGTCGGCGTGCGCGGCGTGCCGTTCTACATCTTCAACGGCAGGATCGCCGTGTCGGGTGCGCAGGATCCGAAGGCGCTGCTCGAAGCGATCGCCGCGGCGCGTGGCGCAGAGGCCGTGGATCAGCGCGAATGAACGCCCGGGTCAAGCGCTCGCGAGCGCCTCGAGCGCACGCCTCGAATCGGACACCCAGCCGAAGATGCCGCCCTGCGCCTTGATCATCTCGAGCGCGACGCGCTGGAACTCGGGGAAGTACGACCCGACGCAATCGGACAGCACGACGCACTCGTAGCCGCGATCGTTCGCCTCGCGCACGGTCGTGTTCACGCAGACTTCGGTCGTCACGCCGCACACGATCAGCGACCGAATGCCGCGATTGTGCAGGATCAGGTCGAGATCGGTCGCGCAGAACGCGCCCTTGCCCGGCTTGTCGACGACGACTTCGCCGGCAAGCGGCGCGAGCTCGTCGACGATGCCGTGTCCGCGTTCGCCGCGAACGAGGATGCGGCCCATCGGTCCGCGATCGCCGATTCGCGTGTCGCCGCGTCCGCGGACCCGCTTCGTCGGCGGGCAGTCGGCGAGGTCCGGGCTGTGACCTTCGCGCGTGTGGATCACCATCATCTCGCGCGCACGCGCCGCATCGAGCATCCGCCGGCAGGGCCCGATCACCGCCTGCAGCGGCGCGACGTCGTTGCCGAGCGCTTCGCCGAATCCGCCCGGCTCGACGAAATCGCGCTGCATGTCGATGACGAGCAGCGCCGTCGTGCGCGGATCGAACTCGAACTCGTACGGCTCGGCGTGCATTTTGGCGTGGCTCATCGCTGCGCTCCCTGGTGCGATCACGTATTGGCGACCGGCTGCGGCGCGCGGACGGCGAGTGCGAGGCACGTCACGCCGAACAACGCGTAGCCGAGCGCGACGAGCGGCGACACCATCCATCCGAGCTGCTCGCCGTGGATCAGCCCGATGAACGCGAGGATTGCGCCGGCGAACGCCCACGCCGCAGCGGTGCGCAGCCGCTCCTCGATGATGAAGACGGCAATCGCGCCGAGGATCATGCCGGCGAGCACCGATCCGCCGCCGAGCGACTCGAGTCCCCGGTAGAGGACGCCGGTTGCCGCGAGCTTTGCCTCGCCGACCTGCGCGACGGAGGTGCCGGCGGCTGCGAGGGCACCGTCGATCTGTGTCTTTGCCCATTCGGCGATGTTCGGAATCAGCGCGAGCACGACGGCCGGCGCGTGATTCTTCGGCGTCGTCTGGAATGCTTGCGCGCCGATCACGAGTCCGATGTAGAGCAGGATCGGCAGGATCGCGACGAGCGGGATTACCGCGAGCAACAGCGCCGTCAGGCCCAGGAAGCAGACGATCGCGATCGCGATGCCGGTCGCGAGCGAATACCCGATGCGTCCGCCGACAGCCTTCCAGCCCGGATGGCCGATGTACACGGCGGGCGGGAACGGACTGCCGAGCATCGAGCCGACGATCGCGCCGACGCCGTCGGCGAGCAGGATCTTGCGCAGGTTGTAGTTGTCGCCGGCGGCCGATGCGCTTTCGACGTTGTTCATCCCTTCGGTGAAGTTGTAGATGCCGAGCGGGATCGCGGTGACGAGCAGCGGCGCGACCTTCGCGAGGCCGTGCCACACGTCGGACGAAAACATCGGAAGGCGCAATCCGAACTGCTCGAGCGATTTCACGACCGCCGACCCCTGCATGTAGTCGCTCCAGCCGGCGAACGACACGATCCAGCCGATCACCGAGCCGACGATCACCGCCGCAAGCCCGCCCGGAATGCCGCCGGGCAGCCGGACGTTCGCCGTCCACGCGACCAGCACGAGCGCGAGGCAGACGAGCCCGATCCACGGCACTTCCCAGATCTGGAACGCCGGCCGCATCGAGATGAACGCGATCGAGATGCCGGCGAGCGTGCCGAGCATCGCCGCGCGCGGCGTCAGCGCGCGGATCTTCGGACCGACGAACGCGCCGATGAGCACGATCACGCCGATGATGAACGCCCACGCGAGGCCCGCGCGCCACGCGACGAGCGGATCCTTCGTCGCGAGATAGACGGGGAGCATGATCAGGAACACGACGATGAACATGTGCGGCACGCTCGGCCCGTACGGCATCGCCGTCACGTCGTCGCGCCGTTCCTGCTTCGAGAGCTGCCAGGCGAGATACGCATAGAACAGGTTGCCGAGCGGCAACGCGATGCCGAGCGCCGGCAGGATGCGGCCGAACACGGTATCCGCGGGAAGCTGGACGACGCCGAGGCAAAGCCCCGTCAGCACGATCACGTTCAGCAGCACGTTGGTGAAGAGGCCGAAGAATCCGTTCAGGTCGCCGGGCACCCAGAGTCGCGGCGTCGTGACGATCGTGTTCGCTGTCGTTGCCATCTTCGTCGTCTCCCTTCAGGCCCGCATCGCGGACATCGTTCGAGTGAATGCGTCAGCGCCGGGCGGTGTACGCGCGCCAGCCGCCGTACGACGTGATCTCGGGTTGACCTTCGCAAAGAAACGGCTCGCCCAGAACGCCGAGCACGATCGAGCCGTCGCGCAATACGACCTTGCCGATCGCAAGCCCGGGCGGCTCGTTCATGAGGAGGCTCGCAAGTCCGTCGACCGGCACGTCCCAAAGCTCGAGCGCGACGCGCGTGCCCTCGCCGGGCGTGCGCATCATGGCCGGGTGCCGGTCACCGATCGACCACAGCCGGTAGCACGCATCCGTTTGGTCCTCGCGCACGAACGTCGCGCCGATCGACGTCAGATTCGCGTTGAGCTCGAGCCCGCGCATCAGCGTGCCGTTCACCGCAACGAGAACGGTCCTCATGCCGGGATTTCGACGGCTTCGCTCGCGACGATCCACGTGCCCGTCTCGCCGCGCAGCGCCCGCGCGATGTTTTCCGGATTCGTGATCACGCCGCGCCCGCCGCGCCGGCGCTTGACGAACGTGAGCAGCGCTTCGACCTTCGGACGCATGCTGCCCTCGCCGAAGTGACCCTCGGCCGCATAGCGCTCGGCTTCGTCGATGCCGATGCGATCGAGCCACCGCTGGTCCGGCTGGCCGAAGCGGATCGCCACGCGCTCGACGCCGGTCGGGATCATCAGCAGATCCGCGTTCATGTCGATCGCGAGCAGCGCCGATGCGCGATCCTTGTCGACGACCGCTTCGGCGCCCGTGAGCTGCCCGTCGGGCGTCTCGGTCACGGCGATGCCGCCACCGCCGCAGGCGATCACGAGCACGCCGTCGCGCGCGAGCTTCGCGATGATCCGCGTCTCGACGATCCGCAGCGGCTTCGGCGACGCGATCGCGCGCCGCCAGCCGCGATTGCTGTCCTGCATGATCGACCAGCCGAGCTGCTGCGCCAGGCGCCGCGCGACATCCTCGGTCATGAACGAGCCGATCGGCTTGTCGGGATGCGCAAACGCCGGGTCGTTGCCGTCGACGAGCGTTTGCGTGACGACGGTGGCGACGCGCTTGTCGATGCCGCGCCGGCGCAGCGCGTTGCCGAGCGCGTTCTGGAACATGAAGCCGATCGCGCCTTGCGTGTCGCCGACCGCGTAGCGAACGGGAACGGTCGGCACCTGGCCGTCCGCGATCTCGGAGCGGCGCAGGATGAAGCCGACCTGCGGACCGTTGCCGTGCGTGACGACGACCTGGTAGCCTGCGGCGACCATGTCGACGATGTGCTCGGCGGTCGCGCAAACCGCGTCGTACTGATCGTTCAGCGCGCTGTGCGTGTCGTCACGGATCAGCGCGTTGCCGCCGACCGCCACGACCGCAACGCGATCGTCGCTCGTAGGGTCGCCCCACGCTCGCGGCTCGCTGGACGATGCTCGAGTTTCATTCTCGCTTGCTCGCCCTCGGGACGGTCCAGCGGGCTCGTGCGCTTCGCTGCCCCCCGAGGGGCCGAAATTCGCACCTTGAGGCGGCTCTGCGGTGTTCATGCTGCCTCCACGCGTTGACTCAAGGCCTGTACGGCGGCGACGAAGCAGGCCATTGGCGCGGTCGTCACGCCGGCCCCGATCTGGCCCACGCCCGCCTCGCGATGGGCGATGCCGCTGTTGATGATCGGCAGGATGCCGCGATCGACGACCTTCCGCGCGTCGATGCCCGCTGCGACGCCGGCGAAGTCGAGCGCCGGCAGCGTGAACGACGGATTGGCGCCGAGCGTGATCGCGCGCATCCGCAGGCTGTGCGCGAGCGCATCGGCCGCGCTGCCGCCGACGAACTTGACGATCGCCGGCGCCGCCGCCATCGCGAAGCCGCCGACGCCTGCCGTTTCCGTGATCGCCGAATCGCCGAGATCGGCGGCCGCATCTGCGCGCGAGAAGCCGGGGAAGTAAAGTCCGTCGACCGGATTCGCCGGCGCTTCGAACCAGCGATCCCCGGTGCCGGAAAGCCGGACGCCGAAGTTGACGCCGTTGCGCGACATCGCCGTGACGAGCGAGCTGTTTTCGACGCCGGCCGCCGCGTCGAGCATCGACTTGCACGCGGCCATCGACAGGTTGAGGAAGAAGTGATCGTTGCCGTCCATGAAGCGCAGTGCCGCTGCGCCATGCTCGCGCGACTCGGCGGACGTCAGCACTGCGGGCGCGAACCGCTTGAACAGCAGCGCCGTAGCGGCGGCGTTGCGGTTGTGGACCTCGTCGCCCATGTTGAGCGCCTGCGCCATCAGCGACTTCAACTCGACGCGGCCGAGCGCGGCGAGCGCCGCGCGCAACGTCGGCGCCACGTCGCGTGCGATGAAGCGCAGCCGATCGATGACCTCGGCGCCGTTCGCGCCGAAGCGCAACACCTTGCCAAGACCCTCGTTGAAGTTGCTGTACGCGCGGTTGCCGGCGGTCGTGTTCTCGACGACGAAAAGCGGCATCGACGGACTGATGATGCCGGCCATCGGTCCGACGGCGCCGTGGTGGTGACACGGCTCGAGCGCGACCGCGCCGGAATCGACGAGACGCGTCGCGGCTTCGACCGTTGGCGCCCAACCTTCGAGGAGCACGGCGCCGACGATCGCACCGCGCATCGGTCCGCACATCGCCGGCCATGCGATCGGCGGCCCGGCATGGAGAACGAGCTTGCGGCCCGCTGCCATCGCCGCGATCACGTCGCGTGCGCTCGCGATGTCGACGAGGACCGGGTTCGCCTCGAGGAAACGCGCGAAGGCGATCTTGTTGGCCGCGTCGACACGCGCATCGGCCATCGTTCGCGCGAGCGCCCAGCCCGCGTCGCGATCGCCGTGGGCTGGCGGTTGCCAATCGACTGCGATTGCCTTGCCCCCGGCGGCGACGACGTTTTCGGCAAAGCCGGCAAGGCCGGCGTTGACGACGGTGAGACTCTCCTTGAAGAGCGGCTTCATGAGGTGCGGACCGCGTCGCGCACGGCGAGACGCGAGGCAATTTCTGCGGCCATCCGCGCCGCTTCGATGTTGCTTTCGGCGACGATGGCGCCGACCGCGACGAGTGCGCGTAACTCCCTTTCGCGATCCTGCGGGTCCATGTCGGTACCGCAGACGTGGCCGATCGCGAGGAGCTTGCGGCCTTGCATCGCCGCCGTGCGTTGCGCGGCGCGCAGCGCATCGGCCACGGATCCGGCCGGGCTTTGATGCGCGCCGTAACCGAGTACCACGTCGAAGAGCAGGACCGCGACGGCCGCGTCCTGCGCTGCATCGCGAATCGCGGCGTTGCGAAGCGTCGGATCGATCATCGGATGCGGACGCCCGCGCGTGTACTCGTCGTCGCCCATGTCGATGAACACGTGCTCGCCCGCCGACGCATCGAGCGGAAGTGCCCCATGAACCGGTGCGTTCGAGCGGCAGCGAAGACCGCGCGCGACGAATGCGAGCTGCGCTTCGTAACAGAATGTGCCGCCGCTGAAGAGCCCGCGGACGAGGCGCTGCGTCGGCGCGAGTCCGTCGAGCAGCGAGTCGCTCGATTCGATCGCGTCGCGTTTCGCCTTTGGCGCAATCGCCTGGCCGGTTGCGAGCGACACGGCGATGTCGGCCGCCTCCGCGAGCGAGTGGGCCGCGTGCAGACGCGCTCCTCGAACGGAATCCGGCGTGGCGCCGAGAAAGTGCACGACGGTCGGCTTGCCCGACGAAGCGGCGAGATCGAGGATGCGCGCGGCGATCGCGGGCGCAGGCGGCTTCGAGATCAGCACGATGACGCGCGTCGCATCGTCCTGCGCGAGCGCACGCAGGCCCGCCATCATCGTGAGACCGCCGACTTCTTCGCGCAGGTCGCGTCCGCCGGTGCCGATCGCCTGGCTAACCCCGGCCCCGCGGTTGTGAACGCGGCAGGTGACTTCCTGCAGGCCGGTGCCCGACGCGGCGACCAGACCGACGACGCCGCGGCGCACGACGTTCGCGAAGCCGAGCGGAACGCCGTTGACGATCGCCGTGCCGCAATCGGGGCCCATCACGAGCAATTCCCGACCATCCGCAAACTGCTTGATCGCCCGTTCGTGCGCGACGTCGACGTTGTCCGAGAACAGCATCACGTGCAAGCCCACCGACAACGCCTTCAGCGCTTCGGCCGCCGCGTAATCGCCGGGAACCGAGATCAGCGCGAGATCGGCGCCGGACGACTGCTCGACGGCTGCCGCGATGCTCGTAAGCGGCATCGAAAACGTCCCGGATCCGGCATTCGCATCGGCACGCGGTTGCGACAGCAGCGTCTCGGCGGCGTCCAGCGCCTCGTCGCAGGCTCGCGCTTCACCGCGAACGACGACGAGCAGATCGGAAGGACGCGCCTCGGATTCGATCGACAGATCCGCCTGCGCGAGTTGCGCGAGATTGGCAGCGGTCGCCATGACACACGACGCCTCGGCAATGCCGGGCCGCTCGCGGAGCGCGGCGCCGAGCTGCATCAGCGCGACCGAATCCTTGTAAAGGTTGGGGAAGACCCGAAACCCGGTCTCGGTCGACATGCGCCCACTCACCCTTTCGAATGAGACAGCTCGCGGACGCGAGCGACGGCCGCCCGCGCTGTCGCCGCGGCCGGCTGGCGCGGCGAGCAGCGCATCCTCCGCCAATCGAGCGGCGAATGCAACTGCTGGCGCGAAGCGAAAAACGGGCGTATCTAGGTTCGAAAACGAGCGTCAGGCGCGTCGAATCCGCCGGACAATGGCATGCCCATGAACGTGTCGCAATTGAAGCAATTCTGCCGCGATTTTCCTCATTCGACGGAGATGCTTTACGGCGAGCCGTACAATTTTCTCGTGTACTCGGTCGGCGGCAAGAAGTTCGCGTATTTCAAGACCAGCGAGCCCGAGCGATGGCGATTCAGCGTGCGGGTTACACCCGACCGATTCGTCGAGCTCACCGACATCGCCGGTGTGAAACCCGCCCGGTATCGCGGGCGGTTCGGGTGGATCACGATCGTCGACGTCTCGACGTTTCCTGCCGGTTATCTCAAGGAACTCGTTCGATCGTCGTATCAACGCGCGTTTTCTTCGTTGAGCACGGTGAGACAGAACGCATGTCGCCTCGCATGATCCTGCGATCGACCGCCGCCGGTTCATCTTGAGCGGGAAGATGCCATGAGCGTTACGATCAACGGTGATCTGTCCGTTCGCGCGACGGCCGACACGGCGCGAATGCCGTGGACGCCGAGTCCGAGCGGAACCGTGTGGCGCAAGCGCGTACACCTCGTCGGACCTGCGGAATCGGGGCAGGTGACATCGGTGGTTCGCTACGAGCCGAACTCGCGGTTTCCCGCGCACGATCATCCGGACGGAGAGGAGATTCTCGTGCTCGACGGCGTGTTCTCCGACGAGTACGGCGACTGGCCCGCGGGCACGTATCTGCTCAATCCCGAAGGCTTTCGTCACGCGCCCTTTGCCGACGCGGGCTGCCTGCTCTTCGTGAAGCTCAGGCAGTTCGCAGGACGCGGTCGCCTGCACGTCGTCGTCGACACGAACAAGTCGGATTGGATGCCAACGTCGACGCCAGGCGTAATGCGCAAGCCGCTCTACGAGCAGCCCGGATTCACCGACCGTGTGATGCTCGAGCAATGGAGCGCGAGCGCGGAGCTCGGACTGACGTCGTACGAGGAGGGCGCGGAATTGTTCGTTCTCGACGGCGAGTTCGCCGACGAGGAGGGCGTCTACGGCAAGGGATGCTGGCTCCGCATGCCGGCGCGTTCAAGGCATCGACCGCGAACCGCGCGCGGGTGCACGCTCTATGTCAAGCGGTCGGGATTGGCGTATCTGGTGTCTGCGGGCCCCTAGTACTCGTACACCTTTTTCAACTCCGGCACGAATAACAATCCGGCGAGCCGCAAGCGATCCAACTCGCGCTTTCCATCCGCCAGAATCGGCGCGCCCGGACGCATGTGGCTCGGGATGATCGTGCGCAGCTTCGGGTTGTTCGTCGTCAGCAGGCGTGCAACTTGAGCAAACTCCGGTGGATCCCCGGCGAGTCCCAGGATCGCCAGGTCAGGCTGGTAGAGCGAAGCATAGAGCGCGAGATCTGCGATCAGCGTGGAATGACCGTTGAAGAACACGGTGAAGCCATTCTCGAACGTGATGAAGAACGAGGCGGCAGGGCCGCCATCCGCGCCCGTTGCAAGGGTGTTGTCATGGGCGCTCGGAGCAATCTTGAACGTGATCCCTTTCAAGACGAACTGATCGCCGATACCCGCGCGGCGGAACTGTTCCTGCTTGAGTCCGTTGCCGATGAGCCAGCGTCCCAATGGGGCGGGAGCGATGACGGTGGCACCCGACAGCGCCGCGATCTCGATCGGATTCCCCATGTCGTCGGTGTGAGCGTTCGGAACGAGAATGAAATCGGTCCGGGCAAGGTTGTCGAGGGGAACCGGTCCATCCGGGTTGGCCAGCCAAGGGCTGGTAATGATCACCACGCCTTTAGGGGAAGTAAGGCGATAGAACTCGTGGCCCAGCCATTCGACCTTGATCTTTCCTTGCTGGGCCGTCGGCGTCTGGGCGAAACCCGCCGATGACCCGGTCAAGCTCGCCAAAAGGCCCAACGCCAGCAACGTGCGTGAGACGAATCCGAACATGTCTGCCTCCAATGGCTTCCCCCTCTGCATGGCGGCAATGTTACCGCGCGGCACCTGTTGGCCTTGACCGGGAACCCGGACCGCACATCGGCTTCTGCGAACGAAACCAGCTCGACGCCATTCGAATACGACATTGCCCGCGAGGTTTGCTGCAGAGGCAGGCCATGGCTCGATCGGGAGGGCGGATAAGGCTGAATCGCACGTGCCTGAGCTTGGGGTGCGCACTTGTTCTGTCGGCATGCGCTCCGGTCCGGGAGCCGTTGCCCATCACACCGCCGGGTGATTCCAAAGGGGCGGCGGTCGTGCGCCGTCCGCTTCCCGAACCGCCCGCTTCCGGCGCTGGAAGCGCTGTTGCAGGGGCCTCGGCGGCGCGCGCGCCGGCGACAGGCATCGTTGTACCGGCTGGATCACTCTATGTCTGCGTCTCCGAAAATGCAGGCGTGCGCCAGGAGACGGCGATTCAATTTGCGCCAAAGGTCGGCACGTTATGCGCGAAACACCCGGAAATGGGACCGTGCCAATACGAGCGCGACGTCTGCCGACGAAGCGGCGGACGTGTTTATGCAGCGGGCGGGGTGGAGATCACGCCGGAGACCGAAGCGCAGTACGACAAGAAAGTGCTCCGCGTTCGCTTCAAGGCGAACTAAGACGAAGCGCCAAAAACGGGCAGCGTCCATGACGGGTACCGCCTGAGGATTTGTCCCGCCCCGTACGCACCCGGCGCGAGGTAACCTTCGCCTTCGGCGGTAACCGCGCGTCTCCTGCGTGACGACATCCAACCAAGCGGTTTTTCTGAGCTACGCCTCGCAGGATGCCGAAGCTGCGCGCCGCATCTGCGATGCACTTCGTGCGGCAGGTCTCGACGTCTGGTTCGACCAGAACGAGCTGCGCGGCGGCGATGCGTGGGACGCCTCGATTCGCAAGAAGATCAAGGACTGCGCGCTGTTCGTCCCGATCATCTCGACGAACACGGACGCGCGGAGCGAAGGCTACTTCCGCCTGGAGTGGAAACTCGCGGTAGATCGCTCGCACCTGATGGCCGACGACCATGCATTTCTGCTGCCCGTGGTGATCGATCGAACGGCGGATGCCACGGCGCGCGTGCCCGACAAGTTCCGGGAGGTGCAATGGACGCACCTGCCTGGCGGTGAGGCGGCGCCAAGCTTCGCCCAGCGTGTGCAACGGCTGCTGTACGGGGGCCATGACCGATCGTTCCTCGCTCCGCCGCGCGTCGACCTTGCAGCGGCGCCCGCGGCGGCAACATCCGCGCGGCAATCTCCTTCCATTGCGGTGTTGCCGTTCGTCAACCGCAGCCACGACGAGGACGACGAGTATTTCTCGGATGGACTCGCCGATGAACTGCTGAACGTGCTGACCAAGATTCGCGGGCTGCGGGTGGCAGCGCGCTCGTCGGCCTTTACCTTCAAGGGGACGAAAGCGACCCTCGCGGAGGTGGGCAGGGCGCTCAACGTCGCCACCGTGCTCGAAGGCAGCGTGCGCAAGTCCGGCAACCGCCTTCGCATCTCGGTGGAGCTCGTGAACGTGGCGGACGGCTATCACCTCTGGTCGGAGCGTTACGACCGGACGCTGGAGGACATCTTCGAGGTGCAAGACGACATCGCGCAGTCGGTGGTGAACGAACTGCGCGCCACGCTGCTGGGCGAGGCGACGGACCCCAAGACGGTCACCGAAGTGAATGCGCAGCTCGCAGCGGCGACCAGAGGACGCACAGCCGATCCGGAGGCGCACCGGCTCTACCTGCAGGCGCGGCACTTCCTCGATCGCCGCAATCGCGACGACACGACGAAGGGGATCGGATATCTCGAGCGGGCGCTCGAGCTGGATCCCGCGTTCGTGCTCGCCTGGGCAGAGCTAAGCCGCGCGTACGCAACCGAAGCGAGTGAGGGCTGGATCCCGGTGGCCGAGGGACTAGGGCGCGCGCGCGAGGCCGTCGCGCGCGCGCTCATACCGGAGCCGGAGCTCGCCGAGGGGCACACACAGCTCGGTTGGATCCGGATGCACGACTGGGACTGGCGTGGCGCCGAGGCGTCGTATCGTCGTGCGCGGGAGCTGGCGCCGGGCAACACGTTGGTGCTTCGTCGGGCCGGCGCTCTGGCGGCGAACCTGGGTCGACTCGACGAGGGAATCGCGCTTTATCGCCGCGCGATCGAGCAGGACCCGTTAAGCGCAGCGGCTTACCACAACCTCGGGGCTGCGCTCGACGCGGCCGGTGAACTGCCAGAGGCCGAGCGGGCGTATCGGAAGGCGCTCGAACTCGCTCCGCAGCGAATCGTCGCGCACGCAACCCTCGCGCTGAACCTGCTCGCCCAGGGCCAGTGCGACGAAGCGCTGGCCGAAGCACTACGGGAGGCGGAGGCGATGTGGCGGATCTGGGCGCTGGCCATCATCCATCATGCCGCGGGCCGTTCGGACGACGCGCATGCGGCGCAGCGCGAATTGATCGCGAAGCATTCGGAAGACGCTGCCTACCAGGTTGCCGAGGTGTACGCGGCGTGGGGCGAGCGGGATCTCGCCTTCGAGTGGCTCGAACGAGCGTATACCCAGCGCGACTCGGGACTCATCGAAATGCAGTGGAGACCGCAACTTCGCTCCCTGCACGGCGATCCGCGGTGGCAAACTTTTCTGCGGAAGATGCGGCTGGTCGACTGAAGCTAGCATCGACGTTCGACCTGGCCATACTGCGTGACCTGCCTGCCATAGCGCCCACCGCGACTTACACCGCTCGACCTGCGGCTTCCACGCCGTCGGGACCGACGGAACTCGACGAGGCGCACCTACCGCAGACGCCTCCAGCGGACACGACCCACGCCTCCGCTTGACGCTGTTGGTGTCACGTATTCCAGATCATCACCGGTCGTTGCGACGATGACGCGCTTTTGGGTTGTACCCGCCCAGTTGGGAAACGTCGAGGCGTCCACGAAGAACGTTAGCGTGGACCGGCCCTCGTCCACCGCATACCGCCCGATCATGGCAATGGTGCCCGCCACGACGGCCTGACTTTCCTCGGCACTGGCGTGTGCACGATTGTTGGAGGCGAACTTTGGCACGTCGGGCCCGATGATCGTGAGCATGAAATGACCGTTGTCGTCGAGCATCAGCACGCCGTTCGCTCCATGACCGAACTGCTCCCGGCGCACCCCGTCCTTCTCGGCAACGGACGCGACGAGAGACCATGTGCCAACGAGGTCGGTGCTTGCCTGGGCAGGCAAAGCACCGGCCATGCACGTCGTCGTCAGCCAAAGCACGACCGTGAACTGCTTGGCATATCGCTGCATGGTGGGACCTCCTGTCGTCACGTCGGGGCGCCAAAGCCATCGGCCTCGAGCAGATCACCCTACAGCAGCGGCGACATAAGTAGAATCTCGATATTCCTCTACCCATATAGACATTTCCAATGCCACAGGGCGTGATCGATTTCGACAATCGCCTCGCCAGGCGGGTGAAGCTGCACGAGCTGCGAGTCCTGGTGGCCGTGGCCCAGTACGGAACAATGGCCCGTGCGGCCGTGCAGCTCCGAATGTCGCAGCCCTCGGTGTCGCAAGCTGTCGCAAATCTCGAGCAGGCATTCGGCGTGCGGCTCTTCGACCGCAGTCCTCGCGGCGTCGAGCCGACGTTTTATGCGCGCGTCCTGCTCGAACGTACGCGCGTCGTATTCGACGAGCTAAGCCAAGGCGTGCGCGAGGTCGCATTTCTCGCAAATCCGACGGTGGGAGAAGCCACGGTCGGTTGCCCGGAATCGCTCGCCGCAGGCTTTGTTCCCGCCGCTGTCGAGCGGCTCTCGCGCCGCTACCCTCGCGTCAGCATCCACGTCGTCCTGGCACAACCGGGCGAGCAGGAGTTCCGCGAGCTTCGCGAGCGAAGCGTCGACGTTCTGCTCGGCCGCCTGTTTCGACCGGTCGTCGACGATGAGATCGACGTCGAAGTGCTCGCGGATGACCAGTTCTTCGTCACCGCCGATGCGCGCTCCGCGTTTGCCCGGCGCCGCCGGATCGCACTGGCTGACCTGATGGACGCGCCCTGGATTCTGTTTCCCCTGGACTCGCTTTCCGGCAAATACATCGAGGCGGGCTTTCAAGGACACGGGTTAGGCCTGCCGCAAAATCGATTGACCTCGTTTTCGATGCAGCTCCGCTTCCATCTCCTCGCTACCGGCCGCTACCTGACCGTACTGCATCACTCGGTGCTTGCTTTCAACGCCAAACGTTGGTCCCTGAAAGCCCTGCCGGTCGACCTTGGCACGCCATCCATGCCCATGGCGGTGTTCAGCCTCAAGGGGCGTACGCTCAGCCCTGTTGTCCAGCTCTTTCTCGAACAGGTGCGCGCCGTAGCGCGGGGGATGGTCTCAGGACCATCGACGGGCAGTGTGAAGTGAGTTGCGGCAAACTGCGGCCGAATGCATCGTCGCTTGACATGGCGCATAGGTGACGCTATGCAAGGTGCAGGCTGACGAATGTCCGAAATTGGCCGCTAGATTCGCGATTGAGGCGCGGCGGCGCCGATCGGGACGCCTAGATGAGGCCAACTTCGGCAAGCATCGCAGTGCGGCCGTTCGATCGCGGCCGCGCCATTTGCCGAGTTACGGAGAAACGTCTCATGAGTCGCCGGATCCTGCGCACATTCTCTCGGCTTGCGCGCGTTTCGCTGTTCGCCTTCGGTCTTTCCCGGATCATCTTCGATCCGGTGGCGAGTCTCGCGCAACAGCAGTTGCCGGCGAACATCATCGTGACGAGTGATGCGCCAAGCGTGGAGCAACAGGGTTCGTTCGAGCGCTTTGCTTCACCGCTTGCCCGCAGCCATGCTCCTTTGCGCGCCGCAGGAGCGGGGAAGCACGACGTCGCGTTCAGAGCCGAGCTTCCGGTTCCCGGCTACTACCGCGTTTTCGCGTGGTGGCCGCGGGTCGATTCCGCGGCCGCGGACGTCGACATCACGGTCCACGGTTCGACCGCGGACTCGACGGTGAAAATGAACCAGCGAGTGCGCGCGGGGCAATGGGTTCCCGTCGGTATTTTTGCGTTCGCCACCAGTGCGCGGGTCGTTCTCTCGGGCGCGACCGTTGTCGCCGATGCCGTGCGCTTCCAGTACATGGGACCGCGGATGCCGGCGCTCGCATTCGACACCGACGAGTTGCCGCTGGCCGCCACGGGCGAGCAATACGACGGCTGGTTCGACCTCATAGGCGCAGTCGGTGCCCTTACATTCGCAACAGATGCCGCCGCGCTTCCGCCAGGACTCGCGCTGGACCCGAGCACCGGTGCCATCACCGGCGTCGCCACGGTGGTCGGTCGCTATCCATTCGAAGTCGAGGTCTTCGATCGAAGCGGGCAACGCGCGGTGAAGACGTACACGATCGACGTGATGACCGGCTCCGGCATAGGCAAGGGCGCATCCGGAGAAAAGGTCGGCGCGAGCGGCATGCTCGCCGATCGGTCCGGACCCCTATCGAAGGATGGGGTCGCCGCCGGAGCGCCCCCAAACCTGTCGGACCTGATTGGCCTGGTCTCGGCGATTCCTGAAGGCGAGTGGGTGCAGGCGAACCTGAACGCCTATTCGGACGTCTGGTCGCCCGACTATTTGCGGCCGCTGTACGGCCTCGGCAACCCGCCGCCGTACAAGATCATCCTCGCCT
>Ga0070681_10001314_pt1 | contig 21693 bp, 15 predicted proteins | sample KBSC83BmetaG_FD_65650 | JGI IMG/M metagenome (GOLD analysis project Ga0070681, IMG submission 65650) | Corn rhizosphere microbial communities from Kellogg Biological Station, Michigan, USA - KBS C8-3B metaG | ecosystem: Host-associated > Plants > Roots > Rhizosphere | place: USA: Michigan... | reverse complement strand
ATTACCCGCTCGGCTTTTCGTATTCGCGCGAAGATAATCCGAACCGGCGGATGCTGGAACAGTGCCTGGCTGCAATGGAGGGAGGAAAGGAAGCGCTGGTTATTTCCTCGTGACTGGCGGTGCTGACGACCGTTTTGCAAGGCCTCCAACCGGGTGACCACATCCTGGCGCCGGAGGATGTGTATTACGGGCTGAAGCAGGTGTTGCGCACGGTCTTCGCAAAATGGCCGTTAGAAGTCACGTATGTCGACATGACGGACTTGCACGCAGTGCGTTCCGCGGTACGCCCGGCCACGCGGCTGGTGTCGGTGGAGACGCCATCGAACCCGCTGCTCAAAATCTCGGACCTGGCCGGTATTGCCGAGATTGCACGCAAGGCAAACGCGATCAGCATCTGCGCAACTCCTCGATTCGTTCTTTGTCCATAGTTGAGGTGACCGAGGTCTGTGTTACATCAATGCCCGGAGGCTGCGCAGTTACGGCCACCTGCGCCGTGGCCCTGGCGGGTTGAAGCAATGTATCGAGATGAACGGTTACGCCCAACTGAAGCGCGACGCCAGTGTGCCGGTAGGATGCGAAACCGGGATGTTCGACCAGAACTTCATAGATCCCGACCGGCAATTCGCTGAAACGAAAAAAACCTTCCGGATCCGCGAAGACTGACCGTGTTTGATGCGTCTCTGTTTCCCGTAAGCGCACTTCCACGCCCGGAATACGCGCACCAGTTGCATCCGTCGCAATACCCTCCAGTGTTGCACCGACTCTTGATGTCTGCGACGTGGCCGCGGCGACAAACAGGAAAAGTGCCACGATGACCTTCGTGGCTGCGCAAGCTCGCAAGAACATTGTCGAATTCATTTCTCTGCCGTTAACACCCGCCGCTTACACTCCGCGTAGAGTGCGTCATAGACGATAAACTCGCGTTCCAGAATCTCCGGGTCACTCAAGCCCAGCGCACTGAAGCCGTGAGCGATCCAGCGAAGTCCTTCGCCGGCGGGATGAGGCTCGTTCGGGTGGGAATCGGCCGCCTGCACGATTTGTCCCAAGAGCTGGAGAGCAGGATTTTCGAGTTGGTAATTCTTCAACAGGGACTGAAACGAAACGTCTTCGCTATGGTGCCCAAGTTCGCAGTTGGGCACATCGTAAACGATACCGTCAGCAATAGCCGACCAATCCGTGTCAGCCGGCAGGAACACGAATTGAGGACTCTTATCAATGAATCTGGTGATAAGCCAGGGGCAAGCGACCCGATCGACCTTCACTTTTTCGCGCGTGATCCATTTCATAGTTCAATCTGTTTTAATCAGGTCACTCTGAGACTGCATAAACCCGGATCGCTGCGTCTTCAGAGCCTTGCTTTCGAACCGCCAGGAAGAGACGCCCAAGCTCCGGAACAAAAAGGCTCGTGCGCGCACCCTTCACAGTTGGAATGCGAGCGATCTCCTGATAGTGATCCGGATCCTTCTGCTGCAAGACGACGATCGCTCCCTCGCCGCCGGATGCGTAGATGCTTTTCCGGGTTGGGTCGTAGAACACGTCGTCTGAGTCCCCTACCGTTGGAATCTTAGCGACGACGGCTCCAGAATCGGTATTTAGGACTACGAGCACCGCCGGACGCCGGCAGACGGTGAACAATCGATGGTTCGCTTCGTCAAGCGCCATTGGAAAGTTTGCCAGTGCTCCACCGGTTTCCCACTGCCGCACTACGGCCCTCTTTTTCCGTTCTACTACCGCGATCTTTCGCGAATCAGGAAGATTGACGAAGATCCTGGTACCTTTTTTCTCAAGCTGAAACGACTCGGGATGCGCGTCGAGCTTGATGTCGCTAAGTTTGTTTCCGCTCAGATCAAGGACTCCAAGAGCGCCACTGCCGTAGCCTACATAGACCTGCTTGGCTGAAGCATCAAAACGAATGTTGTCGGCGTCTTCGCCGTACTCGATCGTCTTCAGGAGTTTAAAAGAGCTGGCATCGTAGATCCTGCAGGTGCCATCCTTCGCGCTGGCAACAAAGAGCCTGTTGTCATCCGGCAGATAGAGCACGCCCTGTGGCTCATGCAACCCGGAAATGGTGTGTAGCCTTTTCGCGTCTTTGATATCGAGAATCTCGACAGTGTTATTTCCCAACGCTGCCACAAACAGCCGCTGGTTGTTCAAGTCCACTGAGAGATGATCGATTCGTCCTTCCACTCCAGATAGTCGGATCGTTTTCTCGAGCTTTAGCGGTGCGCCAGGTTGGGCGTTAACGATGCCAAAAGCCGCAATCGTGAAAGAAATCAAACGTTTCATGTCTTCTCCTATCGGGCAGTTCCAGCGTGTCCTCGATTACATCGAAATCCGATTTTCATGACGTTCAGTGCTGCATCAGAGGGCGCTGAAACCGGCCGATCCGGCAGTGAAATGTCATATCTTTTCCCGTGAACCCGATGCCGTTGCGGCGACTTGAACGTCGAGCACGTAGCGAAACTTTTTGGCCAGTTCGAGAGCGCTGTCTTGACCCCAAAAGCGCACAAAAACGAACTGAGGATGTTCGCCCAACGTGTGATTCCGGATAGAGGCGATGTTGACGCCCTTCGCCCGGAGGGCCCGGAGGAGCATTTTGAGTCCGTCAGGGGTCTCAACGAATTCTCCGTGGGCCAAAGCGTGATCATTCGTGCCCGCAAAGGACACCCATGTGCTCATCCCCATCTCTCGTCCGATCACCTCGCCATGCAGGATCGCCCTGCTTCCGATCGCCGCCTTATATACGCCTCCAATTACAACTCCCCTCATCGAAAGAATGGCATCCAGCGGGCCAGCATCGATTGCGCTCTCTAACGGCACCGCGGGCACCCCGAATTTGGTAAGGCGTTTTGCCGTGCGCCGCACCCGACGAATCTCATCGAGGCCTTTGCGAAAGGCGGAAGCAAGATCCTGAAACGTGCCGGTGCCTGTCACATCGAGGGTTTGTAAGCGAGGCCCCTCAAAGAGAGATGACGCGGCCAGACCCGTCACGTCCAAACCAGCATTCAGCGCTACAGTGATGACAGGATTCACTTCATCCTCGAGGAGAAGGAATTGACCCGTAAGGATAGCCTCGTGATGAATTGTTGATGCAAAAGCTGACCAAGAATTCAGGCCAAAATGTGGGGAAAGGCTTTGATAATCTTGGACAATCGTGGCCTCTTCTCTTGGAAAGACCACCCTGTAAACACCGTCGTCAGCAGCATAGGTGCCTTTACCGCCGGTGAGGCGTTCAATTAAGGCGCGAGCCTGTTGTGAAACCGCTGCGTTTGCGGCATTCGCAAAGAAAACCATTGCGATTGCAAGGTTTGAAAATTCATGTACGCGCTTCACTGCTTCACCCCTTCGTGGCGGGAACGGTGCGGACATTGATGTGTGTGCCCTGACGAATCTCGTCACTGCCGCGCCGCAGGACCGTGTCCCCGTCCTTGAGGGGCCCGACGATCTCAACAAGATCTCCTTGTGTCGATCCTTTTTTGACATCGACCCATTCTGCGGCACCGCCGTTTACACGGATCACGAAGGTCCGCTCACTTGTGGTCACGATGCTGGTCGGAGGGACGAGCAGGACGGATCGATTGCCGTGGATGGGCCACTTCACGGCTGGATACATGCCGGCGGCGAGTCGTCCTTTGGGATTCGAAACGTCAAGCTCCACTGGCATCGACCTGGTCTTCGGATCGATAGAATGAGCGCTTCGGCTTAGGGTTCCGTAGAAAGTTTCGCCTGGATACGCCGGAACAGTAAACGCAATCTTGCCGCCTTTAACGATCCCGCCCACGTCTGTCTCAGGCACAGGCACCACGAGTCGAAGCCGGTGTTGTGTTTCCAGCTGAAACATTGGCAAGGTGTCCCTGGCGGTTCCGACAAGAGCGCCGGGGTGCACATTCCGAGTGGTAATCACTCCGCTGAAAGGAGCGGTGACACGAAGATAGACCTGTATTTCTTCGATCGCTTTCAAGGCTTCCTGCGCTGCCTGAATGGAGGATTCCGCAGCCGCTACTTTGGCGCGCTCTACGTCCACTTGCTTTTCCGCTTGGATGAGCTCGTTACCGGCGATTACCCCCGGTGTAGCGGCAGCGGCCTTCATGCGCTCATAGGTACTCTGAACTGCCGCGACTCGAGCCTCGGCTTCCACCTTTTGTGACTGCGCGGCGCTGACTTTGGCCTTAGCCTCCGCGCGCTGCGCGTTTAGTTCGGGAGCAATCATGGTTGCAAGCAGTTGCCCCTCTTTGACCACCGAGCCGCGGTCAACTTCAACTTTCTCGACAAACCCTGGGATCTTTGCGTGGATCGGGACGCTGAGATAAGGCACGAACTCGCCCGGAAGCTCTACCTTTCGATCGAGCGGTCGGGAAATCACCCGGACCGCATCCATGGTTTGCCCAAAGGTCGAACTGACTGTCCAGAGAATGATGATCGCCGTCGGCCAGAAGTTCGGCGTGCGAAGTTCGTCCGGGAATCGCGGGCTAAGCTTTTTCATAGTACTTGCTCTCCGGGTCATAAGGATTCAGTGACGGTGATTTCACCTGAGACCGGCCCTGTAGGATGGCGTAGATCGATGGCAGGATAAACAAAGTAGAGACAGTGGCCGCAGCGAGTCCACCGATGACGGCTCTGGCCAGCGGTGCGGTTTGCTTTCCACTCTCCGTCAAGCCCAGAGCCATCGGAATCATTCCGAAGATCATCGCTGCTGCGGTCATGAGAATCGCCCGGACTCGACTTCGGCCGCCTTCCAGCGCAGCATCTACAGGGAGCGCACCGTCTTTTCGGCTGAACTCAGAGAACGTCACGAACAGAATCGCATTCGCCACTGCGACACCGATCGCCATGATCGCTCCCATGAACGACTGCACATTCAAGGTCGTGCCGGTTACAAAAAGCATGATGAGCACGCCGCACAGCACCGCCGGGACGGTCAGCAACACCGTCAGCCCTAAACGGAGCGACTGAAAGTTGAATGTTAAGAGCAGAAAAATAACCAGAATCGAAAGCAGCAGGCCGATCCTCAATCCAGAAATGGTTTCTTCAAGCGGCGGGATTTGCCCCCTGACTGCGACCGTGATCCCACCTGGCGGATTGCCGACGCGCCTCAACGCCTGCTGAATTTGCTTTGCGCCATCACCGAGATATTCGCCGTGCAAGTTGGCGGTAAGACTAACGACGCGCTGCATGTTGTACCGGTCCACCTCGCCCATCGTTGTTCCGAGCCGGACGTCCGCGATGTCGCGAAGTAGCGCCTGATGCCCCTCGGACGACAGCCGGAGCCCTTTCAAATCTTCGATTGAGCGCACACGGTTCTGTGGAATCTCAACCTGAATCTGGAATCCGTTTCCGCTCACTGGATCGCGCCAAAAGTTCGGCTCGACGAAGCGGCTCGACGAAGTTGCTGCAACCATGGACTTAGCCACATCGGCAACCGTCAGGTTGAACTGTCCAGCCCGATTCCGATCGACAGTTACCTGCATAGTGGGATAGTTGAAAGGTTGGCCATATTGGAGATCTCGAAGATTCGATATCTTGGCCAGTTCGGCGCGAACTTTTTCCGCAAACGCCCGATTATCGGCCAAGCTGGGCCCTTGCAGCGCCACCTCGATGGGTGTGGGGGAACCGAAACTCATAACCCGGCTGATAATATCCCCGGCTTCAAAGGACACTTCTACGTTGGACAGGTCCTTGGCGAAGCGCTGGCGCAAGCGCTCTTTCAACTCCTCTCCCCGTAGCGAGGCTTCCGGCTTCAAGGCAACCAGCATGACCGACTCCTGGGGTCCACTTGTAAACAGGAAGATTGTGTTGATGGGGTAGCTCGGCGGCTGCACTCCGACGAAGTCAGACTCGATTGCGACATTCTCGGGGCCCACTTCGTGCTTGATAATGTCCAGCGCCTTTAGAGTCATCACTTCAGTTCGTTCGATCCGAGTTCCGGTAGGGGCCCGGAGGCGCAACTGGAATTGGCCGGCGTCAGCCGTCGGAAAGATCTCCAGGTGCATTTGAGGGATGAGGACAAAGAGCAGCACAGCGGCAGCGATTGCATAGGCCCCGGCAACACCCCATCGCCGGCGGATCGAAAATTGCAAGATGGACTCGTACCATTCACGCCATCGCGGCGTCTTGGCACTCTCCTTGGCCTCGTGCATCATCCACGTCGCGAGCACCGGCACCAATGTGGTTGACAGCACGTAGGAGGAAATCATGGCGAACCCCACAGCGATCGAGAGTGGAACGAATAGCTGGCGCGCCACTCCCGCCATGAAGAAAGATGGAACAAATACGGAAAGAACGCATAGCATGGCCAGCAGCCGTGGAATTGCTGTTTTGCGGCAGGCCTCAACGACCGCCATCGCGCGCGACATGCCCGACGCCTTCGCGGAATCCAAAAGCGAGTGAATATTTTCGATCTCAACCGTTGCCTCATCAACGAGCACACCGACCGCGAGCGCAAGGCCTCCCAGCGTCATCATGTTGATTGTCTGTCCAGTCATCCATAACCAAACGACGGCCGAAAGCAGCGCGAAAGGTATAGTGAGGAGCACGATCACGGAGCTGCGCCAATCGCGCAAGAACAAGAGCACCATCACGCCGGTCAGAAGCGCGCCCAGCGCACTTTCGGTCATGAGTCCCTTGATCGCGTTCACTACGAACTTCGACTGATCGAATTCCAACCGAATATCAACGTCATTCGGAGCAACCGCCTTCATCCTGGGAAGAGCATCACGAACTCGTTGGATTACCGCAAGAGTCGAGGCATCGGAACGTTTCGTAACGGGGATGTACACCGTTCTTTTCCCGTTGACGTGTGCGTATCCAACTACAATGTCTGTTCCGTTTTCGACGGTTCCAATGTCCCGCAGGTAAACAGTGGGGCCACTACCGAGGTGGATGGGTGTATCGAGCAAGTCATCCAGCTTTCCACCAAGGACAGTGTTGGTCGAAGCCATCCTCATGAGGTCATCGGTGCCAACTGTTCCCGACGGCATGATAATACTGCTTCGGTTCACTGCGACGATGGCCTCTTCGGCGGAGATGTTGTAGGCATTTAGTTTGTCCGGATTCAGACGGACAACGATTGTCCGCTGGTTGCCACCGAAGGGCGGTGGAGCTGACACGCCCTCCAAGACTGCGAATACCGGTCGAACCCGATTCAATGCGATGTCTTGCATCTCGCCGACGCTGCGGGTGGGGCTGGAAAAAATCAACTGACCCACCGGTACGCTGCCCGCGTCATAACGCACGATGAAAGGAGGCACCGCTCCCGGCGGCATGAATGCACGGGCGCGATTGACATAGCCGACAACCTGCGCCATAGCTTGACTCATATCAGTCCCCGGGTGGAAGACCAACTTCATAAGGGAGGCGCCCTGAATGTTCTTGCTCTCGACGTGCTCGATGCCGGTGATGTAAAGAAAGTGGTACTCGAAATAATAGGTGAGGTATCCTTCCATCTGTTGGGGGTCCATGCCGCCGTATGGCTGTGCAACATAGATCGCTGGAGCCCCCAGATTCGGAAAGATGTCCACAGGCATGCTTCGCAAGGCGAGGAATGCGCAAAGTGCGACGGCAACTACGGCAACAACAGCTGATATCGGTCTTGTGAGTGCTGCAAGTACTAACCGCATCGGTCCCTCTCTACCTACCTGCTGACGCCAGGAACGGCGTCAGATCTCCTTCGGCGGCTGCAACACCCAGTAAAGCCCTCCACACGCCAAGGCGAGCTAATGAATCATCAATCTCGGCCTGCGTTAGGAGCCTCTGGGCTTCGGCCACTTCGGTGATGTTGCCCAGCCCCGTCCTGTACCTCGCCGTGGCTTGTTGCTCTGTTGTACGGGCCGCCTCTAACTGGATCGGGGTGTTTTGCGCAACGCGGCGCGCTCCTTCGAGAACCGCTTTCGCCTTTTCAATCCCGCCAGTGAGATCTTGCAAGGTCTGGTCATAATTGGCCGCGGCGCTGCGCTCGTTGTGGACCTCAATCTCCTTCCTGGCGCGAATCGAAAACCAATCGAAAGCGGGAAAAGTGATGGCCGCTCCAAGAGCCCAATTCTGGATGTTCGGTCCGAGCCCGCTCGCCACTCCACCCGTACGACCGTCCGGCTGAATCCCGGTGCCGCGCGCATATGCGGCGCCCTGTAAATAGAGACGTGGATAGTAGAGGTGGTCCAGCCCCTTTTCGCGGGCTTTGACCTCGGTCACTACGGCTTCTCTGGCGACAGCAAGCGGATGCTGCGCAGCGGCGGCATCCGGGACTTGCGGAGCGGCCGGCGCCTGCAACAACGGACCCGGCTCGATCACAATGCTTTCCGGCTTAGTTCCGAGTAATTGAGCAAGAGCGGCACGAGCGACTGCGAATGCCTGCTCTGCCTGGATCTGCTGGGTTTGCGCAAGAGCAAACTCCGCCCGCGAGCGGGAAGCATCGGCTCCTGGGCGCAGCTCGTTCTTCGCCAATGTCCCGATCACGTCGTTCAAAACGCGAGCCCGCTCAACACCCGCCCGCGCCGCGACGACGGTCTGCTGCGCGGCAGCGATCGTCAGAAATGCATCTGCCGCAGCGGTCGCGACTTGCAGCTTGGTCACATTCACCTCGGCGGCAGCTCGGTCTCGGGTTGCTTTCGCCGTCTCGACATTCGCCTTGCGCAAGCCGAAGTCAACCGGCTCCCAGGAGACAAGTGTGCCGACGGCCGAGCCCCATACATTGTTCAGCGAGTTTGTTCCCTGTGCCGGGCCGGAGATGGAAGGGATGACGGCTTGGGGTAGCAGCAATCCAAACACGTTGTTGTGTGTGGCGCGGTTCACTTGGCCAAGAAAGTCCGCTCGTGGAAGATAGGCCGTCCGCGCTAAGTTGATTCCTGATGCGGCGGCTGAGACCTGTTCGAGCGAACCTCGAACCGCGGGGTACTTCTCTACAGACTGCTGTACTGCCTGGCCTAACGTCAGCGTTGCGGGTTGCGCCGCGACCAGATCCGTCATCAGTATTGTGCCAATCGCTACTTCCAGAAGCATCCTCACGCTGGTTCTTCTCCTTGATCATCGGCGAACATCGCATTCGCTCCGTCCGAACTCTAAGGGTTGCCGTGATGCAGCAGCAGTCCAATCACACCGGCGATCAAGATCAGCACTGGTTCAGGAACTTTCCTGAGCTTCACGAGAACCACGAAGGTAATCAGGCCAATCATTAACGTGGGAATATCCACGAGAGAGCGCTTACCGAGGATCACCGCTGCCCCGGCAATCGCGCCGACTGCCGCAGCGGTCACTCCTTGAACAAAAGCTTTGACCTGTGGATTCCCCGCAAATCGCCGGTAGTAAGGAGCCGCAAGCAGGACAATCAGAAACGGAGGAGCAAACACCGCAATCGCCGCAGCGGCGCCACCAAGAAACCCGGCCACCAGGTATCCAATGAATGCCGCCGTGATGACCACTGGTCCGGGGGTGATCATCGCTACGGCAATTGCGTCCAGAAACTGCTGTTCCGTGAGCCAGTGGAATCGGCCCACGACCCCGCCATAGAGAAATGGGACGATCGCCAAGCCGCTGCCAAACACAAACGCTCCCGCCTTCAAGAAGAAGAAAAACAGGCTCCATAAGAGACCCGTCGAAGCCGTCCCTTGCGCGCCGGTGAGCAGCCAACCGAAACCGGCTGCTATCGATGGGGCGGCCGGCTTCGACAGGAACGCGGGCGCCGTCTTGACGACAACGGAAATCACCCCGCACAAAACAAACAGCCACACAATTTCTGAGCCTGTCCAAACGGTCGTGATCGCGACAGTCGCAAAAAGAAGCCAGAGGAACGGATCTTTGGCGAGCGTTCTTCGCGCGAGCCGATAAGCGCTTTGAGCAATGATCGCGATCACGGCGGCGCCAATGCCGTAGAACATGCCTTGAATCCAAGACAGCTGCCCGAAGTGGACATACGCGGCGGCCAGGCCTAGTGCCATCAAAAACGAAGGAAGTATGAACGCTGCGCTTACTACGGCCGCGCCAAAACGTCCTGCGCGCACCCATCCCAAGTACATTGCCAACTGGGCTGCCAAGGGTCCCGGGGACAGTTGCGAAAAGGCCAGTCCCTCAACATAATCCTGTCGCGAGATCCAGCTTCGCTCTTCGACAAGATCTTTCTCCATTCGCGCAGCCAGCGCTATCGGGCCGCCGAAACCAAACGTGCCTAACCGGAGAAAGTACAACAAGAAACCCCGTAGGGAATATGGAGGCGCCCCCGTCGTTGTGGAGATCGCAGAACCCATTACTGCTGCCGTATTCTCAATGAGCTCCGCCAGTCTTACCAGCCTTTGCGTGCCCTGTGCCCAGCTCGTTTAGCGCGGCCTTAAACCCGTTGGCAAGCTTCTCAGCCGGGCCGGTTCCCCAGTAATGTAGGAAATAAATGGTTGGCTGGGTCGCTGTCATGTGGTGGTGGATTGCTACTACATCTAGTCCATTCGCACGCAGCGCTTTGAGAACCGGAGTGACCTCCCGCGCAAGCATCGCTACATCGCCTGCGATCTCCGCATTCGCATCACTGCCGAAAAACGCCGCCCAGGTGTTCAGGCCCATGCGCGAATTAATCTTTGCGCCCATTTCGGTCAATTTCAGGTCGTCCCGGCCGACTGTGATCTTGTACACGGGACCGGTTTGCTCGCCCTCGTGTCCGACGATTCCGGCGATTTTCGCCGTATCGATCTGTCCGGCGGAAACATCCGACTTTCCGGCAACCGCAGACGCTTCGTGCGCTGCGGGAACGTGACCAATGAGGTCAATGGCGGGTTTCGCCATCCTGGCTAGATCGTCTGCCTTGCCGTGTCCATGTACATGCATGTAAAAGATGCGTGGGCTCTCGAAGAAAAAGTGATTATGGAGAGCCGTGACCTCCAGGCCGTTGTCGAGTAAGGCGGACATGACCGGATTGACTTCGTCCTCCAAGAGCACGAGATCCCCCATCATGACGTCGCTGCCGCCATCACCTTTGGTCATCGCGAGCCAGCCGCCGAAACCAAACGGCGTCGGCGTTGCGGCGCCATCGATCGTGACTTTCAGGTCATTGCGAGGGATGTTGATTTTCAGAACGCTCTCCTTATAGTCGCCTTTCTTGTCGAGCGTCTTTAACACTCCCTGGTAATCGGCCGGCATCTCCTGGCCGTGCACCGTGATGAGGGCCATCGAAAAGCAAGTAATCGCTATGAAAGTCTTCATTTCAGTCTCTTTTTGTTCCGTGTTTCGTTCTTTTTCCGCTTTCTACGTTAACAATAATCGGGTTGTAACGAGTGTTACTTCACGGACGTAATAGGTCGACTCGATGCTGCGCTAAGGGACGACGCCGGACTAAGGCAAAGCTGCGTGGGTATGAACGGCTGACTGGACTTTCTGAACGAGTTCGTCTGGCAGAAATGGCTTTGGAAGACACTCGATGTTGCCCATATCGCCGCGCAGCGTTTCGCAGTAGGCCGAGATGAAGAGTGCCGGCATACCGGGGTCGATGCGGCGAATATGGTCGACGAGCGTTGGACCGTTCATGTCGGGCATGAGGACGTCTGTCAGCACCAGGCTGATTTCGTTCCTATGCGCCTGAAACACGGAAAGTGCCTCATTCCCATCCCCGGCATCAAGGACCGCAAACCCATTCTGTTCGAGCAGCAAGCGGATGAAGCGGCGAATCATGGGCTCATCGTCGACGATGAGGATGCAGGGGGAGGACATTGTGGACATAGACGTCCGAGCTCTGCTATTTTACTCGGAGTCTTGGTGCGATTCTCTACAATTGTAACCTAAGATTTGGCGCACGACGTCGGCCTTTTCCTATGGTGGCGAAGCCGTTTTGAAGGCACCGGGACCGAAAACATGGAATACGTCATCGGCGCGATCCTGGGACTGGCTGTGGTGGCGCTCGCTACCGTGACTGGCTTGGATCGCGGGCGCGTATTTTATCCCACTCTGCTGATCGTCATCGCATCATATTATGTCCTTTTCGCTGTGATGGGAGCTTCTGAGCGCACGCTTGGAACGGAAATCGCCGTGACTAGCGGATTTTCCTTTCTTGCCATACTCGGATTTAAAAGGAATTTTTGGCTGGTAGCCGCTGCCCTTGCCGGGCACGGGGCGTTTGATTTTGTTCATCATCTGTTCATCGAGAACCCCGGAGTACCGCGCTGGTGGCCGGGGTTTTGCCTGGCATTTGACGGGATTGAGGTGCGTGGTTGGCTCTGCGCCTAATAACTCGCTCGCAGAACCCTACGGAGCCGGATGACTAACAACGCGGCCGTGTCCGATTTAACCGGCCGCTTGCCAGCGAAAACCGGCCGCTGCGAGCGAAACTGCGCGGCCATTTCCAGGCCGATCCTGTCAATATTTTCGAGCGCGCGGCACTGGTCTTCGGAGAGTCCGGCGCGTGCAGCTTCCTGCTGGCGGCAGGCTCGCTAAATCCGGATACGAAATTCACCAGCGCTTCCTTCCAGCAGGAACATAACGGAGACGCGGATGGCCGCGTGCGCCGCCGCGAAGGGCTCGCGAAGCGCAACCGCTTTGGCCGCATCGAAAGATGCCAGCAAGATTTACGTCCGAGGCAGGACGTAATCTCCCCTCTGCACCGCTTCCGTAAAGTATGATCGACCTTAATTCGGGCCGGAAGGCGACCAGAGCGGAGTCGATAAAACTGGAGAGACCCATGGCCACAGTTTCCGGCAGATCTTGCAATTCTCGAAGGATCGTCGAGGGCATGCGTTCCAATGTAAGCGGGACAACCGGTTCCGGGCAGCTGCGGGGCGTTATACACTCGTGAGATTGAGCTACACTCGTGCACATGTCTGAAAATGGGTCGGGCGTGCCCGACCCCTACGAGCGAATTGCTTGTAGTGGCCGAGCATGCTCGGCCATTCTGTACCGTAAGCCATGACCGAGACCGCTCGCGCCGCTCGGGAACGTCATCTTCTGTCGACGGGACCCAAACGCATTCTCGCGCTGGACGGCGGCGGCGTCCGTGGCGTGATCTCTTTGGCGTTTTTAGAGCGAATTGAAATCGTTCTGAAGAAGCGAAGCGGACGCGATGACTTCTGCCTTGCGGATTATTTCGACTTAATCGGCGGCACATCCACCGGCTCACTGATCGCGGCAGCTCTGGCGCTCGGATACTCGGTCGGACGTCTCGTGGATCTCTATTTAGCGTTATCCAAACGGGGTTTCCGCAAGCGCCCATGGCTTGCGGGACTTTGGGCTCCCAAGTTCGACGAAAGCGCCCTCCGCACTGTCATTGTGGAGCACTTCGGCTCGACGACCTTGGGAGCAGACACGCTTCGCTGCGGTTTGGGGATCGTGGCGAAGAGGTTGGATACGGCAAGCGTCTGGTTGTTCCACAACCACCCGCGCGGGCCCTTCTTTGCGCCGGAAAACCCTCCCGCCGATTTCATTCGAAATAGCGATCTCCTGCTTGCCGATCTTCTACGCGCAAGCACGGCCGCGCCCAGCTATTTCGCTCCCGAGCTAATCGAGGTGGCCCCCGGAGTTAAGGGTCTGTTCGTGGACGGCGGCGTAAGCCCGCATACCAATCCGGCGCTCCTCATGTTGATGCTAGCGACCTTGAAAGGGTACGGTTTTCGCTGGCCGCTGGGGGCAGACCGGCTGATGCTCGCCTCGGTGGGCACCGGGTCGACATCCATCAAGCCCAAGGTCGATGCGGCGAGGCGCCGCCCCGCCATCATGTTTGCAATTGAGTCGCTACGCTCTTTGATGGACGACAGCGACCGCCTGGGCCAGACGCTGCTGCAATGGATGAGCGTCTCGCCGACACCCTGGATCATCAATGACGAAGTGGGTAATCTTGAGGAAGACGTGATCGGCGCAAAGCCGTTTCTGCACTACTTGCGCTACGATGCGCCCCTGTCGCACGAGTGGCTGGAGCAACATTTAGGCCTTGCGCTGGAACCGAATGAAATTGCATCCATCCGTGAAATGGACCGGCCTGAAAATTCGCACCGCCTTCTGGAGATTGGCAGACGCGCTGCCGAGATCCAAGTCCAGCCGGACCACTTTCCTTCCCGTTTCGATGCCGGAGCGGAGAGCAAGGTTGACTAGAGTGGATCGCCGCCGCTATTTCTGAGCACCCATCATCTCCCGGATCCGTGCGAATCCGGGATAAGAGAGGCCGTCTTCTTCGAGCACCTTCAGGTCGTCGAGGATGACTTTCTCCCACGGTCCCTGCGAGGTTTTCTCTCCCAGGTGCTTGCGGTACACATCCTCGGCTTCTTGCGTCCGCCCGAGGAAGAGCAGCGCGTGCGCGCGGTTCGTATCCAGCACAATTTTCGCCGGATCGAGCTTCAGTCCTTCCTCGGATGAAGCCAGGGCGCCCGAGAAGTCCTTGGTATGTAGCTGGTACCAGGCAAGGCCGAGTAGGTCATCCGGCAGGTCAGCCGCCCGCTCCGCCGCATTGCCTTGCACTAGCGCGACCAATTCTCGCTGCAGGCGGACGGCCTCAAGCCAGTTCTTCGCTTTGGACAAACGGCTCACGGCCGCCTTCAGGTCCGCTTTCCGAAAAGGGTAGCCCATCATCTCGCGGACCCGCGCGAAGTCGGGATGCGAGATACCCGTCGCTTCCAACGTTCTCAGTTGCGTAAGAATCAGCTGGTCCCATACAGGCTGTGTCTTTTCCCCCAGGTGCTTGTGGTATATGTCGTCCGCTTCCTGAGTGCGGCCCAAGAATAGCAGCGCATGAGCGCGCATGGCTTCCAGCGGAATGCTCGTGGGTTCCAATTTCAGCCCTTCGTCAGCGGAGGAAAGCGCGCCCACGAAGTCCTTCGCGAACATTTGATACACAGAAAGTAAGAAGAGCTCGCTCGACAACTCTTTGGCGCGGGCTGCGGCCGTCCCTAGCTCGTTCCGCCGTACCAACCGAATCAAGTCCCCCTGCGATTTGACGGCCGCAGTCCACTGTTTAGCGACGTCGTCCCGCTTCACGGCCTCCCGGATTAATCCTTTTCTATAGGCGTAGTCTGACATGATGCGCAGGCCTCGCACGAATTGCTCCGTGAGGAGTGGCTGATCGCCCGCCACCTGAATAGCTCCGGACATCCCAACGTCGTTACTTGGACTTCCCAAATAGTTAATGTGCAGGACCGCGTAATTCAAACTGTTCTGGTACTGCACGGTTGCCTTTGCGTCCCACTTTCCGTCCGCGGTCTGCCGAACCTCAAGAGGAATGATAATGCGGGCCAGCTTTTCCCGATCGGATGCCGCAACGGCCGGCGGAAACGGCAAATCCATCACGCTGTCGATCACTCGAATGGTGCTGCCTTCGTCATTTGCGCGTCCCGACAGGAAAAAACGTAGATACTGGGCGGCCTGCTCTGCTGTTTCCAGACGCAGCAATTCCTTTTTGTTGAAATCCCTGATGGTGGCAAACTTCCCGTCTAAAACCATGGTCTCCCTCGCGCTGCGAACGTAGTTCAACACGCCGGGATTCTTTCCCGCGCGCTTGACTTCAGCTTCATACAAAAACGCGCTGTCATAAAACGTCAGGGGTAGCTTGCGTATTCTGATCACATCGTTAGGCTTGATTCTTTTTTGCCAAACGCTTCCCGAGGGCAGGTGCTGGCGTTCTTCCTGTTCTTCGTCTTTGGACAATGGTAACCATCCGCCAGGGATCAATGGCGGCACTTCCCAGGGTTGAGACCGGCCTACTTCAAGAATATTCGCGCTCGATATCTTTGCGCCCTCCGGCAATAATATCGTATTTGCAGTTGCGATCTTAATGGTTGAATCCAGCTCTTTCGTAAGCTGTTCGGGGTTTCCAGCGCCTTCGCTGCGCTTGGCATCGGTCGCCACTTGAGACACAGCGGCTTTCAAGTCCCCTCCTTCTTTGCCAACTTTCGTAAAAAGGTCGTACAGGCTAGACTGCAACGGATCGGCCGTTAGACCAGCTCGTGCGGTCTCCGCGGCAACCTTGAGCGCGGCCGTCGCCGCCTGGAATTGGTTCTTTTGGCGCCATTGTTGAGCGAAATAGAGCGCCATATTCCCCTTCTGCTCGAAAAGCTGTCCAAGCAGCTCCGGATTTTTAGCAAATTTACTCAGGCCCTCATCATAGGCAGCAATGCTCTCTTGGTAGGCGGCCGCAGCGCTGCCGTAAGCCCCCTCTTGGAGATAAGAATCGCCAAGCCACCGGCGCGCGTTTGCCAAGCTATCGTACGTGGAGGGTGTTGGGGATGCTTTCGTCGCCTCCCGGTAGATTAGAATCGCCTCTTGATAAGCCCTGCGCGCGTCTTGGCGCCGATCCAAAGGCAAATACCCGTAATAGCCAAGCGACGTATTTACGTATGCTAAGGTATCTTGGAAACGGAAATCAGCGCGAGTCTTGGTGGGGATCCGGTCGATTAAGGCGAGCGCACGCCGATAGTTTTCGATGGCGCCTGCATAGTCTTTGGCTGCGCTTCGCAATATGGCTAGTTGCACATTTGGAAAAACGGCAGAGCGCAGATATTCTGCATACTCCGGAGCATCTCCCGCAAGCGTTTCAAGGATAGCCCGGCTTTCGCTGTATTTCTTTTCCTTGTCCTTTTCCTCCGCAGCGTCGGCGCTGTAGTAACGGGAAGCGCCATTCAAATACCGGTTCGCCACCCAGGAGGGCTGTTCGCGGTTGATTCTGTCAGTAACATCGATCGTATTCTGGAGCAACCTGCCGGCCTCGGAGCTGTTGCCGCTGGTTTGATAAAACCTTCCCAGTCCCAGATCGACGGATGCAAAAACGTAGGCGGTAAAAAGATTTTTGGGGTCAAGCTTGTGAACATTGTCTGCAATCGGTTCTGCCTCACGCAGCAGCCGCGCAGCCGCGGAAGAGCGGCTCGCGTCCATCAGCGCGCCTGAATGCCGTTGCGCTAATAAAGCGAATTGGGTGAGCCACCACACATTTTCCGGATGCTGCTTCTTCATATCCCGAACGAGTGCATCCGCTTTTTCGTAATTTGTGCGGGCTGTTTGATATTGCGTGTCGGTCCTTGCGAGTTGCTGCAACGTCCGCGCTTTGCAATAGATGATTACGGCGTCTGAAGACTGGGAATTCCGGTCCAGCGAAGCTAGCAATTGCTGATAGGCTTCCCTTGCTTCTTTCATGGAATACCGATTAAAATTCACATCCCCGATCGCCATCTGCGCGAGCGCGTGAATGCGTGCGGCGTCTGCCTGAATCGTCTTGATCACCGACGTAGGAGGACTCTTTAGCAACCCGATGGCTTCCCGGAGGTGATCCTCCGCCTTGTCCAGGCGTCCTTCCTCCATTTCACCCCTGCCAAGGGCGTAACTCGCGGCGGCACGGATGACGCGAGGTTCTTCATTTGCCCGCCCGCCATTCGGAAGCCCCTGGGCCAACTGAACCGCTGCTTTCGCGGCATCAAGACCCTGCCGGACGTATCCGTAGGAGTACAGGAGTTCGGCGCCCAGAGCCTTACCCAGTGCATACCGGCTCCTCACGGAATCAAAGTGCGATGCATAATCAGCCAGGTGTTCAAGTTCAGCAAGCACGCGCGGGCCGGCGTCGGGCTTCAAGTCTGCAAGCTCCTGACGAAATGAAGTGAGGATTTTATCGGCCTGCTCCTCGGCGTCGCTGCGGAATTTGTCATCCCTTTCTTTAAGTGCTTCGGCCGCCTGCTTCAATGCGAGACCCTGCTGCTCGAGTCGTTTATTAGTCCCTTCCAGTTGCGTCTGCTGCTCGGCAAACTTGCGGTTGGATTCTGCGAGGCGCAGGTTCATTTGATTGGCCGTCTCAGCGCTGCGATTGGCCTTCACAGTGCTGAAAATCGCCCAGACGAGGCCGATTCCTGCCAGCAACGCCAAACTCGCGAAAGCAGCCACCAGCCGCCGGGATCGCATCAGGTTCCGGTGCGCCTCGGCCGCGCGCGCCGCCGCCGCCGCCACCTCCCGGCGCTGGCGATATTCCGCGCGGTTGGCGCGTACGACGTCCGCCAGGGTGTCATGGCTGAGCTCGAGCCATTTCACGTTTCCCGAGCTCTGTCGCTGGATGATCCTGCGGTCAATTAATTTCGCGATGACTTGCGGAGTGATGCCTGGCCTGGCTATGGCGTCTTCTTCCGCAACGCGATTGCGAGCGCCGGAGGACGTCAACAGATAGTCCACCACGAATTCGCCGACCCGCTCGTCCATATCGCACAGGCCACGCTCGTAAAACGCTTGCAGAATTTCTGCCGCCTGGCCTTCGCCCACAAGATCAGCTGTGATCTTGTCGCGCCCGGAATGGCAGCGCCGGTTATTGAGTTCCCGCAAGACGACGCTTAATAAGGCGGGCTCAACCTGTCGCCCGGAAATCTCTTTACGCGTCAGCGCCTTGCGCAGGCGCGACCGCTCGGATGACGAAACAAAATCGACGATCCGAACCGCCACGTCTTCGTCCACCAGCCGCGCGCCCGGCTTGAGGATCACATCCATGGCTTGCTCCCCGCTCATGGGCAGCAGCCGGAAGCGATTCCGCATGACCGGCCTCAGGCGATCGTGCAAGCTTTCCAGATCGGCGAGAAAATCCTCGCGCAAGGACAAAACAATCCGGTAGGCCACGTGGTCGAGATCGTAGTCTTTTGCCAAGCCACGCTCAGCCTCGAGGCGCTTCTGCAGGCTCGCCGGTATGCGGTTGTCGATCAGGTCTTCCAGTTGTGTTAGAAACTCATGGGTGCGCGCGGTGCGGGCGGGTGTGTCCTGCCCTATCGTGAGCAGTTCCTCGAACTGATCACAGATCAGAACGGGCTTTACCAGGCGATTGTCGTGGTCCCACCAGTCGCGTCCCTTGGTGTGGAAGTATTCCCACAACGATTCTGCGGGTCCGGGGCGCGGGGCGTCGATCTTTTCAGCGTCGAGAGTCTCTTCGATTCGCGCCTTGATCTGATCGGCGAGCGCAGGCGCGTCCTCCGAGTAGTCCAGGCGAATGTATATGGGAACAAACTCGCTTTTGCGCAGCACCGGCGCCAAGCCGGCATTGAGGATGGAACTTTTGCCCAGGCCAGACTTGCCAAACAGAACGGTCAGGGTTTCTTGCGCGACCATCCTCGCCAGATCGGCAATCTCGCGATCCCGGCCGAAAAAGAACGCCTGATTCGTTTCAGAGAAACTGACCAGCCCAGGCCACGGGTTTTCCGCGGTAAGCAGAACGTCCTCGCGCGTCACCGACGTTTCTCGTCCTTGGATGACTGGGTCCTCAGGGTCGCGGAGGGCGGATTTTTTCATAAAGCCATTGAATGCGGTTCAAGAATTGCGCATCTGGCGCCGTCCCAAAAACCGGAGTGAACTGGAACCGCTTGAATTCCTCCGGAACTTTTGCTCGATAGGGATTCACATCGTCGATAACCACCGGGAAAATGAACTGCCGGTCGGATCCGGTAAAGTCCAGGAGCTTCGACAATGCCCAATTCCATTCCTTCCTGAAGAAGCCGTCGTCCCGCGACTGCGTGGTTTCCGAAATCAGTGGCATGAACAGCGAGCAGGTATCGATGTACCGCTTGATTTTGCGCTCAAATTCGTCGCCGCCCTGCAGCTGATCCTTATCCAGCCATACCTCGATCCCTCGAGCTTCCAATGCCTCCCGAATCGCGAGCGCGACCTGTCCGTCCCGGGCCGGTTGCCCGGAAGCATCCGTCGCGCAATAGCTGATGAATACGGCGTTTTTGGGCATCGGCTTCGTTCCGGCGGCCGCCGCCGCAACAGGCGTCACTTCTTGATTCCCGAAACGCTCGTGCCACCGGGTCGAGAGTTCCCGAATGAGCTCCACGGGGTCGAGGTCTTCCACCAGCTCCGTATTTTTCGTGAAATCGAGCAGAAAGAACCGCATGAAGGCGTCTTCGGTGCCTTTTGCGTCGGCCACATACTGTTTCGGCACGTCGGTGTGATCCAATGGCGTCTTGCGGATCATCCGCAAGAACATCCGCGTTAGCCAATCCGGAAAACGGTTGCCGAGCAACAGCAGCGGCCGCGTGTAGAGCTCATCAAAAATGCGGTTCGGCCGGTACTCCGCTGTCTGCAGGGCGTGCATGTATTCGACCTTGTCTCCTTCGGTGAGCGCGTACTGAAGTGGAGTCGAGCAGTTACCAAACACCTGAAACACAACGGGACGTCCAAGGGCAAGCTGTGCCGAGATCTGTTTGTCATCCGGGACGTTCTTGGGTGAGTAGGTGATTACCTCCGTCAGCTTCTTGCCGCCGAAACGTTCTTCATTCAGGGCCCGTTCCAGCAAATCATCGAAGGTGGTGCTGACGAAAAGATTGAAATGCCGGACTCGCGCCAAGGCCCGCAAAGGCTCTGGAATCGCGGGATTCAAGGCGTCATACTCTTCCTTCAACTCGCAGTAGACGTCGTGGGGATTGGTCTGGAAATCAGGATGATGCCGGATCACGGCGCTGAGGTTTCGCTTCTGCGCGGGATCGAGAGCCATTTCGTACGACGCGGAGTAGCGCAGGGCCAGCGTTTCATACAGCGTGTCTTCGCCTTGAGCGGAGGGTAGGCGGAGCAAGTCCTCTCCGACGATGGGAACGACGCCGCCCTTGGAGATGATCCCAATGAGCGAATGCCAGAACCTATCCTGTTTGCGGCTTTCCAGGGTCGAATTCACCGATGCACTCAAATAGGCCCGCAAAAACTGCGCGGCCTGCCTGGCCTGTCAATGGGCACTATCCAGGGTACAACAATGAGGTTCGGATGCAAGAAATCCGGCCTAACCGCCGTGGGGGATGTCGAGCGGCCGGTCGCGGTGGATCTCCAGCCACTCGCCGTTTTCGTCGAGCGCTTTTTGCCCCACGGCCCGCAGCAGTTCCGCGGTTTTCGCTGTCTCCTCCGGAGTGAGAACGCAGTGCTCGTCATGCTCGACCGCATCCAGCCTCGCGAGCACGTCGGTGAGCAGCGCCCGCATGTTGCCATAGCGGCGCTCATGCTCATGCCAGGCGCGTTTTTCGACGAAGTTGTGCAGCAGCGCGCCGGCCACCGCCGTAGCCGTCGAAAGAATGAAGAATGCTTCGAGCCGGCTGTGCACGAAGCTGCCGGGCGCCGTATCGAGCCTGGTGTTGGCAAACGTCACCAGCGCAAAAAACACGCTGGCGGCAGCGCAAAATTTCGAAATGCCGTTAAACCATTTCGTGCGGGCATGCAGGCGGCCGGCGGACCGCTCGAAGTATTTCAGTTCTGGCCGCGCCCAATTTTTAATAGTTCGAGAGAGCGTGGCGGGGCTGCTGGTAGTTGAGTCATCGCAGGCGATGTGCTCAAACGACGCCAGCGCTTGCCGAATCCAGCCGGCCTCTCCCGTTTGCCTGGGCAGGTAGGTGCTGGAGACGAAGTCGGCGATGCCCATCAGGCGCCAGGACCATGCCACGCGAAGTCCCTCGGCGAGCGCCCGATAATCCTGGCCCTTGTTCTGGAAGTCGAGTAGCTTGGCGAGCCCGAGGACAGTGCCGCCAAGAATCAGCGAGACCACGTAGCCGCCGAAAAATGGTAGAGGGTGTCCCTCGGAGTGGGCATAGATTGCGAAGGAAACGGCGGCCAGGAACACGGCCGCGAAAATGAAACCAAACGCCAGGCCAGTCAAGTGCCGGAAGCGGATGGCGAGCGCATCGGCGACTTTGTAAAACACCTCGATTGACGGCCTGGGCTGATCCGAAAGACTCCGGCTTGCGTCGCCATTAAAAGTTTCGATTTTCGAGTGGATTTCCCGAAGGCTCTCGCCGGCAACCTTGGGACTCT
>Ga0070681_10001312_pt1 | contig 21696 bp, 10 predicted proteins | sample KBSC83BmetaG_FD_65650 | JGI IMG/M metagenome (GOLD analysis project Ga0070681, IMG submission 65650) | Corn rhizosphere microbial communities from Kellogg Biological Station, Michigan, USA - KBS C8-3B metaG | ecosystem: Host-associated > Plants > Roots > Rhizosphere | place: USA: Michigan... | reverse complement strand
ACCCGGTCACGGTTGACGGCGAAAGCGGCGTTGCCGTTCGTGCGCTCGGTGCGAATGCCGTTCGCGTGGAATGTGTGCTCGACGACGGCCGCACGATCGAACTGCCGCGGGTTGCCGAAGGACTGTCCGATCTCTACGCCGCGTTCATTCCCGGTGCCGCGTTACCGCTCCGCTACCGCCTTCGCTTGCACTTCGCGAATGGCTCGACATGGGAGCGGCGCGACCCGTATCGGTTCCTTCCGACGCTGGGCGACGTCGACCTGCATTTGTTCAACGAAGGAACGCATCGCGAGCTGTGGAAAAAGATCGGCGCGCACGTGCGCGTCATGGACGGCGTCTCTGGTGTCGGCTTCGCCGTGTGGGCGCCAAATGCACGGCGTGTCAGCGTCGTCGGCGACTTCTGTGCGTGGGACGGACGCGTCTATCCGATGCGCGTCCTCGGCAGCTCAGGCGTCTTTGAGATTTTCATTCCGGATCTCGGGCCGAACACGCTCTACAAGTTCGAGATCCTTACGCGCGATCGGTCCATCCGGCTCAAGACCGACCCGTACGCCGAGAAGATGGAGCAGTTTCCTGGGGTGTCGTCGATCGTGCAGGCGCCGAGTGATTATGAGTGGCGCGATGACGAATGGATGAATGCTCGCCGAGGTCTGGATTACCCGCGGCAGCCGGTCAGCATCTACGAAGTGCACCTCGGTTCATGGGCTCGCATTCCGGAAGACGACTATCGCGTTCTCAGCTATCGCGAGATCGCACCGCGGTTGGCCGCGCACGTGAAGGGGCTCGGATTTACCCACATCGAGCTCATGCCGGTGATGGAGCATCCGTTCTACGGATCGTGGGGCTATCAGGTGAGTGGATACTACGCGCCGACGTCGCGCTACGGCACGCCGGACGAGTTTCGGTTCTTCGTCGATGTGCTGCACCAGCATGGCATCGGTGTGATTCTCGACTGGGTTCCGGCACATTTTCCAAAGGACGACTACGCGCTCGCCTGGTTCGACGGAACTGCGCTGTATGAGCACGAAGATCCGCGCCTCGGCGAACATCCGGATTGGGGAACGCTGATCTTCAATTACGGGCGCAACGAGGTCCGCAATTTCCTCGTCGCAAACGCGCTGTATTGGCTCACCGAGTTTCATGCGGACGGGCTGCGCGTCGACGCAGTCGCGTCGATGCTCTATCTCGACTACAGCCGCCAAGGCGGCGAATGGCTGCGAAACCGGCATGGCGGCCGTGAGAATCTCGAGGCGATCGACTTTCTCAAACAGTTCAACGAAACCGCGCACGCGGTGGCGCCGGGCTGCATCACAGTCGCCGAAGAATCCACGGCGTGGCCGGGGGTTACGACGCCGGTCCACTCGGGCGGCCTCGGGTTCACGTTCAAGTGGAACATGGGCTGGATGCACGACACGCTCGGCTATTTCGCGCTCGATCCTGTGCATCGCCGATATCATCACGACCAGTTGACGTTCGCGATGTTGTACGAGTACAGCGAACGCTTCGTGATGCCGCTGTCGCACGACGAGGTCGTGCATCTGAAAGGATCGATCTTTCAGAAGATGCCGGGCGACGAGTGGCAAAAGTTCGCCAATCTTCGCTTGTTGCTGTCGTACATGTTCACTCGGCCGGGCAAGAAGCTGCTCTTCATGGGCACCGAGTTCGGCACGTGGGCGGAATGGAATCACGATGCGAGTCTCGATTGGCATCTGCTCGAGGAGCCGAAGCGCGCCGCGGTGTGCCGCTATCTGTCGCGTCTCGCGGCGCTTTACAAGGCGAATCCCGTCTTCTGGCGCGATGATCCAAGCTGGGATGGTTTCAGCTGGATCGACGTCGCCGACCGCGACAACTCGGTCGTCTCGTATGCTCGTCGAAGCGGCGAGTCGCACGCGATCGTCATGCTCAATCTCACGCCGGTGCCTCGCGAGAAGTACCGAGTCGGCGTGCCCGCGAACACGAGCTATCGGAAACTGCTGTCGAGCGACGATCTCGAGTGGGGCGGTTCCGGCTATGGCGCGTTCGAGAGCGTATCCTGCGAAGACTCGCCCTTCCACGGTTACGAACAATCGATCGAGGTGACGCTGCCGCCGCTCGGCGCGTTGATCCTGGCGCCGCACGACTGACGTCGCAGCTGACATGTCGCTCCACGAGCTCGCGCACCGCGTCGGAATTCACGACGACTACTTCGACGTCGCGGGGCGGCGCTACTTCACGTCCGACGACACGCGGCGCGCGATCCTGCATGCGCTGAAGATCGACGCGAGCACAGATGAAGCCGCGCACCAATCGCTCGAACGAATGCGGGAGGAAGAGCGGGCGGAGCTGATCGCGCCAGTGCGCGTGCTCGAGGTTGGCCAGTCGCCGCGGCTCGAGGTTCGCACGCCGGACGATCGCGACACCGCCGGCCCCTGGCGCGTCGAAGTCGAGACGGAAAACGGCGAGCGATATGTCGCGGAGGGTCCATGGCGAGGCGGCGGAGCACTCGAGCTGCCGCTGCCGGCGGATCTCCCGCTTGGCTACCATCGCGTCGACCTGTCGCTTGGCGCGGGATCGCAGGAGTGGCGCGGTGAGCAAACGCTCATCGTCGTTCCGCCGCGATGTGTCACTCCCGCCGAGCTCCTCGACGACACGCCGGCATTCGGCGTCATCGCAAACTTGTACACGATGCGCAGCCGCTCGAACTGGGGGATCGGCGACTTCAGCGATCTGGCGTCGCTCGCGTCGTGGACGGCCACGGTCGGCGGTGACTTCGTCGGCACGAATCCGCTGCACGCACTCGTGAACCGCGGCGGCGACATCAGTCCATATAGTCCCGTCAGCCGGCTGTTTCGGAACATTGCGTATATCGATCCCGCGCACGTTCCGGAACTGGCGGACGCGCCCGACGTCCGCGCCCGACTCTCGGCTCCCGAACTACTCGCGGAGCTGGACTCGTTGCGTGAATCGCCGAGCGTCCGTTACGAGCAAGTGATGGCGGTGAAAGGCATGGCGCTCGATGCGCTCCACCGAGTCTTTCTCGAGCGAGTGCACAACACCGGCGGTGAGCGTGCGCGCGAATATGAGCGGTACGTCGCCGAGCACGAGCCGGGTCTTACGCGATTCGCGACGTGGATGGCAATCGCCGAACACGAACGCAAATGGGATTGGCGCGCGTGGCGGCCGGAACTGCACGAGCCTGACAGTGCTGCGGTCGCGGAGCTCGCGTTCGCGTGTGCGCATCGGGTGGAGTTTCATCGTTGGGCGCAGTTCGAAGCAGACCGGCAGTTGGCCAACGCGTCCGTGGGCGCTCGGTCGTCGGGAATGCGAATCGGACTGTATCAAGATCTCGCGATCGGCAGCGCGCCCGGAGGCGCCGACGCGTGGTCATTCAACGATTTGCTCGTATCCGGCGTGAGCGCCGGCGCGCCGCCGGACCCCTACTCCGCGACGGGGCAGAATTGGGGACTGCCGCCGTTGAACCCGCTTGCGTTGCGCCGGCGCCGGTACCGGTTCTTTATAGATCTCATACGCTCGGGCTTTCGGCATGCCGGGGCGCTGCGCATCGATCACGTGATGGGACTGTTCCGGCTGTTCTGGATTCCGGACGGAATGGTCGGATCGCAGGGTGCCTACGTGAGCTATCCCGCCCACGATTTGCTCGGCATTCTAGCGCTCGAAAGCGTGCGCCATCACGCGCTCGTGGTCGGCGAGGATCTCGGCACTGTTCCCGAGTACGTTCGTCCCGCGCTCGCCAAGTGGGGTATCCTCTCGTCGAAGGTGCTCTACTTCGAGCGCGAGTGGGACGGCGGCTTTCGGTCAGCGGATCAATATCCGCCGCTCTCGCTCGCCACCGCGAACACGCACGACATGCCGACACTGTCGGGCTTCTGGGCGGCGCGCGACGTTGCGCTTCGTCGCGAGGTGGGCCAACTCAGCGACGACGACGAAGCGAGAGCGCTCGACGAGCGCGATCGAGATCGTGGCCGTCTGCTGCGCTTGCTCGAAGCGGAACGGATTCTGCCGCAGGGGTCGGTGCCGCAGTCATCGGCCGAGCTGCGGGCGGCAGTGCACGGATTTCTGTGGAGCACTCCGGCGCAACTCGTCGGCCTCTCACTTGACGATCTCGCCGGCGAGGTCGAGCCCGTCAACATCCCGGGAGTCGGTCCGGATCGCTTCGCGAGCTGGACTCGAAAGATGCGCGCTGATCTCGAAACGATCACCACAAGCGAGGACGTGCACATCGCCGTTCCGCGGCGACGAACCGGGAACGTCACCGGACGCTGACACGAGCGCGGCGATGGCGCGAAGCCCCCTTACCGCCACGTACCGCCTGCAGCTCAACGGCGCGTTCACGCTGAACGATGCGCGCGCCCACGTCGCCTACTTCGAGCGGCTCGGCATATCGCATCTGTATCTGTCGCCGATTCTCGCCGCGCGGCGCGGCAGCGAGCACGGATACGACGTCGTCGATCCGACGCGCATCAATCCCGAGCTCGGTACCGAATCCGACCTGCGCGCGCTCGCCGCCGATCTCCACGAGCGAAACATGGGGATCGTGCTCGACATCGTACCGAATCACATGAGCACCAGCGCCGAGAATCCGTATTGGGACGACGTGCTGATGCGCGGCGAGCGGTCGCGGTATGTGCGTTGGTTCGACATCACCTGGGCGGCTGACGCCGGAGGACACAAGCTCGTGCTCCCGATGCTCGGCGACGAGCTGAATGGCGTGCTCGAACGAGGCGAGCTGTCGGTCACGCTGCACGAAGGACGAACGCCCCGCGTTGCCTACTTCTCGCACAGCTTTCCGCTCGACCCAGCATCACTGCCGCCCGAGCTGCAGCTCGCCCAGACGGATCCGGAAGAGGCGAGCGAGCTGCTTGGACTCTACTCCGGCGCAAAGGCGAAGGATCGACTCGCCGCGCTGCTCGCTCTACAGCACTATCGCCTCGAGTTCTGGCGGCGCGGCATCACGGAGATCAACTATCGCCGCTTCTTCGATGTGAATGAGCTCGCCGCGCTTCGCGTTCAGGACCCGGAAGTGTTCGCGGCTACCCAGGGCTATGTCCTCAGTCTCGTTCGTGACGGCGTGATCGACGGATTGCGTGTCGATCATATCGATGGGCTCGTCGATCCCGCGGGATTCCTCGAGCGGCTGCGCGCCACGACGCCGCCAAACACGCCGATCTTCGTCGAGAAAATTCTCGCGCCTGGCGAGCACCTGCGCGCTGCGTGGCCCGTGCAGGGAACGACCGGCTATGAGTTTCTCAATGAAGTCGAGGAAGTGTTCCTCGATCCTGACGGGGCAGCGCGCATCGAGCGATTCTATCGCGCGCTTCGTCACTTCCGCGGCGGCACGACGACGTTCGACGACATCGCGCGCGAAGCCAAGAAGCGCGTGCTGCGGTTCGCGCTGCTCGCGGATCTCGAGCGCGCGACGCGCGTTGCGGTGAGAATCGCCGCGGCCGCTGGCAATTCGTGGACGATCGAGCACGTTTCCGCCGCGCTCGCCGACTTCATCGCCGCACTGCCGGTGTATCGAACGTATGTCGACGGCGGCACGGCAGTCGATCCGGCGGACCGCGATGTCATCGACGCTGCGGTTCGCTCGGCGAGCCGCATTGCGCCGGAGCGCAACGACGTCATCGCTTTCATCGGAAAGCTGCTGCTGAACGAAGTGCCCGGCGTCGATGCCGCGGCTCGAGTCGAGTTCGTCCAGGATGTTCAGGTGTTGAGCGGACCCGCCGCGGCCAAAGGCGTCGAGGATACCGCGCTCTACGTGTACGTGCCGGTCACGTCACGCGCGGAAGTCGGCGCGGAGCCGAATCAGCCGCTCGTTGGTGCGGTTGCGCGACTGCATGACTCGAACGCATATCGGGCAGCGCATTGGCCGATGTCGCTGCTCACGACGAACACGCATGATACGAAGCGGAGCGCCGACGTTCGAGCTCGTCTCGATGCCCTCACGGAGTTGGAGCACGATTGGGAGCGCGCCGTTAAGCGGTGGCGCAGGCTGAACGCGAAGCATCGGCGCGTCGTGAATGGACGCATGTCTCCGGATACGAACACCGAGTATCTGATGTATCAAACGATCGTGGCGCTGTGGCCACCGCCGCGACCGGGCCGTCGAACGGATGATCTTCCCGATCGTGCGTGGCGGGAAACGGCGCGCGAGCGCCTGACCAGCTACGCGATGAAAGCCGCTCGGGAGGCCAAGACTCGAACGTCGTGGACGCAGCAGAACGCTGCGTACGAGGCAGCTCTGTCGGATTTTATCCGAAAGATTCTCGAGCCTGGCGACGACGCGCCCTTTCTGCCGGACGTGGCGCGCCTGGTCTCGCTCGCGGCACCCATCGGTGTTTCGAACTCGCTGTCGAGGATCGCCATTCATTTGACGGCGCCGGGCGTACCGGACATCTACCAGGGCGACGAGCTGTGGAATTTTGCGCTCGTGGATCCTGACAACCGCCGGCAGGTAGACTTCGACGTGCGTGAGCGCGCTCTGGACGATCTCGAGCGTTCTGACGTCTTCGATGACCAGTTCGATCACCGGCTCAAGGCGCTCGTGACCAGCCGGCTGTTGTTGCTCCGACGCGACCGTCGGGATCTTTTTTCCTGTGGCTGCTATCGTCCGCTCGACGTCATCGGCCCGCGGGCGTCGCACGTTATTGCGTTTGAGAGGACGCATGGCGGCGATCGATCCGTGACGATCGCGAGCCGAATCACCGCCTCGATCGATAGAAGCAACCAGCCACAATGGTGGCGTGATACTGCTATACTACTGCCTATGCAAAATGAAGAAGTAGACCTCGTTTGCCACGTTGGGCAGCATCGCGTCCGAACCGAGCGAGGCACGATTCGCGCTGCTTCGGCGCTCGAAAAACTTCCTGTCGCCGTTCTCGTCAACTAGCTTGTCGCCATCTGGCTTGATTTGCCCATCCCGCCTGGCGCGCGGACTGCAGGGTTCGCTGATTCGCGTTGGCACGAAATACTCTCCGCAGCGCCATTTTCGTCGCCCCTCGAATAAATGATTCCCCCGTCGTCAAAGGCCACGGTCGCTTATTTCTCCATGGAGATCGCCCTTGATCGGGCGATCCCAACGTACAGCGGTGGCCTCGGGGTCCTCGCCGGCGATACGCTTCGCTCGGCTGCGGACCTCTCCGTACCGGTCGTCGGCGTCACGCTGCTGCATCGGAAAGGCTACTTCGAGCAGCACATCGATGCCGCCGGCAACCAGACCGAGACCCCCTCGGAATGGAATCCTGAGGACCTGCTCGATCCAGTCGATGCGCGCGCGACGGTGATGATCGAGGGCCGTCCGGTTGCGATTCGCGCGTGGAAGTACGCCGTTCGCGGTGTCACGGGACATGAAGTACCGGTGTACCTGCTCGACACGCAGCTGCCCGAGAACACCGAGTTCGACCAAACGCTGACCGACCACCTCTACGGTGGCGACAGCCACTACCGCCTGTTGCAGGAAGTCGTGCTCGGGATGGGCGGCGCCGAATTGCTGCGCGCGCTCGACGTCAGCGCGAGCATCTACCATTTGAACGAAGGCCATTCGGCGCTGTTGACGCTTTGTCTTCTCGATTGGCAGCTCGATGGCCGAAAGACATTCGAGCTCGACGACAGCGATATCGAAGCCGTGCGGCGTCGATGCGTGTTCACGACGCACACGCCCGTCCCGGCAGGACACGACAAGTTTCCGATCGATCTCGTCCGTCGCGTGATCGGCGACGAAGAGGTTGCGCTGCTCGAGGCCGCGCACTGCGTCGAGAGCGACACGCTCAACCTGACACACCTCGCACTGCGTCTCGCGCGTTTCGTGAACGGCGTCGCGATGAAGCACCGCGAGGTATCGCGCGGCATGTTCCCCGACTACCCGATCGACGCCATCACGAATGGCGTGCACGCGGGCACGTGGACATCGCCCGCCTTCCGACGGCTCTTCGATCGTCGGATTCCGGAGTGGCGAACCGACAATCTCTACCTGCGCTACGCGGTCGGAATTCCGCTCACCGAGATTCGCGCTGCCCACGCGGACGCGAAGAAAGCGTTGATCGGCGCGATTGCCGCGCGCACCGGTGTCACGCTCGACCCCAAGGTCTTCACGATCGGCTTCGCCCGTCGCGCAACGCCGTATAAGCGAGCGGATCTGGTGTTCACGGATCCGGATCGTCTCGCCGAGATCGCGGCGTCAGTGGGGCCGTTGCAGATCGTCTTCGGAGGCAAAGCCCACCCGCATGACGGCGGCGGCAAGGATCTCATTCGGCGCATTCACGGCGCCGCGGCGGAGCTCGCCGGCCAGGTCACGGTCGTCTACGTCGAGAACTACGAGATGGCAATCGCCGCGGCGATGGTCTCCGGCGTCGACCTCTGGCTGAACAATCCGATGAAGCCGCTCGAGGCGAGCGGCACCAGCGGGATGAAAGCGGCCATGAACGGGGTGCCGAGCTTGAGCGTGCTCGACGGCTGGTGGATCGAGGGGCACGTCGAAGGCGTCACCGGCTGGTCCATCGGCGGACTGCAGTCGGAGGGCGATCAATCGAAGGACGCGAATGAGATTTATCTAAAACTCGAACGCGTCATTCTGCCCTTGTATTACGGACTGCCGTTCGCGTACGCCGAAGTGATGCGGTCCGCCATCGCGCTCAACGGATCGTTCTTCAATACACAGCGCATGGTCGAGCAGTACGTCCGCAACGCCTACTTCCCGGACGACACCCCTGTGCTGGAGACCGTAGGCGACTAGCGGGACGGGAGAATTGGTACGGCGTGCGGCGATCGTGAAGAGTGAAGCGTGCAGGGGTGCGGCGGACTGGTGTCCCCACACCCTGTGCGTTTTTCGTCGCCGGTCGCCGGTCGCCCCCCCTCTTGCCTCGCTTAGGAACTCTAGGTATTCATACCTAGAGTTCCTAATTGAGCGATCATGCGCAACCAGCCCATCGACTTTCTTCGTGGCACGCTCGACCTCCTCGTCCTCAAGACGCTGTCCTGGGGACCCTCGCATGGCTATGCCATCGCGCGCTGGATCGAGCAGTGCACCAACGACGCCTTCGCCGTCGAAGAAGGCTCGCTGTACCCCGCGCTCTATCGTCTCGAAGAGCAGGGGCTCATCACCGCCGATTGGGGTGTCACCGACAAAAACCGCCGCGCCAGGTTCTACCGCCTCACGGCCGCGGGAAAGCAGGAGCTCAAGACGTCGCAGGAGTATTGGCAGCGGTACACGGGCGCCGTTTCGAAGCTGCTCGTGACCTCGCCGCAGGGCGCATAGACCATGCGCGATCTCCAGGGCGAGACCGCGCCGAACGCCCGCCAGGCATTCACCTGGCGACGCTATCTCCGATTCTGGCGCTCGCGCGTCGACCACGACGTCGCCGACGAGCTCCAATTCCACCGTGACATGTTGATCGACGACTACCGCGCGCTCGGCATGAGCCCCGACGACGCTCGCGGTGCCGCCGAGCGCAGGCTCGGCGACCTCCGTCGCCCGACCGATGAATGCGTCACCATCGCCACTCGCCAAGAACGACGCACGACGAGAGCACTCATGTTCGATGCACTGCAGCAGGACCTGCGTTATGCACTGCGCATGCTGGCCATGCGAAAAACCTGGACCGCCGTCGCCGTGCTCACGCTGGCGCTCGGCATTGGCGCGAACACCGCGGTCTTCAGCATCGTCGATGCGCTCATCCTCAATCCGCTCCCCTTCGTCGGCGCTGACCGGCTGGTGTTGCCCTGGATGCAGGAAGCGCAGTCACAATGGAAGATGATGCCGACGAGGGGCGTCGTCAGAGCATGGCGCTCGTCGGGGCATCTCGTCGAGGCCATCGAAGAGTATCAAACGGGTAGGGTCAACCTTGCCACCACTGGCGATCCGGTCGAGCTGCAGACGGCCACGATCGGAACCGGCATGCTTCGCTTCGCCGGAGTGCCGCTCGTCATGGGCCGCGGCTTCGACACAAGTGAAACGACGCCGAACGGGCCGCCAGTCGTCATCCTCGGCAACAGCTTGTGGCGGACTCGCTTTGGTGGATCGCATGATGTCCTCGGCAAGCGGATCACGCTCGGTGACACGCCATACACGATCATCGGCGTCGCCAGCAGCAAGTTTCGCCTTCCCGCGCTGCTCCAGGTGGAAACCCAGCTGTGGCTCCCGTATGTCGCCGAGAAGGAGCAAAGCAATCCAGCGACAATCGTCCGGCTCAAAGCCGGCGTGTCGTTGCCCGCGGCGCAAGCGGAGCTCGATTCGATCGCGCGTCGACCCGAGCTGCAAGTCGGATCGCGCCTGCACGTCCTCCTCCAAACACCGCGCGACATCGTTGGCTATCGCGATACGATCTATCTGTTGACAGCCGCGGTAGCGGTGCTGCTTCTCATCGCCTGCGCGAATGTCGCGCACCTGATGCTCGCGCGCGGCGCCAGCCGCGAACGGGAGATCGCGATCCGCGGCGCGCTCGGCGCGGGTCGATTTCGGATTGCGCGGCAATTGATCACCGAAAGCCTGGTGCTGTCGGCCGTCGGCGGAGTGATCGGCGTTGGCCTCGCCGTCGGCGGTCTGGCCTGGCTCGAGTCGGCGAGACCCGCTGGCCTTCAATTGCTCGATCGCGCACAGGTGGACTGGCGTGTGATGATGGTTGCGCTGCTCCTCGCGGCCGCGACGGGAATGACGTTCGGGCTGGTGAGCGCAGCCCGCGGCGCACGCGACGCGACCGCAGGGTCGCTCAAGGACACGGCCACGTCGGGGACAACGACGCGTCGCCATGGACGCGTGCGCTCGCTGCTCGTCGTGACGGAGATGGCGCTGTCGGCGCTGCTGCTCGTGGGTGCATCATTGGTGGTGCGCAGCATCGTGAAGCTGCAATCCGTCGATCCCGGCTTCGATTCGAAGCACCTGTATTCGATCGATGTTCGCCTGCCACGGTCGACGTACAAGACCTCCGAAGCCGTCACACCATTCATGAATGCGCTCGCCGCTCGGGCGCGCCAGCTGCCCGGTGTCACGAGCGTCGCCGACGTGAGCTCGCTGCCGCCGAACATCCTGATCTTCGTCGAGCCGCTGGAGATCGAAACGCCGGCGGGACCGAGAACCGATGGAGGGTCGTCGTTCAATCCGAAGATGTCCGTGCATGATGATTTCTTCGCCAAGGCCGGCATTCGATTCGTCGAAGGCGCTACGTTCTCGCCGAACGCCGTCGATCTCCACGAGGTGATCATCAACGCCTCGCTCGCGCATCGCCTCTGGCCAGGCCAGAGCGCATTGGGCCGCCACGTTCGTTTAGCATCATCTGATCCCAAGGATCGCGAACCGTGGAACACCGTCGTCGGCGTGACCGCCGATCTCGTGGTCCATGGACTCTCGGGTGTCGGCAAAGAAGGCCTGATGATCTATCCCGAAAAAGGCGCGGGTCAGACGCTGGCGGTCCGAACGACGGATCCCGCCACTCTCTTTCGTGAGATGCGTGCGGCGGTGCGCCAAATCGATCCATCGGTCAAGACGCTCAAGATGACGAGTGTCGAGAAGGATGTCGCGGACACGATCGCTCAACAGCGGTTCACCACGCTGCTGTTGAGCGGATTCGCCGTTCTTGCTGTCGCGCTGGCGGCGATCGGGTTGTATGGCGTGCTCTCGTACTCCGTCGCCGAACGCACGAGAGAGATCGGGGTGCGAATCGCGCTCGGAGCGACGCCGTCGAATCTCGCCGCGGAAATCGTGCGTGGCGGTGTCGTGCTGTCCGCGATCGGACTTGTGCTCGGTCTCGTCGCCGCGAACTGGGGTGCGCGCCTGCTTCGTTCGGTGTTGTTCAGCGTCGGTGACCACGACGCCGCGTCCTACGTTGCGGCCGGCGTTCTGCTCCTCGGCGTCTCGATCATCGCGTGCCTGGTGCCGATGCGCCGCGCGATGTCGGTCGATCCTGTGATCGCCATGCGCGACGGTGCGGATCGTCGTTGGTAGACAGCGACATCACGGGCAGAATGGTCACAGACTGATCGTCATGGACCGACGTTGGTGTTTCCTAAAAGTGGCAAGCAGTCAAGGACGTTCTTGCGCGCCGATCCGCCTTTCGCCGTGCCGATCCGAAATCTGAGACTCAGGTGCGGCGGCAGGGGCCGATAGGTCGCCGGTGTCACCCGCGTCCTCGAGCTCTTCTTCCATCTCGGCCGTCTTGCGCACTGCTCGCATGGCCGTGCCGCCAGCGACAATCGCGCCGAGTACGATGTAGATGTAAAAGGTGTAGAAGCGCCACCAGAGCAGCGCCGCAGCAAACAGGGAGGGACCGATGACTCCAGCGAGCGCCGCGCGAAATGCGAGCTCCACTGCGCCGCCACCGCCCGGTGCTGGAACGACTGCCGCTCCGTAGAGGAGACCAAGCGGCCAGAGCGCGAGCGGCGCAAGCGGTGCGCTCGCGCCCGCACCCAGCACGAGCGCCGGCAACACGCAGAGGCGCATCGCGACGTGGATGACAGACATGAAATAGGACGCGGTCGCCCAACGGAGATCGATGTGCTTCACGCTGTCGACCGTGGTTCGGACTTGGGCGAACCAACGCTGGATCACAAGCCAGCGTCGGCCGCCCAATCCAATCCGTCGCGCCCACTTTGGCGGCGCATCGCCGACATGTCGTCGCGAGAGTAGAACAGCGGCAACGGCAACGCCGATGACGAAGCCCGAATACGTTCCTACGACGCCGACCAAAGCGCCGAGCACGATGCCCGCGTGGCGGAATATGATCGCGACGATCAAGACGACGGTCGCGAGTGACAACGACTCGAGGAAGAGCTCCGCGAACAGCACCACGAGCGCGCTCGGCGTCGGTACTCCCGCCTCGGCGAGAACGAGAAAACGCGCGGGCTCCGCGCCCGATCGCGCGGGGGTTATCGACGCGCCGAAGTCACCGGCGAGCGTGGTTCGGAGCGCGGTCATGAAGTCGAGCTCGATGTCCGCGGCCCTGGCGCTCCACGTGATCTTGAGCGAGCGCGTGAGGATCTCGACGACGACGGCGGCAATCGCCCACAGGTGTGCGCGAGGCGGCAGAACGATCGTGCTGCCGGCGCGCCACCATCGGAGGATAAAAAAGATCGAGATGCCGATCACCGCCGCGAACGACGCGGCCGTGAACGCCCACCGCTTCCATGTCATGCTGGCGAGAGCACAGTCATCGGGCGAAGTCTGTCGGAGAACGCGGGAAGAGGGAAGCGGGAAGCGGGAAGAGGGGGGATGGGGTGTGAGGGACGAGGGATCAACGCGAAAACAACTTTGCGCCGCTCCCTCTTCCCCTTCACCTCATCCCCCCTCTTACCGCTTCCCGCTTCCCCCTTCCCTCTTTTACGGCCAGCGCGAGCTGCTCAGACCTTCCTCTTCCGCTGCTCCGCCGCTCGCTGCCGGCGACGGCTTCAGCACGTGGCTGATCTGCTGGCGAATGTCATCGAGGTGACGCTTGGTCGGCACGTCTGTCGCGCGCTTTTGCGCTGCGGCGACTTCGGCGTCGAGTGCTTTCAGCTCACCACGCAGCATCGACTTGATCTCGCCGTTGTTCGCGGCTGGTGCCGCGCCGCCACGACCACCGCCGCCGCCACCACCACGACCACCGGCTGCCGCTGCGTTCGCGGGCGGATTGATCTTGTTCCCGACGTCCGTCAGATACGCGCGCTGCAACCCACGGCGATACACGTCGATCTTCAGTGCACCGCTGCTGTACAGCTCCGTGAAGATGCCGTGGCGCAGATCGCTCAACATCTCGGTGAGTGTGTACGCATCGCCCGAGCTCTTGGCGAGCGCTTCGTTCTCGATCAGGCGCGTCATCTTGCCGTCGTTCAGCAAGCTGTTGATCAGCGACGACTGCGCGTTCACGATGCGAGTGACCTCGCCGTTCGGCTCGATCTTGCGGAGAATGTCCGTGTCGATCAGCCACGTCGGCGTTTGAAATCCATTATCGGCGATGAACTTCATCGCCTGCTGCTGCCGAGCCTTCGGGACTGGCGTGAAGCGCGGTCCCGGCTGATCACCATACTTCTCCTGCGAGTTCATTCCGCCGACGAGATTCGCCACGTGGCCGAGCTCCGTGCGGAACTGCCCGATCTGCCGGTTATAGAGTTCCGACAGAACATCGAAATCCTCGTTTGGATGCACGGTGGCGCCCTCGATCCACTGCATGTTGCGCTTCAGGTTCTTGAAGCCCAGCTCCGTGGCGCGCACGGGATCCATGTCGCCCACAGCCTCGGTCTCATCACCCGGATCTGAGCCGAATGCTCCCGATGTCGAGAAGCGAAGCCACGGTTTGCTGTCCTGCTCACGCGCCCACTTGTCGAGCGTCGCAAACTCCGCTTGTGCGGCCTGGATCTCCTCGGCGCCGGTCTTCTTGGCGCTGCCCTGCTGCGCGACCTGCATCGGAGCGTTGATTGGTGCGTAGCCCCAGTGCGTCGCCCAGATGTCGTACGGCCCGATCTTCGGAACGAGCAGCTCGGGTGGAACGTGATCCTCCGGCTGCACGACGTAATTGAAGCGCGAGTAGTCCATCAACGTCGACACGTGGCCCATGCGGCGCAGGAAGTCGGCGTTGCGGATCGAATCGATCGGATACTGTGAGCTCGCCTTCATGTTGTGCTGGAAGCCGAGCGTGTGACCGACTTCGTGGGCGAGCACGTACTCGAGCAACCGGCCCATGAGCGAATCCGGGTACGGGAACGAGCGCGCGCGAGGATCATTCGCCGCGGCCTGCGTGAAATACCAGGTGCGCGCGAGGTTTTGAACGTTGTGATAGAACTGGATGTGCGCGTTCAAAATTTCGCCGGAGCGCGGATCGTGAATGTTCGGACCGCTCGCATTCTCGGTCGTCGACGGCAGCCAGCGCACCACCGAATAGCGTGCATCTTCGGGCGACCAATCGGGATCGTTCGTCGGCGCGACCTTGCCGACGATCGCGTTCTTGAAGCCGGCCGCTTCGAACGCGGGTTGCCAATCCTCGATCGCCTTGATGAGATACGGGCGCCACTTTGCGGGCGTGTTCGCGTCGAGATAGTAGACGATCTGCTTCACCGGTTCCGAGACGGCCGCGTTCGGGTCCTTCTTCTCGAGGCGATACCGCGTGATGAAGCAGCGCTGATCGTCGGCGACGCGCTGCGACGGCTGCGAGTAGTCGGTGACCGTCAGGCTGAAGTAGCCGACGCGATTGTCGCAGAGACGCGGCTGCATCGGCGTCTCGGGCAGCTTGTGGAAGCTGAACGATGCCACGATCGTCGCCGACGGTGCGCTCACACCGGCCCCACCTCGTCCGCCGCGTCCAGGCGCCGGCGCCGCACCACGTCCGCCGCCGCCGCCCGACTGCAACGTGATCGTCGAAGCGACGTTCACATTGTCCGGGAACGACGCGACGTGCTCGATCCACGAACGCGTTGCATCCACCGTGTAGCCCTGACCGATGCGCTGCGCCGGTGAGAGCTCGGCGGGCGGCTGCGTGAAGAGACGCGAGACGTCGATCACCGCGGCGCTGTCCGGTCCGTACGACTCGACGTTGAAGATCGCGATGACCGGGTGGACGTTCGACGCGGAGACCGCGCCGGCGACCGCGGCGGTCGTATCGCTCGCCATGATCTCGTACGAGATGCCGCGCAGCAACACGCGGTTGTCACGTCGTTCGAAGCGAAGCACGCGATTGCCAGCCGGCTGTCCGTCATAGCCGGCGCCGAGCGTGGTCTTCGCGATCTCTTCGACGAGCAGAATGTCCTTATTCATCTCGCGGCGAGGAATCTCGAACAACACTCGCTCGCCGATCTTGTGGACTTTGAACAGCCCGTTCTTCGTCTGCGCCTGCGCCGTAACGACGCGCGCGTACGGGAGCGGGTTTGGCGCACCGGCCTGCGCGGCGCCGCCGGCGTTTCCGCCTCGGCCGCCTCGGCCGGCGCCACCACCACCACCACCGCCGCCTGCAGGCGCTTCGGTGGTATCAGTCGGGTTGCTTGGAACGCCGGCGGGCGCTTGCTGCTGCGGTCGCTGTGCTTGCGCGGCCGTGGGAGCTGGCGCCGGTGCCGGCGCCGGGGCCTGTGTAGTCGTGCAGCCGATCGCAATCGCGGCGACGGCGGCGCTACTCAGGACCAGCGCGGAACTGGTTCGCATGAGACACCTACCTAGCGGGATGAATGGGGTGGGTGGGAACGTCAGTGGGCCTGGGGTGAAGCTGAAGGCCCGTAAGGGGGAACGCTAGACTTCTCCTATTCGTTGGGCTCTGCTCATTTTCTTGCCATTCGAGCACTGGCTGTGCGCTTGGCGAGGACCTCCAGCCAAGGCGCCCACGCCGGTCGCGCACGGACCACGACGGCCATGGTTCGTTTGATGAGGCGTTCCTCCCAACGGGCCCACGTGCGGGTCCATTCATCCGACGTTGGAACCAGCACCTCTCCGCGCACCTGAAACACGCCAAACCCGGCGTCCGACAACAGGCGCTCGAGCGAGCCAACCGTGAAGCCCCAACGGTACGGAAAGCCGAGCAGATTGTTCTGTGCCATCACGGCGCCGGCGATGCGACGCGACACGCGATCACCGTTGGCCAGCGTGCGGCGCGCGCGCGCATAGAAATCTCCGTTCGGTACTCGAATCGCGAGCAACCCGCCCGGCCGCACCCGCCGCCACGCTTCAAATGCGACCGCACGCGGATCCGGCAGTTGGTCGAACGTGTTCCAGATTGCGAGAACATCGATCAACGACTCCGCGCGATGATCGCGAAGCTCGCCGTCGTGAACGCACAACCCTAAGCCACGCACGAACTCGTTCACCGCCGGGTTCACGTCGAGGCCGTCAACGCTCAGACCGTTCTCGCGAGCCGCGACGAGGAAAGCACCGACATAGCTACCAAGCTCCAACCCGGTACCACCTCGGCCGAGCATGGAACGAATGCGACGTGCCTGAGCTCGCGCCGTCGGGAGTTGCGACGTGTGCAACGCGGCGAAGCCGTCGCCCGCAGCAGCGCTCTTGGAGTAGAAGGAGACCACGTCTTCCGCACGTTCGACAGGATTGCGATAGACGAGCCCGCAATCGATGCAACGAACGAGTCGAAGCGGCGGCGGCTCCGAGAAGGACACCCGGTCTGCGAGACGAGGCGTCGGCGTATCGGGTTGAAGACGCCGCTCATGGTGCTCCCACAGCGTCTCGACCTCCGACCGAAGCTCATCCGCCTCGGCGATGACCGAGGCATCGCGTCGTCCGCAGACGATACAGTGCGCGAATTCGTACGATGTTCGTTGCACCGCCCGCTCGACGTTGTTCGACGGTTCGAGCGAGCGGTCTACGCGGCTTTTAGGCCACGTCAGGGAATCTTGTAGTAGTCGACCTTGTTATCGGTGAAGCGCGGAATCGCGAGAACCATCCGCTTCGTGTCCACACCGATATCCGCCGGTCCGCTCACGCCGGTGACCAGCTTCGAGAGCGCGCCGTTCTGAATCACGTTCACGGTGCTGTCGCCCCAGCTCGTGACGAGAACCCGTCCGTCGTGGAGCACCTCGATGCCATCGTACTGTCCGGCGCCCTTCGCGAGCGTAGCAGTCGACTTGTCGCCTTCCTTCCACGTTTGCACGGACGCGCCAGAGAAGGGTGCGAGGTCAAACCGATTGTTCGCGCTATCCCACGTGATGCCGTTCGGCGAGTCGAGCGAGTCGGCCTTGATCGATGTCGCCTTACGACCGACGATCTTGAAGATCTGATCCGTTCCCGGATGTGAGACTCCGCCTTTCGCGTCGAACGCAATGCCGGTGTCGGTAACGTACACATTGCCATCACCGCCGATTGCGACGTCGTTCAGAAACGTGGCTTTCTGCGACGAGAGATCGATGTCGGCGATCCGAGCGCCAGTGCGGCGGTTGAATGCGCGCACATGGTCGATGTCAGCCACCCAGAGGGTGTCGCCGGCGAGCGCGAGGCCCTTCGGACCATTCAGCGTAACGCCGTTCTTTCCGCCTTGCACCAGCACCTTGGGTGTGGCGCTCGTGCTGTCGGCCGGCAGCACGACGATGAAGCCGTTGCCGTCCTTCGCCGATGGATTCCCGTTAATGTTCGAGATGTAGAAGACGTCGAGCTCCGGATCGTACCGTACGGATTCCGGCGTCTGAAGACCGTCTGTTTCGCCGAGCTTCGTGGCGGTTGCGGCGGCCGCGGATGGCGCGGCCTTCGTGGTATCTGCTGCAGCCTTCTCTTGCTTCGCGCACGCGGCGAACGACAGCAATGCCAACGTGCCTGCGCTCGCGACGACCAACCTTTGCATCGAGCTCTCCCGGTTGAAGTGTCGAGAGAATTCTATGCATTGTTAGACAGTTCCCAGCCACCTCCAAAAAACAAGGATGCTTCTCGTGCGCGGATTTCATGTATCGTCGCTCGTCGCCACGTTGGTAGTGCCAGGCGTACTGGCAGCGCAACGCGATTCCGCCGCGTTCGGCGGCGTTCACTGGCGAGAAATCGGGCCGTATCGCGGCGGCCGGTCGGTGGCCGCGGCGGGCAACCCCTCACGTCCTGACGAGTTCTGGATGGGCACCACGGGTGGCGGCGTCTTCAAGTCGATAAACGCCGGCCAGTCGTGGGCGCCCATGACCGACAAGTACTTCGGCGGAACGATCGGGGCGATCGCCGTGGCGCCGTCCGCGGCGGACGTCGTGTACGTCGGCGGCGGCGAGTATCCGCTGCGCGGCAACGTCTCGCATGGCGACGGCGTGTGGAAGACAACGGACGGCGGAAAGACGTGGACGTCGATGGGCCTGATGGAGACGCGACAGATCAGCCGAATTGTCGTCCATCCCACGAATGCCGACCTCGTCTATGTGGCCGCGCTCGGCCACGTGTGGGCGCCGAACCCGGAGCGCGGCGTCTTTCGCTCCAAGGACGGCGGTCGCACATGGGAGAAGATTCTCTTTCGAAATGACTCGACCGGCGCGATCGACCTGGTGATGGACCCGAAGGATCCGAACGTCCTCTACGCGGGGCTCTGGCAGGTCGGCCGTACGCCGTGGCTGTTGTCGTCCGGTGGAAACGGCAGCGGCATGTTCAAGACGACCGACGGCGGCGATCACTGGACCGAGATCACGCGCAATCCGGGTTTGCCTGCGGGAATCTGGGGTGACATGGGCCTCACGATCTCCGGCGCGAACTCGAATCGGCTTTGGGCCGTCATCGAGGCGGACTCGGGCGGCGTGTATCGCTCGGACGACGCGGGCAAGACGTGGACGCGCACGAACAACGACCGTGGCCTTCGCCAGCGCGCGTGGTACTACAACAAGATCCACGCGGATCCGAAGGACACGAACGTCGTCTACGCGAACAACGTGCAGTTCCAGAAGTCCGTCGACGGGGGGAAGACCTTCCGCCCCGTGCGCGGCCTGGGGCACGGCGACTCGCATGATCTATGGATCGATCCCAAAAACTCGAATCGCATGATCGAGTCCGACGACGGCGGATCGACCGTGAGCGTCGACGGCGGCAAGACGTGGAGCGACCAGGATTTCGCGACCGCGCAGTTCTACCACGTCGTAGCGACGACACACTTTCCATATCACATCTGCGGCGCGCAGCAGGACAACTCGACGCTGTGTGGGCCGAGCAGGGGAAGCCTGGACATATCAGACTGGCTCGAGGCCGGCGGCGGAGAGTCGGGCTGGATCGCGCCGCGGAACGACGATCCGGATGTCGTCTACGCCGGCAGCTACGGCAACCTGCTCACGCGAAAGGATCTCCGCACCGGAATCAGCGTGAACGTGAATCCGTGGCCGGACAACCCCATGGGCCATCCGGCGATGGATCTCAAGTACCGCTTCCAGTGGACGTTCCCGATCGTCGTGTCGAAGCACAACTCGAACGTCGTGTACGCGGGCTCCAACGTCGTGCACAAGACGACGAACGGCGGAAAGAGCTGGACGGTGATCTCGCCCGATCTCACCTATCACGATCCCGCGACGCTCGGCAACTCGGGCGGCCCGATCACGAAGGATCAGACGTCGATCGAGTATTACGGCACGGTGTTCGTGATCGAGGAGTCGCCGATCACGCCGAACACGATTTGGACGGGCTCCGACGACGGCAAGGTCTATCTCAGCAAGAATGCCGGCGTGAAATGGACGGATGTCACGCCGAAGGACATGGCGAAGTTCACGCGAGTCTCGAGCATCGATGCATCGAAGTTCGGTGAGTGCATCGCGTACGTCGCGGCGAATCGCTATCAGCTCGACGACGACAAGCCGTACTTGTGGAAGACGACTGACTGTGGTGCGCATTGGGCACGCATCGACGCCGGAATTGCGACGAGCGAGTTCACGCGCGTCGTGCGTGAAGACCCCGCGAAGCGCGGGCTGCTCGTTGCCGGAACGGAGCGCGGCGTGTGGTTCTCGCCTGACGATGGCGCGCACTGGCAGAGCCTGCGTCTCAACCTGCCGATCGTGCCCGTGCACGATCTCGTCTTCAAGCAGGGCGACATCGTGCTCGCGACGCACGGACGCGGTTTTTATATCATGGACGACATCACGACGCTCGAGCAGATGTCGGATGCAATCGTGGCGTCGTCCTCGCACCTGTTCAAACCGCGCGATCAATATCGTCTCGCGACGGGCGGTGGATTTGGAGGCGGCCGCGGCGGTGCCGCTCCAGCGCCCGTGACGCCGGAAAACGCACCCATTCATCCGACCGGCCAAAATCCGCCGACGGGCGTCGTCGTGCAGTACTGGCTCGGTTCAGCGAACCAGAGTGTGTCGCTCGAGTTTCTCGATGCGACCGGTAAGCCGGTCCGCAACTACAGCAGCAAACAGGATTCGGCGGCGACGCAGACGCCCGCACCCGGCGGCGAAGACTTCTTTGGTCCACCACCTCCCCAGAGCGCGCCAAACAAGCGCGGTGTGAACACGTTCCTCTGGAACATGCGGTACCCGGATGCGACGAGCTTCCCGGGAATGATTCTCTGGGCGGCCAACGTGACGGGCCCGCTCGTGCCACCTGGTGCGTACCAGGTGCGCCTCGTCGTCGGCGGGAAGCCGGTCGCGACGGAGTCGTTCAAGATTCTTGCTGACCCGCGCATCAAGGCGACGCTCGCCGAGTGGCAGGATCAGTCACGTCTCGCGCTGCAGGTGCGCGATCGGTTTTCCGAGGCGAACGACGCCGTGAAAGAGATTCGCCGCGTGAAAGCGGAGCTTGCGGATCGCGAAGCGAAGATGACGCCGGAACAGAAGCGCGACTTCACAACTCTCTCTGGCGTGTTCAGCAGCGCACTGAGTGAGGTCGAGGATTCTCTCTATCAAACGAAGAACCGCAGCGGCCAGGATCCGCTCAATTATCCGATTCGCTTGAACAATCGAATCGGCGCGCTGATGGGTGTCGTGTCGAGCGCCGACGGCCGCCCGACGCAGCAGTCGTACGACGTCTACAAAGTCGTCTCGACGGAGCTCACCACGCAGCTCACGAAACTGCGCAAAGTCATGGACGATGATCTCCCGAAGATCAACGCGATTCTTCGAGCGGCAGGACTCAAACCTATTGAAAGATCAGGTCCGGCATCCTGATGCGCACGGATACCGAAAGTCACGAGGGCTGAGACTCAAGTCGTCAGGGTCAGTCGTCAGTAGCCAGTCTGAAACAGCGCACGCGCGCCGTTTCACCTGACGACTGTCGACTGACCCTGACGACTGTCGACTGACCCTGACGACTAAAACCGCCGATCGCTAAAGCGATCTCTATTCGTGCGCGTCCGCCGTTCG
>Ga0070681_10001310_pt1 | contig 21725 bp, 20 predicted proteins | sample KBSC83BmetaG_FD_65650 | JGI IMG/M metagenome (GOLD analysis project Ga0070681, IMG submission 65650) | Corn rhizosphere microbial communities from Kellogg Biological Station, Michigan, USA - KBS C8-3B metaG | ecosystem: Host-associated > Plants > Roots > Rhizosphere | place: USA: Michigan... | reverse complement strand
AGCGCAAGGTCGAGGCGCGCAACTTCGACATCCGCAAGCAGCTCCTCGAGTACGACGACGTCGCCAACGACCAGCGCAAGGTGATCTACGCGCAGAGGAACGAGCTGCTCGAATCGGGCGACATCGCCGACACCATCCGCACCATCCGCTCCGACGTGATCGCCGCCACGGTGCAGGAGCTGGTGCCCGCGGGCAGCGTGGAGGAGCAGTGGGACCTCCCGGGGCTCGAGCGCAAGCTCGAGGCCGATTTCTTCCTCAAGGTCCCGGTCGCGAAGTGGGCCGACGAGGACGCCGAGGCCGACGGCGAGGAATTCGCGCGGCGCGCGGTGGAGCTCGCCGAGCGCGAGTACGAGGCCAAGTTCGCCCCGATCGAGGACCGCGACGCGGTGCGCCACTACGAGCGCGCGGTGATGCTGCAATCGATCGACAGCCACTGGCGCGAGCACCTCGCCGCGCTCGACTACCTGCGCCAGGGCATCCACCTGCGCGGCTACGCGCAGAAGCAGCCCAAGCAGGAATACAAGCGCGAGGCGTTCGAGCTGTTCGGCGCGATGCTCGACTCCATCAAGCGCGAGGTGACGCGCCACCTGCTGGCGGTGCAGATCCGCACCCAGCAGCAGGTGGAGGAAGCCGAGCGCAAGGCCGAGGAGGCGGCGCGCGCGGTGAAGAACGTGCAGTACGTCCACTCGGACTACAGCCCCGGCGCCGGCGAGGACGAGGGCGAAGGCGAGGGCGCGGGGGCCGCCGTGGCGATCGCCGCACCGGCGGCCGCGGCCGCATCTCCCCAGCCCACGATGCGCTCCACGCAGAAGGTCGGCCGCAACGATCCCTGCCCCTGCGGCTCGGGCAAGAAGTACAAGCACTGCCACGGGCGCCTGGCCTGAAGAGGAACCGCGTTCTCCGGGCCGGAAAATCTGCAAGGCCGCCGTCCGCCACCGGGATTGTTGACGAAATCGCCCGATTGGGTCACAAATCGCGTCGTAGCCCTTAACGATCATTAAGGAAAGTACGGTGAGCCGGGCGCTTGGGACCGTCGGCTCGTAGGCCGGATAGCCAGTCGCAAAGAGCGCAAAAGCGCCGAGCAAATCCAGCCAGATGCTGGGGAGAGGCGTTCGAATGCGGCGTATGGAGCGCGTGGCGCCCACGCGGGTGTCCCAATCCGTCCTGGATTCCGGGCCACTGACCCCGTTGCAGCTGGGGATATCGGACCTGCGCGTCGCCCAGATCGGCGTGATCGTCTTCGCCGCGTACTACCTCGGCGCCAAGCTCGGGTTGGCGCTCACTTTCCTCCCGAATCCCATCTCGGTGCTGTGGCCGCCGAACGCGATCCTCTTCGCGGCGCTGCTCCTCGTGCCGCGCTCGGCGTGGTGGGTGGTCATCGCGGCGGCGCTGCCGGCGCACCTCTTCGCCGAGCTGCAGAACGGCATCCCCGTCACGATGGTCGTCTGCTGGTTCGCGAGCAACGTCGCCGAAGCGGCGATCGGCGCCTCGATCGGGCGCGCGCTGGCGCGCCGGCCGTTCGCGCTCGATACCCCGCGCGACGTGGTCGTGTTCGTGGGCGCGGCCGTCGTGGCCGCACTCCTGTCGTCGTTCCTCGATGCCGGGTTCGTGAAGCTGAACGGGTGGGGACAGAGCGATTACTGGGACGTGTGGGCGGTGCGCACGTGGTCGAACGTGACCGCTTCGCTCATCATCGTGCCGGCGGTGGTCACCTGGGCGCGCACCGACCTCAGGCGCGCCACCGCCGCCGAGCGCCGCGAGCTGCTCGAGGCCTCGCTCCTCGCCGTGGCGCTGCTCGCCGCGAGCATCTTCGTGTTCGATACGCGGGCGGCGGCGAGCTACTCGACCGCGCAGCTCTACCTGCCGCTGCCGTTCCTGCTCTGGGCGGCGTACCGCTTCGGGCCGGTGGGTTGCAGCACCTCGACCCTGGTCGTGGCGCTGGTGGCGATCTGGGGCACGCGCCACGGCTTCGGAGCCCTCGGCACGCGCTCGCCCGAGGAAAACGCGCACGCGGTGCAGCTCTTCCTGATGTTCATCACCCCGACGCTGCTCTGCCTTTCCGCCGCGATGAACGAGCGCCGCCGGGGCGAGGCGTCGCTGCGCTCGAGCGACCAGCGCTTCCAGGTGGTGCTGCAGGCCACCCGGGACACCGTCTACGATCGCGAGATCGCGAGCGATGCGATGTGGTGGAGCGGCAACGGGCTCGCCCAGTTCGGCTACCGCGCCGAAGAGCGGCGCGAGAGTTTCGGCCAGTGGCTGGAGCTGGTCCACCCGGAGGACCGCGAGCGCGTGCTCGACCAGCAGGTGCGCGCGATGGAGTCCGCCGATCCGCTCTGGCAGGCCGAGTTCCGGCTGCGGCGCGCCGACGGCACCTACGCGCACGTGCACGAGCAGGGCTACATCGCGCGCGATCCACGCGGCGCGGCGCAGCAGATGATCGGCGCGCTCACCGACATCACCGAGCGCAGCGACATCGACGACCTGAGCCACCGCCTCGCCCACGCCTCGCGCCTCGCGGCGGTGGGCGAGCTCGCCGCGTCGATCGCCCACGACATCAACCAGCCCATCTCGGCGATCCTCTCCAACGTGGACGCCGCCGAGATGCTGCTCGACGCCGACGGCGACCCCGGGGAGCTGCGCGAGATCCTGCAGGACATCCGCCGCGACGACCTGCGCGCGAGCGAGGTGATCCGCCACATCCGCGGCCTCGCCAACAAGCGCGAGACCGAGTTCGAGGCGTTCGACGTGAACCACCTGCTGAGCGCGGTGCTGCGGCTGGTCACGCCGATCGCCCGGCGCCGCGGCATGAACGTGACGGCCGAGTACGCGGAGCTCCCGCTCGTGCGCGGCGACCGCATCCACGTCCAGCAGGTGCTCCTCAACCTGATATTCAACGGCATGGACGCGATGAACGCCGCGCCCAAGGAGATGCGCTCGCTCAAGGTGGCGACCGTCGCGCGCGGGAAGGACCAGGTCGAGATCCGGGTGACCGACCACGGGCACGGCATCCCGGCCGGGCACTTCGAGAAGATCTTCGAGTCGTTCTTCACCACCAAGCGCGAGGGCATGGGCCTCGGGCTTTCGATCGCGCGCTCGCTCGTGCAGGCGCACGGCGGGCGCGTCTGGGCCGAGAACAACCCCGCCGGCGGAGCCACCTTCCGCTTCACCCTCCCGGCCGTCCCGCGCTCCGACCGCTAGGCCGTCGCGGGCACCCCGGTCCGGTCCCCGCGCCCGGGGCGCCGGCGTCGATAGGCCCTTGGGCCAATTGCCCGCCGGCGGGTCCCCTGTGGATCATCGGGCGACCACGGGATCGGGATAGCGGATGAAACTCGAAGACATGTCGGCCACCGCCACCGCGCTGCTCACGGCGTTCGGGCTCAAGGTGATCGGCGCGATCGTGGCGCTCGCGGTCGGGCGCTGGCTGATCCGGCTCTCCATTCGCCTCGTGCAGGCGGCGCTGCGCCGCCACGGCATCGATCCGCTGCTCGAGCGCTATGCCGGCACGGCGCTCGACGTGGCCTTGAGCGTGGTGCTGGTCGTCGCGATCCTCGGCTTCTTCGGCGTCGAGACCACGAGCTTCGCCGCGCTGGTGGCCGCGCTCGGCATCGCGATCGGGGCGGCGTGGTCGGGCGTGCTCGCGAACTTCGCGGGCGGCGTGTTCCTCGTGGCGCTGCGCCCGTTCAAGGCCGGCGACCACGTGAAGGTCGCCGGCGTCGAGGGCACGGTGCGCGACATCGGGCTCTTCGCCACCACCCTGGTGCAGGGCGACAACGTCGTCGCCTTCATCGGCAACGCGAAGATCCTCGGCGATACGGTGATCAACTGGTCGGCGCATCCGTACCGGCGCGTCGACCGCACCGCGCAGCTCGCGCACTCGGTCGACGTAAGCGATGCGGTGCGGCGGCTGAAGGATGCGATCGCGCGCATCCCGAACACCCTGCCGGACCCCGCTCCCGAGGTGGAAGTCCTGGAGTTCACGACGCGCGGCCCGGTGCTCGCGGCGCGCGCGTTCGCGCCCGACGGCCATTACTGGCAGGTCTACTTCGACATCAACCGCGCGATCGTGGACACGTTCGGGGAAGCGGGCTACCCGGTGCCGGAGGATCCCGTGCTGATGCGGCATCCGGCGTGAGGGCCGCGGCGCTCCTTCTCGCGCTGGCGGTGACCGGGTGCAAGCTCGCGACGCTGCGCGAGAACGAGGCCGATGCCGCGCGCGAGGGCGCGATCGTGGGCCGCGTCGCGCACCAGGAGGCCGACTACGCGCGGCTGGTCGCGTTCGAGCTCGAGGAGTCGGCGAGCGGGCTCGTCGCGCGCAACTACACGACGCTCGCCGCGCCGGGCGGCTTCATCATGCGCGGCGCCGCCGGCGCGAGCTACCGCATCGGCGTCTTCGCGGACCGCAACGCCAACCTGCGCGCGGACCCGGACGAGCCCGTGGCGATCGCGCCCGAAGCGGTGACGGTGCCGCGTGGCTGGAAATCCGCGGCGCACGTCGATCTCACCCTGCCGCCCGCGCCCGACGGACGCGTGCCGCCGGAAGCGCTGGCCGCGCTGCAGGACCTCGGCCGCGTCGAGAGGAAGCCCCTGCCGCTCGCGATCGGCGAGGTGGCGTCCCTCGACGACGAGCGCTTCTCGCCGCAGGCCGGGGAGGAGGGGATGTGGGCGCCGTTCGATTTCGCGGTGAACGTGGGCGGCGGCGTCTACTTCCTCGAGCCCTACGATCCGAAACGCACCCCGGTGCTCTTCGTGAGCGGCATCGGCGGCAACCCGCGGCAGTGGGAGTCCTTCGTCGCGGCACTCGACCCGGAGCGCTACCAGGCGTGGTTCTTCCTCTATCCGTCGGGCGCGCGGCTGGGCAACACCGCGCTCCTGCTCGAAGGCTGCATCGAAGCCCTGCATCGCCGCCACGGGTTCGCGCGCCTCTACGTCACCGCGCACAGCATGGGCGGCCTCGTCGCGCGCGGCTTCGTGCGGCTGAACCAGCGCGATCCGGGCAACCAGTACCTGCGGCTCTTCGTCTCGCTCGCCACACCCTGGAACGGCATCGAATGGGCGCGCATCGGCGTCCGGCGCTCGCCCACCGTGATGCCCGCGTGGATCGACCTGCAGCCGGGCAGCGACTACCAGGCCGCGCTCTTCGCGCGTCCCTTCGCGCCGCCGCTCGACTACTACCTGCTGTGGGGGCGCAAGGACCCCGACCAGGCCCTCGACAAGGCGAGCGACGGCGTGGTGGCCGCGGCGAGCCAGCTGCGCGCCGAGGCGGTGCGCGACGCACGGGCCGTGCAGGGTTTCAAGGCCGATCATCGCGGCATCCTGCTCAGTCCCGAGGTGATCCAGGCCTGGAGCGCCCTCCTCGAAGCGGCGGACCGCAGGCCCTGAGCGCTGCCATCGCGCGGCCGTTCCCCGGCTCGCGTGCCCGAAAGTCCAATTGTTCGCGATGCGAGACGCATCCGAAGATGGTCCGGATATGCCTGCGCACTCACGGGAGAAACGCATGAAAGTCGTCGAGCGAAGGAAGCCGCTGGGCCGGATATCCGCCCGCCGGCCGGCCGCCGCGCGCCTCGCGGCCGCCGACGAGCCGGTCGCACCGCTGGCAGCGCCGCTGCCTCCCGGCCCCGACACGCGCGTGCGGATCACCGAGGAGTACGCCCGGCACGTGGCGCGCGACGCGTTCTTCTGGGCCTGGCCGATGCTCGACATGTACAACCGTCGCCTCGCGTGCGCGCCGGTTTCCGACCTCGCGCGGGCCGGCGCGCTCGCCGTGGCGCCGTTGAACCGCCTCGCGATGCGCGCCGATTTCCTGCCGCCCGCGCAGAGGAGCATCGCGTGCCCCGACCAGGACGCGGTCCGCGGCATCGGGATGGCCGCGCTGGACCTGTCCCCCGTGGTGATCCAGGTGCCGGAATTCGGGCAGCGGTTCTGGACCTACCACGTCATCGACCTGCGTACCGACCGCATCGCGAAGCTCGGCCGCACGCACGCGACGCGCCCCGGCTTCTACCTGCTCGCGGGTCCGGGATGGAACGGGGACGTGCCGCGCGGGATCGTCGAGGTCTTCCGCGCGCCCACCGCCACCGCGCTCGTCGCCGCGCGCGTCTTCCAGGACGACACGCCCGAAGACAACTTCGCCGCGCAGCGCGCCCTGGGCGAGGTCGCGGTGTATCCGCTGGCCGAGTTCGACGGCCGGATGAAGCGCCGCGATTGGGGGAAGCTGCGCGAGGCGGGCGCGGGCGCGGCGGGCGGCGAGGAGTCGCCCCCGGTCGCCCCGGAGTCGATCGTGGAGCAGCTCGCCGCCGTGCTCGCCGACGCGCCGCCGCTGCGCGGTGAGGAAGCGCGCTACGCGCAGGCGCGCGCCGTGCTGGCGGCCGCGGAGGTGGACGCGCGGATCCGCCAGGCGATGATCGAGGGCGCGCGCGAGGCCCACGAGCGGCTCGTGAAGCCGCTCTTCCAGTTCCGCGGCCACGGCGAGCGGCTCCCGCACCACTGGAGCACGCTGCCGAACGCCGCGTCGTTCGGTACCGACTACTTCGCGCGCACCGCGGCGGCCCGCTCCAACCTCCTCGGCGGGGCCTGCGACGAGGTGAAGCACTTCTACCTCGACCTCGACGCGGGCGGCGAGCGGTTGAACAGCGCGCACCGCTACACCCTCGCCTTCGCGAAGGGACAGGCGCCGCCCGTGCAGTCCCATTGGACGCTCTCGATCTACGACGAGCAGCACTTCTTCGTCGCCAATTCGATCGACCGCTTCTGCCTGGGCACGCGCACCCGCGACCTGCGCCATGCCGCCGACGGCTCGCTCACCGTGTTCGTGCAATCGAGCATGCCGACGGACCCGGGGCAGCGGCCGAACTGGCTTCCCGCGCCGGTCGGCGATTTCTCCCTGCACGTGCGCGCCTACTGGCCCCTGCAGGCCGCCATCGACGGGACGTGGACGCCGCCCGCGGTGGTGAAGGTCTAGCCGAAGCCGGGCGCTGCCGCGATCAGCGGATCGCGCGGTAGTTGAGCGCGACCCACAGCGCCACGGGCGCCAGCGTCGGCAGCAGCAGCGAGCCGACCTGGAAGGCGAGCGCGATCGCGGTGCGCGTGGCCTCCGAGAAGCCGAGGTAGGGCGCCAGCTCGCGCGTGGTCGCGAGCTGCTTCATCGCGTCGAAGGCTACACCCCACGCGGGCAATAGCAGGAGCACCGCGAGACCGATCGCGATCGGCGCGGCGCGCCGCGAGAACCTCGCGCCCGCCGAGAGCGCGGCGAAGAGGGCGATGCCGAACGTGTAGATCGACACGGTCACGTCGAGCTGGGCTTCCGCGGGCGGGGCGGTCCGCGCGCCCGCGTAGGGCGCCCGCAGCGTCACCTTGAAGTAGGCGCGGCGGTCGCGCATCTCGGGTGCGGCGATCGTGCCGTCGCTCATCGCCGCGATGGCGGGCCGCGCGGCGTGCGCCGCGAGCGCGTCGAGCCAGGGCGAGGCGAGGTACCAGAGCGCCAGCGCGACGGGGAGTGCCAGCAGGGTGCGCCCGAGGAAGGCGAGGACGGCGGCGCGGGAGGCGAACACCTCAGGCGGGGACGGGCGCGGGATCGGCGCGGTTGCCGACCGAGCGCATCCACAGCAGCCAGACCACCAGCGCGTCCAGCATGATCAGCGCCTGCCACACGTACAGGTGCGCCCACTCGAACCAGGCGTAGTTCCACTGCCCGAGGTAGAACAGGCTCACGATGCGCACCAGGTTGAGCGCCTGGATCGCGACGGCCCCGACGGCGAGGCCCGCGAGGCGCGAGCGCCACGGCGCGGGATAGGCGAGGATGCCCGCGAGCAGCACCAGCATCGCCTCGACGCCGTTGCACCCCGCCTCGATGGTCACGCCGAACCCGCTCCTGGGATCGTAGAGCGTCTTGCCCTGCGCGAGCGCGCTGCCGTCGAACGCGCGCACCACCGCCGCGCTCGCCGCCGCGACCCCGCCGGTCCACGGCCGCACGACCGCCTGGCCGGGCGGCGTGAGCTCGAGGCCGAAGAGGACGACCAGGACGAGGACGAAGGTGACGGCGAAGCGGGCCATGGGGCAGAGCGTAACACCACCTCCCGGCGCGCTGCCCGGGAGCACGCCGCGAGCGGCATTAGCCCAAAGGCGTATTTCGCGCGGGCAGCGGCGCGGGGATCATTCGGCGCATCAGTCCAGAGTGCGGCCACCGCCGTGAGCCCCGCGGGTGCCGTTGCATTGGAGCACGCCGATGCAAGGTCCGGAGCCGAGGACGGTGGTGGTGGTCGAGGACGACGCCAGCATGAGCCAGGCGATGGAACGCATCCTGCGCCTGGCCGGCTTCGCGCCCTCCACCTTCGCGACCGCGGAAGATGTCGTCGCGAGCCACGCCGCGGAGGATGCAGTGTGCCTCATCATCGACGTGCAGCTTCCCGGCCAGAACGGCTTCGCCCTGCGCGACCGCCTCGCCGCGGCCGGCGCGCTGCCGCACGTGATATTCATCTCGGCGTTCGACGAGCCCGAGGCGCGCGTGCAGGCCGCCGGCGTGGGCGCGGATTTCCTCACCAAGCCCTTCTCCGGCCGCATGCTGCTCGAGACGATCCGCAAGTCCGCCACGGCGAGGACGCGATGAGCGCCCGGTTCGCGAACGATCGCAGCGCGCGCGCGGGGCAGGGTCGCGCCGCCGGCCCTTAGGTGCGCGCACTCGCCGCCGCGCTCGCCGGTGCGCTCCTTGCCCAGCTGTCGTGGGCCGGGGGCCTGCGCGAGCGCTTCACCGATCCCGAGGACGGCGCGTTCGACGCCTCCGAGTACCTCCTCGACCATCGCGGCGTGCTGCCGGTGCCGATCATCATCACGGAGCCCGCGGTGGGGTATGGCGGCGGCATCGCGCTCGCGTGGTTCTCGGAGTCGATCCGCGACGCGGCGGCGAAGGTGCAGCCGGGCGGGCGCATCACGCCGCCCAACATCCTCGGCGTGGCCCTCGCCGGTACCGAGAACGGCACCAAGTTCGGCGGCGTCGGCGGCCGCGCGTCGTTCGAGCAGGACACGTGGCGCTACCGCGGCGGGCTGGCGGCCATGAACGTGAACCTCGACTTCTACGGCATCGGCGCCAACCTGCCGAAGATCGGCTACAACCTCAAGGGAGGGGCGACCCTCCAGGAGCTCACGCGCCGCGTGGCCGGCTCCGACCATTTCCTCGGCGCGCGCTGGACCTACCTCGACCTCGACTCGAGCCTGCAGCCCGGCGAGACGAACCTCACGCCGAAGGAGTTCGCCCATCGCAGCTCGCAGGTCGGCGCGACCTGGGTCTACGACTCGCGCGACAACATATTCTTCTCCTCGCGCGGGATGGAAGCGGCGGTGGAGGCGATGTACGCCTCGCCCTCGGTCGGCAGCGACAACACGTTCCAGACCTATCGCGCGCACGTGTTCGGCTACATCCCGGCGGACAAGCTCGTCGTCGCGCTGCGCGGCGACGCCCGCGGTGCGCGCGGCGACGTGCCGTTCTACCAGATCCCGTTCATCGACATGCGCGGCGTGCCCGCGGGCCGCTACCAGGACGAGAACACGGCGCTGGTGGAAGTCGAGGGGCGCTGGTACGTGACGCCGCGCTGGATCGCGCTCGCGTTCGTGGGCGCCGGGCGCGACTGGGGCCGCAACGCCGCGTTCGCGGACGTGGGCTCGGTGGTGAGCAAGGGCGTGGGGTTCCGCTACGTGCTCGCGCGCCGGCTCGGGCTCGCCGTGGGCATCGACGTCGCGAAGGGTCCCGAGAAGACCGCGTGGTACCTGCAGGTGGGCAATGCGTGGCGCTAGCCCCATGAGCCGCGCGCTCCGCCTGGCCGCGCTGCTGCTCGCGTGCGCGCTCGCCGCCCCCGCGCTCGCACGCCCGAAGATCTGCCTCGTGCTCTCGGGCGGCGGCGCGCGCGGCGCGGCGCACGTCGGCGTGATCAAGGTGCTGCAGGAGCTGCGCGTGCCGATCGACTGCATCACCGGCACCAGCATGGGCTCGATCGTCGGCGCCGCGTACGCGAGCGGGACCAGCACCGAGGAGATGGAGAAGATCATCTCCGAGATGTCGCTCGCGGGCATCGTGCGCGAGAAGCCGCCGCGCCAGGACCTGGCTTTCCGCATCAAGGAGGACGACCGCACGATCCTGCTGGGCCCCGAGCTCGGGCTCACCGACAAGCTCGAGGTCGTCCCGCCCAAGGGGATCGTGAGCGGCGTGGCCCTGGAGACGGTGCTGCGGCGCCTGTCGAAGGTGCAGGGCTACCGCAAGTTCGACGAGCTCGCGATCCCGTTTCGCGCCGTCGCGACCGACCTCGTCACCGGCAAGGCGGTGATCTTCTCCGACGGCGACCTCGCCAACGTGATGCGCGCCTCGATGTCCGTGCCGGGCGTGATCGCGCCCGCGGAGATCGAGGGACGGCTCCTCATCGACGGCGGCCTCACCGACAACCTGCCGGTGGACGTGGCGCGCGCGATGGGCGCCGATATCGTCATCGCGGTGAACCTGGGCACGCCGCTGCTCAAGCGCGAGGAGCTCACCTCGCTCATCGGCGTGACCGCGCAGATGGTCAACATCCTCACCGAGCAGAACGTCCAGGCCTCGCTCGCCTCGCTCAGGCCCACCGACATCCTGATCCTCCCCGACCTCACCGGGTTCTCGGCCTCGGACTTCGACCACATGACCACGACGGTGCCGATCGGGGAGGCCGCGGCGCGCAAGGCGGCCGGCCGCCTGGCCGCCCTCGCCGAGCCGCCGGCCGCCTACGCCGAATGGCAGCGCGAGCATTCGCATTCCGCGCCGCTGGACACGCGGCCCGTGGACGAGATCCGCTTCACGCCGACGCAGCGCGTGAATGCCGAGGCGGTCCTCAACATCATGGAGACCCGGCCCCACGAGCCGCTCGAGCAGGCCAAGGTCGACCTCGACATGCGCCGCATCTACGGCATGGGCGACTTCGAGCACGTGAACTACCGCATCATGGAGGAGGCGGGCAAGCGCGTGCTCTACGTCGATGCGATCGAGAAATCCCTCGGGCCGAACTACCTGCGCTTCGGGCTCGGCCTCGCCTCCGACCTGCAGGGCGACGCCTACTTCAACCTCGCGGCGAGCTACCGGCGCACCTGGGTCAACGCCCTCGGCGCGGAGTGGCGCACCGACTTCCAGATGGGGCGGGACAGCCCCGTGATCTCCGAGTTCTACCAGCCGCTGCGGACCTCGCGCTACCTCTTCGTCGCACCCCGCATCGAGGTCAACCGCGACACCTTCGACCTCTACCAGGACAACGAGCGCGTCGCGCGCTACAACATCCGCACGAGCCGCGCGGCGCTGGATTTCGGCACGGAGTTCACGAAATACGGCGAGATGCGCCTGGGCGTGCTCGGCGGCCACCTCAACGCCACGCTGGAGACCGGGCCGCAGGACCTTCAGCCGCCCGATCGCGTGAAGCAGGGGGCCATCACTTTCAAGGCGGCGCTGGACCAGCTCGACAACGCGCGCTATCCCCGCTTCGGCACGTCCGCGAACTTGAACGTGTTCGCCTCCGAGAAGGGCCTCGGAGCCACGGATGCGTACAAGAAGTGGGACGCGAGCTTCCTCGGCGCCTACTCGTTCGGCCCGCACACGATCCAGCTCGGGCTGAAGGGCAGCGGCGAGGCCGGCAACGACCCGCTGCCGCGCTACGACCTCGTCCAGTGGGGCGGTTTGTTCCAGCAATCGGGCTATCGCACCGGCGCGCTGGTGGGCGAGCGCCTGCGCTTCGCGCGGCTGGTGTACATGGGGCGCGTCGCGCAGCAGCCGCTCTTCGATGGCCTCTACGCCGGCGCCTCGCTCGAGGCGGGGCGCATGGACAAGCCCCTGGTGCCCGGCAGCCCGACCGGGACGCTCAAGTCCGTGGCGGCGTTCTTCTCGCTCGACACGCTGCTGGGCCCGCTCTACCTCGGTTACGGCTGGGCCGCCGACGGCAGCCGCAGCGCCTACCTCTACCTGGGCCAGATGCCCTGAGGCGCGCTTGACGGGGGCGCGCGGCGCGCCGCATCCTCCGCCGATGGACTTCACCATCCGCCGCGCCGAGCCGGGCGACTACGCCGGCTTCGCGCGCACGTTCACCGACGAGAGCATGTACGCCGGCACGCTGCAGACGCCGTACCCGTCGCAGGAGATGTGGCGCAAGCGCCTCGCGGACCCGCCCGAGGGCGACTATCTCCTGCTCGCCTGCGCCGGGGAGGAGATCATCGGCCACGCGGGATTGCATCCCACCGGCAAGTCGCCGCGGCGCGCGCACGCGATGGCGATCGGCATGGGCGTGGTGGGCGCATGGCAGCGCAAGGGCGTGGGCTCGGCGCTGCTGGCGGCGCTGGTGGACCTCGCCGACAACTGGCTCAACGTGTTCCGCCTCGAGCTCACGGTGTTCGCGGACAACGAGCGCGCGATCGCCCTGTACCGCAAGTTCGGCTTCGAGACCGAGGGCACCCATCGCGCGTACGCGCTGCGCGCCGGCGAGTACGTCGATGCCTTCGCCATGGCGCGGGTGAGGCCCAAGTCCCCGCGCGTGTAAAATCCGCGGTCGAACCGGCCCTTCCCAAGGCCGGACCCACGCCCCCGACCGATGGCCGTCAACCTCGAGCCCCCGCGCGCCGAAGATCTGCTCACCATCGCCGGGGTGCGCCTCGGCGTCGCGCGCGCCGGCGTGCGCAAGCCGAACCGGAAGGATTTGCTGGTCGTCGCCCTCGACGAAGGCTCGCGCGTCGCGGGCGTCTTCACGCGCAACCGCTTCCGCGCCGCCCCGGTCCTGGTGTGCCAGGAGCACCTCGAAGGCGACCTGCCGATCCGGGCGCTGGTGGTGAACACGGGTGTGGCGAACGCGGGCACGGGCCAGCCCGGGCTCGCCAACGCGCGCGCGGTGTGCGCGGCGGTGGCGAAGCTCGCCGGCATCGAGCCCGCCCAGGTGCTCCCGATGTCGACCGGCGTGATCATGGAGCCGCTGCCGGTCGATCGCATCGAGCGCGGCCTGCCCGATTGCATCGGGGACCTCGCCGCGGACCACTGGACGTCGGCCGCCGAGGCCATCATGACGACCGACACGGTGCCGAAGGCGGTGTCGCGCCAGACGGTCATCGACGGGCGGACCGTCACCGTGAGCGGCATCGCCAAGGGCGCGGGCATGATCCAGCCCAACATGGCGACGATGCTGGGCCTCATCGCGACCGATGCGCGCGTCGGCGCCGACGCGCTGCAGGACCTCACGCGCCAGGTGGCCGAGCACTCGTTCAACGCCATCACCGTCGACGGCGACACGTCCACCAACGACACGCTGCTGGTGGTCGCGACGGGCCAGGCCGGCAACGTGGAGATCGTGGGCGAGGGCACCGCGGAATTCTCGAAGCTCTGCGGCACGATCCTCGAGGTGGCGCAGCTCCTCGCCCAGGCCATCGTGCGCGACGGCGAGGGCGCGACCAAGTTCATCGCCATCACCGTGGACGAAGGCGCCTCGCGCGCCGAATGCCTCAAGGTGGCGAAGGCCATCGCCCACTCGCCGCTGGTGAAGACCGCGTTCTTCGCGTCCGACCCGAACCTCGGGCGCATCCTCGCGGCCGTCGGCAACGCCGGCATCGCGGACCTGGATCCCGCGCGCGTGGGCCTCAGCCTGGGCGACGTCACCGTGGTGCAGGAAGGCGGGCGCGCCGCGGGCTACACCGAGGCCGACGGCCAGCGCGCGATGAAGCCCGCCGAGATCGCGGTGCGCGTGACCCTCGACCGCGGCGTGGAGAGCGCCACGGTCTGGACCTGCGACTTCTCCTACGACTACGTGAAGATCAACGCGGACTATCGAAGTTGACGTGCCGGTACCCATAACTACGAGGAGAGACTCCCGCCATGGCTGAAACGCACACCGCCGCGCCGCGCATGGCGCAGTACTACGCGAAACGCGCCGCCGTCTACGAGCAGGTCTACGACAAGCCCGAGCGCCAGCACGAGCTGGAATGGCTCCGCAACCGCATCCCCGAGATCTTCCGCGGCCGCACCGTGCTCGAGGTGGCGTGCGGCACCGGATACTGGACGCAGTACATCGCGCGTTCCGCCGCGAAGGTGCACGCGTGCGACATCAACGAAGCGGTGCTCGAGATCGCGCGCGAGAAGCCGATCCCGCCCGGCCGCGTGGCGTTCTTCAAGGCCGACGCGATCACGCTCGCGGGCACGCCGTCGGGCTGCGACGCGGCGTTCGCGGGCTTCTGGTGGTCGCACGTGAAGAAGGCGGAGATCGCGCGCTTCGTGGCCAACCTCTCGGGCAAGCTCGAGCCCGGCGCGCGCGTGGCGATCCTCGACAACCGCTATGCCGAGGGCAGCTCGACCAAGGTCTCGCGCCGCGACGCCGAGGGCAACACCTACCAGATGCGGCCGCTGCCGAGCGGCGAGGAATACGAGGTGCTCAAGAACTTCCCGACCGCCGTGGAGCTGGCCGACGCGGTGCGCCCCGTGGCGCGCGAGGCGCACCTGGAGGAGCTCACCTACTACTGGCTCCTCGTCTTCACCCTTCGATGAGCGACGAGCTCAAGCGCATCGCCGACCGGCTCGAGCAGCTCCTCGCGCACGCCGACCGCCTGCTGCCCGCCGGGGGCGGCGAGCCCGACTGGAAGTCCGCGACGGCGTTCCGCTGGCGCAAGAACGCGCGCGGCAGCGGCTACCTCGAGGCGGTGCGCCATCCGCACACCATCACGTTCGCGGACCTGAAGGACGTCGACGAGCAGAAGCGGCGCCTGCGCGAGAACACCGAGCAGTTCGTCGCCGGCCGGCCGGCCAACAACGTGCTGCTCACGGGCGCGCGCGGCACCGGCAAGAGCTCCCTCGTGAAGGCCGCGCTCGCCGAGTTCGCCTCCAAGGGGCTGCGGCTGATCGAGGTGGACAAGCGCGACCTCGTGGACCTGCCCGACATCGTGGACCTCATCGCCGAGCGCCGCGAGCGCTTCATCCTCTTCTGCGACGACCTCTCGTTCGAGGCGTCGGACGCGGGCTACAAGTCGCTCAAGGTCGCGCTCGACGGCTCCATCGCCGGCTCGGCCGACAACCTCCTCATCTACGCCACCTCCAACCGCCGCCACCTGATGCCCGAGTTCATGGACGAGAACCTCGAGGCGAAGCACGTGGACGGCGAGATCCATCCCGGCGAGACGACCGAGGAGAAGATCTCGCTCTCGGAGCGCTTCGGGGTGTGGCTCTCCTTCTATCCGTTCGACCAGGAGCAATACCTCGAGATCGCCGACCACTGGGTGGCGCGGCTGGGCGGCAAGCCCTCGGAGGAATCGCGCAAGGCCGCGCTGCTGTGGGCGCTCGAGCGGGGCTTCCGCAGCGGGCGCGTGGCGTGGCAGTTCGCGCGCGGCTGGGTGGGCGGTTCAGGCGGGAAACGCAGATGAACGCAGATGCGGCGCAGATGAACGCGGAAGACCTTGCCTGAGAAGATCACCGAAGTCGCCGCCGCGGTGATCGAGCGGCCGGGGGAATTCCTGCTCGCGCAACGTCCCGCCGGCAAGCCCTATCCCGGCTACTGGGAATTTCCCGGCGGCAAGATCGAGGCGGGCGAGGATCCGCGCGCGGCCCTCGTGCGCGAGCTCGCCGAGGAGCTGGGCATCGAGGTGCGCGAGGCCGCGCCGTGGATCACGCGCGTCTACACCTACACGCACGCGACCGTGCGGCTGCACTTCTGGCGCGTCACGGGCTGGGAGGGGGAGCCGCGGCCGCTCGAGGACCAGGACATCCGCTGGCAGCGCGTGGGCGCCCCCGACGTGGCGCCGATGCTGCCCGCCAATGCGCCGGTGCTCGCAGCCCTGGCGCTCCCCGCCGTGATGATCGTCTCCGACGCGACGGTGATGGGCATCGACCCGTGGATCGAGCGGCTGGCCGCGCGGGTCGTGGCCGAGCCGGTGCTGGTCCAGGTGCGCGAGAAGTCCATGCCGCACCAGCGTGTGCAGCACCTCGTGTCGCGGGCGCTCGCCCATGCCGAGCCGTTCGGCTCGCGGGTGGTGGTGAACAGCGAGAGCGGCGCGTATCCGCAGTCGACCGGCATCCACCTCACGTCGCGCGCGCTGATGTCCGCCGCCGCGCGGCCGCCGGCGCTCCTGGTGGGCGCCTCGTGCCACGACGCGGGCGAGCTCGAGCACGCGGCAGATCTCGGCCTCGACTACGCGGTGCTGGGCGCGGTGAAGCCGACCGCTTCGCATCCCGGCGCCACGCCGCTGGGCTGGGAGCGCTTCGCCGAGCTCGCGCGCGACCGCCCCATGCCGGTCTACGCGATCGGCGGGCTCACGCGGGCCGATCTCCCCGAGGCGCGCCGGCACGGCGCCCATGGCGTCGCGTTGCTCACCGCCGCGTTCGGCTAGCCGGGTTCCGTTCCAGGGTCGAAGGACACGATCACGCGGCGAGGGCCTGCAGGGGAGCCACGTCCAGGTCGCGCGCCATGGCGACGGCATCGAGGTCGCGCCGATTCCGCAGACGACCCAGCAGTGGGGCGCGCAGCCGTGCGCGCAGCGTCTCTACGTTTTCGTCGAGCCCGTTCATCGCGGGATCGAGCGTGTTGGCGATCCAGCCGGCGAGCGCCAGGCCCGCCGCTTCGATCGCCCGGGCGGTGAGGAGTGCGTGGTTGAGGCAGCCCAGCCGCATGCCCACGACGAGCACCACCGGCAGCCCGAGCGCGCTCGCGAGATCGGCGGTGTCGACCCGCTCGTCGAGGGGCACGACGAAGCCGCCCACCCCCTCGACCACGTGGAAGTCGTCCGCGCCGCCCGCCGCCTGGAACGCCTGCACGATGTGCGCCAGCGCGATGTGGCGTCCCTCGCGCGCGGCGGCGATGTGCGGCGCCATGGGCTCGCGGAGCAGGAGCGGCGTCACGCGCTCGGCCGCGTCGATGCCGAGGCCCGCGGCCTCGATGAGGGCGAGCGTGTCCTCGTTCACCCAGCGCCCTTCGCGCTGGATCGCACCCGCCGCGACGGGCTTCATCGGCGCCACGTGCTCGCCGGCGGCGCGCAGCGCGTGGATCAACGCGCACGCCGCGACCGTCTTGCCCACGCCGGTGTCGGTGCCGGTCACGAAGACGCCGCGCTTCACCGGTGCTCCGTGCGCTCGAAGCCGATCACCTGGCGGCCGTCGGCGATGCGCTTCGGCGCTACCTTCCACGCGTGGCCGTAGACGACCTCGAAGGTGGCGGGGAGCGCGCCCCCGCGGCGCTGCGCTTCGTAGCGCTCGACCATGCGGCGCCAACCCGCGCGCCCGCCCAGCCCGCGTGGGCGCCCCGGCAGCACGTTGTGGCCGCCGCCGCCCTTGAGATCCCGCGCCAGCGCCGCGACGCTCGCATATTCGAGCGTGATCGTCTCCATCTCCATCACCGGGTCGGCGAAGCCCGCGCCCACCAGCGCGTCGCCGAGGTCGTGCATGTCGACGAAGCTGTTCACGTGGCGCGCGTTGTCGGCCGCCGCGAACGCCGCGCGCAGCTCCCTCAGGGTGTCGGGGCCGTAGGTCGAGAAGAGCAGCAGGCCGCCCACCTCGAGCACGCGCGCCGCTTCCCGGAACACCGCGGGCGCGTCGCACCATTGCAGCATGAGGTTGGAGAAGGCGAGCTGCGCGCAGCCGTGCGCGAGCGGCAGGCGCTCCGCGTCGGCGCACGCGACGAGCGGGACGTTGCCCGCGAGCGCGCGCCACCAGGGGGTGCGGCCGCGGGCCGCGCGCAGCATCGGCAGCGCCGCGTCGACGCCCACCAGGCGCGCGCGGGGGAAGCGCTCGCGCAGCCCGGCGAAGAGCGCGCCGGTGCCGCAGCCCAGGTCCAGCACGCGCGCGGGGTCGATGCGGATCGGGTCGAGGTGCTGCAGCAGGCGCGCGCCCACCTCGCGCTGCAGGATGGCGTGGGCGTCGTAGCCCGCGGCGGCGCGCTCGAAGGCCCGACGCGCCGCGCGCTTGTCCGGCGCGGCGCTCTCAGCCATGGGGCCTCACGCCAGGCACTCGGCGAGCGCGGCGGCCGCGCGCTCGACGTCCGCGGGCTCGTGCGCCGCCGAGAGCGACACGCGCAGGCGCGACGTGCCGGCCGGCACGGTCGGCGGGCGGATCGCGGGGACCAGCAGCCCGCGCTCGAGCAATCGTGCCGACACCTCGAGCGCCCGCGCGGCATCGCCCACGACCACCGGCTGGATCGCCGTGCGCGAGGGCATCGCCGGCACGCCCAGCCGCTCGCACGCGGCGCGGAACTCGCCGATCCGTGCGTGCAGCCGCGCGACGAGCGACGGGTCGCGCTCCAGCCGCTCGAGCGCCGCGCTCGCCGCGCACGCCATCATCGGCGGGAGCGCGGTGGAGAAGATGTAGGTGCGCGCGCGCTGCAGCAGCCATTCGATGGTCTGCTCCGCGCCGCCCACGAAGGCTCCGTAGCCGCCGAGCGCCTTGCCGAGGGTGGCCATGTAGACGATGCGCGCAGAGGCGAGGCCGAAGTGCTCGAGGCTGCCCCGGCCGTGCGCGCCGAGCACGCCGATGCCGTGGGCGTCGTCGACCACGAGCCACGCATCGTGGCGCTCGCAGAGCGCGGCGAGCTCGGGGAGCGGCGCGATGTCGCCGTCCATGCTGAACACCGCGTCGGTCGCGACGATGCGCACCTCGGCCTTCGAGGCCGCGAGCCCGCGCGCGAGCTCGTCGAGGTCGAGGTGGGCATAGCGCGTGTAGACCGAGCGCGAGAGGCGCGCGCCGTCGTGCAGGCACGCGTGGTTCAGCCGGTCGCCGAAGATCTCGGCGTCGGTCCCGCCCAGCACGGTGAGGATGCCGATGTTGGCCGCGTACCCGCTCGCGAAGAGCAGCGCGCGCGGCAGGCCGCAGAAGGCCGCGAAGCGCTCCTCGGCCTCCTCGTGCGCGCGCAAGTGGCCGGTCACGAGCGGCGAGGCGCCCGAGCCCACGCCGTACAGGTCCAGCCCGCGCCGGATCGCGTCGACGAGGCCGGGGTCGTTGGCGAGGCCGAGGTAGTCGTTGCTGGAGAAGTTGAGCAGCTCGCGTCCGTCGGCCACTACGCGCGTGCCCTGCGCAGAGTCGAGCACGCGCCGCCGCCGGCGCAGGCTGTCGCGGTCGAGGGCGGACAGGCCGACGGCGAGCCGCTCCTCACGCGCGCTCATGGCCTCAGGCGGGCTCGATACCCAGCTCGGCGAAGAGCGCGTCGTCGCGCGCGACGTCGGGGTTGCCGGTGGTGAGCAGCTTCTCGCCGTAGAAGATGGAGTTGGCGCCGGCGAAGAAGCAGAGCGCCTGCACCGCGTCGGTCATGGCGCCGCGCCCCGCCGAGAGCCGCACGACGCTCTTCGGCATGAGGATGCGCGCGACCGCGATGGTGCGCACGAACTCCACCCACGGCAGCTTCGCGGTGCCCGCGAGGGGCGTGCCTTCGACCTGCACCAGGTCGTTGATCGGCACCGACTCCGGCTGCGGATCCATCGCCGCGAGCTGCGCGAGGAGCCCGGCGCGTTCCACGCGCGATTCGCCCATCCCGACGATCCCGCCGCAGCAGACCTTCATCCCCGCGCCGCGCACGCGCTCGAGCGTGGCGAGGCGGTCGTCGTAGGTGCGCGTCGTGATCACCTCGCCGTAGAACTCGGGCGCGGTGTCGAGGTTGTGGTTGTAGTAGTCGAGGCCGGCATCGCGCAGCTGCTCGGCCTGGCCGTCGCGGAGCATGCCGAGCGTGCAGCAGGTCTCCAGGCCCAGGGCCTTCACGCCGCGCACCATCTCCACCACCGGCTCGAGGTCGCGCGCCTTGGGGCCGCGCCACGCGGCGCCCATGCAGAAGCGCGTCGCGCCGTGGGCCTTGGCATTGGCGGCCGCCGCGAGCACGTCCTCCAGCGCCATCAGCTCCTGCCCCTCGACACCCGTGTGATAGCGTGCCGCCTGCGGACAGTAGCCGCAATCCTCCGGGCACCCGCCCGTCTTGATCGACAGCAGCGTCGAGCGCTGGACCCGCCGCGCATCGAAATTCGCCCGGTGCAGCGTATGCGCCTGGAACAGCAGATCGTTGAAGGGGAGGGCGTAGAGGGCGAGCGCTCGCTCGCGCAGCGCGTCGCGCCGGGTATCGGCGGCGGCGGGACGGTGCAGGGTGACGGCGGTGTCCATGAATTCCCTTTGCAAGGCACTGATAATTAGACTTATTTAGTCCGATGTCAAGTTTGGCGACGCTCAGGACCTTGCAGCTGCCACTTATTTCAGCAATCCGAAGGCCGCGCCTTTGGAGCCAGGACTGCGTCCTCTGCCTCGCCGGCGCGGGCGACGAGCTGGTCTGCGCCGCGTGCGCGGAGGGCCTGGGCGGCCTGCCGCGGTCATGCCCGGCGTGTGCGCTGCCCCTCCCGGTGGGGATGGTGTGCGCCGGCTGCCGGCGCCATCCCTATGCGTTCGATGCCGCGGTGGCCCGTTTCGAGTACCGGTTCCCGCTCGACCGGCTGGTCCAGCGCTTCAAGTACGCGGGCGACCTCGCGCTGGGCCGCTGGCTGGCGCTGAGGCTCGCCGAGCGGGTCCGCGACCTCCCGCGTCCGGACCTCCTCGTGGCCCCGCCGCTCGCCGCGCAGCGCCTGCGCGAGCGGGGGTTCAACCAGTCCGTCGAGCTGGCCCGGGTGGTGGGCCGCTCCCTCGGCGTGCGCCACGAGCCGGCGGGCCTGCGCCGCGCGCGCGCCACCGCGCCCCAGGCCGGGCTGGGCCGGCGCGCCCGCCAGGCGAACCTGCGCGGCGCCTTCGCCTGCCGCCGTTCCTTCCAGGGGCTCCACGTTGCGATCGTCGACGACGTCATGACCACCGGCGCCACGGCCCACACGCTGGCGCGCGTGCTCAAGGCCGCGGGCGCGGCGCGCGTGAGCGCGTGGACCGTGGCGCGCGCGCCCGACGTTCCGCGGCGCTGACGTGTTCGACGTCGTCCTCTACCGTCCGGAGATCCCGCCCAACACGGGCAACGTGATCCGCCTGTGCGCCAACGCCGGAGCGCGCCTGCACCTCGTGGAGCCGCTCGGCTTCTCCATGGACGACCGCCAGCTGCGGCGCGCGGGCCTGGACTATCACGAGCTCGCCACGGTTGCGGTGCACCCGGACTGGGCCCACCTCCTCGCCGCCCTGGCGGGACGGCGGCTCTTCGCGGTCAGCGCCCGGGGCACGGTGCCCTTCGGGGCGCCGGCCTACGTTCCCGGGGACGCCTTCGTCTTCGGCGCCGAGACCGCGGGTCTCCCGGACGACCTCCTCGCCACCTTTCCGCCCGAGCGCCGGCTGCGCCTGCCCATGCGGCCGGGCAATCGGAGCCTCAACCTCTCCAACGCGGTGGCTGTAACAGTCTACGAAGCCTGGCGCCAGCAGGGTTACGCGGGCGGCTCCTGAGAGGGGAAAACGCGGGGCCGACGAGCGGTACGTTCCGCCATGACGAACGGCCGGACGGTTACAAGGTGGTTACTTCTGAAACGGAAAAAGGGGGAAAAACCGAGTCAAAACAGTACTTTCTGTGCGCGGCGTCACAGCCTCGCGGGTTGGGGAAGCGCTTAATTCGTTCCATGAACAAACGGCCACAAGAGACCGAAAACCCCCTCAACTCGACGATGAATGGAGTGACCATGAAAACGAACAAGCTTCTCAAAGCCGCGCTGGCGATTTCCTTCGGTGCCTCCCTCGCGGCCGCCATCCCCGCCCACGCGGAATCCGTGACCGTGACCGGTGCCGGCGCCCTGAGCGCTCCCGCTCGCCTCGACTTCTCCATCGTGATCCCGCGCTTCCTGTC